>Ga0209570_1000055_pt1 | contig 309573 bp, 301 predicted proteins | sample EBPBio172007_DNA_FD_185861 | JGI IMG/M metagenome (GOLD analysis project Ga0209570, IMG submission 185861) | Wastewater treatment Type I Accumulibacter community from EBPR Bioreactor in Madison, WI, USA - Reactor 1_9/17/2007_ DNA (SPAdes)... | ecosystem: Engineered > Bioreactor > EBPR >... | reverse complement strand
GCCGCAACCCCGAAAACCCGAAAGGAAAAAGCTATCGCTTGACCACCCGCAAACAACGCGGGAAACACATTCAACCCGGGTCACTTCTCAACGAAAACGCCGGGTCAAATCTCAGCGGTAATCAACATTCAGACTGATCTCGTCTGTGCGGCCGATGATGATGGAGACGTAGCGCTCGCTTCCGTCGTTGATCCTGCCGACGAGTTTGTAGCTCGACGACTTCGAGCCGACGACGATGCGCAGGCCCGAGACATCGGCATCATATATCTGGGCACCAGTGGGATGGTCTTCTGCCAGCCGGTTGACAGCGGCCTGGGTGAGCTTAGTAGACATGGTTCGCGGTCCTTCGCTTCGAGTTCGGACCCGATGTCAGGCCCGGCACGAAGCCAAGCCCGACACGATCCGACACGAAGACGATGCCGCGAAAATCGAGGGAAGTACGCCATGATATGCCTCTGCATATCTATGCAAGTCATTGATTCAATGACTTAAAATCTCTCGGAGGCAACTCTGTGCGGGTTCGATCCCCGCTGTCCGCACCATCTTGCCGGAGACTGTCATGGCTGTCGTCATTCACCACAATCCCGCCTGCGGCACCTCGCGCAAGGTGCTGGATGCCATCCGCGCGGCAGGAATTGAGCCGACGGTGATTGAATATCTGAAGGTCGGTTGGACGAAGCCGCAGCTTCTTGGTCTGTTTGCTGCCGCCGGCCTCACGCCGCGCACAGCGATGCGGATCGCCAACTCGCCTGCCGCTGAACTTGGCCTGACGGACGAGACAGTGAGCGATGACGCCCTTCTGGAGGCGATGGTCTCCCACCCTGTGCTGGTGCAACGGCCCATCGTCTGCACGCCAAAAGGTGTGCGCCTCTGCCGCCCGGTTGAGGTTATCGCCGAACTCCTGTGAACTTGACCATGAAAGAAAAGGAAATGACCTATGTCCGTACGTGATGCAAACGGCGCCGAACTCAAGGACGGCGACAACGTGACCCTGATCAAGGATCTCAAGGTGAAAGGCACGTCGGTGACGCTGAAGCGCGGCACGCTGGTCAAGAGCATTCGCCTGACCGGCGATGAAGAGGAAATCGAAGGCAAGTGCGACAAGGTGAAGGGCCTCGTTCTGCGCACTGAGTTCGTCAAAAAGGCCTGATTTCTTTCCAGAACTTCGTTGCTCGGAGCATGGGGAGCAGTTTCCAGAAAATTTAACGCTCCATTATCCATGTGAAGTACCGTTGATAAGGTTTTGCCAACCTTAAAAACTTCGCAACACTTTCACTCGATTGTTCGTGTCAGGGATAACCGTGCAGCCCATGCGCTGCGCGAAACCAGACTGTCCACGGCTGCTGCCCTCTGCGGCCGCATGAGTAGGAGAAAAGTGTCATGAAGACGAAGATGCTGTTTCCGGTGGCGATGTTGGCGGCGGGCCTTTTGGCGGCCGGAACCGATGCCAATGCAGCCCAGGGGCGCAAGAAATCGCTGTTGACCGGCGCGGCTGTCGGCGTCGCGGCTGGCGCTGCGGGCGCTTACCTCCTCGGCAAGTCATCGAGCAGCGCGCAGGCCCAGGAGGTCCAGGAGCCGCGTTACACCAACTCAGCGCGCCCGGCCCGCTACACCAGCGCCCAGGACGAAGAGGAATGCTCGGTCAAGAAGGTCGAACTCTTCGACCGCAAGGGCAACTACGTGAAATCCGAGCGGATGCGCGTCTGCGAGTGATAACGACGCCTACGCGGCGGTATCGGGCGGAAAGTACAGGCATAGCCTTTACCACAGGCTTGCCTCGCCGCCCGAAAGCCGGCACATGCCGCAGATGCGGTTTCCAACTTCCCTCGCGCCGGGTCGCCTGATCCGTCGTTACAAGCGCTTTCTTGCGGATATCACGCTTGACAGCGGCGAAACGATCACCGCCCATTGTGCAAATCCCGGCGCCATGCTGGGGCTCACCACAGCGGATGCACGCGTTCTCGTCTCGCGCTCACCTGATCCGAAGCGCAAGCTCCCGTATAGCCTCGAACTGATCGAGGTTGATTTCGGCGATGGGCCCCAGTGGGTTGGCATCAACACAAGCTATCCCAACCGCATCGCTGAAGAGGCGATTGAGGCAGGCCATATTCCCGCGCTTGCGGGTTATTCCTCGCTTCGCCGCGAGGTGAATTACGGTCGGAACAGTCGCATCGATCTTTTGCTGGAGGGCGCGGGCCGCCCGCCCTGCTATGTCGAGGTCAAGAACGTCCACCTTTGCCGGACGCCCGGTCTCGCCGAGTTTCCAGATTGCCGCACGGAACGCGGTGCAAAGCATCTCGACGAACTCTCAACGATGATTGCCGCCGGTGCCCGTGCGGTCATGCTCTATGTGATCCAGATGCGCGCAAGCCGCTTTGCCCTCGCCGCCGATCTTGATCCTGCCTACGCTTCTGCATTCGAACACGCCCGCGCGACAGGCGTAGAGGCGCTGGCCTTCACCTGCACGGTTTCGCCGACAGGCATCACGCTGGCAAACCCCGTCCCGGTTCAGTCCGCCCGCAGTCCGCGCTCGTAGACGATGTTGTTGCGCGTCTCGGCGATTTTCTTGTAGCCATTGGCCTCGATCAGCCCGAGTACGTCGATCTGCCAGCGGCTGGGGGTCGATTGCAGGATGATCAGCCCCGGATAGAGGCTTTCCGGCGCATCGGCGAAGAAGGTTTCGAGGATGATGTCCTCAGCGCCCTCGACATCGAGTTTCAACGCATCGACGCGGGCAAATTTCTCGTCTCTCAGAACGGTGAGCAGCTTTCGCACCGGCACGCGCACACTGTTGCCCTCGGCCGTGCGGATGATCTTGATGCTCGACTCACCCCGGTTGTACTGATCGACGAACAGCGTCATGTCGCCATCCTTGTCGGCTACAGCGAGTTCCAGGGCCTTGAGGTTTCCGAAGGGATTGAGGCGGATGTTGTAAACGAGCCGCCCAAAAATATCCGGCAGCGGCTCGATGGCGAGCACCCGCGCGTCCGGCCCGGCCTTGGCGGCAATTGCCAACGCATAGCCGCCGATATTCGCCCCCACATCGACAAAGCGGAAATCCGGCGTCAGCCGTTCGAGGATCAGCTTGCGCTCCTCCTCGTCGAACTGCCGGGGGAAAAACAGAATTCGCCCCTCGCAAACGTTATTATAGGGAAAAAGCCGGAATTTAACGCCGTAAGCCTCGACATCGAGTGGCTTGCCACCCATCAGCACCATAGCGAGCCGCCTGAGGCCAAAGCCGATGGTCTTGCCCACACCATGCACCGGCAGGGCACGCGTTGCTGCCAGAATACGGGCAATCGCGCCGGCAGGGGCATAGGCGCCAAAGGGCAGTTCCCTGTCCGACATTCATCCTCGCGGAATTGGTGGTGCGCAAAGCCAAATCAGTTGCGCTGTCTACATACTGGCCTCGCCCCCACCGATAAAGCCCCATCACCGCAAAAACCCCGAAAGTGGTTGCGTGGCGGTGCCGGAAGCCTAAATAGAAGAACGAACAGCCGACAGACAGGACCGATGCAGACAGATAGCGACCTGAAGCGCCAGCCCGGCAAAATCCGCATTCATGGCCCCGAAGCCTTCGCAGCCATGCGCAAGGCCGGGAGGCTGACCGCCGAAGCACTCGACATGCTCACCGCCGAGGTAAAGCCCGGCGTCACCACCGGCCATCTCGACCGCCTCGCCTTCGCCTTCGCCATGGATCACGGCGCCTATCCCGCACCGCTCAACTATCGCGGCTACACAAAGTCGATCTGCACATCGATCAACCACGTTGTTTGCCACGGCATTCCGGACGACAAGCCCCTGCGCGAGGGCGAGATCGTCAACATCGATGTGACCTTGATCGTCGATGGCTGGCACGGCGATTCCAGCCGCATGTATTATGTCGGTGATGTGCCGCGCAAAGCCCAGCGTCTGGTTGAAGTCACCTATGAATCACTGTTGCGCGGCATTGCCGCGGTCAGGCCGGACGCCACCACCGGCGATATCGGCTATGCCATCCAGTCATATGCTGAAAGCGAGCGTTGTTCGGTGGTGCGCGATTTCTGCGGTCACGGCCTTGGCCAACTCTTCCACGACGAGCCGAACATCCTGCATTATGGCCGCAGGGGGGAAGGCACCGCGCTGAAGCCCGGAATGCTCTTCACCATCGAGCCGATGATCAACCTGGGAAAACCGCAGGTGAAAATCCTCAGCGATGGCTGGACCGCCGTCACGCGTGACCGTTCGCTCTCCGCGCAGTTTGAACACACGATCGGCGTCACCGAAACCGGCTGCGAGATCTTCACCCTATCGCCGAAGGGCTACACCCTGCCGCCCTACCCCGCATGAGCGCGCCGGATCATACCGCCGGCCATCGCGACCGTTTGCGTCAGCGCTTCCGGGACGGCGGGGCCGATGCCCTGCCCGACTATGAACTTCTGGAACTGATCCTGTTCCGCGCCATCCCGCGCCGGGATGTAAAGGCCTTGGCCAAGACCCTGATCGCCCGCTTCGGCTCCTTCGCCGAGGTGCTCGGCGCCTCGGTCGAGCGGTTGGCGGAGGTGGAAGGCATGGGGCCTTCCGCAGCGCTCGATTTGAAGATCGTTGCGGCGGCAAGCCAACGCATGGTGAAGGGGGAGGTGCGCCGCCGCACGGTCCTGTCGTCCTGGGCAGCCCTTATCGATTACTGTCGCATCGCCATGGCATTTGAGGAACGCGAGGCTTTCCGCGTACTGTTTCTCGACAAGAAGAATGGCTTGATTGCCGATGAGGTGCAGCAGACCGGTACGGTGGACCACACCCCGGTTTACCCGCGTGAGGTGGTACGTCGCGCCATTGAACTGTCGGCAACCGCCCTGATTCTGGTGCACAATCACCCCTCCGGCGACCCCGCCCCCTCGCAAGCCGATATCAGGATGACTCAGGATATTGTGAGCATCGCCAAGCAGCTTTCCATCGCGGTCCATGATCATGTGATCATCGGGCGGAACGGACACGCAAGCTTTCGCGGCCTCGGACTTCTCTGAACAAATGGCGTAACAGCACCTCTCCCGAAAAGTTCTGGCAGAGGATGAAAGAGCATCACAAATACATTTACTGTCAACGAATGGTAAACTTCCCCATGCCAATCTCGCCGGACGTGTGTTGAACACAGTTCGGAATAAGCATGTCGATCATCTCAAAAATGGGGCCCCGCACACATTCTGCGGCGCTGTCTATCGTTCCGATCCTGATCGTGACCTTCGCGGTCATTGGCTCGATCACCTTTCTGGCCAAGGATGGGTTCGACAAGAACGAAAAACAAATCGCGCAGATGGAGCAGCGGCGCATCGACCTTGCACTCGACTACGAGGCGCAGCAGTTTGCCGACAACATCCAGCGCGAAGCCCTGTTGATGGTCCGGGCCGCCCCCAGTCATGCGGTCGACATGCAAGCGCTCATCAACCATTTCTCCAGCGAATATCGCATTGATTTTGTTGCGGTTTACAACAAGGCGGGCAAGCTGCTGTCGGTTTCTGCCGCCCGTGACGAGTTGCTGAAGCGCCGCCTTGCGTCCGCCGATGAACTGATGACCGAGCGACGGGCACAGTCCACCCCTTTCGCCGTGCGCCGGCTTGGCACCAGCGCCACGCTGGTTGACCCCAAGGCGATTGTCTCGATGGCGGCGGTCAATGTCGCGGATCGCTTCGATGTCGTGATCACCCGGCGCATGGAAGATGCAACACTCGCGCAGATCGGTTCTCGCCTGTTGCTGGACAACCTGCGTTTTGCCGATTCGGTGCCCGTCTCGGCTGCATCCCCCGAGGTGGCAACCACAAACGTCGTCTGGAACAAGGTCAACGACGGCTCATTCACGCTTCAGAGCCTTGCCAGCATAGGCATGATGGGCATCGCCGTCATAGGCATCTACGGCCTGCTCGTCTTCCTGCATATCCGTCGTGTGACGCGCGAACTCGAACAGAGCGAAGCTCAGGCCCAGCATCTGGCAGGTCATGACATGCTGTCGGGGCTACCGAACCGGGTCCTCTACTTCAAGGCACTCAACGTCGAACTGAGCCGCGTCGCGCGTGAAGGCGGCGGTCTGGCCGTCATGTATCTCGACCTCGACAAGTTCAAGGAGGTCAACGACAAATACGGCCACCCTGCCGGCGACAAGCTGATCATCATGGTTGCTGCCCGCCTGGGTGAGCTGACGCGCGGTGCCGACACCGTGGCCCGCTTCGGCGGCGATGAATTTGCCATCGTTCAGGTCGGCGTCCGTTCGCTGGCCGACACCGAGGCCCTCGCCCGCCGTGTGCTCGACGAATTGCGCCGCCCCTTCGATATCGACGGGCATGAAGTGCAGATCGGCTGTTCGATCGGCGTTTCCGTCGCGCCCGGCAACGGGCTCGATGCGGTCAGCCTGATGCGCTTTGCTGATATCGCGCTCTATCGCGCCAAGAATGAGGGGCGCAACCGCTACTGGTTCTTTGATCACCAGATGAACGATTCGCTCCAGTTGAAGAAGCTGATCGAGGACGACCTGCGCTCGGCCATCGACAACGACCAGCTTGTGCTGTTCTACCAGCCGGTCGTGACCGCAGACACTGGCGAGGTTGCCTCCGTGGAGGCGCTGGTGCGCTGGATGCACCCCATCCGTGGCATGATTCCACCGAACGAGTTCATCGGCATCGCCGAGGAACGCGGCCTGATCAGCCAGCTTGGCGAGTGGGTGCTGCGGCGCGCCTGCCTTGATGCAAAGAACTGGCCGGACATCAGCGTTTCGGTCAACGTCTCGCCCGTACAGTTCAAGCAGGCCGATTTCGTTGCCACCGTCGAGCGCATTATCGCTGAAACCGGGATGGACCCGACACATCTCGAACTTGAACTGACCGAAGGCGTCGTCGTGGAGGATGCCGACAAGGCGGAAGCAGCGATCATGGACCTTCATGCCATCGGCGTCCGTTTCGCCATGGACGATTTCGGCGTCGGCTACTCAAGCCTGATTTACCTGCGCCGCTTTGCCTTCGACCGCATCAAGATCGACAAGTCCTTCCTCGACAGCATGGAAGCAACCGGTGAATCGGCGATCCTCGTCCACTCCATCGTCCATCTCGGCCGCGCACTCGGGCTGAAGGTGACGGCGGAGGGCGTCGAGACAGACGAGCAGATGCGCTACCTGCAAGCCGTGGGTTGCCACCATCTGCAAGGCTTCCTGTTCGCCCGCCCGGCACCGCTGGAAGATGCGTTGAAGCTGGTGAGGGCGCGCAACGTCCGCCTGGAGGACGCAAAGGTCAACGCCGCCTGAGACCTCAGAAGGCCCAAAGAAACATCAGAACATGGCGGCAGCGCCCTGGAACAGGGCAAAGAGCATCGCCGATGTCACCGTCAGCGCCACCGGCGTCGCAATCGCCACACCGAAAGCGATCAGCGCTCCGTCGCGTTGGGCCAGCGCAAGGCCGAGGATCGTGACGGCAATGCCTGCCGGAATGCCACCGAAAATTGGAATCGGCGCCATCAGTGCCACCCCAAGCGCGCAGCCGGCAAGGCCGATGGCACGCCGTACAAGTCCGCTGGACATGCCGAGATAACGCTCGCGCGAGACGCGCTCCAGCGCCTGCAATGGCCGTAATGCCTTGTCGACAACGCGGGCAAGCAAGGCCCGGTCCACACGCCGCTTGCCGAGCCATCGCGGCAAAACCAGCATCTCCTGCCCCATCAGCATCTGTACCGAGACGACAATGACCACGACCCCGCAGAGCACAGGAATGCCGGGCGGCATGGGAAAGCAGTTGGGCAGTCCGAACAGCAGATAGAGGATGCCAAAGGCGCGATTGCCGAAAGCAGCCACCATCTCGTCAAGCGACAGTTTGCCGTCGGATGTGCCGTCACTGGCATTGAGCAGAGCGGTCAGAATTCCGGTGATGCTGTGGGCGGGAACTGAAATTGACACGCTTGGGCAAATGGTTGACGACGGTGCCCTCGTATGTAGCCATTCTGGCCGAATTTGCCAGTGGCCCTTCGCCGAATGGTCAACGCCGTGACATTATCGCACGTGTCGTTGCAGATACCGTGTGACCGGACGCTCGAAAAAGCGATACAGCGCCAACGCCAGCCCGATGCACAGCACCAGCGCGGTTCCGACATAGAGCCATCCGGACGCAAAGCCCGACCGCCCCCACAGGATCGACAGCGACCGGATCACCATCGGGTGAAACAGATAGAGCGCATAGGACGCATCCCCCACAGCCGAGAGCAGTCTGAGCCGCGGCAATGGTCCCGGAAAAGCAAACAGGGCTCCCGCCATCACCAGCGCCAGCGGCAGTCCGGCCATCAGCGCACGCCCCCAGCCTCCCGGAATGTCTCCTGACCGGTTGAGCCACGCAAAGAGCGCAATCCCCACCACCAGCATGCAGAATCCAACCGTCCGGCCTGGCCGCCAGCCGGACAGAAACACCACACCGACAACAATGCCGAACGCGAACTCCAAAATGATCGGATCGGTCCAGAAGCGCAGTGGCGCCGATTGGAACGGCACGACCGCACCAAGCGTCGCAAGCGCAAGCAAAAGGCCGATAATCGCCGGCACCGCCTGACGGATCGGCAGCAGAACCGCGCCGGCGAACAGCGTGTAGAAGAACATCTCATAGTTCAGCGTCCAGCCAAGGCCATAAAGCGGCTGGATCAGCCCGCTGTCCGCACGCTGGTAGGGAATGAAGAACAATGACCGAAGAATATCGAGCGTACTGGGCGGCCCTGAACTGGTTGCTCCCGGCAAAACTGCCATCGCGAGCAGGTAAACAAAGGTCACGAGCCAGTAGATCGGCACGATCCGTGTCAGCCGCCTGAGAAAGAAATGCCGCGACGCTCCCGGTGTGCCAAACAGCGGCGCTGCAGATATCATCATCACGAAACCGGAGATCGCGAAGAAAAGGTCAACACCAACGCCGCTCAGCCCCGCGAAAGGCGCATAAAACTGCGTGCCCTGCCGGGACGCGATTATTCCGGCATCATGGGCGACATGCCCATAAGCCACCGAGAACGCGGCGACAGCACGGAGAATCTGGATCGAAGCAATGTGTTTCACAGCAGATTTACTTGCGCAGGAGCCTGGAAGCCCAGTGAGTTCAGGAATCTTGCATGACAAGACATGGCGCAACCTCTGATCGGTAGCAACACGCCACCCCGTTCCGCTTCATTGCCGTGTGGGACGGGCAATGGCAATGGCAATGCTCGCGAGTGTGTGCCTCGCAATGCCCGCCCGCGCGCTCAGCCTCAAGGATATGCTGTTCTTTGATACCGTGTTTTCCGCGATCGAGGCGGATGCGCGATCATCGTTCCTTGCCAGCGGCGGCAGGCGCAGTTTCAGTCTGCCCTTGCAGGATGGGACGCGCGGCTTTGTGTTGATGGCGTCCGGCATCTCGCTCAGCGATGCGCGGCGCGCATCCAGCGGGCGCCTGCTCATGAATGAAATCGACCAGCAGTCGCGGCTGATTTTCGGCTTTGAGCGCAGCACCGGGCCTGTATTCACCGCATTCGGCCTTGGCCCGTCAATGGCGCAGGTGCGCAAGCGCTGGGGCGGCGGCCATGTTGTCTACGGCGTTGCGATGAATCTCGACATCTGGATTCGCCCGCGCGAGGACACCTATATCACCCTTCATGCCGCCGCCGATGTCGCCGCGCGCAACTGGTGGAGCCGCGCCCGCCTCGGCTACCGCTTCGCCGAACTGCCGTTTGCCCTTGGGCCGGAGGTGGTGGCCTCGACCTCGCGCGATTCCGGCAAGGTGAAGCTGGGGCTGCATCTGGGCGAAGCGAAACTCTGGAAGCTGACCATCGACATTGCCGGCGGCGTGATGTGGGACCACAACCTCCGCCCGACGGGCTATGTCAGCGGCGGGGCGTATATGCGCTATTGAGCTTGAAGCCCCGTCAATGCCTCGGGGGTATCAATATCGAGATGGATGCCGGGATCATCCACCGGCACCTCGATCACCTGATCATCCACAGCCGCGAAGAGCATGCGCGCACCGGTATCCCCCGCCAGCGTTGCCACCGCATCAAACAGGCTTTTCCCGATCAACACCGGATTGCCGCGCTCGCCAAGCGTGGTCGGCACCACGGCGCGCGCACCGGGGCTATCCTGAAGGACAGTTGCAAGCCGCATGATGAGCGCAGCCGAAACCAGCGGCATATCGCCCAGCAGGATCGCCGCGCCCGCCACTTCACCCAATGCCGCAATGCCGGCTTTGAGTGATGACGCCATCCCGCTCGCAAAATCGGCATTGTGCACAAAGGAGACCGGCAGCCCCTCTAGCGCCGCGCGTATCGCTTCGGCCTGGTGCCCGGTCACCACTGTCACCGGGCCAACACCGGCAGCAAGCCCCGCCTCCGCCACATGCCGCACCAGCGGCTTTCCCCGGTATTGCGCCAGCAACTTGTTGGCGCCCATCCGTGTCGAACGGCCTGCCGCCAGCACGACGACGCCGATCGGCAGCGGGCCCTGACCCCGTCCCTGCGGATCGCGCGGTTGGGGTCGGGCGACGATTTCCATCAACAGCCCGCCAACCCCCATGCTCTGGATATCAGCCCGCGTGACCGGTACATCGGCCAGCAAGCGCTGCAAAACCCAGTCAAAGCCGTTTTCGCGCGGCGAGCGGGCGCAGCCCGGAGCGCCCAGAACCGGCACCCCTGCCCGCGTACCAATCAACAGCAGATTGCCCGGATCAACCGGCATTCCGAAATGCTCGATGGTGCCGCCGCTCGCCACCAGCGCGGCGGGGATGACATCGCCCCGGTCAGCAATCGCGGAGGCGCCGAACACGATCACCATCCCCGCGCCCCGCACCTCGGCGAGCGCCCCTGCCAGCGCTCCGGCCTCATGCGGAATGCGGATATCTGCCGTGATCGTGGAGCCGGACGGAGCCAGCCGTTCGCGCAACGCGTTGATCGTTTTGTCGATGACAGAGGGTTTCAACCCCGGCAGCAGCGTGGAAATCACCGCAACGCTTCGCGCCCGGTATGGCGAGATACGGATGGCCCTGCCCCCCGCCTGCGCTGCCCGTTGCGCCAGCGATTTCGGCACAGAAAACGGAATGATCTTGACCGTTCCGACCATCTCGCCAGCCACAACGGCGCGAAAGTCGGGCAAGGTCGCAACCGTCACCGCCTCGTCAAGCACATTCATTGCGTTAATGGCTGCAGCATTGATGCGGAGTATCCCTGCCTCTTCAGCGAACAAGTTCGAGCGGCCCGTATGCGGCGCTTCGACCCGGACATGATCGCTTGCAAGCGCGGCCGCGACCTCTCCGGCGGCTTGATCCTCGGCCACATCGCCGGGTTCAAGGCGGGCAGTTACCACCGTCACAACGCCCGCCGCCGTCAGCCGCGTCACATCATCTGCACTCAAAACCGTCCCCTTGCGCAGCACCACCCCGCCCTGCTTCACCGCATGGGCGAGGACAGCCCCCTCTGCTTCCGCAACCGGAACGGCCCCGAATTTCATGTGGGCTGCCTCAACGTGCCGATGATCTCTGCCAGCACGGACACCGCAATTTCCGCCGGGCTGATGGCGCCGATATCGAGCCCGACCGGCGCATGGATGCGTCCGATCTCCACCTCGGAGAATCCGCGCTGCATGAGACGCGCCACGCGCCCGGCATGGGTTTTGCGGCTGCCGAGCGCGCCGATATAGAAACAGCCCGCACGCAGCGCCGCCTCCAGCCCTGGATCATCAATTTTCGGGTCATGCGTCAGCGCGACAAACGCCGTGTATGCGTCAATCGCAAGGCCAGGTAGCACCGTTTCGGGCCATTCGGCCAGCACCCTTTCCCCCGGAAACCGCTCGGGTGTCGCAAAGGCTGTGCGCGGGTCGATGATGGTCAGGTCGAACCCAACCTGCCGCAGCATCGGCGCCAGCGCCTGGCTGATATGGACCGCCCCGGTAATCACCACCTTGACCGGAGGGACATATACGGTGAGAAACAGCGCCTTGCCGTCCACTTCAACCGTGCCGCTGCGCCCTTTGCGCAGGGCGTCCGCCACCGCTTCACCCAGCGCCGAGCCGTTCAGCGGCGCACCGGCAAGTTCTGCCGCGCGGATCAACCGCGCTTCGCCGCTGGCCGTATCTGTCGCCAGAACAGCGGCGCGGCGCGCCTGACGTTCCGCGTTGAGTTCGGCAAGAAGCGCGAGTTTCATTGGATCGGCTCCACATAGATCGCGATTTTGCCACCGCAGGAGAGCCCGACCCGCCAGGCTGTCGCATCCGCCACGCCGAAAGTCAGCGTCCGTGGCTGACCGCTCTCGATCACGTCCAGCGCCTCGGCAACAACTGCACCCTCGACACAGCCGCCGGAGACGGATCCGAGGAAGTTCCCCTCCCCGTCGATGATCAGGTGCGAACCGACCGGTCGCGGCGCGGACCCCCAGGTCTGGATGACCGTGGCGATGGCAACCGCCCGCCCGGCCTTCGCCCAGGCTTCCGCAGCCGCCAGAATGTCATCATCGTTCGTGTGCATGGGGCACCTCGCTCGGGCAAAACATCAGCGGAAGCGATTGTGATCGAAGATTGCGTCGAGGGCAATTTGGCGAACCGCACTCATCCCGCTGTACCGAGCAAAAACCGCCGGGGATCACCGCCAACGCTGTGCCGTGCGGACAGCGCAGCACAAAGGTCAGCCATGGACCTGAGATTGTGAATGGTCCGGAATTCATCGACATGCGGCAGCATGGCCCGGATGCCCGCTGCCTTCGGCTCGAATGCATCATAGCGCAGCAACGGATTGAGCCAGATCAGCCGCCGGCAGGAACGGTGCAGCCGGTCCATCTGGAAGCGGAGTTCCTCCGTGCCCTGCCGCTCCAGCCCGTCGGTAATCAGCAGCACCACCGCCCCCTGGGACAATACGCGCCGCGACCATTGCCGGTTGAACACAGCCAGCGCGGTGCCGATGCGTGTGCCGCCATCCCAGTCGCGCACCTGTCTCGTTGCGGCGGCCAGCGCCAGATCCGGATCGCGATGTGCCTGAAGCGCCCGCGACACGTTGGTCAGTTCCGTCGCGAACACGAAGGAGTGCACCTTCCGCCCGGATTTCGCGAGCGCATGCAGGAAATGCAGGAAAATCTGGCTGTATTGGCTCATCGAACCGGAAATGTCGCATAGCGCAACAATCGGCGGATGCCGCTCGGCGGCCTCGCGCCGGCGCAGTACGATACCGCCTGCGCCCGCGCGCATCGAGGCCCGCAGGCTCGCGCGCGGATCGATCAGCCGCCCGCCACTGTGGGCCCGCATCCGCCGGGTGCGGATCATGTCGAGCGGCAGCACGAGTTGCGCTACTTGCCGCTTGGCCTCGGCAACCTCCGCCGCCGTCATCTGTTCGAAATCCCGGGTTTTGAACACTTCAAGGTCGGAAACGGTCATGCGCGCGTCAAGTTCCAGGCGGTCCTGTTCGCGCTCGTCCAGTTTGGAAGCATCGTTGTAGAGCGCTTCGGAAACGCGGCGCAGGGCCTCCTGCCGCTTGTCGTCCGGTCGTCCCGGCGCCACAGGCATCATCGCGGCCATCATGCGTTCCATAAGCGCGCGCTTGCGCCAGAAAATCGCAAAAGCCTGATCGAAAACCGCCGAATGTTCGCGCTTCTTTACGAACACCGCATGAAGGGTCGCGCGGAAATCCTGCCGGTGGCCGATGCCTGCCGCCGCGACCGCCGCCACCGCATCCACCACGGCGCCCGGCCCCACCGGCAATCCGGCTGCCCGGAGTGTACGGGCAAAATAAGCAATGTTTTCCGCCAATCGTCCGGTGCCGGCCTCAAGCACGACGCACCGCAACATCAAATGCATTGCCCCGCCGCAGACCGACGATCTTGTCGCCCGGGCCAAGCCGGCCCAGCGGCTTTTCGCCCTCCGGCAGGATGATCGTCGCATCATCCCCGACAAAGACGATCACGAATTCCTTGTCCTCCATTGCTGCCCGCGCCCAACGCCGCAGCGACGGCAGATAGGCATCGCCCCGCCAACTCGCCGGATAGGCCGGGTCCACCGTCACCGCCAGCGATTGCGAACCCGGATAGATCGACAGCACGAATTTCGCCTTTTCCGGCTTCCATTCCGGGCCAAGATCGGGATTTTCAATCCACTGGCACCAAAAGGCCCGGCAAAGGTCGGGCCGCGTCGCATGAATGCCGCAGCCACGCCCCTGTGCGATGTGGCGGCACCATGTACCGGCGGGCTTTCCGAGATCCGGTACGGGAAAGAGCTTGCAGCAGAGCGTGCAGGAACCACAGGTTCGGATCAAATCACTCACCGGACCTCCGCCTTCACACGGTCGAGCAGTTCCTTTGCCTTCGAGCCCTGTACCTTGGCGATATCATCCTGATATTTCAGCAGAACGCCCAGCGTATCGTTGACCAGCACCGGGTCGAGTGCCACTGCGTCGAGTTCAACAAGCGCGCTTGCCCAGTCGAGCGTCTCTGCAACGCCCGGCGCCTTGAACAGTTCCTCCTTGCGGATTGCCTGCACATAGGCAACCACCTGCTTTGCCAGCCGCGCCGGCGTATCGGCATGCCGCGCCTTCAGGATTGCGAGTTCGCGCGCCTGATCGGGATAATCCACCCAGTGATAAAGGCAGCGGCGCTTCAGGGCGTCGTGAATCTCGCGTGTGCGGTTGGAAGTGATGATGACGATGGGCGGCTCCGGCGCCTTGAACGTGCCGAGTTCCGGCACCGTCACCTGAAAATCCGACAGGATTTCGAGCAAGAACGCTTCGAACGCCTCGTCCGTCCGGTCGAGTTCGTCGATCAGCAGAACCGGCGCGCCCGCCGTATCCGGCTCCAGGGCCTTCAAAAGCGGGCGCTTGATCAGGTGCTTTTCCGAAAAGACATCAGCACCCAACCGGTCGCGATCCGTCTCACCTGCTGCTTCCGCCAGCCGGATCGCCATCATCTGACCGGCATAATTCCACTCATAGACTGCCGAGGAGACATCGAGACCTTCATAGCATTGCAGCCGGATCAGCTTGCGGCCCAGCGTTGCGGCCAGAACCTTGGCGATCTCGGTTTTGCCGACACCCGCCTCGCCTTCGAGAAACAGCGGTCGGCCCATTTTCATTGCCAGAAAGGCGACGGTCGCCAGCGCGCGGTCGGCGACGTAGTGGCCAGAGTTCAGAAGCGCGAGCGTGGAATCAATGGACTGGGGGAGTGATGCCATAAATGCCGCCTGTCATTCCGGACGGCTGAAAACCATCCGGAATCCATCTTATCTTTGCATTCGCAGGAAGAAAGCCCGGAGCCCAAATGCCCCGGACCGGCAGGCAGTCACCCCGCGCTATTTCCCCAGCGCCGCAGCCACCGCCCGACGCGCCATGACGCCGACCAGATGTCCGCGATACTCCGCCGAGGCATGAATGTCACCGTTCAGCCCTTCGGCAGGATGGACCATGCCATCGAGCGCCTTGGCACCGAAGCGCGCACCGAGCGCCTGTTCCGCTGCATCCCATCGGAACACGCCCTCCTCGCCCGCACCCGTCACGGCAACGCGCACGTCCTTCCCGCGTTTGGAGACGGCCACCCCCACCATCGCATAACGCGAGGCCGGGTTCGGAAACTTCGCATAGGCGAACTTGCCCCCGGTCGGAAAGGAGATCTTCGTGATGACCTCCCCGTCCTCCAGCGCAGTGGTGAAGAGGCCGGCAAAGAACTCATCAGCCGGAATCCTGCGCTTGTTGGTGATGATCGTCGCCCCGAGCGCCAGACACGCCGCCGGATAATCGGCCGCCGGATCGTTGTTCGCGACAGATCCGCCGATGGTGCCGCGATGGCGCACATGTGGATCGCCGATATTGCCGGCCAGCGTCGCGAGCCCCGGCAGCGCCGCGACGACATCGGCATTGCTGGCCACATCGGCATGGCGCGTCATGGCACCGATGATGATGTTACGACCCTTCTTTGTAATACCGGCAAGCTCCGAAAGCCCGTTCAGATCAACGATGTGACCGGGGCTGGCGAGCCGGTTTTTCATGGTTGGCAGCAGAGTGTGCCCGCCGGCCAGCAGCTTGGCATCCTCATTCTTGGTGACCAGGCTCACGGCTTTCCTGAGGGAGGCCGGACGGTGATATTTGAAAGCATACATCGTGGGTTCCCCTTATTCCGCAGCCATCTTCATCTTGCGCACGGCTCGCCACACGGCCTGCGCCGAGGCCGGCATGGCAATGTCCTCATGCCCGAGCGCGTCGGTAATCGCATTGATCACGGCGGGCGGCGCTGCAATCGCGCCAGCTTCGCCGCAGCCCTTGATTCCGAGCGGATTCGACGGGCACGGCGTCACCGTGGTGTCGACCGTGAAGGACGGCAGGTCATCGGCGCGCGGCATCTGGTAGTCCATGTAGCTCGCAGTCAGCAATTGCCCGCTGCTATCATAGACCGCCCCCTCGCACAGCGCCTGTCCGACGCCCTGAGCGATGCCGCCGTGCACCTGCCCCTCGACGATCATCGGGTTGATGACATTGCCGAAATCATCCACCGCCGTCCAGCGATCCACCCGCGTCACGCCCGTGTCGGGGTCGATCTCGACCTCGCAGATATGCACGCCCGCCGGGAAGGTGAAGTTCGTGGGATCGTAAAATGCGCCCTCCTTCAGCCCTGGCTCAAGCTGAGCGCCGGTGAACTTGTGCGCAATGTAGGCTTGAAGCGCGACAGAGCCGAAATCGATGGTCTTGTCCGTGCCCTTCACCGAAAAGTGCCCATTCTTGAAGTCGATATCACCCTCGGACGCTTCGAGCACATAGGCCGCGACCTTCTTCGCCTTCGCCTCGATCTTGTCGAGCGCCTTTGCGATGGCGGTCATGCCGACCGCGCCCGAGCGCGAGCCGTAGGTGCCCATGCCGAACTGCACCTTGTCCGTGTCGCCATGCACGACCGACACATTGTCGATCGGAATGCCGAGCCGGTCGGAGACAAGCTGGGCAAAGGTCGTCTCATGCCCTTGGCCGTGACTGTGGGAACCCGTGAGAATTTCCACCGTGCCGATGGGATTGACGCGCACTTCCGCGCTCTCCCAAAGGCCGACGCCCGCACCGAGCGAACCGACCGCCTGGGACGGAGCGATGCCGCAAGCCTCGATATAGGCCGAATAGCCAAGGCCCCTGAGCTTGCCGTTGCGGGCGCTTTCGCGCTTGCGCTTTGCCAGTCCCTTTACATCGGCAAGCGCCATGGCCTTGGTCAGCGAGGCGTTATAGTCGCCCGCGTCGTAACACATGATCACCGGTGTCTGATGCGGGAACTTCCTGACGAAGTTCTTCTTGCGGAAAGCCGCCGGATCCTGACCAAGCTGCCGCGCTGCCACTTCCATCAGCCGCTCAATCACGAAGGTCGCCTCGGGGCGCCCTGCGCCACGATAGGCATCGACCGGCGCGGTTGTCGTGTAAACGCCCTCCACCTCGCAATAGATCGCCGGGATGTCGTATTGCCCGGACAGCAGCGGCGCATAGAGATAGGTCGGCACCGACGACGAGAAGGTGGAAAGATAGGCGCCGAGATTGGCCTTGGTTGAAACCCGGAGGCCGGTGATCTTGCCCGCCTCGTCAATCGCCATTTCAGCATGGGTCAGATGGTCGCGCCCGTGCGCATCGGCCAGGAACGCCTCGGTGCGGTCCGCCGTCCACTTCACCGGGCGGTTGACCTTGCGCGCTGCCCAGACGCAGACCGTCTCCTCGGCATAAATGAAGATCTTCGAGCCGAAACCACCACCCACATCCGGCGCGATCACCCGCAGCTTGTGCTCCGGCGCCAGACCGATGAAGGCTGAGAGCACCAACCGCGCCACATGCGGGTTCTGGCTGGTGGTGTGCAGCGTCAAAGCATCGTTGCCGGCGTCATATTCGCCCACCGCTGCACGAGGCTCCATCGCGTTGGGAATGAGCCGGTTGTTGGCAAGATCGAGCTTGACCACGTGCTTTGCAGTCTTGAAGGCCGCATCGGCGGCCGCCTTGTCACCCAGATGCCAGTCATAGACCCGGTTGCCCGGTGCCGCTTCGTGGATCTGCACCGTGCCCTTCTTCAGCGCCGCGTTCATATCCACCACAGCGGGCAGAACGTCGTAGCTGACAGTGATCTTTTCCGCAGCGTCGCGCGCCTGCGCCAGCGTATCGGCAATCACCACAGCCACATGGTCGCCAACATAGCGAACCTTGCCCTGCGCCAGCGCCGGATGCGCGCCCGCCGCCATGGGCGAACCATCCTTGTTGTGGATCATCCAGCCGCAGATGAGCCCGCCCACCTTGTCGGCGGCAATGTCCTCGCCGGTGAAAATGGCGACGACACCCGGCATCTTTGCCGCAGCCTTCGTATCGATGGCCTTGATCGTGGCATGGGCATGGGGCGAGCGGAGAAAGAAGGCATGGGCCTGACCGGGACGGTTGATGTCGTCCGTGTAATTGCCCTTGCCGGTGATGAAACGGAAATCTTCCTTGCGCCTGACAGGGGCGCCGATACCAGTCGCACTCATTTTTCCCTCCCGAGGAAACGTGCGGTTTTTCCTGATGCGATGGCCGGGCGTCTCCCGGCGATCCGGCGGTCGTTACTTGGCCATGGCCTTGGCGCCGGCACCAACCGCTTTCACGATGTTGTGATAGCCGGTGCAGCGACAGATATTGCCTTCGAGTTCCTCGCGGATCGTGTGCTCGTCGAGGTCATGCCCCTTGCGGTTCACGATATCGACCGCACTCATGATCATGCCGGGGGTGCAGAATCCGCACTGGAGCCCGTGATTGTCGCGGAAGGCTTCCTGCATCGGATGCAGCGTCGTGCCATTGGCCAGCCCCTCGATGGTCGTAACCGTGGCGCCATCGCAGCTGAGTGCCAGCGTCGTGCAGGATTTGACCGCGCGCCCGTCGAGATGCACCACACAGGCGCCACACTGGCTGGTATCGCAGCCCACATGCGTCCCGGTGAGCCGCAGCGTCTCGCGCAGGAACTGAACCAGCAGCGTCCTGGGATCGACATCTGCCGAAACCTGCTTTCCGTTCACCGTCATCGTGACAGTGGCCATGAACCAACCTCCCCCAACATGAAATTACCGAGCCTCCCGACCCGATCGGCGACCGTTTCGCCTGCCCTATCCTGACGTTGCAGGCGGATAAGCGCAGACTGGACCCGGCAAAATCGGCGGTCAAGTGAATTGGAACGATTTTCATCTTTGGTTTGAGTGGGGTTTTTGGCGTTTTCGCGTTGTGCGTCGGCACACGGCCCACCCGGTGGCAAAACCCTACCGTAGGATTGACGCCATGGTCAGCAACCATTCAGGCAATCAGGGTTAGAAAACCCTCACATTCGTTGGTGAATCAAGGCTTGCAGGCTCGCCCCGTTGGCCCGTCGGATGAAAGGATACAGACGATGACCCCGCTTAAGAAAGTCGCTGCTGTCGCGCTGACGTCCCTGACGCTCGCGATCGCCTTTGCTCCGACTGCCGAGGCACAGTATCGCCGCCATGGTTGGGGCGCACGCCCTGCGCCAGGCTATGCCGTTGGTGGCCCGCGTCATCATGGCTGGAATCGTGGCGGCTGGCATCGTGGCAACGGCTGGAATCGCGGCGGTATGGTTGCGGCTGGCCTGCTGGGTGGCGCATTCCTCGGCGCGGCCCTGATGCCGCGGCCAACGTATGCCGCGCCGGTCTATCAGGATTGCGAGCGCGAACTCGTCGGCTACACCCGCCGTGGCCGCCCCGTCTACGAGACCGTCTGCTACTGATCACAGCGGCGCAAACGCCTCATGGCAAGGGTTCCGAACCATGAGGCGATCCGGCGGCAATCCGGTTTTGCCGTCATGCCTTCCATCGCGCGGCAGCGGCATCGTCCGCCTCGCGGGCATCCACCCAGCCGCCGCTGGCCCCGTCGCGGCGATGCTCCTTCTTCCAGAAGGGCGCGCGGGTTTTGAGAAAATCCATAAGGTAGGACGCCGCATCGAACGCCGCCTGTCGATGCGCCGAAGTCGCGACCACAAGAACGATGTTCCCACCTGGCGGAATGCGCCCATAGCGGTGAATCACCGTCAGTCCCATCACCGGCCAGCGCGCTGAAGCCTCCGCTGCCACACGCCGGATCTCCTCTTCCGCCATGACGGGGTAGTGCTCAAGCTCAAGCGCGGCGAGTGCTCCCCCCTCGTCGCGGCAGAGGCCGGTGAAGGTAACGACGGCGCCGACATCCGCGCGGCCTGCCGTCAGCCGCGCCACTTCCACCGCCGCTTCGAAATCCTGTGCCTCGACCCGCACGTCGAGAACGACCTCGCCCGCCACGGACTTAGCCTCCGGTCATCGGCGGAAAGAAGGCAACTTCCCGCGCGCCTGCCAGTGGCGTGTCATGCTTCACATGCTTGCGGTCGAGCGCGGCGCGGATGAACGGAGCCTTCTCGAAGGCATGGGCATAATGCTCGCCCTCGGTCGTCAGCCACGCGATGAGATCGGCCACCGTGCGGACATGGGCCGGCAGGTCGCGCTCTTCCTCGGCCTTGCCGATTCGCTCACGCACCCAGGCGAAATAGACGAGCTTCATGGACTGCCCTCATCTTCCGACAACACATGGCGAATGCCGGCCTTGAAGTAATCATAGCCGGTGACAAGGGTCAGAATCGCAGCAAGCCAGAGCAGGACAAGGCCGATCGTATGGGTCCAACCCGCAGGCAGCACATGATCGCCCGCCGTTCCGGCGATCAGGAAGCCGAGCGCCACGATCTGCGCCGTGGTTTTCCACTTGGCGAGTTGCGAGACCGGCACGGAGACCCGCACTTCAGCCAAAAACTCCCGAAGGCCCGAAACGAGCATTTCCCGACACAGGATAACGATGGCCGCCCAGACCGAATAGGACCGGATGTCGCCGGTATGCACCAGCATGATCAGCACGGCGCCAACCAGCAGCTTGTCGGCGATGGGATCGAGAATGCGGCCCATCGAAGACTGCTGCTCCCACATCCGGGCCAGATAGCCATCAAAGAAATCGGTGATTCCAGCGACCGCGTAGATGCCCAGCGCCGTCCAGCGCACCCAGTCATCCTTCGGCCAGAACAGGCACGCGACCACCAGCGGCACCGCGACTATGCGTCCGTAAGTCAGGATATTCGGCAGGTTGAACGTTCTGCGACTCACGCTTTGGCTCGACAATCCGCTTGCAGGCAAACCCGCAGTACAACCCACCGGAACACGCCGAGGGTCGAAGGGTCAAGGTCAGGTTCCCTTCTCTTAAAGGCTTACAATCCTGTTTTCAAAGGCTTTGCCCCATAAAAGCACTTTATAGGCGCGAAATTCGGGATGAAAATAAGGATCCTGTTCAATCAGCCGGATCGCTTCATCCCTGCTTTCGGCTTCCATGACCCACAGCCCGCCGCAAAAGGCCCCGTCCGACTCAGGACGCAGCCCGCCCGCAATCAGGATGCGGTCGCGTTGTGTATCGAGATAGGCAAGATGCGCCGCACCATGTTGCTTACGGATCTCCAGCATCCCCGGCTGGTCGTCAAAAATCGCCACCCAACGCGCCACATCACCCCTCCTTTTCGTGGAAAAAGTCATAGACGGCCCGGGCTGTCGCCTCATTGACGCCGGGCGTTGCCGAAAGATCGGCCAGCGAAGCGCGGCTAACGGCTTTCGCCGTGCCGAAATGCAGCAGCAGCGCCCGTTTGCGACGCGGCCCGATGCCGGCAATCTCGTCCAGCGGACTTTTCGTCATCTCGCGCTTGCGCTTGGCCCGATGCGTACCGATGGCGAAGCGATGCGCCTCGTCACGCAACCGCTGCACGAAATAGAGTGCCGGTTCGCGCGGCGGCAGCTTGAACGGCGTCCGCCCCTCGATGAAGAAGGTTTCGCGCCCCGCATCCCGATCCGGTCCCTTGGCGATGCCGACCAGCGGCACATCGGTGATCCCAAGCTCAGCCAGAACCATGCGCGCGGCGTCGAGTTGGCCCTTGCCACCATCAATCAGCACCAGATCCGGCCATTGCGGAAAGCTCTCGGGGTCGGAATCGCGCGGTGCATCCTTCTGAAGCCGGGCAAAGCGCCGGTGCAGCACCTCGCGCATCATGCCGTAGTCATCGCCGGGGGTCAGTTCCTCGGACTTGATGTTGAAGGTGCGGTAGTGGGTCTTCATGAACCCGGCCTCACCGGCCACGATCATGCCGCCGACGGCATTCGTGCCCATGATATGCGAGTTGTCGAACACATCGACCCGGCGCGGCGGCTTTTCAAGGCCGAAAGCAACACCGATGGTGGCCAGCAGCTTCTGCTGGCTGGCGGTATCTGCGAGCTTGCGCGAGAGTGCCTCGCGCGCGTTCTTGGCGGCATGGTCCACGAGATCGCGCTTCGGCCCGCGCCTCGGTACGGAAATTTCGATCTTATGCCCCGCCCGTCCCGACAGGGCCTCGGCCAGCACGGCCCCGTCCTCGATCTCTTCGTTCATGAGAATCAGACGCGGTGCGGGGCGCTCGTTATAGAACTGCGCCATGAAGGCGCCCAACACCTCGGCCCGCCCCATGCTGCGGTCGGCGCGCGGATAGAAGGCGCGGTTGCCCCAGTTCTGCCCGGTGCGGAAAAAGAACACCTCGACGATGAACTGTCCGGCCTCCTCGTGAATGGCGAACACATCCGCCTCTTCCACGTCGGCCGGGTTGATATCCTGCGTTGAGGTGGTCGCGGAAAGCGCCGCCAGCCGGTCACGATACCGCGCCGCGCGCTCGAATTCGAGGTCGTCGGAGGCAGCCTGCATTTCGGCTGCGATGCGCTGGCGCACCGCCTGGCTGCGCCCGGAAAGAAAGTCCCGCGCCTCATCGACCAGCCCGCGATACTCGCCGATGCTCACCTCCCCGGTGCAGGGGGCGGCGCAGCGCTTGATCTGGAACAGCAGGCACGGCCGCGTCCGGTTTTCGTAATAACTGTCAGTGCAGGTGCGCAGCAGAAAGGCCCGTTGCAGCGCGTTGATTGTGCGGCCAACAGCTTGCGCGCTGGCGAACGGCCCGAAGTAGTCCCCTTTGCGGTTGCGCGCGCCGCGATGCTTGACGATCTGCGGCGCCGGATGATCGCCGGTAATCAGGATATAGGGGAAGGACTTGTCATCCCGCATCAGCACGTTGAATCGCGGCTTCAACTGCTTGATGTAGTTGGTTTCGAGCAGAAGCGCCTCGGCCTCCGTCTCGGTGGTGACGAACTCCATCGCCTCGGTCGCGGCAATCATCCGCGCGATGCGGTTGGAATGGCCAAGCCCGCGCGTGTAGCTCGCAACGCGCTTTTTCAGGCTGCGCGCCTTGCCAACATAGAGCACCTCGCCGCCCGCCCCGATCATGCGATAGACCCCGGGATCGTTCGGAAGCGTCTTCCAGAAGCGGCGGATCACCTCCGCGCCCCGGGTCAGGTGTTCAGGCTCAGCCTCGCCGGGCGCAGCCTCCTCGTCGAGAGGCAATGCCTCCTCGGCATCCTCGTCCTCAGGTTCGTCCGGTGGTTCGCTCGGCAGCCGCGCCATGGTTCAGGCAATCAGCCCAATTTGCCAAGAATGGGGAAGGCTTCGAGTAGAAAGGTTCCGAACGCCGTGAAGGTCCCTGTCAGGAAGGCAATGCCGGTCAGCACCAGAAAAATACCCATCGCTCGCTCGACCTTGTGCATCTGCGGTCGAAAACGCTTCATCATGCGCATGAAGGGCCCCATGGCAAACGCCGCCGCCAGGAACGGAATGCCAAGCCCCATCGAATAGACCGCAAGCAGCCCCATGCCACGCGCAACGCTCGCCTCCGACCCCGCAACCGCGAACACACTGCCGAGCACCGGCCCGATGCACGGCGACCAGCCGAAGGCAAAGGCCAGCCCCATGACATAGGCGCCGGCGATGCCCGCCGGCTTTTCGACCTGAAGCCGCGCCTCCCGCGCGAGCAGAGGAATGCGGATGATGCCGATAAAATGCAGACCCATGATGATGATGAGTGCGCCGGCAAGCCAGCCAAGCTCGATCGAATTCTGCCGGAGCACTCCGCCCAGCGCCGAGGCTCCCGCCCCGAGCAGCACGAACACCGTCGAGAATCCGAACACAAAAGCCAGCGCGGTGAATATAGCCTGCCGCCGGATGCCGCGATCTTCCTCCCCGGTCCATTCATCCAGCGTGGTGCCGGCAAGATAGCTCAGATAGGGCGGAACCAGCGGCAAAACGCAGGGGCTGAGAAAGCTCAGCAGGCCGGCAAGGGCGACATAGGGCAACGAGAGATCAGTCGGCATCGGACGTTTTCGGTGACTTTCCGTTTCGGGAGGCAGTCGCTAATCTTCCCGGCAAGACGTGAAGATTTTTGAACCAGGGTCGTTCGCGAAGCTTCGACCTAGCATGACCGGGACGTGATTGCATGTTGAACCTCATCACCGATGTGCCCGGCCTCCGCGTCGGAAATGCGGCAGATGCGCGCCTCGCTTCCGGCGTCACCGCCATTGTTTTCGAGGAACCGGCGGTCGCATCAGTGGAAATCCGGGGCGGCGCACCCGGCGGGCGTGACACGTCCTTGCTGCAAACCGACATGACCGTGGAAAAGATCGATGCCATCGTCCTCTCCGGTGGCTCCGCTTTCGGCCTTGATGCCGCCGGCGGGGTTCAGTCCGCGCTGAGGGCCATTGGGCGCGGCTTCGAAGTCGGCCCGATCCGTGTGCCCATCGTGCCGCAGGCCATCGTGTTCGACCTCCTCAACGGCGGCGACAAGAACTGGGGCGAGCGCTCGCCTTACTGGGATCTCGGCCATGCCGCAGTCGGAAATCTGGCGCGTGAATTCGCCCTCGGCACCGCCGGCGGCGGGTTTGGCGCCACCACCGCCACAGCGCGCGGCGGGCTTGGTTCGGCCAGCGCAACAACATCCTCAGGCCACAGGATCGGTGCCATCGTCATCGTAAACGCCATCGGCTCCGCGCTGGTTGGCAACGGCCCGCATTTCTGGGCCGCGCCCTATGAGCGCAACGCCGAATTCGGCGGCCTTGGCTGGCCCTCGCCCCTGCCCACAGATGCGCTCGGCATGCGTATCAAGGGCCACGCGCCAGCCACCACCATCGCCCTTGTCGCCACCGACGCCACGCTCACGAAGGCCCAGGCGCGCCGCCTCGCCATCATGGCCGATGACGGCCTTGCCCGCGCCATCCGCCCCGCCCACGCGCCGATGGATGGCGACACCGTATTCGCCGCCGCGACCGGCAAACGCCCGCTGCGCGACCTGATCGAACTTACGGAAATCGGCGCCCTCGCCGCCGACACGCTCGCCCGTGCCATCGCGCGCGGAATCTATGAATCAACAGGGCCGGGATGCTGGAATGAGACGTGGGCGAGCGGCAAATAGCCCCTCTCCCTTCAGAACCGATCCACGCGATACGGTGCCGGATCGCAGAATGGCGTCTCGCCCACGATCAGCTCTGCCATGAAGCGCCCGGCGCTGCCGGCCAGCGTCAATCCGTGATGCGCATGGGCGAAGGTGAACCACAGGCCCTTGTGGCGGGGCGCCGGCCCCATCACCGGCACCATATCCGGCGTGCAGGGGCGCCGCCCCAGCCACGGTTCGGGGTCCACCCGATCCCCCAGCGGGAAGATCGACCGGGCCACAGGTTCCGCGCGCTCAAGCTGCACGTAGGACGGCGGCGCATCGCGCTCGGCGAATTCCGCGCCGGTCGTTAACCGGATGCCATGCGTCATTGGCGCGATCAGATAGCCCGTATCCCCATCCAGCACCGGCAGATTGAGCATGGCATTGCCCTTGGTGCGGTAGTGCATGTGATAGCCGCGCTTGACGCCGAGCGGCAGGTCATAGCCCAGCGGCACCGTGACATCGCTGGCCCAGGGCCCCAGCGCCACCACGCAATCGCGCGCGGAGATACGCCCATCCGTCGTCTCGACCGACCAGCCGTCGCCCTCTTGCTGCAAGCTGCGCGCATCGCCCTCGACGAATTTGCCGCCACGCTTTTCAAACAGCGCCGCATAGGCCTGGCTGAGCGCCAGCGGCTCGGCTAGCGAATAGGGGTCCTTCCAGTGGACGGCACCGATGAGATCGCCGGTTAGATGCGGCTCCATCTGGCTTAGTTTGCGATGATCGCAGATTTCGGCGTTGATGCCGAAAGCCTCAAGCTCGTTGACCTTGCCGATCTCATCGGCCAGCGACTTTTCCTTCGAAAACACCTTGAGCCAGCCACCACGCCGGAGTTGCGCCGTCGCGCCGGCCGCTGCGGCAAGCTTGTCATGCTCGGTCAGGCAGATCTCGAACAGCGGCGCGCGTGCGGCAGCACTCTGCGCCACTTTCTCGTCGGAGGAATGGCGCCAGTACTCGTAAAGCCACGGCGCCACCGCCTTCAGCGACGACATCTGATAATAGGCATCGACCCGGATATTCAGCGCCGCCTGGATGAGCGTCATCGGATCATCAGGGAAGGTATAGGGCATCACCGCCTCGCGCTGGATCAGCCCGGCATTGCCGAAGGAAGTGCCCTCCCCCGGCCCCGAACGATCCACCAGCACCACGCTCCGTCCCCGTTCCTGAAGGTTGAGGGCCAGCCCCAGCCCGACAATTCCAGCTCCCAGCACAATCACATCTGTGCGCATGTTATACTCCAGCCTCCGACTCTCAGCGATTTCACTGTGGGACGGCGCGCCCGCGCTTTCAAGCCGGGTTTCCGTCGCCCGCGCAAAATGCTAAGCGCGCAGCATGTCCGTGAAAATTGCCCCGTCCATTCTCGCCGCCGATTTCGCCAACCTCGGTCCCGATGTCGCCGCCGTGGATGCGGCCGGAGCGGACTGGATCCACATCGACGTGATGGACGGCCATTTCGTGCCCAACATCACCTTTGGCCCGGACCTTGTGAAGGCCATCCGCCCCTATTCGAAGAAGCTGTTCGACGTGCATCTGATGATCGCGCCGGTCGACCCTTACGTCGAGGCCTTCGCCAAGGCCGGCGCGGACCTGATCTCCTTCCATGTCGAGGCTGGCGCGCATTCGCACCGTACGCTTCAACTCATCCGCTCGCTGGGCAAGAAATCCGGCATCGTCATCTGCCCCGGCACGCCTGCTTCCGCCATCGAGCCGCTGATCGACATGCTCGATCTCGTGCTTGTCATGAGCGTCAACCCCGGTTTTGGCGGCCAGAGCTTCATCAAGTCGGCAACAAAGCTGATTGCCGATTGCAAGGCACTGATCGGCGATCGCCCGATCGATCTTGAGGTGGACGGCGGCATCACAGCCGATACCGCGCCGCTGGCGGTTCAGGCCGGGGCGAATGTGCTGGTCGCCGGCTCCGCCGTGTTCAAGGGCGGGCGCGATACCCTCGCAAAGAACATCGCCGCGATCAGGGCGGCGGCAAAGTAATTGTTCCGCTTCGACCGGATGATCCCTCCCCCTTGCGAGGAGGGTGGTCCGAGCGAAGCGGAGGACCGGGTGGGGGTCGCACGACAACCACCCCCACCCCGGCGCAGACGCGCCGACCCTCCCCGCAAGGGGGAGGGTGACAACAGCCGAGGACACCCCATGATCCCCCGTTACGCCCGCCCCGAAATGGTCGCCATCTGGGAGCCGCAGAACCGCTTCCGCATCTGGTTCGAGATCGAGGCGCACGCCACCGACGAACTGGCCAATCTCGGCGTGGTGCCGAAGGCCGCCGCCGCGAAAATCTGGGAAAAAGGCCGCAACGCGACCTTCGATGTCGCCCGTATCGATGAGATCGAGCGCGTGACCAAGCACGACGTGATCGCCTTCCTCACCCACGTTGCCGAAATTGTCGATGATGCGGACGCGTCTCGCTTCCTGCATCAGGGCATGACGTCCTCGGACGTGCTCGACACCTGCCTGAACGTGCAGCTGACCCAGGCCGCAGACATCCTGCTGAAAGACATCGACGCCCTGCTGGCCGCCATCAAGCGGCGGGCGCATGAGCACAAGATGACGCCGACCATCGGCCGCAGCCATGGCATTCATGCCGAGCCTGTAACGTTCGGCCTCAAGCTCGCGCAGGCCTATGCCGAGTTCAGCCGCAACCGCGAGCGCCTCGTCGCCGCGCGCAAGGATATCGCCACCTGCGCCATTTCCGGCGCGGTCGGCACCTTCGCCAACATCGATCCGCGCGTTGAGGAATACGTCGCCGAAAAGATGGGACTGGCGGTCGAGCCGGTTTCAACGCAGGTCATCCCGCGCGACCGCCACGCCATGTTCTTCGCCACCCTCGGCGTCATCGCCTCCTCCATCGAGCGGCTGGCAATTGAAATCCGTCATTTGCAGCGGTCAGAAGTCTATGAAGCGGAAGAGTTCTTCTCCGAAGGGCAGAAGGGCTCATCGGCGATGCCGCACAAGCGCAACCCCGTGCTGACCGAGAACCTCACCGGCCTCGCCCGCATGGTGCGCAGCTACGCCATGCCGGCGATGGAGAACGTCGCCCTTTGGCACGAGCGCGATATTTCCCATTCCTCGGTCGAGCGCTACATCGGCCCCGATGCAACGATCACGCTCGATTTCGCGCTCAACCGCCTCACGGGCGTCGTCGACAAACTGCTGGTCTACCCCAAGAACATGCAGAAGAACCTCGACGCGCTGGGCGGTCTTGTGCACTCGCAGCGCGTGCTGTTGGCGCTGACCCAGAAGGGCGTTTCGCGCGAGGACAGCTACCGCCTCGTCCAGCGCAATGCCATGCCGGTGTGGCGCGGCGAAGGGAACTTCCTCGATCTGCTCAAGAAGGACCCCGAGGTGAAGGCGCGCCTGTCGGATGCCGAACTCGAAAGCCTGTTCGACCTCGGCTACCACCTCAAGCATGTCGATACGATCTTCGCCCGCGTCTTCGGCGACCAGCATCCGCATCACACCGCCGCCGAGAAGCGCAAGGCAGCGGTCGAGGAGGCGGAAGAGGCGTTGGGCCGCATCGCAACCATCCTGCCGCACGTCTGAGACATCGGCCCGGCCACCGGAATCGGATTGTGAGGATCACCTCACAACCGATTCAGGAGACTCGCGAATCTTTCAATACTTCACGTTGATTCAGAACATGAACCGCCGGATTTAAAGCCGGCGGGCATTTTCCATGGCCGCTGTGTCGAAGCACTCGAAAAATTCGGCAATCTTCCCATTCCGCATCCGCCAGTAGTCGAGCTTGTCGGTGGTGAACAACTTGCCGGTCCGGCGATGGGTGAAGGCCGCATTGATCCGCACGACCACCCGGTCATCCTGCGCGATGGTCTCCAGCACATCGAACAGCTCCATCCGCCACTCCCGATGGATGCCTTCGAGGTAAAACCGCAGATCGTCCACTGTCACTGATGGGCGGAAATAACCCGGCTTGCCATCACTGCCTGCGATGGAGGCGATACGGAAGGACTCGTCGAGAATACTGATCCAGTATTCACAATCCGCCCCCCGGCTATCACGCCAGCGCTCGTATCCCGTAACAATGATCTGAATGTTCTCTTCGGCCGAAATCATGCCGGCGCCCACCCTGAAAGGTTTCTGTTGGGCGCCGTGCATAGGGTTATATTTGATATCAATCAAGCGGACGCATGGTGCGGCAGTTCACTGACCTGAATGTCAAGTAAGGGGCGCACCCTACTCCGCTGCCGCCTTCCCCGCATCGACATAGAGCTTGCTGCCGGCGGCTGCGAACTCCGCTGCCTTGGCCTTCATGCCCGCCTCCGCTTCTGCCGCGATGGCCGCGAGCGAGGCTTTTTCATTCTCGCCCATCGCCAGCGTTTCAGCGCGCAGATCCTGCGTGATTTTCATCGAACAGAACTTCGGCCCGCACATCGAGCAGAAATGCGCGACCTTATGCGCATCCTTTGGCAGCGTCTCATCGTGATAGGCCCGCGCCGTATCGGGGTCCAATGCGAGGTTGAACTGGTCCTCCCAGCGGAAATCGAACCGCGCCCGCGAAAGCGCATCGTCCCTCACTTTCGCCGCAGGGTGGCCCTTGGCGAGGTCCGCCGCATGGGCCGCGATGCGGTAGGTGATGACGCCGGTCTTCACATCATCGCGGTTGGGCAGGCCAAGATGTTCCTTCGGTGTGACGTAGCAGAGCATGGCGCAGCCGAACCAGCCGATCATCGCCGCGCCGATGCCGGAAGTTATGTGGTCATAGCCCGGCGCGATGTCGGTGGTCAGCGGTCCAAGGGTGTAGAACGGCGCTTCGCCGCACTCCTTGAGCTGCTTGTCCATATTCTCCTTGATCTTGTGCATTGGCACATGGCCGGGGCCCTCGATCATCACCTGACAGCCCTTGTCCCACGCCACCTTGGTGAGTTCACCCAGGGTCTCGAGTTCGCCGAACTGCGCCGCATCATTGGCATCCGCAATCGACCCCGGACGCAACCCGTCGCCGAGCGAGAAGGACACGTCGAACTTGCGCATGATATCGCAAATCTCGTCGAAACGCTCATAAAGGAACGATTCCTTGTGCCGGGAAAGGCACCAGCGCGCCATGATCGAACCGCCGCGCGACACGATGCCGGTAGTCCGGCTCGCGGTCAGCGGCACATAGGCGAGGCGCACCCCGGCATGAATGGTGAAGTAATCCACCCCCTGCTCGGCCTGCTCGATCAGCGTATCCTTGAACACTTCCCAATCGAGCTTGGTGGCATCCCCGCCCACTTTTTCGAGTGCCTGATAGATCGGCACCGTGCCGATCGGCACCGGCGAATTGCGGATGATCCACGAGCGGATGTTGTGGATGTTACGCCCTGTCGAAAGGTCCATCACCGTATCGGCGCCCCAGCGGATCGCCCACACCAGCTTTTCCACTTCCTCGGCGGCGGTGGAGGTGACGGCGGAATTGCCGATGTTGGCGTTGATCTTGACCAGAAAATTCCGGCCGATCGCCATGGGTTCGAGTTCGGTGTGGTTGATGTTGGCGGGAATGATCGCGCGACCCCGCGCCACCTCGGACCGCACGAACTCAGGCGTCACAAACTCCGGCACCGCAGCGCCGAAGCTTTCGCCATCCTTCATCCTTTCCGCCGCCCCCTCCAGCGCCTGCTCACGCGCAAGATTCTCGCGATGGGCGACATACACCATCTCCTCGGTGATGAGGCCGGCGCGGGCGAATTCGTACTGCGTCACCATCTGCCCCGGCCCAGCCGCACGCACCAGCCGCTCTGCCGGGCAGGCCGGCACCAGCTTGTCGCCACTGGCCCCGCCATTATCCTCGGGCTTCACCGCACGGGCGGCGATGGGCCGAAATCCCCTGCCCTCGATCCACGCGCGTCGCACCTCCGGCAGACCGACGGCGAGGTCGATCCGCGCGTCTGTCTCCGTATAAGGACCGGACGGATCATACACCCGCACCGCCGCCTCATTCGGATCGCTGAGCGCAATCTCGCGGAACGGCACCCGCATTTCCGGATGCGATTTTGGCGCGGCATAGACCTTTTTCGAGCCGATGATCGGCCCCGTGGTCACGGTTTCCGGCCCGGGTTGAAGGTTCTTCTGATGAATGGTCATGGTATCCCTCGTAACGCATGGAAAGGCCGCGTGGCGTGAGGGAGGCCGGCTGTCGCCGACCGATTCCATCCCTACGCCGGCATGACCCGGATCAGGTTCAAAGGGTCCGCGAATACCCGCGTCTCAGCCCGAAGGCTCCCCTTGGAATGCTCCGAATGTCTGCCCGACTTTGAGGAAAGTCAACTCCCGGTCCTGCCTTCAGGCTTGCCCTTCGCGTCCGGCTTGGGCACAACTGGACCCGAAAAGGGAGTGCATCGTGGCCAGACGAACAAGCGACGTCGATATTCTGATCGTGCCAGGGCTGGATAATTCCAGCCCGGAGCACTGGCAGAGCCGATGGGAACAGCGGCTGAATACCGCCGCGCGCGTCAACCAGCGCGACTGGTCGCACCCTGTGAGGGATGAGTGGATTGAATCGATCGTGAAGGCGGTCGCGGCCTGCCGCCAGCCGGTCATCCTTGTCGGCCACAGCCTCGGCGTAGCTGCTATCGTTCATGCCGCGCCGCACCTCACGCCGGGCGACGTCGTCGGCGCCTTTCTGGTGGCACCGGTGGGCGATACGGCGATTGCCGCCGAGGATGCCATCGACCGGCAGTTTATGCCAATCCCGCGCGAAAAGCTGCCGTTTCCATCCGTGCTGATCGCCAGCCACGACGATCCCTATTGTCCGTTCCTGACCGCCGAGGAATATGCCGCCGCCTGGGGCGCGGAATTTGTGGATGCCGGCCATTCCGGCCATCTCAACACGGCAAGCGGTCACGGCCCCTGGCCGGAAGGACTGATGCGCTTCGCAGGCTTTCTGTCAAAGCTCTGAAATCAGCCCGCCCCGGACAAAGCCGATCCGGGCGCCATGGGGCAAGGGCGCGCTCAAACCCCACCGGACTGCGCGAGAATCTTCTTGGCAATCCAGATGCTGGGGAAAATCGCAATGATCATCGCACCGATGACTGCCGGCAGGATCAGCTTCATGCCATTCGCATAGAGCACCGGATTGGTGACGATGACGATGACGGCGACGCCGGCAAGAACGGTCGCCAGCAACATGTGGATCAGAACAGCAATCTTGGCCATCGGGATAGCTCCTTTGAGGATGCCTTCCACTACCGCCCCACCCTGCCCCACGCCTTGATCAATCTCAAAACAAAAAGGCCGCCCTGAGGCGGCCTTTCCTTGCTGCCAGATGGCAGAAATCAGCGTGAATAGAACTCGACCACGAGGTTCGGTTCCATCTTCACCGGGTACGGAACGTCCGAAAGCGTCGGAATACGCACGAACTTGACGACCGGTTTCGAGCCATCGGCCTCGATATACTCCGGAACGTCGCGCTCGCCGAGGGCCTGGGCTTCGAGCACCATCGGCACTTCACGCGAAGCTTCCTTGACCTCGATCATGTCGCCCGGCTTCACCTGATACGAACAGATGTTGACCTTGCGACCGTTGACCTTGATGTGGCCATGGTTGACGAACTGGCGGGCGGCAAACACCGTCGGCACGAACTTGGCGCGGTAGATCACCGCGTCGAGACGGCGCTCCAGAAGGCCGATCAGGTTCTCGCCCGAATCGCCCTTGAGGCGGGTCGCCTCAGCGTAATACTTGCGGAACTGACGCTCCGATATCGAGCCATAATAGCCCTTGAGCTTCTGCTTGGCCTTCAGCTGGGTGCCGAAGTCGCTCATCTTGCCCTTGCGGCGCTGGCCGTGCTGGCCGGGGCCGTATTCGCGGCGATTGATCGGGGACTTTGGCCGGCCCCAGATATTCTCGCCCATGCGGCGGTCGATTTTGTACTTGGCGTCAATGCGCTTCGACATGTTCGCGTCCTCTTGCGATACAGGGTTGAGGAACGCGCCCTCCTACTGTCCGTCTCTTACGAGGCAGGACCGACAGGTTCTCACCGTGACAGGAAAACCGCGGGTGCGTTAAACTGCGAAGCGGAGCCTTGCGGCCCCGCTCCGGAGTTGCGGCGGGATAGACCTTAATCGCGCCGATGTCAAATCGCCGGTTTGCCCCGCTCCTTATGGGTAAAGCGGCTGTCCTCCGGCGCCTCGTCCCGCTCGAACATGCCGTAATCGCGGATGACGGAAGCAACTCGCAGACGATAATCGGCGAAAACGCCCGCCCTGCCCTTCGATTGCGTGCGGCGATGCGCGGCAAGGTTGCGCCAATGCTGCACCGCCTCCTCATCGCGCCAGAACGAAATCGACAGCATCTTGCCCGGTTCGGTCAGGCTCTGGAACCGCTCGACCGAGATAAAACCGTCGATCTTTGTCAACTCCTCCCGGAGCGCGGCGGCAAGGTCCAGATAGTGCTGGCGCTGGCCTTCTGCCGGCCAGACCTCGAAGATGATGGCGATCACAGCTTCACCGATGGCGCAAGTGGAACAGAGACGTTGCGCAGGAAAACACGATCCTCCCGCTGGATAAAGCGCTCTTTACGCGCAAATTCGTAGTTCGCCTTGCCCAGGGGATCGGCGGCGAGACGCGCGCGATACGCCTCATAGGCGGCGAGATTCTCGATGTTGTAGACCCCGTAAGCCGTGGTCAGCGATCCTTCGTGCGGGCCGAAGTAGCCGATCAGATCCGCCCCGCAGCGCGGAATGGCCTGTCCCCAGTTGCGAGCATATTCGGCGAACTTCTCTTGTGTGAACGGTTCGAGCTCATAGCGGATGAAACAGGTGATCATGATGCGCTCCCTTTGCGATGACCCATTCATGCCTGAAACTGCGCCGCTTTGTTTCGTTGCGGAGCGAAACATCCCCCGTCCTGCCATGCTACAGTGCTGCCATAAGGATACCCCCGAGAGCGAACGCCCCACATGAGCGAAGGTCCTGACATTACCGAAATCGCCACGTTGTTTGGCGATCCTGCCCGCGCCCGCATGCTGGAAGCGATGATGGCCGGCATTCCGCTGACCGCGGGCGAACTCGCGCGGGAGGCAGGCGTAACCGCACAAACCACCAGCGCTCACCTTGCCAAGCTCAAGGCCGCCGGGCTCGTCAGCGTCGAAATTCAGGGCCGGCACCACTATTACCGCATCGCACGGCCGGATGTCGCCGGGGCACTGGAATCCCTCACCGGTCTTGCCGCACGTCTCGGCCGCCTGCGCACCCGCCCTGGCCCACGTGATGAGGCGCTGCGCCAGGCGCGCAGCTGTTACGATCACCTCGCCGGGCCGCTGGCTGTGGAAATGCACGACGCGCTGATCAATGCCGGGTTGATCACCGCCGCATCGGGCGGGCTGGCCCTGACACCGGAAGGCCGCAGCCGCTTCATCGCCGAAGGCATTGATACGGATGCGCTGGCAAGGAAGCCGCGCCTGCTCTGCCGTTCCTGCTTCGATTGGTCGGAGAGGCGGCACCACCTCGCCGGGAGCCTTGGCAAGGCGCTGCTTGACCTGATCCTTGCACGGGGTTGGGCAAAGCGGGCGCCCGGCACCCGCGCCCTGCATATCCCGGCAGAGGGCCGCCGCGGCTTCGAGGCTTTCCTGCAACGCCTCAAGGCCACGCCACCCCGGCAACGCACCGGCTGAACATCGGTCCTTCAGACGCTCTCCTTCTCCCTGCCCATGTTGAGCAGGTGATAGAGCATGATCGCGCCGAAGGTCGCGGTGCCGATGCCGCCGAGCTCAAAGCCGAAGATCGGCAGCTTGAGATCGCCCGCGCCGAGGATGAGCGCGGTGGCAACGGTGATCAGGTTCTTGGGCGAAGAAAAATCAACCTTGCTCTCGACCCAGATGCGCCCTGCCGTCGCGGCAATGAGGCCAAACACCACCACCGCAAGCCCGCCCAGCACCGCCACCGGAATGGTCCCGATCAGTGCCCCGAACTTGGGCGAAAAGCCAAGCAGGATGGCGATGCAGCCCGCCGCCACGAACACCAGCGTCGAATAGACCCGCGTCACCGCCATCACCCCCATGTTTTCAGCATAGGTGGTGACGCCCGTGCCGCCACCGGCGCCGGAAATCATCGTCGCCACGCCATCCGCCATGAAGGCGCGCCCGATCAGCGGGTCCATGTTGCGCCCGGTCATCACGCCGATGCCCTTGATGTGCCCCAGATTTTCGGCGACCAGAATGATTGCGACCGGGGCAATCAGCGCCATCGCAGGCCAAGAAAACACCGGCGCGACGAAATTCGGCAACCCGAACCAGGCTGCCGCCCCGACCTTGGACAAGTCGATTCCCGGCGCACCAAAGCTCGTCGCCGTCAGCGCATAGAAAAGATAGGCGATCAGCCCGCCGATCAGGATTGGCAGCCGCTGGGCAAAGCCCCGCCCATAGACCGCCACGACCGCCACCGCGACAACCGTCAGAAGCGCGACCCATTTGGTGTAGCCGGACGCGGAGATCATGCCAATGGCAACCGCCGTGAGGTTCAGCCCGATGGCGGCCACAACCGCGCCCGTCACCACGGGCGGCAGCAGCTTTTCAATCCAGCGTGTGCCGATGGACTGCACGATCAGCCCGATCAGCGCATAGACGAAACCGCAGAAGATGATACCGCCCAGCGCCACCGCAATGTTGGGGTTCGGGCCGCCGCCCTTGAAGCCGCTCGCCGCCAGCACGACGCCGATGAAGGCGAAGCTGGACCCGAGATAGCTCGGCAGCCGCCCGCCGGTCATGACGAAGAACAGCAGTGTCGCGATGCCGGAAAAGAAGATCGCAACATTGGGGTCGAACCCCATCAGGATCGGCGCCAGAACGGTCGCCCCGAACATCGCCACCACATGCTGCAAACCGGCAATCAACGTCTGCGCAGCAGGCAACTTCTCGTCCGGCATCACCGCGCCGGAGGTCTTCAGTGTCCAGTTCGGAAAATAGCTCATCCACGCCCCCTTATACTTTTGTTGGCGATCATGATTTGGCAGCGTCCCCGGGCGAAGCAAGCGGCCTCCCGGACAATCCACCGGTTTTTGCGCTCCCCCGCGACGACCTGCCCTCTTGCGCACGCGGCCGTCACGCGGCAGAACGCCGGCCATGACCCAGCATCTGACCCCGGAAGAACACGCCGCCCGGCGCGCCCGCATCACTGCTGACCTGCGCGAGAAGACAGGCATCGACGAGACGATGATCGAGCGGCTGGTCCGAGCGTTTTACGGCAAGGTGCAGGCAGACCCGGCGCTTGGCCCGGTGTTCGCGGCCCGCATCAGCGATTGGGAGCCGCATCTTGAACGGATGTTTGCCTTCTGGTCATCCGTGACGCTGATGACCGGTATCTACCATGGCCGCCCGATGCAAAAGCACTTCGGCCTGCCGGTGGAGGCTGCGCATTTTGACCGCTGGCTGGCGCTCTTTCGCGAGACGGCGCGCGAAACCTGCCCGCCCGTAGCGGCCGCTGTCTTTATCGAAAAAGCCGAGATGATCGCCCAGTCCATCGAGTTTGGCATGGCGACCATGGCCGGTATCCGCCTTGCGCCCGGCGAGCGGTTCGCAAACCCGGCCCTCGGGCAGGCCTGACAATCCTCACCGCATCGGCGGCGGCTCGGGCGGACGGACGCGACAGACATCGCGAACGAACTTCACGCCCTCGCGCTCGGTCACCGGCCCATTCACGACCTTGTAGATGGCCGGAAACATGGAATTCTGCGGCACCACACGGCATTCAAACGGCGGGTTGATGTTCTGGATGACGATGAACGATTCGTCCGGAATTCCGCCGGCTGGCTGAAAAATGGGCTGATAGAACAGGTTTGTCTCGGTGTAGCACCCACCCAGAAGCGGCAACAGCGCAACCAGAAGCGTTTTCCGCATCAATTCCCCTCGATCTTCGGTTTGTGCCAGCGAGACAGCGACTCAATTCCGTCTGACGTGTGCAGTATGAAGTCAGCGCCGCGCCCTTGCAAATGAAGGGGTGTGGCTTGCCTCGCCATGTCTCCAAGGCTAGATGTCAACAAATGGTAAAGGACCTGTCTGGACAAGCTGTCCGGTCTCTATCATGAAAGCATGCCGTCCGGTCGTAATTGTGGACTAATGGGATGGAACCGGGGTTGGGAAGTCATGTTGAAGCGTTTGCTTGTTGCTGTTTTCTGTAGCGTTCTTGCCGCTTGCGCGACCCATGATATGCCCGGTGCCCTCGTCCCGGTAGAGGCATCCGCCCCCGGTGCAAAGTCCGTTGCCCTGCTGGCAGCAACCACCCGCGGAATTTCGAGCGAGACCGGCGCTTTCAATTCCACGCGCGCAAAAGCCCTGAGTTTCCAGAAGCTGACCGTCTCGATCCCGCCGAACCACAAGACCGGCGAAATCGAATGGCCCGAAACCCTGCCCGGCAAGGCTGAAAAGAGCTTCGTGACGCTTTCGAACGAGATGCTCGACGAGGCTCGCTTCAACGCCATGGTCGATCGGATGATCCCGGCGAACGGGCAGGTTCTGGTGTTCGTTCATGGCTACAACACGACCCATGAGGACGCGGTATTCCGCCTCGCGCAGATCATCAACGATTCCGAGATGAAGGCCCTGCCGATCCTGTTTTCCTGGCCTTCGCGCGGCGTCGTGAAAGATTATCTGACCGACCGCGAGAGCATCTTTGCTTCGCGCACGCGGATGCTCCGGATGTTTACGATGCTTTCGCGCCATCCGCGCGTGAAGGGCATCGATGTGCTCGCCCATTCCATGGGCACCATGCTGACCATGGAAACGTTGCAGATGGCGAAGCTGGCCGGCAAGCCGGATTTCGGCGGCAAGCTGAACCTGCTGATTCTCGCCGCGCCTGACATCGATGTTGATGTGTTCATGACGCAGTTCGAGGTTATCGGCCGCCGCAAGGGCCAGACGGTGATCCTGGTTTCGCGCGATGACAAGGCGCTCAAGCTGTCGAGCCGCCTCGCCGGCGATGTGGTGCGCGTCGGCGCAGCCTCGCCCTCGGCCCGCGCGTCTCTGGCCGCCATTGAGAAATACGGCTTCACCGTGATCGATCTGACCGACCTCTCTTCATCGGATTCGATCAACCATTCGAAGTTTGCCGCCTCGCCGCTGGTCGTGCGCAAACTCTCCCTGCGCATGTCGGACAATCAGACTGTGGACGGCGCTGTTCCCCGTGTCGGATCGTTCATGATCGACACCGCCGGTCGCGTGCTGGAAGCGCCGGTCAATATTCTCAGGGGAGCGACCGGGCGATAAGCCCGCGCGCCGCAAGGGTCGCGGCAAGCGCCGGCCCCGGCGCTGCGCCAGAGGTGAAGTGGATCACTCCCGGCCCGGCGGGGGCCGCGCCTTCCTGCCTCTCGCCGAGAAGCTGCACGACACGCCGGGCGATGGCGGGCCCAGGGTCGATCCAGGTGACGGGCCAGGGCGCCAGCGCGGCCATCCTGTCCATCAGCAGTGGATAATGCGTACAGGCCAGCACCACCGTATCCGTGCGCTGACCGCCTGCTTCCACGAAGGCTGGCATCATTTCGGCAAGCAGCGCCGTGTCGGATACCGTCTCCCCGCGCAGATGCTGTTCTGCGAGCCGCGCGAGATTGGCACAGGGCACCAGCGTAACGGCGCAGCCTGCCGCAAATTTTTCGACCAGTTCGCGCGTGTAGTCACGCGCAACGGTGCCCGGCGTCGCCATCACGGAAAAGCACCGGCTCTTGCTTTGCTCCGCCGCCGGCTTGATCGCCGGCACGGTGCCGACGACCGGAATGGAATAGCGCTGGCGCAAATGCGGCAACACCAGCGTCGAGGCCGTATTGCAGGCGTTGATGATGATATCCGGCGTCTCCCGCGCCACCACCGGCTCGATCACGCTCAGTACACGCTGCACCAGTTCGGCTTCGCCCAATGCGCCATAGGGAAACACCGCATCATCGGCGAGATAGATGATGTCGGCGTCAGGCCGCGCGCCGCGCACAGGCGCCAGCACCGTCAGGCCACCCAGGCCGGAATCGAACATCAGGATTTTCATCGGGATGTCTTATCGCCTGCCCTGAAGGCGCGTGGCAATGGCCTCCGCCGCATGGGCCCCGGTCTGCTGCGCGCCGGCCACCGTCATTGAGGCGCGCCCCGCCATTGCCTCTCCGGCGAACCACAGCCGCTCGCCCACCGGCTGGCGCAGCACATCGCGCGCCCGGGCCCGGCCCGGCAGGGCATAGGAATAGCTACCGATGGAATAGGGATCCGCCGACCAGCCATAGCGTCCCCCGCCCCTGAAGGCCCTGCGTACCTCCGGCCCCAGCATCCGCTCCAGCCGCTCCAGCATGTGACGGATTGCCTCCTCTTCCGGCAATGCATTGATGCTGCGGGCATAATCAGCGCCATACCACGCCACGGCGACCTCGGAACCGAAGGGCCACATCTCAAAGCTGAGGCCGGGCTTGCTCTCGCCCGTATCGACGATATGCATCCCCTCGGGCACATCGAAGCGCTGCCCGCCAAAGTGCAGGAGCAGTTTCGACAGTGCCCCCATGGCAAGCCCATCGAGCGCGGACAGCATCTCACGCGGCAATCCGGGCGTAAAACGAATGCGCTCAGCCTTGAGCACGCCAAGCGGCACCGTGATCACCGCCGCCCGCGCCCGGATCACCCCCTTGTCAGTGGTGACGGAAACGCCCTGCCCGGTCCAGTCTATGGCGCTGGCCACCGTATCGAGCGATACGGGAACCCCCGCACCATAGCGGGCAACAAGCGTACCATAGCCAGACGGCACGATGAGATTGCTGCCGTCATAAAGACGCGTGTAATCAGCCACGGAGACACGCCCCGCTTCTTCGCCCACCGCGCCGCGCGCCATGGAATAGGCGGCCTGCATGACAGGTTTCGGGGCGTTTTCGACCAGCTTCGCAAAGGAAACGTCATGGTCGAGATCTACGCTTTCAGCGAGTTCCCACATCTTGTTGCGGCCCTGCCGCCGGGCAAGCTCCTCGTCATCCGGCACGGGAACGCCATCGTTGAAGGCGCGGAAGCCGCCGCTGCGCCAGCTTCCGAAGCGGGTTTCGACACCGAGATCAGCGGCGATTTTCGTCCAGGGGTTCCTGTCCGAAAAGTGGATGAAGGTCGCCCCGCCATCCACCGGCGCACCGAAACGCATGTCCGTCACCGTGCGCCCGCCGACGCGGCCGCGCGCCTCGATCAGGCGGAAAGTGAGGCCACGCGCCTGCGCCGTCCGCGCGGCCGACAGCCCCGCAGCACCTGCGCCGATGATAACAACATCTGTGTCAGAAGTCTGTGCCAAGGCATTCCCCGCCGCAAGCAGAAACGGCGCCCCGATCAGCATCCGCCGATTGACTGTAAACTCCGGCTCTTTGCTCATGCGCTCACAATAAGCATGTTTTGGGGCCATTTCATCCGCCATCGCCATTTCGTGAACGCCGCCGGCGCCCGCCATTGATCAGGGCGTCGATCACCCCTCGCAAAGAGCGCACATCCTGCTCGCTGAGGTTCATGCGGTGCAGGATATTGCGGAAGTTTCGCATGATGATGGTTTTGCGTTCAGGGCGGGAATAATAATCAACACGGTCGAGTTCAGCTTCGAGAAAGGCGAAGAACGCAAAAACCGTTTCACGTCTGGCCGGCCCGCTCTCCTGCGGCAGTTCGAAGGGCGCTGCCGCTGCCCCGCTCGCCCGCCGCCACTCGTAGGCCACCAGCAGCACCGCCTGCGCAAGATTGAGCGAGGCAAAGCCAGGATCGACCGGAAAAGTCATCACCGTATCGGCCAGCGAAACCTCGTCGTTTTCAAGCCCCGTCCGCTCCGGCCCGAACAGGATGCCGACGCCCCCCGCCCCGCCGGAATGTCGCGCAGCCTCCGCCATGGCAAGGTCCGGCGTCAGCACGGGCTTTGCCTGCCCGCGCTCGCGCGCGGTCGTCGCAAATAGCCGCGTCAAATCCGCCGCAGCGGCTTCCACCGTCGGGAACACCTCGGCCCCCGTCACAAGCGCGGACGCACCCGCAGCCGCCTGAAGGGCCGCCTCGGCCGGTGGCCAGCCATCGCGCGGCGCCACGATTCTAAGGCGCCTCAGTCCGAAATTCGCCATCGCCCGCGCCGTCATGCCAATGTTCTCGCCCATCTGCGGGCGCACGAGAATAATGACTGGCCCGCTCATCGCCACACGCCCGCCCGCGTCTTGCGCAGCCAGAGGCTGGTCTCCACCGCGCCCGCCAGGACGGGGAGGCCGGCCACCGCCGCTTCCGTCTCCAAACTCATGCGTGTGGCCGCATAGTGCGAGGCGAAAACGATGTCATAGCCGCCGCCCGCCAACAGCGCCGCCACGCCCTGCTGTTCGGTATATCCCCGCCACCCCCACTCCGCCGGATAGCCATCCGGCAGGAAAATGTCGTGGATATGCACCAGAACGCCGGTGTTCAGGCGCGGCAGGATGCGGGCCAGAACCCGGTCGACATCGCTTCCCGGCCAGAGAATGTGGCTGGAATCAACAAAGAGAATGTCGTCAGCCTCCAGCATGTCGAACAGGCGATCATGGTCCGGCCCGAGCAAGGCCTCGACCCAGGTGACTGCAAGCCCCTTGAGCGCGGCGCGCGGCTGGGGGTCAATGGCGAACAGTTCGGTTTGCAGCCCCGCATCGGCAATGGACCGCGCCGCAAAGCGGGTGGAATGTCCGGACCCGATTTCAACGATCCGACCGGGCTTCGCCGCCCGGATGATGGCATAGAGCGCCGCCGCGTCGAGCCGCGGAAACCAGTCCTGATCAAGGCGCGGCTCGGGCGCCGGCCCCTGCATGGCGGACAGCATCGACCGATGGCGGCTGATCTCTGAAAGGACCGTCCGCATCGCCGGTTCGGATGCAGCCATCATCGCCGCGATCTCGGCATACTCCGGCACATCGCGCGGCACTGACCCGGCGTGGCGATAGGGCGAGAAAAGCCCCTTCGGTTCCTGCCCGACCAGCGTCGCCAGCCCCATGGCAAAGCGCTTGAGGTCCCGATCACGCATGAACGAAACCGCCCTGCAATGGGTCCGCGCCAAATGCGGGGCGCGGATGTGTGGGTGAAATGGTGTGTCTGGACATGGCCGATGGGTGCAGCAGCATCACCATCCCGTCAAGTGAAGAGACAAAATTTGCGTCTGCGCCAATATTTCTGCTTGCCCTCCAGATGACGACTGATAGTCGTAACCCGGATTTGGCAGAGTTTGGAGTAGAGTTGTGTACAAAGGCATATTATTTGTCGCGTTATCTTTTGCACTTTCGGGTTGCGGGCAGGACAATCGCCTGGATCTGGCCTCTGCCGGGGCATCTGCGGATAAGGCCATCGTATTCATGGCCATTGCTCCGACATGTCCGCTGCCCGTCGTCGGCCTGACAGCGCGAATTGGCGAGGATCGCAAGGCCATTGACGCCCGGCCCGGCCTGTTCCTCCGCAAGACGTCATCCGACCTCGTGCGCTTCGGCGGTCTGGGAGATGTCAGCGTCGCACGCTTCGATCTGCCGCCCGGCACCTACCAGCTGGAACGGGTCAGCTGCGCGGTTAACAACGGACACCGCGTCCTGAGCCGCGGCTATTCACGAAACGGCATCGCCTCGTTCACCGTGGCACCGCGCGAAACCGTGAACGTCGGCACCTTCCACGAAGCGGCGGTAACACGCACCGTGAGCGGCATCTTCGGCTCCTACCAGCAAAACACCGGACGCGCGACGTTCCATATCGCACCAATGAGCGAGGCCGAACTCAGCGCTCTCAGGGAAAAATTCCCCGAAGAAGCCGCCCGGGCAGTGTACCGGCCAATGAGCATGGACGTCGAGCATCAGCGCGAGCAGGACGTCGGTCGCTGCATTCTCGATGGACTGGCAAAGCGCGACAAGACAACCAAAATGGAAGCGGACGAGATCAAGGCTCTCTCCGCCACCTGCAAGGAAAAGGCCGCCCGGCTGAAGGCAGCGCCGGCGCAGGCGCCCAAAGGAAACAGGACCACGGCAAGAGCGGGCTAGGGTGTTGTCCGCAACCGGTCAAGATTCGGAAAAATCAGGCGCCTTACACCTTTCGCCTCGCTTCCCGCACGCGTAACCCGATGCTATAGCAGGCTCAGATCCGAATTCGGTCAGGTCAAAATGGGGGCGTCTGCGCCCCCCGGCTCTTCAGGTGACGAGGATAAAATGGCGAAAATCAAGGTAGCGAATCCGGTTGTCGAAATGGACGGCGACGAGATGACCCGGATCATCTGGGATTCCATCAAGCAGAAACTGATTCATCCCTACCTTGATATCGACCTGCTTTACTATGATCTTTCGGTCGAGAAGCGCGACGAGACCAACGACCAGATCACGATTGACGCTGCCGAGATGACCAAGAAGGTCGGTGTTGCTGTGAAATGCGCCACCATCACGCCAGATGAAGCCCGCGTGAAGGAATTCAACCTGAAGGAAATGTGGAAGTCGCCGAACGGCACGATCCGCAACATCCTCGGCGGCACCATCTTCCGCGAACCGATCATCTGCAAGAACGTGCCGCGCCTCGTTCCAGGCTGGACCCAGCCGATCGTTGTCGGCCGCCATGCCTTCGGCGACCAGTATCGCGCGACCGATTTCAAGTTCCCCGGCAAGGGCGTCCTGACGATCAAGTTCGTCGGCGAGGATGGCTCGGTGATCGAGAAGGAAGTGTTCAAGGCCCCGGGTTCCGGCGTCGCCATGGCGATGTACAACCTCGACGATTCCATCCGCGACTTCGCCCGCGCCTCGTTCTCCTACGGCCTGCTACGCAATTATCCGGTCTATCTCTCGACCAAGAACACCATCCTCAAGCAGTATGACGGTCGCTTTAAGGACATTTTCCAGGCTGTATTCGACGCAGAATATGCCGGCCAGTTCAAGGAAAAGGGCCTGACGTACGAGCATCGCCTCATCGACGACATGGTGGCGTCCGCGCTCAAGTGGTCCGGCGGCTATGTCTGGGCCTGCAAGAACTATGACGGCGACGTGCAGTCAGACATCGTGGCGCAAGGTTTTGGCTCGCTGGGCCTGATGACCTCCGTGCTGATGACGCCGGACGGCAAGACCGTCGAAGCGGAAGCCGCCCACGGCACCGTGACCCGCCATTACCGCGAGCATCAGAAGGGCAAGGAGACCTCGACCAACTCCATCGCCTCGATCTTCGCCTGGACGCGTGGCCTCGCCCATCGCGCGAAGCTGGATAACAACGCCGAACTGAAGAAGTTCTCGGAAATGCTGGAGAAGGTTTGCGTCGATACGGTCGAGGCCGGCTACATGACCAAGGACCTCGCCCTGCTCGTCGGCGCCGACCAGAAGTGGCTGTCCACCACGGGCTTCCTCGACAAGGTGGACCAGAACCTCCAGAAGGCCATGTCCTGATCGATCTCCGGCTCCTGTTCATCGGGAGCCGGATCTTTCATTGTGCCTGAAACAGGAAATCCGGCCTCGCGCCGGATTTCTACGTTCAGAACCCGCGTCACCACCGTTTCACGGGCGTTCGTCAGACAGGCGGGGTTTTCTTTTTCACATCCTCGGCCGGCGGATTTTTCTTCAGTTCCTCGCCGATGATATCATGGCCGGACGCTGCCTCCGCGGCACTGATCTTCTTGCGCGCTTCCGTGACGATCTTCTCAGCGACATCGGATCGTTGATCCATCAGGCGCTGCACGTCGCGCGCCTCGAGAACGAGCAGACTGGAGCGCTCGATCGCCCGCACCGTCGCCATGCGCTTCACCTGGCCAAGAAGCGCATTCTCGCCGAAAAAATCCCCAGCCGACAACCGCGCTTCAACGCCGGGCGTATTTACGGCAACCAGTCCAGACGCGATGAAATACATCGACTGCGCCGTGTCGCCCCTGCGCACGATGACCTCCCCGGGCACAACCGTCCGCGCCTGCAACAGCCGCGCCAGATCCCCAATAACATCCGCGTTCAGCCCCTGGAACAACGGCACCCGCGCCACCATACCCCAGGTGACCACAAAATCACGCCGATGCACCACATTCGCAAAGGAGGATGACAGGATTCCAACCGGAAGCGCCACCATGCCAAGTCCCGCGACCGCGGTCAGCGAGGTAATCAGCTTTCCCATCGGTGTTATCGGCACGACATCGCCATAGCCGACCGTCGCCAGCGTGATGATCGCCCAGTACATGGCGTCGGGAATGGTCCCGAACTTGTTCGGCTGCGCTGCATGTTCCGCAATGTGCATGAAACTTGCGGAAATCAACACAAGACCGATCAGGATGCCACTGCTGGCTGCCAGGGCATGACGCTCGGCATAAATCGCTTCAATCAACGAGTGCAGCCCCGTCGAATACCGCGCGATTTTGAAAAATCGCAGCAGCCTCAACAGCATCAGCATCCTGAAATCATGTTCAAAGAAAATCATAAGGAAAAACGGCAGGATCGCGACGAGATCAATCAGCATCGCCGGCGTCAAAGCCGACGCCAGCCGGGCCCGCCAGGGTCGATACTTCTGATACTGGCCATACTCAGGAGCGACCCAAAGTCGGGCCAAATACTCAATTGTAAAAACTACGCCTGAAATAATTTCAAGAACGATAAAATAGCCATCATAATGAGCGCGAACACCTGGAACCGAAATAAGAATGACAGCGAGAACATTCAGAAGAACCAGACCGATCAGTCCCCAGTGCAACTCCTGACCAAACCGATCCCCGGCCAAACCTGTGTCGAGGATCTGATAGACATTGCGCCTCAGGGTTCGGTACCGTTGCATACGGTCCGCGCCTTTCAACCCGCGACGAGCACTTGCCGGATCGCGGCCAATGCCGCCTCCGCAGCAGCGCCGTTCGGACCGCCCGCCTGCGCCATATCCGGCCGGCCTCCGCCGCCCTTGCCGCCAAGAACCTCAGCCCCCTTGCGCACAAGGTCTACCGCATTGAAACGCTTGGTCAGGTCATCGGTCACTGCAATGACGAGCCCGGCCTTGCCATCCTCGGAAACACCAACCAGCGCGACAACGCCCGAGCCGACGCGCGCCTTTCCTTCATCCGCGATCCCCTTGAGGTCCCGCGCCTCGATCCCCGGCAAAACCCGCGCGAGAAAACGAACATCACCAACGTCGGCGACCTCATCACCCCCTTGCGCGCCGCCCCCCATGGCAAGCTTCTTGCGCGCCTCCGCCAGTTCCCGCTCCAGCCGCCGCTTCTCCTCGACCAGTTGTTCGACCCGATCAACCGCATCGTTGGGCGAAACCCGCAGCGCTGAGGCCACAGCCTGCAACCGCTGCCCCTCCTGATTGAGGTTCTCCCGGGCAACCTGCCCCGTCAACGCCTCGATCCGGCGCACGCCAGCGCTGACAGCCCCCTCATCCACGATGCTGATCAGCCCGATATCGCCCGTTCGACGCACATGGGTTCCGCCGCAGAGCTCAACCGAATAAGGCTTTCCACCCTGCGGTCCATCCTCATACCGCCCCATGGAAACGACCCGCACTTCCTCGCCGTATTTCTCACCGAACAAGGCCCGAGCTCCCGATTCAATCGCTTCGTCAACGCCCATGAGTCGCGTCACCACCGGCGTATTCTGCACAACCATCCGGTTGGCCAACGTCTCAACCGACGACAGTTCCTCATGAGTGATGGGCTTGGGATGGCTGATATCGAACCGGAGGCGTTCAGCATTTACCAGGGAGCCCTTCTGCGCAACGTGGTCACCCAAAACATGCCGCAGCGCTTCATGCAGAAGATGGGTCGCTGAGTGGTTGGACCGGATTGCACCGCGCCGGCCATGCTCAACCTCCAGCGCCAGAGCCTGCCCGACCTTCAACGCGCCCTGCTCCACGCGGGCGGCGTGAACAAAAACATCACCGAGCTTCTTCTGGGTATCAAGGACCGTTACGCTCACTCCTTCTCCGGAAAAACGACCTGAGTCACCGACCTGACCGCCGGACTCTCCGTAAAATGGCGTTTGGTTCAGAACAACAAAGCCCGTCTCGCCGGCAGACAGCGTCTCAACCTCACGCCCGTCGCGAACAAGCGCCGTCACTACACCTTCGGCGCCTTCCGTCTCGTAACCAAGAAACTCCGTCGCGCCGACACGATCCTTCACACCAAACCAGAGAGTTTCCGTAGCCGCCTCGCCCGATCCGGACCAGGCAGCCCGGGCATCCGCCTTCTGCTTTGCCATCGCGGCATGAAAGCCATCCGTTTCGACCGCAATGCCACGAGCACGCAAAGCATCCTGCGTCAAATCCAGCGGGAAACCATAGGTATCGTACAAACGAAAAGCGGTCTCGCCCTTCAGCGCGGTTCCGGGCACCAGCGCGCGCGCTTCCTCATCAAGCAACGACAGGCCCCGCTCCAGCGTCTTCCGGAACCGAATCTCTTCGAGCTTGAGCGTCTCTGTAATCAGCGCTTCAGCACGACGCAGTTCGGGATAAGCCTGGCCCATTTCGCGCACCAGCACCGGCACAAGACGGCACAGCAGGGGATCTCGCGCACCAAGCAACTGTGCATGACGCATGGCGCGCCGCATGATCCTGCGAAGCACATAACCGCGCCCCTCGTTCGAGGGCAGAACACCGTCCGCAACCAGAAACGCCGACGCGCGAAGATGATCGGCAATGACCCGATGGCTGGCCTTCTGCGGACCGTCCGGATCAACAGAAACCAGTTCCGCGATGGTGCCAATGATGGAACGCATCAGATCCGTCTGATAATTGTCATGCGTCCCCTGAAGCAGGGCCGAGATCCGCTCCAGCCCCATGCCGGTATCAATCGACGGCTTTGGCAGACGAATACGATCTCCGCCCGGCAATTGCTCGAACTGCATGAACACGAGATTCCAGATCTCGATAAAGCGGTCGCCATCCTGATCAGCGGATCCCGGCGGACCGCCGGCAATCTTGTCGCCGTGGTCAAAGAAAATCTCTGAACACGGTCCGCAAGGCCCAGTGTCACCCATCTGCCAGAAATTATCGGACGTCGGAATGCGGATAATCCGCGATTCCGGCAACCCGGCCACTTTCTTCCAGAGATCGAAGGCTTCGTCGTCCTCGTGGTAAACGGTCACCAACAGACGATCTTTTGGAAGGGTGAAATCTTCCGTCACCAACCGCCAGGCAAAATCAATCGCATCGGCCTTGAAATAATCACCGAACGAGAAATTTCCCAGCATCTCGAAAAATGTATGGTGCCGCGCCGTATAGCCGACATTGTCGAGATCATTGTGCTTGCCGCCGGCACGAACGCACTTCTGAGACGTCGCCGCCCGCGAGTAGCTGCGCTGCTCCTGTCCGGTAAAGACGTTCTTGAACTGGACCATGCCGGCGTTGGTGAACATCAACGTCGGGTCATTGCGCGGCACCAGCGGACTGGACTCAACGACCTGATGCCCGTTCCGGGCAAAGAAGTCGAGGAATGTAGAACGAATCTCGTTGACGCCACTCATGATAATGCCCGCTCAGCCCCTTCAACCGCTGCGCCGCCGGTAGGATGTGGTCGAGCGCCCGAATGCCTGTTCTTTTAGAGAGGCTTATCGGCCCTGTCCACGTTCGCGAGGGCAAAATCCTTGTGAAAGCAGACGGCGCCCGGACAGGCGCCGATCACTCAGGCGTCCGGCGGCCCATCATCCTCGGGCTCGGCCCCGCCATTCTCCAAAATCCGCTCGGCAATCAGACCGGCATTCTGTCGGATCATCTGCTCGATGCGATTGGCAGCTTCCGGGTTTTGCTTCAGAAACTGCTTGGCATTCTCGCGTCCCTGCCCGAGCCGCTGGCTGTCGAACGAGAACCAGGCGCCGGACTTCTCGACGATGCCGGCCTTGACACCAAGATCGACCAACTCGCCCATCTTGGAAACGCCCTCGCCATACATGATATCGAACTCAACCTGCTTGAAAGGCGGCGCGACCTTGTTCTTGACGACCTTGACCCGCGTTGTGTTGCCCACGACGTCCTCGCGCTCCTTGATCGCCCCAATCCGGCGGATATCAAGGCGAACGGAGGCGTAGAACTTCAACGCGTTACCACCCGTGGTCGTTTCCGGACTGCCATACATCACACCGATCTTCATGCGGATCTGATTGATGAAGATGACCATCGTATTCGAGCGGGAAATCGAAGCTGTCAGCTTGCGGAGCGCCTGGCTCATCAACCGCGCCTGAAGCCCCGGCTGAACCTCGCCCATCTCGCCTTCGATTTCGGCCTTGGGCGTCAATGCCGCGACCGAATCGACAACCAGCACATCAACGGCCCCGGACCGCACGAGCGTGTCGGCGATTTCCAACGCCTGCTCACCGGTATCAGGCTGGGAGATCAACAGGTTTTCAAGATCGACCCCGAGCTTGCGGGCATAGACAGGATCGAGCGCATGTTCGGCATCCACAAATGCGCAAACTCCACCCTTTTTCTGCGCTTCGGCGATTGTATGGAGCGCTAGCGTCGTCTTTCCAGACGATTCCGGCCCGTAAATTTCGATCACGCGCCCCTTGGGCAAACCACCAACCCCGAGCGCGATATCGAGCCCGAGTGACCCGGTGGAAATCGTTTCGATCTCGATCACTTTCTGGTTCTTGCCCAGCCTCATGATCGAACCTTTGCCGAACGCACGTTCGATCTGGCTAAGCGCGGCATCGAGCGCCTTGGTCTTGTCCATCGAGGATCCTTCAACAAGCCGGAGAGAGGGCTGACTCATGGTCAAGTTCCTTATGCCTTTGCGCGTGTTCCATCACAACTCCGAATATGGACATGATTTGTTCTTGTTTTCAAGTTCTTTTTTTGTTCCAGAAATCTGGTGCAGCGGGTTGATTTTTGGCGAAGGACTGGTAGGCCGTGCCCGCCGCATCTGAGGAGCCTGTCATGTCCGACACACCGCCCGACCGTCTGTCCGTCAATCCCGCCAGTCCCTTCTATGACGAGGCGGTATTGAAGCGCGAGGTCGGCGTCAGGTTCAAGGGCGTCGAAAAGTTCAACGTCGAGGAGTACTGTGTATCGGAACGCTGGATCCGCGTCGCTGCCGGGGCCGCCAAGGACCGCAAGGGCAACCCGCTGACGCTGAAGCTCGCCGGTGATGTCGAGGTCTGGTTCAAGGAATCCGAGGCATAATACTGCCCATCAGCGTCGCCTGCTGATGGCTCGAATCAAGGTGACCGAAAAGACGATGCGCAGTCGCTGCCATCGCGGGACTGTCGCACCACCATCACCCTATTCCGCGATCACAGTCTTCACCGTCTCGATCAACTGCTTGAGCGAGAAGGGTTTCGGCAGGAAGTTGAACTGCTGCCCTTCTGGCAGGTTCTTGCGGAAAGCCTCCTCGGCATAACCGGACACGAAGATGACCTTGAGGTCCGGGTTCAGCTTGCGCAACTCTCCCAGCATCGTCGGTCCGTCCATTTCCGGCATCACCACATCGGACACCACGAGGTCGATCTCATTGATATGACCCTTGGCGAGTTCCAGCCCCTCGGCGCCGGAGGGCGCCTGAAGGACGGTGTAACCGCGCGACGTGAGCGCCCGCGCAGCAAAATTGCGCACCGCCTCCTCATCTTCCACGAGCATGATCGTACCCTGTCCGGTCATGTCCGCAGCGGGGGCCGGCTTTTCAGGTCCCGTCGGCAGGCGCGCGGCCTCGCCATGGCCGATGGCCACCTGTTGCGGCGCATTGTCCGCCCTTGGCTGGAACCGCGGCAGGAAAATGCGGAACACCGTGCCCTTACCAACCGTAGATTCGCACAGCATCACGCCGCCCGATTGCTGCACAAAACCATAGGCCGAGGAAAGCCCAAGCCCGGTACCCTTGCCGAGTTCCTTGGTGGTGAAGAACGGCTCGAAGATCTTCTCCAGCACATCGGGCGGAATCCCGGTTCCGTTATCCTCAACCTCGATCACCGCATAGTCGTTGGCCGGCAACTGTTCGTTGTCGAAGCGCCGAGTCTCGGCGGCTGAGATATTGGCCGTGCGGATGGTCAGCCGCCCCCCTTCCGGCATGGCATCGCGCGCGTTGACGGCAAGGTTGATGACCATGTTGTCGAACGAGGACGGATCAGCATAAACCGGCCAAAGATCGCGCGCATAGCGCACGTCGAGGTCCACTTTCGGCCCGATGGAGCGCTTGAGCATGTTGGACAGTTCGCTCAGCCGCTCGCCGATGTGGATTTCCTCCGGCGTCAGCGTCTGCTGGCGTGAGAAGGCCAGCAACTGCCGCACGAGTGATTTCGCCCGGTTCGCTGAATTCTTGATCTGAACGATATCGGCATAGGAGGGGTCGGTCTGCTTGTGGTTGGTCAACAGCAGATCGGCAAAGCCGATGATTGATTGCAGATGGTTGTTGAAGTCATGCGCCACACCGCCGGCAAGCTGGCCGATGGCGGTCATCTTCTGGGCCTGGAAGAACTGCTCCTGCAACTTCTGCTGCTCGGTTGTCTCCAGCGCATAGACGATGGCCGATTCATCATCGCTCTCGCGTTCCTCGATGGCGGAGACGAAGAAGCGGGCAGAGCGCGCCGGCTCACCCGCCAACGTCAGATCCAGCGGCGCAATATCACCCCGCCCCTCATGCGCGGCGTCGAGCGCGCTTTGCAGGGTGGCGCGTTCGTTCTCGGCCAGCGTATTGATGATCGAGCGCGAGCCGCTGCCTGCAACTTGCGCAAACTGGTCGGCGAAGGCGCGGGCGAAAGCCGCATTGGAGCGCACGACATGGCCGGATTTGTTGACCGTGGCAATCGGCAGCGGTGTCGAATTGAAGAAGCGCGCAAAGCGAACTTCCGCCGCGCGCAGGCCTTCGGCCACATCCTCGCCTGGCGAACGGTTGAGCACGAGCGTGCGCGAGGCCCCGCGCGTGCCATCTGCTGCAAAGGCGACCCGGTGGAACAGGCGCACGGGCAGCGTCCGCCCGTTGGCGCGCCTGAGATCAAGGTCGATGGTTTCCGTATCCACCGTTCCAGGCGCACCGGACGCGCCGGAGATCAACGCCGCACCATCGCCGGCCACAATATCGCTCAGCTGGATTCCGCCCGGCCCGAACTGGGCGATGTCAAGATCCAGCCACCCGGCCAGCGTGGCGTTGAGATAGACGATATGGCCATTGTTCTCGGCAGAGAGAAAACCAGCCGGCGCATGATCGAGATAGTCGATGGCGTGCTGGAGTTCCTGAAAGACGTTTTCCTGTTTCTCGCGTTCGCGTGTCCGGTCCGCCACGGTCCAGACAATGGCGGGGCGCCCGTCGCGATCAATGTGCCGCACGCGAACCTTGTACCACCCCGCCTCGCCGCCGCCGGCGAGCGCGGGGGACAGACGGATTTCCTCCGCCAGCGTGCGCCCCTCGCGCGCAGCCTTGGCGAGGCGATAAACCGCCTCGGTCACTTCCGGTGGGCCGGAGAACAGCCGTTCGATGGTTTTGGCATCCCCGCTCGCCCCCGCGCCGGACAGGGTGAGATAGGTGGCATTGGCGTAGATGACCTTGCCATCGGGATCGAGGGCGAGAATACCGTCTGAACTCGTGTCAGTGAATTGCTTGGTCAGGTCGTTCCGGGCCGCGCGCGCCGAAAATTGCAGGATGCCGACCGCATAAAGCAGCAGCGCCAGCAGCCCCAGCGCGGCCAGAACCGCCAGAAACCACAGGATGAAGACGGAACGGTGATCATCGCCCAGCACATAGCTGGCCACCGCCGCCGCGATCAGGAAAACGGCGAAGACCAGAACGAGTGCCACGCTCCCCTGCCGGTCAGAGCGATCAATCGAAACGGTCGGCGGCATGTCACGCATCCATTGCTTCCTTCGCCCTGCATTCACGACGATTCTCGCGAGGGATACAACGATTCGCATTCAGCCGCGGAATGCCTTGGTGCCTACCGCCCCCTGCGAGCCAATCTGAACACGAAGCCGATGATTTCCGCTACGGCCTTGTAGTGTTCCACCGGAATTTCCCGGTCGATTTCTGCTGTGGCATGGAGCGCCCGGGCCAGCGGAATGTTCTCGACCACCGGCACGTTGTTCTCTTCCGCAACCTTGCGGATGGCCAGAGCCACTTCGTCGAGCCCCTTGGCAACGCAAACGGGCGCGGCCATGCCCTTGTCGTACCGCAGCGCCACGGCATAGTGGGTCGGGTTGGCGATCACAACGGTGGCCTTCGGCACGGCGGCCATCATGCGCTGGCGGGCGCGCTGGTTGCGGATCTGCCGGATGCGCCCCTTGATCTCGGGATTGCCCTCGCTTTCCTTGTGTTCCTCCTTCACTTCCTGCAGCGACATCCGCAACTTTTTCTTCCAGTTGAACCACTGCCAGCCAGCATCCATGAGCGCGATCACCGCGTAGAGCGCCAAAACTCCGGCAACCACCCGGCCCGCCAGCGCCAGCACGGGTCCAGCCGCGGCGCGCGCATCCACCATGCCGCCGATGGCCGCAAACAGCGCTCCGCCGGGCTTCAATTGCAGCCAGAGCACGCCCGCAACCAGCCCCAGCTTCAGCAGCGTTTTGCCGAACTGCACGAGATTCTCGACCCCGAAGATGCGCTTGAAGCCGCTGAGCGGACTGATGCGGGAGAACTTTGGCAGCAGCGGATCGAGCGCGATGCGCGGCTTGTTGAGCACGAGATTGGCGGCAATCCCGGCAATGATAATGGCCAGAAACGGCCCGGCCAGCACTTCGGTGAACTGCGCGGCCACCGAAAGCGTGAGCACTTGGCCCCGCCCTTCGATGCCCTCATGCGCATGGGACAGCCAGCCGGAGAGCCGCATTGCCGCGCCGGTTCCGATCACGGCGAAGGCCAGCGACGCCGCAGCCATCCCCGCTGCCAGCGTCAGGAAGCCACCAAGTTCTACCGATCGGGGAACGTCGCCTTTCTCGCGCGCCTGTTCGATGCGCCGCTCGCTGGCTTCTTCCGTTTTGTCTTCGGCATCCTGCCCTTCCGCCATTCACTTAACCCCCGAACGGCAGGGCGAGCGCGGCCCGCATGACATCGAGAAAGGTTCGGCCGATGGCCCCGAGCGAGGCCGAAAAAGCCATCAAACCCAGGAGAATGGCCGCCGGCATCGAAAGGTAGAACAGTTGCAGTTGCGGCGTCAGCCGCGCGGCCAGCCCAAGGCCAAGGTTGAAGATGAAGCTGAAGGCGACAAAGGGCGCGGCGATCAGCACACCCGCCTCAAAGAGCCGCGTGACAAGTTGCAGCACCAGCGTTGCCATGTCGCCGGCTGCAAGCCCCTGACCTGGCGCAACCACCTCATAGCTCGCGAAAATGCCCGTGATGGCGAGATGGTGCAGATCGGTCGCGAAGATGAGACACACCCCGAAAATGCGCAGGAAACTGGTGATTGCCTCGCCCTGCTGGCCGTTTGCCGGATCCATCACCTGCGCAAACGACAGCCCGACGCTCTGAGCGATCAGCGTGCCCGCAACATCGAGAACCGCCATGGTGAGCCTGCCCGCAAGTCCGAGCACCAGCCCCGTGATGATCTCGCTGACAAACCGCATAGGCGCCGGCGTTCCGCCGCCGCCCGCTTCCCGCAGCAGCGGCAGCGCCATCAGCGTGAGCGCCAGCGCAATAACCAGTCGCTGGCGCATGGGAATGGCCCGCTCGCCTAGGCCCGGCATCAGCATCACCATCGCGCCGACGCGGGCAAAGGCCAGCATGAAGGCTTCCGCAAACCCCGGCGCCAGCGCCAGTTCCACCTCAGCCTCCCGTGATGATCTTTTCGGCCAGGCGACGCATGTAGCCGCCCAGCGCATCCCCCATGAACGGCAGAAGGAAGATCAGCGACAGGAGCACCGACACCACCTTGGGCACATAGACCAGCGTCTGCTCCTGAATTTGCGTCAGCGCCTGCACCAGCGAGATCGCAAAGCCCACCACCAGCCCGACAAGCATCAGCGGCATCCCTGCCTTGAGGAATGTCATGAAGGCATCGCGGGCAATCTCGTTGAGGAGCGCTTCGGTCATCAGATCGGCATCCTCAGGATTTCCTCATAGGCCTGAATCACCTTGTCGCGCACCGCCACCAGCGTTTCGAGCGCCGCCTCGCTTTCAGCCACAGCCGTGACGACAGCGGTGAACTCCGGCTTCTGCCCGGACGCGACCTGCCGCGTCAGTGCCTCGGCCTTCTGGCCACTTTCGGCAATGCCGCCCACTGCACGCCCCAGGAGATCGGCAAAGCTCTCGGTCTTGGCCGGCAGTTGCGGCGCTTGCAGGCGCTGGCTGGCGGCATAAGCCCCCGCTGCCTGGGAGGGAACGAACGTGTTGCGGATCATGGCGACCTCACACCTTCAGAATATCAAGCGTGCGCGCGATCATGCGACGCGCGGCGGTGATGACGGAGACATTGGCCTCATAGCTGCGCTGGGCTTCGCGCATGTCCATCTGCTCGATCAGGAAATCGACATTGGGAGTTTTCACCATCCCCGCAGCATCCGCCGCCGGATGGCCCGGCTCCAGCCGCTGACCGAAATCGGAGCGGTCGCGCCGGATGCGTGTCAGCGACACGCCAATGCCGCCGGTCTCGCTGTCCGCGCGCGTCTCGAATACCGGAATCTTGCGGCGATACGGCGCCTCGCCGGGCTTGGAAGGCGTGGTGCCGGCGTTCGCGATATTTTCGGAAATGATCCGCATCCGCCCCGATTGCGCGCGAAGCCCCTGCGCGGCCGTGGCGATGGACTTGAGAAAATCGCTCATGCTCATGCCCTCTTGCCGATGGCCGTCTTCAGATGCGCCAGCGAACGCTGGTACAGTCCCACCAGCGTCTGGTGCTCCACCTGCACTTCGGCGAGACGCAGCATCTCGTCTTCCAGGCTCACGGCATTCCCGTTGGGCCGCGTCTCGATCCGCGCTGCATCGACCGTGCCGGCAGCACCGATGCCAGCGATCGGAATGTGCCCGGGTGTCGTCACCTGCCCCTGCCCCTGCACCGGTTGTGGCAGGGCGAAGGGCGTCACATCCTTTGCGCGGTAGCCCGGCGTGTCGGCATTGGCGACGTTGCCCGCCAGAACTCCCTGCCGCCGCTCCAGCCATTGCAACCTGGCCCGCATCAGATCCAGGGTCGAGACACCCGCTGACATTGCTTGGCTCCATATTTTCAATTTAAAGTTGCTAACTCGGCAAGTTTTGCCCTGCTTATGGTTAATTATGAGTTAAGGTGGCTTGGCAGCTCCGTTAACCAAATCGTAACGATTACGGCGCGCTGAAACGGGAGCCGTGGTATTTAACCATGCCCCTTCATGCGGGGACGGAGTATGGACGCGTACCAATGCAGCAGGTTTGGACATCATTGGGACCGGAATGGTCCAAAATCGTCATCTGGATCGGCCTCGGTCTCGCCATGCTTGTGGCGGTCACGATCGTCGCCTGGCTGCTCATGAAGGTTTTCGGCCGTTCGCTGAACATGGGCAGCGGCTCCAACCGGGGCCAGCCCCAGCGGCTCGGCATCACAGGGGCCTTCAATCTTGACCGCAAGGGCCGCAAGCTCGTGATCGTGCGGCGGGACAATACCGAACATCTGCTGCTGATCGGCGGTCCAAACGACATTCTCGTCGAGAACAACATCATCCGGGCAGAACGCACCGCCCGCGCGCCCTCCGCCGCCTTGCCTGAGCAACTGGAACTGCCGGTCGCGCCACAACCAACGGCACCCACCGTCGTCGCCGCCCCCATCGTGGCTGCGCCTGTTGCTCCTGTTGCTCCGGTGGTGGTCTCCCCACCCCCGCGCCCGGTCCCCGCCGCACCGGCAGCGCCTGTCACTCCGCAGCCCCCAATCCGTCGTGAACCACCCCCGGTGAATATCGCACCACCGACCCGGGCCCCGGAACCGCCGCCCGTGATCGCTGCACCTCCGGTGCCGCACAAGGCTGCGGAAGAGCGAGCCCCTGAGGTCAAGGCGGCTGAAGCCCCCCCGGTTGTCGCTACGCCCCCTGCCGCACCGGTCGTGGAAAGCCCTGCCCCCGCCCCGGAAGCCCCAGCGCCGCGTCCGCAGCCCGACCCCCGCCTGTCGGATATGGCCCGCCGCCTTCAGAGCGTGCTCCAGCGTCCGATGAGTTCGGCACCACGCCCTGCCCCCTCGCCGGCCGCAGTCGAAGCCGCCGAGACCAAGCCAATTCCCCTTCCGTCCGCCGGACGCAAGGCCAGCCCCGAGCCTGCGGCGAACGCCCCGGTGGCAGCCAACGCGCCCGTCGCTGATCCCGCACCGGTTGCGATCAAGCCGCCCAAGCCCACCAAGGTCGAAGAAAAGCCCGCAGCACCGACGGTGACGCAAGGTAAGGGCCTTCCCGCAAATCCACTTGCCTCCGATTCTCAGACGATTGATTCGCTGGAGGAGGAAATGGCACGACTTCTGGGTCGCGGCAGTCCTGGCAAAACGTGAGGCGCTGCGCCGCGCGGAGCTTTGCTTCATCGCTATTGGGCCTGTCGCTTGCGGCGGGCCTTTGCGATTCGGCGTTGGCACAGGACATTTCCGTATCGTTCGGCGCGGGGGGATTGTCCGAGCGCGCGCTTCAAATCGTGGCTCTGCTCACGGTTCTGTCGCTCGCCCCGTCGATCCTCATCATGGTCACGTCCTTCACGCGCATTGCCGTGGCGTTGTCGCTGCTCCGCAGCGCCCTTGGCACCCAGACCGCACCGCCCAACATGGTGCTGACGGCACTGGCGCTGTTTGTCACAGCCTTCATCATGAGCCCGATCTTTGAAAAGGCCTATGACGACGCTATCAAGCCGCTGATCGCCGGTGAAATCCGCGAAGGCGAGGCCTTCGACCGGGCAACACGCCCCTTCCACGCCTTCATGCTGAAGAATGTGCGCGAGAAGGATGTAGCCCTGTTCGTATCGCTGTCTCGCAAGCCACCCCCAGACAGCGCCGACGCCCTGCCGCTGACCACGCTGATCCCCGCCTTCATGATTTCCGAGCTGCGCCGCGCCTTCGAGATCGGCTTCCTGCTGTTCCTGCCGTTTCTCGTGATCGACCTGATCGTTTCATCCATCCTCATCTCGATGGGTATGATGATGGTGCCGCCGGTTACGGTGGCCCTGCCCTTCAAGCTGGTGTTCTTCGTGATGGTGGATGGCTGGCGCCTGGTTGTCGGCTCGCTGGTGCAGAGTTTTTCAGTCTGAGCCAACCGGGCCCCGGCCCGCTTCAGGTCTTGGGATAGCGCTTGCGGTAAGCGTCGAGAAACGTGCCGATACTATCGGCACTCACCGCCCGCTGCGCGAGATCCCGAAAGGCATCGGGGCGTGACAGATGTTCCAGCGTCACCAGCCGAAAGGCCGGTCCATCTTCGGTGTCTGCCATCAGCGGCATGAACTTGCTGCGCAAGCGATCGCTGCCCAGCGCTTCACCGGCCAGAACATAGGCAATGCCGGCACGCAGCACATCCGCACGCTCCTCGCCACTGAGGGGGCTTGCGTTTTGCCACCGCGTCCCCAGCGCGCGTTCAAGCGCTTCCGCCGCTTCGCGCCACCGCTTTGCCCGCCAGTGAATATCAGCGCGCAGCCGTTCGGCATCGGCCCCGGTTTCGGCGGCAATGAGTTCCAGCGCAAGATCACCTCGCGACAGTTCCGACTGCGCTCGCGCCTCGATGAACAGCCGCGCTTGCCGTTCGTCATCCGGCAGGCTCGCGAGCCGGGATTGCCGCAGAGCGGCCAGGGCCTTCTGCGGTTTGCGATTGGCAAGCTGGATCAGGGCCAGCCGCGTCGCGGTGCGCGCGCGCGCCTGACCCGTCAGGCGATGCACCACCTGGTACTGAAGCAGATCGGCGGCCTGATCGATCAGGTCGAGATCGTAGAGCCGCTCAGCCAGCAGCCCGACGATTTCGTCGCCCTCCGTGCCCGGAGGAATGAGCCAGCGGAATTCATCGAAGATCGCCAAGGCCTGAACCTTGTCCAGTTTATGGGATCGCCCATCTGTAAACAGCCGCGAAAACCGGCGCGAGGCTTCCGCCTGCATGGCGCGGGTCACCGGGTGATCGGGAAGAATCTCCACCGCCCGCCGCACCTGTGCAAAGGCATCGCGCCATTCCCCGCGCTGCACCTTCAACTCGGCAAGCTGTGCCCGCGCGCGAACCTCCACCGGCCCGCCGCGCCAGATCATGCCGATCGTTTCAAGCTCCGCTTCCTCGGCTTCGGGCTTAACATCGCCGCGCGCCAGATGCATCAGCGCCATGCCAAGCCGTGCTTCGGCCTCCACACGCCGGTTCGGGGAAGCCGCAGCCACGCGATAGGCCGCGAGTGCCTGCTCGCTCGAACCCGACGCCTCGGCAATCCGACCGGCCAGCAGTGAAACCTCTGAAAGATCGCGATATTGACCGTCCATCCGCTCGATGGCGCCGAGTTGCTGGCCGGCAAGGTAGGTATCGCCACCCGCGATGGCCGCCTCGATGACCGCTGGCCGGAGCAGCGCCTGAAGCACTTCGGGCATCTGTTCGAGCATCTGGAGCGACTGCCGGAAACTGGCAAGCGCCGGTCCGAACTTGCCCTGACGCGCTTCCACAAAGCCACGCCAGAGAATGCCCTCCGGCTCCAGCGCAACACCGGGATGGGCGAAAGCTTTCATGGCTTGGTCGAGTTCGCCGCGCTGTGCCGCCGCCAGCCCGGTCAGAAAGGCCACCTCGCGGCTTGACGCCACCGCCGCATCTTCCCGGGCAATTGTCTGGAGGACGCCAAGGGCTTCCTCGACAAGGCTGTTGGCAAGATAGAATGCGCTCAGCCTCAGCCGTGGCACCGTGCGCCCGCGCTGCGGCGCATCAGCCGCGACCCGCAACCAGTGGCGCGCACCCTCGCGCGTCGATCCCTTGGCATCATCGGTCCACTGCGCTGCATTGATCAACGTGCCACCACCTTCGGCCGGGCGCTCTGCCACCACCGGCGCATCGTCGGAGAGGGCAAGCCCATCGGGCCGGCTGATGCGCAACCGGTCCAGCGCGACATCGAGGCGAAGATCTTCTGCCGCCGGCAGTACGGCCACCCCTTGCACCGTCGGCAAAAGTTCAAACTCGGCATAGCGCTGGCGTTGCGCAACCATCCGGACAGGAGCCGCCATCGGTGCAATCAGGAGACGGTCGCCAAATTCCGGATCGTCGAACAGGATCGGTTCGGCCGCACCTGCCGCGACGGCTTCGAGCCGCCTCCGGCCATCATTACCTGCCACCGTCCGGGCATGGAGAACCTGCCCACCATTGGCAACATCGGGGCCCAGCGTCACCGCCCACCCCGCATCATTCACAGCGATAGCCACCAATCCGCGCTTGACCAACCCGAGGCGCAGGTAACTCCAGCCGTCATTCTGCTGACTGTCGATGCTGGCGACCCAGGACTTTAACGCATCATCATGGCGCGGCGCCTGGATGGCCCGGGTTCCGCGCGCCACAAGCCAGAGCGCATCGCCCCGCTCGAACACAGCCAGCGGCAGCGCCGGCTGAAGCGAAAGCGTCAGGCGCTCACCTTCGACGCCTGCCACAATGCGCAGGGTCTGCGGTACGCGCCCGGACGTCGGGGGCACCGGGGATGATGCGGACGGCGTCACCGCTGACGAAGCACGCGCGCCCGCCGCCGTCTCCGGCGCAGCAGGCATGGACGCCGCAGGCGGGGATGCGGGCTGCGCCACAGAGGGGGGGGGAGGCGGCGGCGCAGCGGGTGGCAGGGTGGCCACCGGCGGCGCCGGCTTCAGCAGATCGACGACAAAGGCCCTCTCCTCAGCCACGCCTTCAACCCGCACCGCATCGGGCGCCCGAAAGCTGATTTGCCCCTGATTGATCTCCAGGTCGCTGACAAGATTGGCAAGATCACTGCGCAGACGCTGTGGATCAATCGTCACCGGTCCAGAGAATGTCAGTTTGTAGACTGCTTCGGCCTGATCCAGTTTCCCCCGCACATCGCTGGGCAGGCGGAACACGATGCGTCGCCGCGTGTCGCTCTCCGCCGTATCGACCACAAGCTGTGGTGGCGGAACCTCGACGCGCATGGGCTCAGCGGCTGCCTCCCGCGCAACCCGCGCCCGTTTGGCCAGTTCAGCGGCAACCTCGGGCGGAAGCGGCGGCGGCGCCCCCCGCCAGCTTTGCGGCAGCAGGTCGAGATACATCGTCTCTGCCGCATCCTTGACGTCGGCACGCAGCGCCTGCACCAGCGCAAAGCGCAAGGAACGGCTGTCCGGGTCGAGACGCGCGGCGGCAATATACCCCGGCAGCCGAGCCGAAATCACCTCGACCGGCACCTTCACTTCCCGATCGAAAGAGAGGACCAGGACGCCGCCTGTCACCCGCGCACTCATGCCCACCGGCTCGGGAAAGGTAAGCGCGATGCGCCCGAAGCCCTTTTCAGCCCGCGCCACCACGGTCGCAACCGCCTGCGCCCACGCAGCCTCTGGCAGACCTAGCCAGAACGCGAGAGCACAAGCCAGAACGGCCCACCGACGAAAACAGACGCAACCTGAACGCAACACCAATCCACCCACCCCGAAACCTGGGACGCACAAAGATAACTTTTGATTGTAATTTTTTTATTGCTCAATTTTTGGGTGCAATGCCATCAGGCGAAACGCGCGGCAGTTCCTCGATCTCCGGTTGCCGCGGCGCGCTCTGTACGATCGGCGCTGCCTCGCCATCGGCGCGCATCAGGGACGCGGTCAGCTTTTCTGCCGCTTCGGGAGACATCAGCGCCAGCACTTCGGAGAGTTTACGTGGATTCATCTGCCGGGCGAGCGGGGCCAGCATCCGCTGATCCATCTTCTCGAACACGCGCGCCGCATCGCGCGGCTTCATCGCCTCGTACATCACGACGAGGGATTTCATGGCGCCGCTGACCTCCTGCCGCGCTTTCTTGCTGGCATCCTGCCGGGCTTCCAGCGTGCGCAGTTCTTCAAGGCGATCATCGACCAGTTTTTCCGCAGAACGGATCAGATTCTCCCGCATGTCGAGTTCGCGCGACCGGTCTTCGAGATGCTGGCGCCGCTCGCCAAGCTTTTCAAGAACCGCCCTTTCGGCCGGCGCCATGCGTGCCGTTGACGGCAGGGGCTGGCTCGCCTCCACCTTTTCAGGCGGCTTGCCACCAGCAGCCTCCTGCGGCTTGTCGGGCTTTTTCGCGGCGTCCTTTTCTGCCGCCTCGTTGCTCTTGGGCGGCACCGATCCGGTCACATCGCTGTCAAAAGCACGCATGCCATGACCGCCGGTCGAACTGCGCGGCCCGGTCAGTACCCTGCCAAATTCCCGATACTCTGTTGTGCCGTGCGGCAACTGGTAGCTGCCCTGCGTCACCAGTCCCAGCACTTTCAGCAGCAGCAGCCCCATCCCGGCGCTGATCACAACCGGCAGCAGACGGGGCCGGATCCGGCGCGCGGCTGCGGTGCGGCTCATGCGGCGGCTCCGGTCCGCCCGGCTGAAACAATCCGGCTGATCTGTGCCATCACCTCGCTGCCAGCCTTCACCTTTTCGGCGAGTTGCTGCGACTGGCGTTCGGCGCTGCGCAGCCGGTCGGCGAGGGCGTCATCACATTCGTCGATGGCCGCACGCAAAAGAGCGACGGCTCGTTCCGCGCGTTCGGTTGCAGTGGCAAGATCGGCAACCGTCTTGCGCATGTCAGCTTCATCGAGCCGCATCCGCTGAAGCCGGCGGTCGAGCCGCGCGCAAAAGATGATCGCAATGATGAGCAGGCCCGCCACCAGAGCTTCAAGCGCAAAAGCCATCATGTTGCTCATTACGGCTGCTCCTTCACGACGCCCGCCGGTGTTTCAAAGCGGAAGGCAACACGGCCATTGGCCTGCCCCAATCGCCCCCTGGCCACCACCACCTCATCTACGGCCAACGACACTACGGGGTCGGCATCGAGATCGAAGGTAAGCGTATCGCCGACTGCAAGCCCGCGCACCAGCGACAGCGGCTGGCTCGTCTCCCCAAGCACGACCTCAAAGCGCGTGGTGGAACTCTGCACCGCGCGCGCCAGATGGCTTCTCCAAACCGGATCGGTCCCGAAATCCGCGCCCGGATAGGTGCCCGCAAGGCAGGGCCGGATCGGCTCCAGCACCGGCATCGGCAACACCAGTTTCAGATTGCCCGCGCCGGCAGGCAGCGCCAGCGCCAGCGTGAGCACCAGCGCCATATCGCCCGACCGTACTTTCAGGCTCTCGTCATCCTGCTGGATCCAGCGGCTGAACGCCATCGGAAACGGCACAGCCGGCGCCAGTACGCCCGTCAGGCTCTCCAGGGCATGAACCACCACGCCCTGTGAAATGCTGGCTTCCACCGGCGTGATGGCCCGGGTCAGCGCGGCTTCGGGCGCCGCTCGCCCTGGCCCCCCGAGCGCGCAATCGGTCAGGCCGAACACCGCATTGCGACAGAGCGCGATGAAGGCCGGCATTCGGCTCTCGCCACATCGGACCAGCCCGCCCTGCATTCCTTCAAGGCTCTGCACGGCCCCCGTCAGACGCATCGGCGCGAGCGGTTGCAGGCTGACATCAAGGCGCACACCCCAGATCGCTTCCAGCCGCGCCATGAAGGCGGGCGCCCACTCCTTCACAAGCTGGTCGAGCACAGGCAACGCCAGATGCGCCGCCATGGGGGCGTCGCTCGCTTGCCGGCGTTCAACCGGATTTTCCGCCAGCACAACCCTGCCACTGTTGCGTTCTGCCTGGCTCATGTCACTGCACCAGCACATCCTTGAAGAGAACCGCTTCCACCCGCGCCGGATGCACTGCCGCATTCGTGCGGCGCAGAAGCTCCTCTTTCAGTCGGAAGAACCCGGCCGATCCTTCGAGATCGGAAACCCGCAATTCGCGCAGGAAGACCTGAAAATTATCCTGGATGCGCGGCAGAACCGGCTGCACCTCGGCTTGCGTCTTCTGATCGGCGAGTTCAAGCGATACTTTCAGCCTGAGAAAGGATTGTCTGTCCGTGCCCGGCGTATGCGACAGGTTCACCGTCATTTCCGGCAGGTCGACAAACACGGCGACCTTCTTGGGCTCGACCTTCACCGCCGTCTTGGATTTGTAGAAGTAGAAGCCGCCACCCCCCCCCAGCAGAAGCACCGCGACGCCGCCGATCAGCAGCATCTTCTTCGACTTGCCGGCGGGCGCCTCCGCGCCGTCTCCGCCATCCTTGCCTGGGGTTTTGGGTTTGGACATGTCTCTACTTCAGGTTGTATTTCTCCGCACTCTGGCGTGATTGGGTTACCAAATCGTTACCGCCAGGGACCAACTGGGCAATTCCTGCCGCATGGTCACAAGCTGCCGCCGCCTCCGGTGGTAACCCGAATACGGTTTCTCGATTAACATATTGTTTTTAAACAATATAAAATTTGGCACGCGATTTGAAACGTCCCGATTACGTGCATCAGAAACCGGGAGCCCCATCATGAACAACACCTTGCTGATCGGCTTGTCGCGTCAGGTCACGATGCGGCGCGAACTCGATGTCATCGCCAACAACGTCGCAAACGTTACAACCACAGGCTTCAAGCGTCGGGGCGGCACCTTCATGGAGTATCTGATGCCCGTGGCAAGCGCCGACACGATGCGCGCCGGCCAGCGCAAGCTTTCCTATGTGGCAGATGATGCGGGCATCCTCGATATGTCTGGCGGCGCCATCGAACAGACGGGAAATCCACTCGATGTCGCGTTGCGCGGCCCGGCTTTGATCGCAATCTCGACCCCGGCCGGCGAGCGCTACACCCGCGACGGCGCGCTGGTTCTGAACGCACAGGGCACGCTGGTTACCCATTCCGGCCACCCGGTCCTGACCGATCAGGGCCCGGTGACCTTTTCTCCCAGCGACGGCGATATCCGCATCGCCGCCGACGGCACGCTCTCCACGGCGCAGGGGCCGCGCGGAAAGCTGCGGCTTGTCGATGCTTCAAACCCGCAGGTGTTCGAGAACGCGGGCGGCAATCTTTACCGGGCGATGCGCCCCGTCGGCCCCGCACCGGCAGGAACACGGCTGGAGTCCGGGGCGCTGGAACGCTCGAACGTCAACCCGACCGCAGAAATCTCCCGGCTGATCGAGTTGAACCGCTCCTACGGTTCGCTCGCCCAGATGCTCCAGCGCACCGATGAGATGCGCCGCTCCACCCTCTCCCGCCTCGCCGAAGCTGCCTGAGGACCCCATGCGCGCTCTTTATACCGCTTCCACCGGCATGATGGCCCAGGAAATGAATGTTCAGGTCATTTCCAACAACGTCGCGAACATGCGCACCACCGGCTTCAAACGCCAGCGGGTGCATTTCGAGGACCTGCTCTACGAAACCCAGAAACGCGCGGGCTCCCCTGCCTCCGATCAAGGCACGATCATCCCGGTGGGGATTTCCATCGGCTCCGGCGTCAAGACCGTCGCCACCCCCCGGCTGATGGGGCAGGGCAACGTTACGCCCACGGAAAAATCCTACGACATCGCCATCCGCGGCGAGGGCCTCTTCCGCATCCTGATGCCGGACGGACGCACCGCCTACACCCGCGACGGCTCGTTTGAACTTGATGCGGACGGTCGGCTGGTGACGATGGAAGGAAACCTCGTCGATCCCGGCATCACTGTGCCGAATAACGCGAAAAGCGTTTCGATTTCGGCGCAGGGTGTGGTCAGCGCCACCCTGCCGGGGCAGGTCGCGCCACAGCAGCTTGGCCAGATCCAACTGGCGCGCTTCGTCAACAAGACGGGCCTTGAATCGATCGGCGACAACCTTTTTGTCGAAACCGCCGGTTCCGGCCCGGCCCTCACCGCCAACCCGGGCGCGGAAGGTTATGGCTCGCTCCAGCAGGGCTACCTTGAGGAAGCCAATGTCAACGCCGTCACCGAGATCGCCTCGCTGATTGCCGCCCAGCGCGCCTACGAGATGAACGCCAAGGTCATTTCTGCCGCCGACCAGATGATGAACGCCACCAGCCAGGCCTTCAGGGGGTAATCCATGCGTACTGTTTCGACTGTCCTCGCTTTCGCACTTCTTGGCGCCACCCCCGCTCTTGCGGGCGAAGCGCCCGCGTTGCGCGCAGAAGCCATCGTTTCGGGCGAAACTGTGCGCTTCGGCGATCTTGTCGCCGATGCCGGCCCGGATGCGGCGATCCCGCTCTTCCGCGCGCCCAACCTTGGCGGGATTGGCTCGATCCGGGTGGACCGGATTGCCGCCGCCGCCCGCGAGCTTGGCCTTGCCGTGCCCGATGCGAAGGGCTTGCAGGCGGTGATGGTGCGCCGCCCCGCACGCACCCTTGGGCAGGAGGAACTCGAAGGCGCAGTACGCCAGGCGCTGACGATGCGCAGCAGCGAACTGGCCGATGCCGCACTGACCCTCGACTCCCTGCCCGCCCCGATCCGCATTGCCGCGCATGGCCCCCTGACCCCTGCCACCATTGCCGCGTTCGATCCAAAATCCGGGCGCTTCACCGCCCATATGGACGGATCGTCCCAGGAAATCAGCGGCGTTGCCAGCCTCACGGCCGCGGTGCCTGTCCTCACCCGCTCGATCGGTCGCGGCGATGTCATCGGCGCGCAGGATCTTGCGATGAAGCGCCTGCCGCGCCACGGCCTGCCCGCAGGCATCGTGCAGGACGAGGCACTGATCACCGGCAGCATCGCCCGTCGCGCGCTGGCGCCCGGCCAGCCCCTGCGCGAGCCGGATATGATGCGCCCCGAACTCGTACAGAAGAACCAGCCCGTCACCGTCAGCTACGCGATGCCCGGCCTGTCTCTCACCCTGCGCGGAAAGGCCATGGCCGGCGGCCCGCTCGGCGCCACCGTCCCGGTGATGAACCCGGTCTCCAAGCGCATCATTGAAACCATCGTCACCGGCCATGGCGAGGTCACAGCCCGCCTCGGTGCCAAGTCCGATCCTGCCCCCTCTGCATCCCGGTAATCGTCCATGTCCTCTGCCCGTCCGCTGTGCGTTCTTCTCCTCATGCCGCTGGCCGCCTGTTCCGCCGTTGACCGGCTGAAAGGCATCGGCGAAGCCCCGCCCCTTTCGGCCATCGAAAACCCGGTCGCCCAGCCCGGCTATCGCCCGGTGCAGATGCCGATGCCGCCGCTCCAGCCGCGCGCCACCGCCAACAATTCGCTGTGGCGTTCCGGCTCCCGCGCTTTCTTCAAGGATCAGCGCGCCGCGCAGGTTGGCGACCTCCTGACTGTCCGCGTCCGCATCACCGATAGCGCCAAGATCGACAATTCCACCCAGCGCAGCCGACAGAATGGCGAGAATTTCGGCGCGGAAGCCTTCTTTGGCGCCGAGCAGCAACTCTCAAAGATTCTGTCGGACGGGGTGCGGCCGGAAGCTCTGGTGAAAGGGTCGTCCTCCTCATCCAGCAACGGCGCCGGCTCTGTGAAGCGACAGGAGCAACTCGCAACCGATATCGCCGCCATCGTCACCCAGACGCTGCCCAACGGCAATCTCGTCATCGAGGGCCGACAGGAAGTCCGCGTCAATTTCGAGGTGCGGGAACTGATCGTCGCCGGCGTCGTTCGCCCCGAGGATATCGAGGCCGGCAACACCATCGAGTCGACCAAGATCGCCCAGGCCCGCATTTCCTATGGCGGGCGCGGCCAGATCAGCGATGTGCAGCAGCCGCGCTATGGCCAGCAGGCACTGGACGTGCTGCTGCCGTTCTGAAACGAAAAAGGCCCCGCACGCGGGGCCTTTCCATCTCAGCAGGACAACGATCAGTCGTCGCGGTAGATCTTCTCGCGACGCTCGTGGCGCTCCTGCGCTTCAATGGACAGCGTGGCGATGGGCCGTGCATCCAGCCGTTGCAGGCTGATCGGTTCACCCGTCTCCTCGCAATAGCCGTAGGAGCCATCGTTGATGCGCGCGAGTGCCGCGTCAATCTTCGAGATCAGCTTGCGCTGCCGGTCGCGCGCCCGCAGTTCGATGGCTCGGTCGCCTTCGGACGAGGCGCGGTCCACAAGATCTGGATGTGAATCCGTATCGCTTTGCATGGCCGTGAGTGTATCTTCGGCATCACGAATGATTTCGTCTTTCCAGTTCATGAGCTTGCGGCGAAAGTATTCCCGCTGGCGCTCGTTCATGAACGGCTCTTCCGCATTCGGCCGATAGCCGGGATCAAGTTTGATTATCTTGTTGGCCATATGCGCTTCCTCATTCTCGTCGCAGTCGAGGCGTCAGCCTTTCCGCCCCTATAGGCTTTCGTTTAAGACAGGACAATGACTAACGTCGGCATAGCGGCAAGAACGGTGAATTTCACGGGAAAGTAAGGTGTTCGCATTCTCCGGCTGCTGCACCGTTCGGTCTTCCGGCAGGTAGAACGACCGAAAACGGTCGGTTGTCACTCGAATCGCAAATGCATCAGCGTCGCGGCGCAAGCTTTGCAAGCTCGACATCGGCCCGGAGGCGGATGGCATCGAGGAGATCACGCAGTGCGCCATCAGGCGGAGGTTCATCATCCGCAAGGTCTGGAAGGTCTGCGCTCGCCCGGAGCGCCGCAGCCGCTTCAGCCACCGAGCCACCGCCGAGCACCGCCAGACGCAGCTTGTCGAGCCCGTCGAGCAGACGGCGCCCTCCCCGGATCGCCGCACGCGGTCTGGCGACTTTGAGACCGGCCACCGGCAGCGCCATGACAGCCGCCGGCAAGGGCATCGCAGCCCGCACACCTGCACCATCGACGACCCGGAAACCACCGCCCTGAGAGGCCATGGCACCGCGCATTGCCGGCAGTCCGGGTGTGAGAATTCTGTCTGAAATTCGCATCGCTGGCCTCAACCCCTACGTGCATATCCTCGTCGTAAGGTGGTAAAGGCAGGGTAAACATCCCGGCGGATTTTTCTCCCCCGGCAGGGCTTGCCGGTCGGAAAACCGTTCACTTGGCTAAATAACCATTGTTTTTATTGTTATATTTTGTGGCACGATTTCCGCATCACTCCTGCCGTATCAGTTCGGTTCCGGAGTTATGCTTCCCATGTTGAGATGGCTGGTTCCTCTTTTGGTTGCAGTATCGCTGTTGCTGCCCTCGCCTGTGGTGGCTCTGTCGCGCATCAAGGATCTGGCCGCCATCGAGGGTGTGCGTGAGAACCAGCTGGTCGGCTACGGCCTCGTCGTCGGCCTCAACGGCACGGGCGATACACTCAACAACGCGCCCTTCACCAAGCAATCGTTGACCGCGATGCTGGAGCGTCTCGGCGTGAACACGCGCGGTGCGACGCTGCGCACCTCCAACGTCGCTGCCGTGATGGTGACCGCGAACCTGCCGGCCTTCGCCGCCCAGGGCACACGGATGGATATCACCGTCTCAGCGCTGGGCGATGCGAAGTCGCTGCAAGGCGGCACGTTGCTGGTTACCCCCCTTCTGGGCGCGGACAGCGAGGTTTATGCCGTCGCGCAGGGCTCTCTCGCCATTGCCGGCTTTGCGGCGGAAGGTGATGCCGCAAAAGTCACGCGGGGGGTCCCCACTGTCGGGCGCATTCCGAACGGCGCGCTGATCGAACGCGAGGTCGAATACAAGCTCAGCGCCCAGCGCGGCGTGAAACTGTCGCTGCGCAACCCTGATTTCACGACCGCCCGCCGCATCGCCGCTGCCATCAATGACTTTCTGGGCGAACCGACCGCAGAAGCCGCGGATCCCGCCACCGTGCAGATGCAGATACCGAAGAATTTTCGCGGCACGATGGTCCAGCTTCTCACCGAGGTGGAGCAGTTGCGCGTCGAACCGGACCAGCGGGCCCGCATCATCATCGACGAACGCTCGGGCGTCATTGTCATGGGCCGCGACGTCCGCGTCTCCACCGTTGGCGTGGCGCAGGGCAATCTCACGGTCTCTATTTCCGAGCGTCCGGTGACGAGCCAGCCCGAAGCGTTCTCGAACGGCGAAACCACCGTCCTCCCCCGCACCGATGTCCGGGTGGACACCGACAACAAGCGCCGCCTCGGCATCGTCGGCGAGGGCGTTTCGCTGCGCGATCTCGTGGATGGCCTGAACGCGCTCGGCATCGGTCCGCGCGACATGATCACCATTCTTCAGGCCATCAAATCCGCTGGCGCCCTTCAGGCTGATATCGAGGTGATGTGATGATTGCTGCCGCTGCTGCCCTCAAACTGGTCGGAGGCCTCGCAATTCCTGCGAAAATTGCCACGACCGCGCTCGATTTCGAGACCCAGTTCACGAAATCGATGCTGGATCAGGCGATGTCCGGCCTGACCGGCGAAGGCCCGCTGGGCAGCGCCGGGCCGGGTGGTGAGGCCTGGCGCTCCTTTCTCGTCGATGAGCACGCCAAGGCGATGACGGCCCGTGGCGGCCTCGGCATCGCCGCCTACGTCGCCCGCGACATGGCCCGCGCCGTGAAAGGAACACTCAATGCCAGCGTCTAAGCACCTCGATCTTATCCGCCGCGCCGCCGATCAACTTCAGGCGCTGGAGGCTTTCCTCACTGCCGAAACTGATGCCCTGCAACAGGGACGCGTCCGCGACGCCTTTCACCATGCGGAAGCCAAGGCCGTGGCCGGCACTGCCTACCGCTCCCTTCTGGCGGAGATCAAGGATGCCGGTCCCCTCCCACCGGGGACGGCAGCCACGCTGCGGGATCACCTCGCCGTCCGCCATCGTCGCTTCGAGCAGGCGCTCGAACTCAATCTTGCCATGCTGGCCACCCTGCGCAGCGTCACCGAAGGGCTGCTGCGCGATGTCGCGCAAACCGTCGCGCCCCAAAGCCCGGCAGCCTATGGCGCGACCGGCCGGGCCGTCGCAGCCGGTTCTGCTCCCGTTTCACTCTCGCTCAAAACCTGAAAGGACCCAAGATGAGCCACGCCCAAAGCTACGCCACCAATGCCTATGCCGCATCCGCGCGCAACGGCATGTCCCTGCGCGAACTCGAAGCCTCAGCCCTGTTGAAGGCCGCCGCGCGGCTTCAGACAGCCCGGGATGACCACAGCCCCGCAGATCCGGAATTCGATGCCGCGCTCACCCACAATCGCCGCCTCTGGACCGTCCTTGCCGCGGCGTTGTCCGATCCTGCCTCCGCGATGCCGGACGATCTGAAGGCCCGTCTCCTGACGCTGGCCAATTTCGTCTTCAACCACACGCTGACAATCACCGCAGCACCGACGCCGGACAAGCTGACGAGCCTGATTGCCATCAACCGCGATCTGGCGGCGGGCTTGAGAGCAGCCGGATAAGGGCGGTGCCGGGCCACTTCATGCCCGGATGCGTCATGGTCGGGCTCGTCCCGACCATCAACGTCCCGAATGCTGTATCCGTCAAAAATGCATCAGAGATATTCCGACAGGTTGAGCCGGCTGAGGCTCGCCGTGACCTGATAGCTCGCCTGAAGCCGCGTTTGCAGCGACAGGATCGAAGCTGACACCTCCTCCAGAGACGGCTGCTCGATATCCGCCAGCATCCCGTCGATCAGGCTGCCGCGCTGGGCGTGGCGCGTGCTCGCCGCCTTCATGTTCGCCCCCGCCTGCGAAAGATCAGTGGCGATGCCGCTCACCGCGCCAATCCCATCCTGAACCAGCAGCGACCGGCTCTTCTCAAGAACCGCATTCTGCTGCGCGGTCAGCCCGTTCCCCGTCTCGACTGCGGTCATGGCAAAGCCGGCCAGCACGCGGCGCAGCGGCGCCTCGTTGGCCCGTGCACCGACACCGAGCACCATGCCGCGGTCAACGCTCATCACCTGCGTCGCGCGCGGATCGCCCGGAGCGTCATCGCCCCGATACCATTGCACGGTCGCACGGCTGCCGGCGGCGGCATAGCCGGTCGCGGTCTCGAACGACGGCCCCGCGATGCGCCGCGCCGGTGTTGACGCGGTTCCGGCAAAAAAGTCCTCCGCGGCCACCGCGCTCGAAGCGCCGGCCATTGTCGTGTTCACGACGTCACGGATCATGCCGTCAAGCGCGCCGGCAAGATTGGCCGCCGTCGCAACATCATCCGCGCCGATGGCGAAGGTGTTGGCCGGCCCGGTGCTATCTGCCGCCCGCGCCGTCAGGTTCAGCGCGACACTGTTGCCATCGGGCAAGGTCAGGTTGAGCGTGAGGCTGTCTCCGACGACAGCATTTGTCGTGGTGATCCGTATGCCTGATGGCGCGCCCACCGGCCCGGCTACGCTGATGCCGCCTGTGCCGCCCCCAACCCCGGGCTTCAGGCCAAATGGCAGGCCTGCCGTTTCCTCGGAAAGGGCGACATCCGCCCCGGCGGCATTCAGCATCAGCCGGCCAAGCCCGGTCCCGGCATCCGCCGCCCGCCGCTCCGCAATCAGCGTGCGCAAGCCATCCGCACCCGCTTCGCCATCCAGAATGCTCGCGGCGGACGCGACAGGCTCTGTCGCCGTCGCCCGGCCCGAGAACAGGAACTGGCCGTCGAAATCGCTGTTGAGCTGGCTGATGACGCTCTCAAGGCCCGTGCGCGCGGCGAAAATCGCGGTGCGCTGGGATTCGGGCGTCATGCCGGCATTCATGGCAGTGGTCCGCGCCTCGCGGGCGATGCCGGTAATATGCTCCAGCGCGCCGGTCATCATGCCGATGCGCAGATTGCCGCGCTGGGCCACGCCGGCATAGCTGTCGAGCGCACTGCGTTCGGCCCGAAGCGCCAGAATGCTCGAACGGCCCGTGGTGATGCCGCCCAGCGTTTCGCTGCGCCGGCCCGTCGCGAGCTGGCGGTTGAGGTCGTTGAGACCGTTGCGCAAGTCGCGCAAATCCGCCGCATTGCGCTGTGCGGTGAACATTCCTGCAGCAAAACCACCCAGAATCGTCATGGCATCCTCAGATCCGCATTAACGTGTCGAGCATCTCGCGCACCGTGGAAATGATGCGCGCATTGGCGGCATAGGCACTTTGCAGTTCGACGAGATTGGCGAGTTCCTGATCGACCGAAACCCCCGAAGCTTCGGCAAAACGCTCGCGCAGGCTGCTGACGACCACCTGCTGGCCTTGATCGAGCATCGAGGCTTCCGCCGCCGCCGCGCCCTGCGTGTCGAGCCCGGCGCGGACGAACTGCCCCACGGAGCCGGAGAACGTCGCCCCGCCGCTGCTAAAACTACGACCGGTCATGGTGAGGCTGTCGAGCAGCGCCTTCGGCCGGGCCGGATCGCCGTCCAGCGTCGCGGCCCCGGTCACCACCAGCTTCGAGGAATCGGCCTCTACCACCGGATTGAGCGCAATGCGGGCCGCAAAGCCGCGCTGCTGCGCCGCGGTGCCGGTGAAGGGGCTGGCTGCAACGCCATTGCCGGCATCAACGAACAGCGGCACCTCGCCGGCTGTGGGGGCCGGGACTTCCGTCGCCAGCGCCGCAGCCATGCTGTCGAGCCGATCCTGCGCTGAAACGAGCGTCTCATCGCGCAGGGTCAGCAGCGCGCCGATCTCGCCGCTGCGCTGGTTGTTCGTGGTCAGATCGATGGGCGTGCCGCGCGCATCAAAAATGCGCAGTTGGCCGACGCCGCTCAATGCCGGATCCGGATTGTACAGCGACTGCGGACCAAGACTGCCGCGCGGTGTAAAGTCGAGCCGCGCCGGCTGGCCGTCGTAGAGCGATGTGCCGTTGCTGAGACTGATACCGATCAGTCCGTCGCCGCGATCGGTCACGCGGATGTCCATCAGGCTGGCAAGCTTGTCCACCTGCCGATCACGCTCATCAAGAAGATCGGCGCGCGCATTGCCATCGGTCATGGCGCCGAGATCTTCTTCCACGCGGTCGATGATCTGGAGTGCGGCATTGACCTCGCTGACCGCCGAGCTGATCCGCGATTCCGCGTCGTTCCTGAGTGCCTGAACATCGCCGGAAAGCCGATTGAGGGCGCCCGCGAGATTGCGGGCCGCGCCCGCGACCCCGTTGCGGGCGCTGGTGCTGCCCGGTTCTGACACCAATGCGCCGAGCTTGTCCGTGAGCCCGTTGAACAGGGTATCGAGGCTGCCCGCATCGCCCGGCGCGCCGAAACTGGTATCGAGCCGCCCGAGATAGCCGGCCATCGTGGCGGTGAATGCTCCGCCGGAGGTCTCGCGCCGCATCTGCCGCTGCACGGTACTGTCCAGCACGCGCTGGACCGCCCCGTCGCGCACGCCGGAGGGCCAGGCCTCCAATGCCGAAACAGTGCGGCGCGAATATCCCATCACACCTGCATTCGCGACATTGCGCGAAACCGTATCGAGCCCGGTCTCGGTCGATCTCAGCCCCGAAAGTGCGTTGGAGAGGGCAAGCGTCAGGCCCATGGCATCACCGGATGATGTTCAGCACATCCTGAAGCATCTGCTGGGATGTGGAGATGACACGCGTGTTGGCGGAATAGGCCTGCTGGGTCACGATCATTTTCGAGAACTCCTCCGAAATGTCGCTGTTGGAATTCTCCAAAGTGCTGCCCACCACGTTGCGCCCGCCCTGCAACAGGATCGGCGCACCCGATTCCAGCGTCTGCTCGAAAGTGCCGCCATCGCGGCGTTTCAACTGGTTGTCGCCGTTGAACTGGGCAATCACCACCTGTGCGAGACCCACGACCTGCCCGTTGGAGTAACTGCCGACGATGCGCCCGCCATCACCCACCTTGATGCCCTGAAGCACGCCCGAGGCATAACCATCCTGCTGCACGGAATTGATCTGTACCTGCCCGTTGGCGTCGGCAAACTGGCTGAGACCGCTGGTGCCGAAGTCCATCGTCACCGGCCCGACGGTGGCGCCGTTCACCGTGACCGACGGCAGCGAGAGCGTTGAACTTGAGGTCAGCGAACCATTGGCATCGAAGGTGAAATCCGTACCCATGTTGCGCCATGCGGGCGTGGCGCCGGTGGCCGTCGTGCTCTCCTGATAGAACAGGTTCCAGGTATCACCGCCGCCGGCGGCATTCTGCGTCTTGGCCCAGCGCATCTGCACATTCACGGGCGAGCCGACCTGATTGTACAGCGTCACCGCACCTGCGGGCACCGACTGGTCGATGAAGGCGGCTACATCGGAGGCGGCCACATAACCGGCGCCGGATGTCCGCGGATCGACCGAAAAGCCGCTCGCGGACAACAGCTCCGAGCCCGGCACCGAGGAATCGGCATCGTTCGTGCGCGGATAACTCGGCAGGTTGGCACGATACTGCACAAGGGTTGTCGACTTGGCCGGCAGGTTGTCACCGGAAATATGGATGACATCGGGCTTCGAACCGATCAGCGCTCCGGTCAGCGGATCCATGCCCACGCCCTTGAGGTAATAGCCGGCCCCGTTGACAAGATAGCCGTCCTTGTCGATCTCGAAATCGCCGCGCCGGGTGTAGAGATCCACGCCGCCGAACACCGGATCTCCGCCGGCATAGCTGGTCCGCTCCTGCACCACGAAAAGCCCATCGCCGTTGATGGCCATGTTGGTGCCCACCTGCGTCGTTGTCAGGTCGCCCTGAAGCTGCACGGTATTGCGGCCGTTTGCCAGAACCGATGCCGCCTGCTCGCGGTTCAGCGGCGCATCGGGAATGAGATCGACAAAGGAAGTATCAACCCGCTTGAAACCCGTCGTTCGACTGTTCGCGATGTTGCCCGAAATATTCTCAAGCGCGAAACCCTGCGCCTTCAACCCCGTTACGGCCGTCAACATGGCCCCGAAGATACCCATACGCCACTCCCACGAAACAGTACGCGGGAGAAGGAAGGGCAAGCCCGGGGCCAGTTTCCGGCACGTAAAATCAGAGGGTTACGGGTTAATGGTCGGCAGAGGCGGCAATTTTTGCCGACTACCGGGCAGGTTTTTCCTCACTCTTGCCACTCAGCAGGGACCCGGCCACGTCCGACAGCACCGGCGCGTCCAGCGCCCGGAACGGCATCGGCCGGCAAACCGCAATCGCAGAAAGCCCGACACGCGCGGTCAGAACGCCGTTGAGCACCCCTTCCCCGAGCTTGGACGACAGGCGCGCCACGATGCCCGCGCCCAGAACCTGGCCGATGGCATCCTGTGCCACCGCGATGCCGCCGGTGATGGCAAGATGCGTCGCCACCCGCGCCGACAGCCGCCACAATGCGAGCCCGCCGGGCCGCCCGCTGTAGATCGTCGCGACCTGCCGGATCAGCCGCACGCCCTGTGCCAGCACGAACGCCACATCCACCCAGGCGCGCGGCGAAATCGTCGTGACCATAGCGACCTTGCTCGCCGCTGCGGCGATGGCGGACCGCGCCGCCTGATCCTTGGCGCCGAGCAGTTCACGCTCTGCGAGATTTACAAGATCAGGGGCGTCGATAATGTCTTTCATGTGCTCGGTGAGAGCAGTACGCGCCCGTGCGCTGCCGGGATCCTTGGCATAGAAGGCGGACATCGCACTCACGAAGGCCCGCGCGCGGTCGCGATCATGGCTTTCTGCCGCCGCCTCGGCTTCCTTCCTCAGCTTGACCACCGAACTGAAGCGCAACACCGCCGAAATCTCGCGCACCAGCAGCACCAGCAGCGCCAGAACCGCGAGCGCCACCAGCCCCAGCGCCAGATAGGCAAGCAGCGGATTGGATGACGCCAGCCCGACGATGAAAGTCCAGGTCTGCACCCCGATCGCCAGCGCCAGGAACCCCAGTATGGAGCTGACGAACAGCCGGAGCCAGCCCGAGCCGCGCGGCAGTTCTTCAGCCGGAGCCGCCGCAATCTCGGCAAAGACATCGGGCGCCTCCGTCACCGTGATGTCATTGCGCTTTGCGGGCCCCGTTTTCGGCTCGGAGCCAAGCGAAAAAACTTCAGGAGCGCGCGCCAAGGGAGGTCCTAACCATTCAATCTGTCGCCAAGCAGGAATTCCAGCGCGGAATCCAGCCGGATGTGAGGCAGCGGCGCGTTTCCACCCGCATGAGCGGCAGGCACCAGAGGGGGGCGGAAGCGGAGAAACCGAACCGGTTCCACAGTCTGGGATCCATCGAGCAGAACCGCCGGGTTCTCGGGCAATTCGCCGGGATAGAGCGCCGCCTCGCGAATGCCGTCGAAGACCTCATCGCCCAGCCGCTCGCCGGCCATCGGCACGCCGGCGATGCAATCCAGCACCTCGCCGCCACGCTTGACCTGAACCTCGCGCGTTGCCCGAACCGCCGCCAGCGCCACAACATCGAGGCGCGATCCCGTACCCTGCACGCGCGCCAGCGAGCGTCGTGTGATCAGCCGCAGCACGTTTTCCAGTCGATCATGATTGGTATGGTGCAGATGGTCCGCCTTGGTAGCGGCGAACAGCACCTTGTCGATCCTCGGCGCGAACATCGAGGACAGGATGGAGTTCTGGCCAACACGGAACGCCCCGAGCACATCAGTCAGCGCGGTTTCAAGATCACCCAGCGCCTCGCGTCCGGCGTTGATGGCGCTGAGCACATCGACGAGCACGATCTGCCGGTCAAGGCGGGCGAAATGATCGCGGAAAAAGGGCCGGACCACATGCGTCTTGTAGGCCTCGAAGCGCCGCTCCATCATCGCCAGCAGCGATTGCGATGCCACCGCTTCCGTCCCCGCCGCCGGCAGCGGCGCAAACGTGAGCGCAGGCGAACCGGCAAGATCGCCCGGCATCAGAAAACGGCCCGGCGGCAGGCTGGAAAGACCAATGCCCTCGGCCCGGCAGGCCACCAGCGCGGTGGTGAACAGTTCGGCAAGTTCCCGCGCCAGCGATTCCTGCCCCGGCGCTTCGGCGGAAAGGTCTGCAACCCGCGCCATGAACGACCGGAACGGCTTCTCCCGCGCGCCCTTTCGGGCAGCCTCCAGCGTCTTGCGGCTCCACTCCGCATAGGTCAGTTCCAGCAGCGGCAGATCGAGAAGCCATTCGCCCGGGTAATCGATGATATCGAGCGACAGGCTCGATTTTCCGCCCGAAAACCAGCCGGAAGGCCGCTCGAAGGCGAGATCGACCCGGATTTGGGAGATTTGCCGGGTTGAATCGGGCCAGGTCCGGTCCGCGCCGGTCAGCGTGGCGATGTGGTCTTCATAGGCAAAGCGCGGCACCGCATCATCGGGCTGATGTGCCAGCATCGCGCGCGAAATCCGCCCTTCGCCCACCGCCCGGAACACCGGCAACCGTCCGCCGCTGACGAGCGCATGGACCAGCGCCGTGATGAAAACGGTCTTGCCCGCCCGTGACAGCCCGGTGACGCCGAGCCGCAGCGTCGGCTGGGTGAAACCGGAGAGGTAGTCGAACAGGCTGGCAGAAGCCGTCCGCGCCGCATCGGTCAACTCGGTCAGCGCATCCTTGGCCACGATCAGTCCTCGTTCACGCCACCAAGATCGTCCGGCGTGATATAGGTCTTGAGCCCGCAATCACCATCCTCGATCTCGCTCCACGGCGTGAAAACGTCGAGAATCGCGCAAGCGGCGGTCGGAAAGCGCTGTGAGGCGCGTTTGAGTGCATCCGCATCGCTCTCGGCAGGATCGGCCGAGCGCAGCGTGAGTTCGGCAAGGCCCGGATTATGGCCGATGATCATGATGCATTTTGCCCGCTGCGGCACCTTTTTCAGGCGACGCAGCAGCACCTGCGCGGAGGCAAGATAGAGCTGGTCCTCGATGGTCGGCTCCACCAGCCCCGCCTCCGGTGCAACGCATTGATAGGTCTCGCGCGTCCGGAGCGCGCTGGAAACCAGCACAAGTTCCGGCTTTAGCCGCAGTTCCTTGAGCCTTGCGCCCACCCGGGCAGCAGCCTCGCGCCCTCGCGGCTCCAGCGCCCGGTTGTGGTCCCCTCCCGCCCCCGCAGGGGCAGCCTTGCCATGTCTTAAAAGGATCAATGTGCTCATGAGTCTTTCTTTGCCATCCCATGGTCAAAAATGCGAGAGGAAGAAAGCACTTGGATTGCATCCTCCACTGGGGCATTGCAACAGGATGACGACAGACCAGGCCTCCTACGCTTACCGCCCCCGGCCCTTCGCGGCGGAAACCGTGCTGACCCTGCGTCCGCGCGACATTCTCGCCCGGCGCGCCGACAGTGAAACGGTGTTTCCCTACACCGACATCGAAACGATCCGGCTGTTCTACGCCCCGCGCGGCATCAATTTTTCCGGCTACCGGGCGAAAATCTACACCCGCAAGGGCAAGACCGTGGCCTTCGAGGATCGCTCCCACAAAAGCCTGATCGAATCCGAGCGTCTGGGGGACAGCTATCGCGCCTTCATCATCGCACTCTGCACGCGCGCCGAGGCCGCCAACCGCAACATCCTGCTCTTTGCCGGAAAATCGGTGACGTTACTGGCGCTCGCCGGCCTTCTGGGCCTGGCAGCCGTCCTGCTGCTGGGAAGCTTCGCCTGGAACGCTTTCCGCACGGGCGAAACCTCCATCGGCCTCGCCACCGGCGCCTTCACGCTCTTTTTCGGCGCCTGGACCGCCGGATACATCTATCACAACCGACCGCGGCGCTTCACCGCCGCGACAATTCCGCAGGACATCCTGCCACCGGCCTCCTGAACTCAGCGCACCACCAGCACGGAACAGTTGGCGTGGCGCACGATATTGGCGGCATTCGAGCCGATCAGATACGTCGCGAGCGTCGGATGATGGGAACCGATGACGACGAGATCGGCCTTCCATGCCTCCGCCTCGTTGAGCACCTCGTGATAGATGGCGCCGAGATGGATGACGGTCGAGACGCGGCTGGGTTCAAGACCACTGTCCTCCGCGATTTTCTTCAGTGCCTCCTCGGCCTTCTCACGCTCCTGCGTGTCGAAATTCGTCGGCACATAGTCGATATAGGCCGCCGGAATCATCGACAGAACATTCATCAGGCGCAGCGAGCCGCCAGAGGATTTGACGATGGACACCGCCCGCGCGATGGCCGACGTTGCGATATCGGGATCTCCAAGATCAACCGGAACGAGAACACGCGAATACATGGCAACCTCCACTGCTTCCTGACTGCTCTAGCTTCGGCATCCTGCCATGTCATTGAGGCACAGCAAAGGCATGGGGACCGGGTGTGGGCAGTCGGGCCTACCCCTGCTTGACCGGGGTTGTTACCACCAGCCCGTCCATGGTGTCCGTCAGGATGATCTGGCAGGAGAGGCGCGAATTGGCGCGAACGTCGAAGGCATAGTCAAGCATGTCTTCTTCAGCGGGCTTGGCCTTGCCGGTCGCAGCCTGCCATTCCTCGTCGACATAGACATGGCATGTGGCGCAGGAGCAGGCCCCGCCGCATTCGGCATCAATGCCGGGAACGCGATTGCGGATCGCTGTCTCCATCAACGAGGCACCGGCTTCGCCGTCCACGGTGCGCCTGGTGCCATCAGCGGCGATGAACGTGACTTTCGGCATGGAATGCTGACCTTCAAATACGGAACCACGCGCGAGGATTTCGCGCGCGGCTTTGTCATTAAACCATTTTGTATGTGCGCGAAACCGCGCCGTTCAACGGCAGGCGTTCAATGCGCCCGCTGAAGATCGGCGATGGTGTCGCAGGCGGCGTTCACGCAGGTGCGCAGCGCGGCGATGGCCCGGGTGAATTCGCTCTGGTGCTCCGGCGGCACGATCTCGACGGCCTCGGCTGCGGTGGCGACATGCCAGGCCCCGACAGCGCGGGACGAGCCCTTCAGCGTATGAGCGATATCACACCGCTCGCGGACACAGGGCGATTCCTCGATACGCTGGAGAAGCGTTTTCGCCTGCCGGAGATAAAGCGAGAGAATTTCCTGCTCCAGGCTGCGGTCACCCAGCGTCTGGCGCGCCAGGTGGACCAGATCGATCGGCCGCTCGAACGACGGCGCAGCAAGCTGCGGGGCACTACCCTGTTCGTGATTCCACATATTGTCCTCTTGAGGATCTGTTGATGGAGCCACCCTAGCCGAGGCCGGTTAATGCCCGCACAACTGGAAGTGGCCCTAAGCTCCGGACAAACAAAGGTTTCGTTTCATCGTTAACGAAGTTTTCAAGTCGGTTAATGGGGGCGGTATCGCCGGGGCCTGCAAACGGCTATGGTGGAACAGTTAAGGGGTCCTTAATCTGTACGATGCGTAACCCTGCGCACCGGACAGGCTGGGGATCTCGCCTCGCCAGGGGCGTAGCGTTTACGAGGCAGGTTATGGCGATCCAGAAGAAAGTCTCCGATCCGACAGAAGCGGCACTGTCAGCCATCGAGGAGGCGCTGACGAACGGTCTTGGCGCGGACAACAAGGCCACGCCCCCCCCGGTGAAGATAGAGCCGCCGCGTCTGCCCGAAGCGCCCAAGCTGCCCAAGGTGGACGAGGTGGATGCCTTCGCCAACGAGATCGCCGAACTTGCCAAGGCCAAGACCAAGGCACGGACGCCCGCGCCTGCGAGCGAGGCCAAGAGTGTGGTTCAAGAACCGCCCCTGTCGGTGGAAACCGAGCTCGATCCACCCGCTCCCGCCAACACGCCGGTCGAGACCGTGGTGCCCGCCCCCCGTCCCGGCATGGCCGCCAATGATGACCGCGTGACGCTTCAGGCCCTGCTCGCCGGCCTCCAGGAGCGTCCCTCTGCCATGCCGCTCGTTTGGGCTGCGATTGCCTCCCTGCTCTGGCTTGCCGCCGCCTTCCTTTATGCCAGCCAGCCCGGCAGCCTGTTCACGGCCGAGGACGGCACTTGGCGCAGCATCGGCACGGGCACGAGCCTTTTGGCCGCCACCATGGCAGCCGTTCCCGTCATCCTCTTCTTCCTGATGGCCGGCGTGCAGCGCCGCGCGCAGGAGATGCGCAATGCCGCCCGCTCCATGGGCACGATTGCAGCCCGTCTTGCCGAGCCTGAAACCATCGCCTCGGAAAATGTCGCAACCCTCGGCCAGGCCATCCGCCGCGAGGTGTCCTCGATGGGGGACGGCATCGAGCGCGCAATCTCCCGCGCGGGCGAACTTGAATCGCTCGTCCATTCCGAAGTGTCCGCGCTGGAACGGTCCTATGGCGAGAGCGAATTGAAAATCCGCTCGCTTCTCAATGAGTTGGCGGTTCAGCGCGATGCGCTCAACGCCAATGCCGAGCGTGTGCGCGTCGCCATGATGTCGGCGCAGGAAGGGCTGACCCATCAGCTCACCACCATGTCGACGACCCTTGCCGGCACCGTGGGCGATGTCGCCGCGCGTGTGTCCGAGCAGCTTGATCGCAAGCGTGATGAAGTGACGCTCACGCTGTCGGGGGCTTCGGACGCCATCGTTAACCGCCTCACCGACCATTCCAACGAGATGATCCAGCGCCTCAGCGGCGCCGGCGATGAGGTGCGCGACCGTCTCTCCGCCACCGGCCAGTCAATCCAGTCGGCTTTCGTTGAATCCGCCAATATCGTCTCGGAATCCTTCAACACCTCCAGCCAGCAGATGCTGGATGCGCTGGGCTCGCGCGTGAATGAGGTCAACGCCTCGATGCGCGCCACTGGCGAAACGCTGACAACCGCCATCGCCGATCAGGGCAATGACGTTCTCGCCCGCTTCCGCATCGCCGGTGAGGAACTCAGCACCGGCCTCAAGACCCAAGGCGAGGACATTGACACCGCGTTGCGTGCCACCGGCGAAACGCTGACCAACGCCATCGCCGATCAGGGCAACGACGTTCTCTCCCGCTTCCGCATCGTCGGTGGGGAACTCAGCACCGGCCTCAAGACCCATGGCGAGGATATTGACACCGCGTTGCGCGCCACCGGCGAGCAACTCGTCTCGTCCATCGCCAATCAGGGCGCAAACGTACTCACCCGCCTGATCGACACGAGCGAGCGGGTTTCGACCGAATTCACATCAGGCTCGGAGCGAATCGCCGAGCAGTTCACCCTGAACTCGGAAAAGGTTGCCAGCCAGTTCGGCACACAGGCCACCGAAATCGCAATGCGGATTTCAGGCCATTCGGATGAGATCTCCGGCGCCTTCCGTGCAGCGGGCGACAGCCTCACCGGCACCCTCGCAACGCAAGGTGAGACGCTGCTCTCGCGCTTCCTCGAAACCGGCGACATTGTGGTCAACACCATTGCTGCCAAGGGCGAGGAGGTCGAAAAGCAGGTGGATGCGGCCTCGGTTCGCGCCGCCGAAATCATCGTGGCGCGTGGGACGGACATTGCCCAGGGCATCGAGACCGCCGGGGCCGCCGTGTCGGATCTGATGGCCACCCATGGCGAAACCGTCACCCGCAATCTTGAGCAGGCTTCGGGACGCCTCACCGACGTGATCCAGGTGCACGGCGTTGCGCTGGCCGATCGCGTCACGAGCGCCTCGGAGCGGATTGAAAAGGCCGTGACGGTCGATGGCAAGCGCATGGAGGAAGCGATCGACACCGCCACGCAGCGCGTGTCCGACCAGATCACCGACCGCGTGAACTATGTCGGCGAGGCCTTCGCCCTGGCCGGCGAAGCGGTGACGACCTTGCTCGCCACCCATTCCGAGCAGGTCAAGGAAGGTTTTGCCGGTCATATGGCGACCCTCCATGGCGAATTCAGCAAGAAGGTGGAGGATACTACCGCCCACTTCGCTGATTCGACCCGCGACATTGCCTTCGCGCTTGAAAGCCAGGGCACCCGCGTCAACACCACGCTGGCCGAAACTGCCCGTCGTCTCGCCGACGAGGTGCAGGAGCGCACCGCTGGCCTGTCCGACCGCTTCGCAGCCTTTGAGAAGGCCTTCGTCGAGCGTGCGGTCAACCTTGAACAACTCGTGCTGGTGCATGGCGCCACGCTCAACGAGCAGCTTGAGAACCACCTCGGGACATTTGAGGCCCGCGCAACCGAGAAGACCGGCGCGATTGCAAGCAAGCTGTCGGATACCACGACGGACATCACCAGCCGCTTCGACGCGCTGCTGACCCGTGCCGACACCAGCCTCGACCAGCGCGCCAAGATGCTGAACGACACGCTGGCCCAGCGCACACTGGAGTTCGCCAAGGCCATGGCCGACGGCAGCCAGATGGTTCAGTCGAGCCTCGACGCCAAGGTGGCCGACATTTCCGGCGCCGTCGAGGTGCAGACCCGGACCCTGGCCGACCGCATCGTCGGCTATGTCGGCAATGTTTCCGACCAGTTGTCACTGCGCTCGGAAGAGATCACCCGTACGCTCGGCGAGCGCACGGGCACCCTTGCCGCAACACTGGAACAGCAGGCTGGCGCCTTTGAAAGCGGGGTCATCACCCGCCTCGAAGCCCTGTCCGGCGACATCGAGACGAAATCCGGCTCCGCCGCGCAGAAGCTCATTTCCACCGCGGAAGACGCCACCCAGTCGCTCTATGTCCGCATCAGCGAGATGGAGCGTCTGCTGGATACGCTCTCGGCCAATGTCGGCAAGTCGCTGCTCGGCAGCGTCGAGGATGTCAGCGCCCGCCTGTCGAAGCAGATCGACGAGCTGCGCGGCCTGATCGACGAGAAGGGTGCGGGGCTTGCCACGCATTCGGACGAGATCGCCCGCCGCATCGGTGGGGAGAGCGAGCGCTTCGTCACCGCGAGCAGCGAGCTCGCCGCCGGGCTGGAGCGACACAGCGCCAAGTTCACCGAAGTGCTGGAAACCCGCGGCCAGGAAATCGCCGCATCCATCGCCCGGTCCGGCAATGCCGCCGCCGAGCAGTTGGTCCACAGCCTGGGCGAACTTGACACCACCATCGTCAAGGGCACGGAGCAGTCCGTCGCCAACCTCACGGACGCCCAGCAGAAGCTGCGCGGCGAGGTCAGCATGATCCTGGGCCGTCTCACCGACGCCAACAACGTGCTGAACCAGATCCTCGCCTCGGCCTCCGACGGGCTCGCCAAGGTCGAATCCGGCCTCGGCAACCGCGTCACCAAGCTGGAAGCCACGCTCAACGCCATCATCGCGGCGAGCAGCGACGGCACGCGTCAGATCACGGAACAGGTCGAGCAGACCCTGGGCAGCATCGTCGAGGCCACCGCCGACGGCACGCGCAGGCTGGCCGAACGCGTGGACCAGATGCGCTCCGTCTCGACCGAGGTTCTTGGCCAATCCGGCACGCTGGGCGACCAGTTGGCCGAACGCACCCGCGCCCTGCTCGATGCGACGCGTCACCTGGCCAATGTGCAGCAGCAGGCCGATGAGGTCATCACCGCCCGTCAGGCGGAAGTGGATCGCGTCGCCACCCTGCTCGCCGACCGCACGGATGTGCTGGAAGCCGGGATGCGCGCCTTCGCAGGTGTGCTCGACAAGACGCTGGAAGGCGCCGAGGGTCGCTCGCGTCAGGTTGCCGCCGCCCTCACCGAAAACGTCAAGGCGACACTGTTGCAGGCGACCGAGCAGTTCGCTGCCATTCGCGCCCAGTCGGGCGAGGAGCGCAAGCGGGCTGGCGAGGAACTGAACGCCGCCTATGGCCGCACACTGTCGGAATTGGAAACGCTGTTCACCCGTGTGACCTCCGGTTTCAGCGAGACCGCCGAGCAATTGCGCGGCACCGCCGGCGACGTGCTGCGTGACCTTGAAAACACCCGCAGCGAGTTGAAGCGGGCAACACAGGACATGCCGCGCCAGACGCAGGAGGCGGCCAGCACGGTGCGCCGCGCCGTGAATGATCAGGTCAAGATGTTGCAGGAACTCTCCAGCATCGTCAGCCGCACAGGTGGCACGCTCGACATCGCTCCGGCTCAGGCCCCTGCGCCGGCCCCTGCCCCCCGCCAGCCGCTGGCGGATCTCCGTCCTGCGGTCAGCGACACGCCGGCCCCGGTCCTGCCGCCGCTGCCCGCTCGCCCCACAGCCGCACGCTCCGAGCGGCCCGCGGCACCGCGTCCGGCAACCGCCAAGCCCGCCGGCCAGAAGGGCTGGCTGTCGGATCTGCTTCAGCGCGCCTCTGAAGAAGACAAGACCCCCGCGCCGGCAGAAACCGCCGATCCCCTCACCCTCGATATCGCCCGCATGGTCGATCCCGAAGTGCTGGAGGACGCCTGGGATCGGTTCAGCCGTGGCGAGGCAACCGCCTTCACCATGCGCCTCTACACCGCGCAGGGCCGCCAGACCTTTGAGGAAATCCGCCGCAAGTATCGCCGCGATCAGGAGTTCCACGACACCGTGGACCGCTACATCGCTGAGTTCGAGCGCCTGCTCGAAGATACCGGCGACCGCAACGGCAAGACCGCGCGCAGCTATCTCTCCTCCGACAGCGGACGGGTCTACACCATGCTCTCGCACGCCTCGGGCCGGGTGGAGTAATCGTCCGGCAAACACGCCGCATTCAAGCAGAAAGGCCGGGGTTTCCCCCGGCCTTTTTTATTCATCAACTCTTTCACCGAAGCGGCGGCAATATCCGCCGGGGCAGCCCTGTCCAGAGGGGATCCTCTCTTCAGCGCACCGTGATGTTGTAGGTGGTTATCCCGGTGTTGCCCGAAGGGAAGAAGGCCTCGAGCGTCACACTGTCGCTTCCCCTGAAGCCGGCATTCGGCTTGTAATTCGCGATCACGCCCGGCACCGAATGCGCATTGCAATGATAACGCTGGTTGCTTTGCGCATAGCTCGGATGCCCACGCCCGTTGACCATGCTGACGGAGCCATTCGACGGGCCCGAAACAACCCGCACCGTTGTCACGCCATTGGACGTGCAGTCAGCGTTAAGCGACGTGTAGAAAGTGAGTCTCTGGGTTTGCCCGGCCAGCATCGTCTTGTTTATGCCGGTTGTATTGCAACCGGTCAGCAGCAAAATCCCGCAAGTTGAGAAAATGATCTTCTTGAACATAAAAACTCCCGCGTAAATGTTCCACGGAAAAGCTATCTTCCGAAAAAAAAGTCCAGAGGCAGAACGGATATTTGCTTGCTTTATCGCCCGCCGAAGTAGAGCCCCACCATCACGGCGGCGAGGATGACCACCAGCGCGGCAATCGCAACCAGCGCATTCTTGCTGCGCGGTGGCGGCGTACGCGTATAGGGCGCGATACCGCCACAATAGGGGCACCAGCGCGCCGATTCATGCACCGGCGTATGACCACAATGACGGCAACCGCCGATTTCGCTTGATTCCGCCATCACGCCCGTCCGGATGTCCACTGCACGATATTGGCCATGACGCCCTGCGCCACGCCGTTGAGCGCCTGCGCCGCCGCCGGTCCGTCGATGGCGGATGGCGCACGCCCCGCAAACATCTGCGCGGCGGTGATCCGCCCCGTCCGGTCGTTGACGATCTTGACGGTGAGTTCGATGACCGCCTCCCCCGTCGCCTCCTGCACCTCGAAGGTGCGGATCTCGACATTGAGAATGTTGGTCGGCACCAGCCGCTCGCCGGGCCGCCCGACGCTACCCACGCGCCGCGCATTCTCGAAACTCTGGATCAGCCGGGCCTGCAACAGGCTCGGCAGTCGCTGCGGCCATTGCGCCCCCTTGAGATAGGCAACACCGTTATCCTGCGTTCGCACCACGATCCGGTCGGAATCGAGCAGCGAGATCGCCACCGGCTCGGCGACGACCAGAAGGCCGCGCCCACCGCCCGAACGCGGCATCGCGGCCGCCGAAATGTCAAAGGTTGCAGGCGGCGGCGAGGAGCAGCCGGCGAGCACCGCAAGCCCTCCCAGCGAAAAGAGGCGGCGACTGGCGCCGGCAGAGAAAAATGGAGAAGAAAAACCATCGCGAGACATTATCGGTTGCCGCCATACTCGGGAATGTTGGAACGCCCGCCGGTGATGAACTGTTGCGGGTTGCGTTCAAGATTGCGGACCGCGCGCCCCACCTCGTTGACGGTCTTGCGGGCATCGCTGGTCAGCGCCTCAAGTTCGCGCAGGCCCGGCCCGGTGAAGCGGTTGACACCGGCAGTGATTTCCGCCGTGCGCCTGTCGAGATTACCGGCGAGAATGCGGATCGACTTTGCTGTTTCGCCGATTTCGACCATCACGCTCTTGCCCTGCCCGTCGGTCAGGAAGGCTTCGGCGGCCTTCATCACGCTCTGAATGCTGTCTGCCGCCTTGTTGAGCTTTGCTGTCAGTTCCGCGGCATTCTGGAGGGTCTTGTCGACATCGCCCGCATGATTGCCAAGCGCCGAAGTAAACTTCTCGGTCTCGCTGATCACGCGGTTCAGGCGGTCGGCATCGATAGCCTTGAAGGTGCGCGAGACATCGACGAGCGCGGTATCGAGTTTCGGCGCGCTGTCATTGAGGCGCTTGGCGAGCGATGCGGCATCCGCAAGCAGTGTGTCGATCTGCGCCTTGTTCTCGGCCAGTGCTTTCGTGAAGGTCTCGGTGTTGCTGATCACGCGGCCGACGCTGCCGGGCTCCACCCCCTTGAGCAGTTCATCCGCTGTCTCCGCCAGCTTTTCCACCCTGTCCGACAGGGCCGAAAACCGTTGCGCGGTTGCCGTGATCTGCAACACGAACGAGGAAATGCCGGGCGAATTCTCGTTCAGCGCCTGGCTGAAGCTCTCGATATTGCGCAAGGTGTTGCTGACAGGCCCCTCGGCATCGGCCAGCACCTTGTCGACCCTGCTCACAACAGTGTCGATTTTTCCGGCAAGCCGCTGGGCGGTTTCCAGGAGGTCCTGAAAATCCGAGCGCTCGGCAGTAATCACCGGCGCGCCCTTGCCGTCAGGATTGCTCAGGATCTGCGCGGTGGTGCTGTTTCCGGTGAGTTGCACCGAGGCCACGCCGGTCAGCCCCTGGAAATCCAGCTTCGCGCGCGTGTCGGTCCGGATCGGCGTCGTCGGATCGATGGCGATCATGACAGCCGTCCGCGCGGGGTCGATATTGTCCTTTTCACGCGGTTTCAGCGGGTTGATCAGCATCATGTCGACCGAGAGCACCTCGCCAACCCGGATGCCGTTGAAGCGCACCGCCGCGCCTTTCGACAGGCCAGACACCGACCCCGGGAACACGATTTCATATTGCGCGCGCTCGCCCGAGTTTGCTGCCGCTCGGAACCAGTAGACAAAGCCGAACGCCGCCGCGATCACCGCGAGCGTGAACAGGCCGACCAGTGCATAGTTCGCCCGGGACTCCATCAGTCGTCCCTTCTCAGGCTTGACCGGAAATGCCCGGTTTCGAGGCTGCCGCGCCGCGCGCGCGAGCCATGGAAATAGGCTCTGAGCCAGGGGTGCTGGGATGCCATCATCGTCTCAATCGGCCCTTCCGCGATCACCTTCCCGTCCGCCAGCGCCGCGATTCGGTCGCAAACCCCCGACAGACTGTCGAGGTCGTGGGTTACCATGAAAACCGTCAGCCCCAAAGTTCGCTGCAAGGTTGCGATCAGATCGTCGAACTCCTGTGCACCGATGGGATCAAGGCCGGAGGTCGGTTCATCCAGGAACAGAATCTCCGGATCGAGCGCCAGCGCGCGGGCGAGCGCCGCGCGTTTGATCATGCCGCCGGAGAGTTCGGACGGGTACTTGTCCGCCGCGTCGGGCTTGAGGCCGACCAGTTCGATTTTGAGCGCCGCCATCTCGTCGAACAGCCGCTCGGACATGGTGAGATATTCGCGCATCGGCATCTGGATATTCTGCCGGACGGTCTGCGACGAAAACAGCGCGCCATGCTGAAAAAGGACGCCCCAGCGCCGTTCAACCGCTTCGCGGCGGCGCACGGAGAGCGTATCGAGGTCCTTGTCGAACACCAGAATCTTGCCGCGCTTCTTTGTCGCCAGCCCGAGAATCGTGCGCATCAGCACCGATTTGCCGCCACCGGAGGCCCCGACAAAGCCGAGGATTTCGCCGCGCCGCACATCGAGATTGAGCCCGTTGAGGATGATCTTCTCGCCAAAACGCACTTCGAGATCGTGCACGCGGATCACTGCATCCACCTGCGCCCTGCGCGCCACGTCCCCGGTCGATGCCTCCGTCACAACCATGAGCGTCAGTACCGGATCGATGCGAAGAACATGGCGAACAACCCATCCACGACGATGACCATGAAGATCGATTTCACCACCGAAGCCGTCGTCCGCGCACCGAGCGATTCGGCCGAACCGCTGACGGCGAACCCCTCGATGCAGGCAATGACCCCGATCACCAGCGCCATGAACGGCGCCTTGACCATGCCGACAACGAACGTGTTGATCCCGATGGCATTTTGCAGGCGCGACAGAAACACTTCCGGACTGACCCCGCCATAGAGCATCGCCACCACCCCGCCACCAAACAGACCCGCCATGGACGAGATGAATGTCAACAGCGGCAGCCCGATCAGCAGCGCCACGATGCGCGGAACCACCAAAATTTCGATGGGATCGAGCCCCATGGTGCGGAGTGCGTCGATTTCCTCGCGCATCTTCATGGAACCGAGTTCGGCGGTGAAACTGGACCCCGTGCGGCCCGCGATCATGATCGAGGTGAGCAGCACGGCGAGTTCCCGAAGCACGAGCACGCCGAGCAGATCGGCAACGAAACTGACTGTGCCGAACGACTGCAACTGGAACACCGACTGCTGCGCGATGATGCCGCCAACGAGCATCGAGATCAGCACGATGATCGGCACCGAGCGCAACCCCACCCGCTCAAGCTGCGCCACCAGCGAGGCGAAACGGAACCGGCTGCGCCCCATGATGACATTGATGCAACCGGCGATGAACGAGCCGAGGAAGGCGATGCCGTTCACCAGATCCTTCATCGCATCGACCATGACCTTGCCGATATCGGCCAGCATGTCCGGCACCAGGAACTGCCGCGTCCGGTGCGATTCCGGCAGCGGGCGATAGCGGACCTCCTCGAACAGGATTTTGTGTGCAGGCTGGGTCACGGTGATGGTCGCGGGCGCGCCCTGCTCGCCAAGATCATGCACGAGCCGGGACAGCACCCAGGCACCCAGCGTATCGAGGCGGGCAACGCCGCGTGCATTGAGCGTGACCGCCGCCCTTTCCTTCACGCCGGCCAGAACCTGCGCCGCCTCGGCCTCACATTCATGCGCGTTCGGTGCGGACCAGTCGCCGGAAAGATCCACGACGACAGCCCCCTCCGCACGGTGAAGCACCGCGTCCGGCTTGAGGGTCAGGCGGCGTTTCGGTCTCATCCCGGCTCGCGTCTCCAGTGAAAAATTGAATGAATCGCCCGTCAGTCTAGGGGGCGACTGGGCGACATGCACCAGCAATTAACCATGCGCGGCCCACAATGGTGTGTGTATCACATGGATTCAGGCAACCCGCATGTCCGACACGGCTCAAAATCTCGCCGATTGCGAGGACTATGACACCATTGCCGCAGCTGTTGCGGAAACAGCACGCGGTCGCTGGTTTTTGGCTGAACATGCCCGCCGCTGCCGCATGGAAGGTACGGATACGATTGTCGCAGAGCTTGCCGCGCTGCGCCGCATGGTTGAAAAGCCCGCCCGCGATGCGCGCAGCGAGGCACTGGCCGCCGGCCTTGCCGAAATGGCTGAGGCCATCGCGCTGACCCATGTCGAGGTGGGCAAGATCCAGCCGCAAACGCAGGGCGTCAGCCGCCTTTTCGAGGCCTCCGGCGAACTTCAGGCGGTCGTGAATGCCACGGAAAATGCCACGACAGCCATTCTTGGCGCGGCTGAGCGGGTGCAGGAACATGCCTGGCTGATGCGCGAACGCGGCCATCCGGACAGCGAATGCGATAGTCTCGATGCCTCGGCCACAGAGATCTTCGCCGCCTGCGGCTTTCAGGACATCACGGCCCAGCGGACCCGCAAGGTCATCGACACGCTGTGTTTCGTCGAGGACCGCATCCGGACCCTGTTGGCAACCTGCGACATCAAGGCTCCGCCGCGCGCACCCTGCCCCGCCACCGGCAACGCCGCACTCTGGCCGGACGAGCCCACCCGGCAGTCGGCAGTGGACGCTGCTTTCACAGACGTGAACGCCCCGATGGCCACGGAAGGGTTGACCAACCCGGCGACATTTGCCGATATGGATATACTTTCGTTGCATGATCGGTTGCGCCTGTTCCGGTAGCACCGGAAAGGCAAACCTGACATGACGACCCTACCCCCGTCGGATGAACCCGCCGTTGCCCCGACGCGCCCGCCGCAGCGGCCCGCCCTCGGCATCCTGCTGAAAATCATCGCGGCGCTGTCGTTCACGGTCATGTCGGCAATTGTGAAATATGCCTCCAGCGGCGGACTGTCGACACCGGTGCCGCTTGGAGAAATGATCTTCTTCCGTTCGTTTTTTGCGTTGCTGCCGGTCATTTTGTGGCTGTCCTATGCTCGGCCTCTGTCTGCCGCCTTTGTCACGAAGAACCTTTCGGGCCACGTCCGGCGCGGGCTCATCGGCTCGCTGGGCATGTTCATGGGCTTCAATGCGCTGATCTACCTGCCCCTGCCTGATGCGACGGCTTTTGGCTACGTTGCGCCGCTGCTCAGCGTCGTTCTGGCCGCCATCATCCTCAAGGAAGTGATCCGGCTCTACCGCTGGACGGCGGTGCTGATCGGCTTTGCCGGAGTGATCATCATGCTGCTGCCGCACCTGTCCATTGGCAGCGGCATCACCGATCCCAACGCCTGGACCGGCATCGGCTTTGCGTTGGCGGGCGCGGTCTGTTCCGCCTTCGCGATGATCGAGGTGCGCAAACTGACGGCGACAGAGCACACCGGCGCAATCGTCGTCTATTTCTCGCTGACCACCACGGCACTCTCGCTCATCACCTTCGCGGTCGGCCTGCTCCGTCCGGACCTGGCCTGGATCTGGCCGACGGGTCGCGACTTTGCCCTGCTGGCCTCCATCGGCTTTTTTGGCGGCATCGGCCAGATTCTGATGACCCACTGCTATCGCTTTGCCGACGCCTCGGTCATTGCACCGTTCGATTACACGTCGATGGTCTGGGCCTTGCTGATCAGCTGGCTGTTCTTCGACCAGATCCCCGAATTGCTGATGGTGGTCGGCGCAACGATCGTGATCGCCTCGGGCATTTTCGTGATCCTTCGGGAACGCAGGCTTGGTATCGAGCGCAAACGTCAGCGCAAGGCGGCTCCGCCCCGGACGCTGTGAACGCGCGCTTGCAATTTGCCCGCATCATGGCTAGTTCAAAAGATGCTCGGGGTGCCAAAGCGTAGCTGCGGCTGAGAGGCAGGTTGCCAACCCGTTGAACCTGATCCGGTTAACACCGGCGGAGGAAAGCACGCTTCATGGCAACACATCCGCTTGCGCACCACGCCCTGGCCTTCTCCCGCCTGAGGGGACGCGCCCCGCGCGTTCATGCCATCACGAGCCCTGTTGCTGCAGAACGCACGGCCAACACGCTTCTGGCGCTGGGTGCAATCCCCACCCTCACCGTCAATCCCGAGGAAATTGCGGCCTTCGTCACCGGCGCCGATGCCGTGCTCGTCAATCTTGGAATGATGGACCCGTTGCGGATGGAAGCGGCGGGCCGCGCCTTCGTCGAGGCGCGCACCCGCAAGCGTCCCCTGGTGCTCGATCCGGTCTTCACCAATCTCTCGGGCCCCCGCGGCGCCTTTGCCCGCGACCTTCTGACCTTTCGGCCAACGGTGCTGAAAGCAAATACATCAGAGAGTGAGCTTGCTGCGCTTGTTCCTCCGGACACCGTGACCGTCACGACAGGGGCCATCGATGTCGTGCGGGCCAACGGGCAAACGATGAAGGTTCACAACGGTCATCCGCTTGCCGCGCAGGTCACCGCGATGGGCTGCGCCCTTGGTGCAGTGATTGCCGCGCTGCTGGTGGTTGAAGAGAACGCGATGCTGGCCGCTGCCACCGCGCTGCTCGCCTATGGCATTGCCGGGGAACGGGCGGGCGCCCGCTCTGCCGGCCCTGGCAGCTTCGCTGTCGCTTTTCTCGACGAACTTGCCGCCCTTCACCCCGCCGACATCGAACGCCACGGGAAACTCGTCTGATGCGCGCAAACATTGCCCTTTATGCAATTCTCGATCCGGAACGCACGCAAGGACGCGACCTCGCGACCCTCGCCGCCGAGGCCGCGGCAAATGGCGCAACCCTGCTCCAGCTTCGCGACAAGCACGCCGGAACCCGGCTGTTCATCGAACGGACCCGCGCCGTCAAAGCCGCACTGGCGGGGCGCATTCCCCTGCTCGTCAACGACCGTGTGGATATCGCGCTTGCGGCCGGGGCAGATGGCGTCCATCTCGGCAACGAGGACATGCTGCCCGCCGATGCCAGACGCCTGCTCGGACCTGAGGCCATCATCGGCATCACGCTGAAATCATCCGCCGATATTGCCGCTGCGCCCCTCACCCGCATCGATTATGGCTGCATTGGCGGTGTTTTCAGCACGAGCAGCAAGGACAACCCGGATCCGCCGGTGGGTCTTGCGGGCCTCGCCCGTCTTCGCGCCGAGGCCGCTGGCCTGAAAGTGCCCATCGGAGCGATTGCGGGCATCGATGCCACCAACCTCGCCGACGTCATCGCCGCCGGCGCCGATGGCGTTGCCATCATCTCCGCGCTGTTCATGGCCACGGATGTCGGCGCCGCCACCCGTGACTTGCGCGCGCGTGTTGACCGGGCACTTGCAACCTCGGGGAGACAACCGTGAGTAACGCCATCGCCCTGACCATCGCCGGCTCCGATTCCGGCGGCGGCGCCGGCATTCAGGCCGATCTGAAGACGTTTTCCGCCATGGGCGTTTACGGCGCCAGCGTCATCACCGCGCTGACGGCGCAGAATACGCGCGGCGTGCAGGCCATTCACGATGTGCCGCCCCCCTTCATCGCGACGCAGATGGACAGTGTTTTATCCGATCTTGCCGTGGGTGCCGTGAAGATTGGTATGCTGTCCCAGCCCGGCGTGATCGAGGCCGTCGCCGAGGGGCTGATCCGCCACAACGCCCGCAACATCGTGCTCGACCCCGTGATGGTCGCAACCTCCGGCGACCGTCTACTGGCCGATGAGGCCATCGAGGCACTGCGGCGCGTCCTCATTCCGAAAGCCGCGCTGATTACCCCCAACCTGCCGGAGGCGGCTGCCTTGCTGGGAACGACATATGCGTTCAGCGAGACAGAGATGGCTCGGCAAGCCAGCGCCCTGCTCGCGCTCGGCCCGGCTGCCGTGCTGATCAAGGGTGGCCATGGCAATGGACCCGAAGCGATTGATCTGCTCGTCACCGCCGCCGGACCGTTGCGCCTCGCATCGCCCCGCGTTCTTACGCAAAACACCCATGGCACAGGCTGCACGCTGTCCGCCGCCATCGCTGCGGGCCTGGCGAAGGGCCAGTCGCTTGAGACGGCTGTCCGCCATGCAAAGGCCTACGTTTCCGCTGCCATTTCCGCGTCTGATCGCCTCCAGATCGGTCATGGTCATGGCCCGGTCCACCATTTTTATCGCTGGTGGTGATCATGCGCCTGACCCGTCGTTCAACCCTGGCCGGACTTACCGGCGCTGCCGCAACAGGCCTTTCGATGCCCGCCATCGCCGAGGGGCGCGTCCGCTGGCGCATGGCCACCTCCTGGACCAAGAACCTGCCCGGCCCCGGCACGGCGGCAGCGCATTTTGCCCGGCGCATCGGCGAACTGACGGGGGGGCGGCTGGAAGTGGACCTGTTTGGTGCCGGTGAGATCGTGCCGGGCCTTCAGGTGCTTGATGCCGTGTCCAACGGCTCGGTGGAAATGGGGCACACGGCTGCGTTCTACTGGGTCGGCAAGATGCCGGCTTCGGTGTTCTTCACAACGGTTCCTTTCGGCGCCGGCCCGGTCGAGCATCAATCCTGGCTGGAACGCGGCGGTGGACAGGCTCTTTGGGAGGAGCTTTACGCTCCCTTCGGCGTTCGACCGATGCTGGCCGGAAACACCGGTCCGTCGATGGGCGGCTGGTTCCGAAAGCCAATCGCCGGCCTCGCCGATGCCATGGGCCTGCGCATCCGGGTGCAGGGATTGGGCGCGGAGGTCTGGCAGCAACTGGGGGCTACGGGCATCGCCATTCCCGTGCCCGATATGCTGCCGGCCCTTTCAAAAGGGGTTGTCGACGGCGTTGAGTTTCTCGCCCCCATGAACGACGCCCCGATGGGGTTTGCCAGCGTTGCCGCAAACTACTATGCCCCCGGCTTCAACAAGCCAAATGGCGCCGCCGAAGCGTTGATCAACACCAAGGCGTGGGAAAAACTCACGACCGACCAGAAGGCCGCGATCGCCGTCGCTGCGGCTGAAACACATGCCCGTGGCCTTGCCGAGGCCGAAGCCCTGAACGGCGCCGCTCTGGTCGATCTGATCCAGTCGCACAACGTGCAGGTCACGCGCTTTTCGCCGGATCTGTTGGCGGCTGCGCGCAAGGCAGCAGAACTCGTTGTTGGCAACCTTGCCGGGAAATCAGAGCTCTCCGGCCGAATTCACAACTCGTACACGGCCTTCCGCAGCCGGACGCGTCTGTGGCGACGCATCGGCGTCGCCGGTCTGTCGGCGATGAACGAAGACTGAGTTATCGCGCCGCGAGCAGGGACTTGACCGGAGCGCCGAACTTCTCGGCGCCAAAGCGCAAGGCCCGGAACGTCGGCGACCAGTGGTCGGCGGCAAGGCCCGCCTTCTGGCGCAGGGCTGCAAGAAAGACCTTCGGATCGGGAATCTGCTTCCAGACATGCGGCAGGAACAGCGCGCTGCGCCCCTGATCGGCAATGATGAGACCGTCGCGATCCGGCGAAAGTTCGTCTATCAACGCCTGCTCGCTTTCCGCCGCGATGGGACGCGGATGCGACAGAATGGAAATGCTGAGATCAAGCCCGTCGAGTTCCGATGTCGTCACGCCGGGGAAACGTCGGTCGCCGAAGGCCGCCTTGATCGTATTGGCCAGCACATCCTGCAAAAGCGGACGGTGCGCCTGTGTGGAGCCGATACAGCCGCGCAAGCGCCCGCCCTGCTCCAGGCTGACGAAGGTCGCCCGTAACGCTGAAAGCGTCATGGGCAGTGCACCGTTGACTGAAAGACTGGGCGCCTTGCCGCCGTTCTGACAGGCATGGGCCAGAATGCGTGCGGCTGTGATCAGCAGAACCCGCCGTTCTGCCGATGACAAGGCGGCTTGCGCTGCATATTCCATGAGGAAGGCGCCATACCCGACCACCCGGGTCTCATCGCCGGTCAGATCACCCGAAGTGGCCATGTCCACGCCGGTTACACGCAGATCAAGCGCCCGCGCCCGAAGGAGCGCCCCGGCGAGAGCCCGATGGCCACAGGCCCGTTCGCCATTGAGTTGCCCGGCTTCCAGCATCTCGACAAGACGTCGGGTTACGGTGTCGAAATCCTTCGCCTCCTGTGCCGGCTTGAAATGCGACAGGTCGGACGAGACCACGATGATGGTTTCCGGTCCGCCCCACACCCGTTCCAGCGCATCAGAAACCACGGAGGGCGCGACATCGCCTACCAGCATCGGCACGATTTCAAAGGTCTTCAGGCTGGCCTGAAGAAACGGCAGCAGCACTTCCAGTGAATGCTCGTTCTCAAACGGGCGATCATCCAGGCTCACCTCGGCCATCGGCTTGAGGCGCCGCTGCATCGCAAGATCGACCGGTACATCGCCGAGCGGCGTCCGCCAGCGACTGGCGGTCGCCAGCGCAATGCCGCGGAAGGCAAACCTGTGCGCCGGCCCGACCAGCACCACGCGGCGGATCAGATGCGCGCGCCGTGCAAGCCCGGCGAACGCTGACGCCGCGACCCCGCCCGAATAGACGATGCCCGCGTGAGGCGCGACAATGACCTTGGGCGCCTCGATGCTGCTGCGCTTGCCTTCCAACATGCAGCGCTTGAGTTGCGCGGCCAGTTGCAGGGGTTCGGCTGGATAGAACTGCCCTGCGACCTGCGGCAACTGGATCGCCTCGGCGGCAGATGCGGATGGTTCGGCAAGCATGGGCGTATCCAATCAATGAAAGTCTCTTAACCAAGCCGGTTTATGGTTGAAAAATCATGAAAGTCGCGCCGATTGTATCCAAAAATGCCGAAATCGGCGACAGATTTACTGTCGAAGGCCGGCATTTCGCTCTCTTGCCCGATGGCCGGATCGAATGCCGCCTTTGCCCGCGTCTTTGCCGGCTCAACGAGGGCCAGCGCGGCCTGTGCTTTGTTCGCGCCCGGCAGAACGGGCGCATGGTACTGACCACCTACGGCCGTTCATCCGGCTTTGCCGTTGATCCCGTCGAGAAAAAGCCGCTCGCTCATTTCCTGCCGGGCACACCGATCCTCTCCTTCGGCACGGCGGGATGCAATCTTGCCTGCTCGTTCTGCCAGAACCACGAAATCTCGAAAAGCCGGGAGATGGACACGCTGGCCGAGGAAGCTTCCCCCGCCGCCATTGCCCGCGCCGCCAAGGCGCTCGGCTGCCGTTCGGTTGCCTTCACCTACAATGATCCGGTGATTTTTCTTGAATACGCGGTGGATGTCGCTGCCGCCTGCCGCGCCGAAGGCATCCGTACCGTGGCGGTCACCGCCGGTGCCATCACGAAGGAGGCGCGCGGCGAGTTCTTCGCCGCCATGGATGCCGCCAACGTCGATCTGAAGGCCTTCAGCGAGGATTTTTACCGGCGCCTCACGAAATCACGCCTGTCGGATGTCCTGGAGACGCTGACCTACCTCATCCATGAAACCCGCGTCTGGACCGAACTGACCACGCTGCTCATCCCGGGCGAGAACGATTCCGACGCCGAGATCGCCGCGATGTGCCGCTGGATCGCGCATAATCTCAATCGTAACGTGCCCTTGCACTTCAGCGCCTTTCATCCCGATCACCGGATGAAGGATCACGCCCGCACACCCCATGCAACGCTGTCCCGCGCCCGCAGCATCGCCATCGCAGCGGGCCTCCACCACGTCTATGTCGGCAATGTTCACGACCGCAACCGCCAGTCGAGCTACTGCACCGGCTGCGGCACGCGTGTCATCGAGCGCGACTGGCACGCCATCAGCCGCTACAGGCTCGATGCGCGCGGACATTGCACCACCTGTGGCACGGCCATGGCCGGCGTATTCGATGGCCCCGCCGGCACCTGGGGCCGCAAGCGCCATGCGGTGGATATGCGCCGTTTCCGCGCCGACGTAGCGGAATGAATTTCATAGCCGGATTGCATTTTGTCCCGAGAACAGGCACAGTCCGTTCGGTTTTACGAACAAATGGCGCGCCTTGATCGGTATTCCGACCGGCGTGGGGTGAGATGCAGGACAAGGACAAACCGCGCGAACGTGATCTGGAAGCTGGCGCCGTGGCCCTCTCCGGCCAGTTGGGCAAGACCATCCAGCGCCTGCGGAAAGCATACAATCTGTCGCTCTCGGAATTGTCCGAACAATCGGGGGTCGCAAAGTCGATCATCAGCCAGATCGAGCGGAACGAGACCAACCCGACGCTCGCGACCATCTGGCGCCTCAGCCAGGCGCTCGATGTCTCCGTGGATCGCTTTCTCGGCGAATCCGACGACGCGCCGTTCTTGCAGAAATCCACCCTCGCCGACACACCGATCCTGCTGTCAGAGGATGGCAAGTGCCGTCTGGCCATCGTCGGCTGGCTAAAGACTGTCGAATGGCTGCAATGGTATGACATGAACGCTGAAGCGGGCGGCGTCCTCGATTCCGATGCCCACCAGCGCGGCTCCATCGAATGCCTGTCGGTCATCAACGGCGAGATGGAAGTTGAAATCGGTGGCGTGGTGGAAACGGTGCGCGCCGGCGAAACCCTGCGCTATCGCTGCGATCACGCCCACACCATCCGCAATGCCACTGACAAGCCGGCCCGCGCTTTCATGGTCGTGATTCTCAAAGCCGCCGTGATGGACTGACCGCGCCTACATGAAGGCGCCGTTGCTGCCAAAGAGCTTGATGCCGCCGAACACGATGGCAAAGGCGATAACGAAGCATAGCGCCGCCCGCGCCAGAGACCCGTATGTCGCAGCCTGTGCATCCTCGTAGGTGCCGGCATCCTTGAGGCCCGTGATCATGGGCCGCACCAGGTTTTCCTTCTTCATGACCCGGTAGAAAACAATCGCCGCAACATGCAGCGCAACGCAGGCGAGGATGATTCCGAAGCCACGGCGATGCCAACTGGAAGCAAGTTCCGCCGTGCTCTCCGCCACTTTCGATGCAAACGGCCCCTCAACCGTCGGCGGAATGTCGTCGAGCGTCATCAGCCCGAGCACGGCCTGTGCCCCGACGACAAACAGCAACAGCAACACCATCATGCCGCCCAGGGGATTATGCCCGAGAAAATGCCGTGCCTTGCCGCGCAGCAGATCAAAACCATAGCCAAATGCCGCGAACGGCCGGACAAAATTGCTGAACCGCGCCGTCGTGCCGCCCACGATGCCCCAAAGAAGGCGATAGAGAATCAGCGTCAGGATCAGATAGCCGTTCAGCTTGTGCCAGAAAAACACGCCCAACTTGTTGGTGATCGGCGCCATGATGATCAGCACAACCAGGGTCCAGTGAAACAGGCGGGTGGGCAAATCCCAGGCAGGCACCTTGCGGACATCGGGCTGCATCGCAAACAGATCTTTCCATAAAGGAACCCCTCCCGCGCAGACGCGAAAGGGGTCAAACCAAACCGGGGCCGCAGCGGGCAGCCCAGAATATGGACCTTACTTTTTCACACGATAAACGTCGTGACAAGCCTTGCAGTCACCCATGACCTTGCCGATTTCAGCCTTGAAGCTGGCTTCATCCTTGATGCTGGCCTGGGCAGCTGTCGCATCGGCATTCAGCTTGGCAAGCGCTGCCTTGAACCCGGCCATGTCTTCCCAGATCTTCGGTGCAGCGGTGGTCTCGCCGCCTTCCTTGGCCGTGGCCGGGAAGAACTTGTCATAATCCTTGGAAACGGTGACGAAGGTCCCAAGCGATTTCTGGATCGCAGCGAGTTCGAACTTCGCATCACCCTTCATCGTATCGCCGATCACCTTTGCGGCGGCCCCCACCGACTTCATCGCTGCCTTGCGTTCGGCAATGGGGTCGCCCTGGGCAACAACAGCGGTTGCGCCAAGCGCAAGGGCAGCCACGACGAACAGCGGACGAATCATGAAAATCTCCCAAAATTGAGCGTGCCGGAACGGCAGCGCCGTGTAGCATTACCATATTTCATTTTTCATGAATAATACCGCAGCCTCGCAGCAACGTGATTGTGCGTTTTTGCAAGATCACAATGGAGTGATGATAAAAGCCAGCCGGGACGCTATCCAGCGGCCCGGATCGCTGCGAATACCACTTCCGGCGTCGCCGGCATATCAATGTGGCGGATGCCATGACTGCGATGGAGAGCGTCAATGAGCGCGTTCATCACGGCGGGGCAAGAGCCGATGGCGCCAGCCTCGCCCGCGCCCTTCACCCCGAGCGGATTGGTGGCGCAGGGCACGTTGCGCGTCTCGAAATGGAAACTCGGCATGTCGCCGGCGCGCGGCATGGCGTAATCCATGAAGCTTGCCGTCAGCAATTGGCCCTCAGCGTTGAAAACAACACGCTCGCTCAGCGCCTGGCCAATGCCCTGCGCCGTGCCGCCATGCACCTGCCCGGCGAGCAGCAGCGGATTGAGCGTTTTGCCGAAATCATCGACGATGACGTAATTGACAATGCGCACGGCTCCCGTTTCCGGATCGACCTCAACCTCGCAGATATGCGTACCATTGGGATAGGTTGCCTCGGGCGGACTGAACGAGGCCGTCGTGTTGAGAAGCGCCGTGGTCGCGTGCTTGGAACGGGCGAGCGATGCAAAATCCATCGCCCGGTCGGTGCCGGCCACACGCACGCGACCGCCCCCGATTTCGAGATCGGCGACACCCGCCTCCAATTCGCGCGAGGCGATCGTCTTGAGATTGGTCGCAAGCGTCTCGGCGGCGGCGGAAACCGCCGCGCCCCCCACCGGAATCGAGCGCGAACCACCCGTACCTTGTCCGGTCGGCGTATCGTTGGTGTCGCCCTGCTTCACATGGATCTGCGACAAGGGCACGTCGAGATGCTGGCTCGCAAGCTGGGCATAGGCGGTTTCGTGCCCCTGCCCGTTCGATTGGGTGCCGATGCGGATGGTGATGCCGCCATCCTCGCCAAGCCCGACATAGGCCGGCTCAGGCGAGCCACCACCGCAGGCCTCGATATAGGAGGACATGCCGATGCCGCGCAAAAGCCCTTTCTTCTTTGCCGCAGCAACGCGCTTGCGGATGCCGGGCCAGTCGGCCACCGCCATCGCCTGCCGCATGTGCCCTTCGAATTCGCCGCTGTCATACACCCGGTCGAGAGGGGTCTTATAGGGCATTTGATCGGGTTTGACGAAGTTCAGCGCGCGCACCTGATCCGGCGTCTTGCCGGTCTCCAGCGCAATGGCATCCACCAGCCGCTCGACGAGATAGGCCGCCTCGGGCCGCCCGGCACCGCGATAGGCATCCACCGGCACTGTATGGGTGTAGACACCGCGCACCCTAAAATGGGCGGCGGGAATGTGATAGCAGCCCGTGGTCATCGTGCCACCGAGCACCGGAATGTAGGGTGCGAACTGCGACAGATAGGCGCCCATGTCGGCGATGAGGTCAACGCGCATGGCCAGAAAGCGCCCGCTTTTCGACAGCGCCATTTCCGCAACCGTGATGTTGTCGCGCCCCTGCGCGCAGGAGAGAAAATGCTCCTGCCGCTCCTGCACCCAGGAGACCGGCTTTTTCAGAACACGCGCGGCCCGGGCCAGCAGCGGATATTCGCGGTACATGAAAGTCTTGTTGCCAAAGCCCCCGCCGACATCCGGCGTAATCACCCGCACCGTATCCTTCGCAACGCCGAGAATGCGGGCAAGCGTGTCGCGTAGGCCGTGACTGCCCTGGCTGCCGAGGGTGAGCTTGTAGGATTTGCTCGGAGCATCATATTCCGCTGTGCAGACCCGGGGCTCCATATAATTGGCGACAAGCCGATTGTTGATGATGCGCAGACTGACGATCCGGTCCGCCTTGGCAAAAGCCGCGTCGGTCTTCGCCTTGTTGCCAAGACCGGTATCGAAGGCGACATTCCCCTTCACCGCCGGCCAGACCTGCGGCGCATCCGGAGCCAGCGCGGCTTCCGCGCCCACGGCGGCCGGCAGATCCTCATACGTAACCTCAAGTGCTTCGGCGGCATCGCGCGCCGCAGCCTGCGTCCGCGCAACGATGAAGGCCACGGCATCGCCGATGTGGCGCACTTCCCCCTTGGCGAGCACGGCATAATCCGTCGCAACCATGGCCGAACCATCGGCATTCTTCTGCATCGCCTGGCAGGGAATGGGCTTGAGGTCAGTGACATCCTCGGCGCTCCAGACCAGAAGGACGCCCTTCATCGCGCGCACCGCATCCTTGTTCGTCACGCTGAACCGGGCATGGGCATGGGGCGAGCGGACGACGACCGCACTCACCGCGCCATCGGCCTGATAATCCGTCGCATAATGCCCGGTGCCCGTGATGAAGCGCGCGTCTTCGCTGCGCCGAACCGCCTGCCCCATGCCGAATTTCATCGGTTTCATGCCATTCCTCCGGACATTCCGTATTATGGTCGTTCAACAGGCAGCCCGGCTCTCAGCCAGTCATAAAAGCCGCCACGATAATGTTCACAAAGATCGAACCCGGCACCCCGCGCCGCGATCAGCGCATGAACCGAGCGCACCCCCGCCGCACAGCTGAACACGATGCGCTTGCTCGCAAACGCCACGAGCGCCGCCCCGTCGTATTGCGACAGCGGCAGCGAGATGGAGCCCGGAATATGCCCGGCTGCAAATTCATGCGCTTCGCGCACATCAATGAGCACCATCGAGCCATCAGCCAGCCCGGCGCAGATCACATCTCTGTCCAGATCGACGATCACCTGGCGCGCCCCCGAATGCCTTCGCTTATGAAGCTAAGGTAAGGAGCACAGTCAGGCTGCGCAACCGCTTTTGTCTTGACGCAGATGGCTGACGCTGATTCAGCCTAGGGTGGGTTGAGAGAGGACGCCATGCCAGCACCGACGATCATCGATACTGTCACCGGCCTGCGTCGTCAGGTTGCAGAATGGCGCGCCGCCGGCGACCGCATCGCTTATGTCCCCACCATGGGTGCCTTGCATGAAGGGCATCTGTCGCTGGTGCGCCTCGGTCGCCGACAGGCACGGCGGGTGGTCGTCTCGATCTTCGTCAACCCGACCCAGTTTTCTCCCACCGAGGACCTTGCCGCCTATCCGCGCACCTTCGATGCCGATCTCGCGGCGCTGACCAGCGAGGGCGCCGATGCCGTGTTCTTCCCATCGGCGATGGAAATGTATCCCGATGGCTTTGCCACCACGGTCAGCCTGCTCGGTCCCGCTTCGGTGGGGCTGGAGGACCGGTTCCGCCCGGCCCACTTTCCCGGCGTCGCCACGGTGGTCGCCAAGCTGCTGATCCAGGGCCTGCCGGATGTCGCGATTTTCGGCGAGAAGGACTACCAGCAGCTCTGCGTGGTGCGGCGCATGGCGCGCGATCTCAACATTCCGGTGGAGATTATTGGCGGCCACACTGTGCGCACACCGTCAGGCCTCGCACTGTCCTCGCGCAATGCCTACATGAGCGAGCACGAGCGCGAGGTCATCGCGCCCATGATCCACGCAACGCTCACCGGTTGTGCGAAGGATCTCAGGGCTGGCGGCGCCATCGGCACCGCACTGGCCAAGGCGCGGCGTGATCTGTCCGCCGCAGGCTTCGCGATTGACTACATCGAGCTGCGCCAGGCCGACACGCTGGCTCTTCCGGAGACGGATTTCTGCCTGCCAAAGGAGCCCTATCGCCTGTTGTTCGCCGGAAAACTGCCGAATGTGCGGCTGATCGACAACATCGCGGTCTGATCAGATCGTCACCGTATGCCCCTCGCGGCAAAAGAACGAGCCGGGCATTTCGGCCTGAAGCCGGGCTTCCAGCTCTGCAATCCGCGTATCATTATAGTCCGGGTTGTGATGAAAGGCCGCGAGCGTTCCCACCTGCGCCGCGCGGCAGAGATGAACACCGGCACGCCATGTGGAATGTCCCCAGCCCTTGCAGCGTGAAATGTCACCGTCCGCCATCATCGTATCGTAGATGAGCAGGTCCGATCCCTCGACGAAGCGCGCCATGTCGGGGTCCGGCGCATCGGCAAGATGCTCGACATCGGTCGCATAGGTGATGACCTTGCCCGCACGCTCGAATCGATAAGCCGAACAGCCGCCCGGATGATTGAGCGGATGCGTCGTCACCGAGACGTCGCCGAACCGGAAGCTCTCGCCCGGCATGAAGCCCTCGTGCCGTACTTTCGCCGGCAGCTTGCTGAACACCAGGGGAAAGAATGGCGGGCCAAACAGCCGGTCAAGCTGCTTCTGCGCGGTTTCCCCGCCCAGATTGCCGCAGTAGATCGCCATTTCCGTCTCGGGCATGTAAATCGGCGCAAAAAAGGGCAGCCCGGCCGTGTGGTCATGATGCAGGTGCGAGAACAGAAGCGTGATGGAGCGCGTTCCTTCCGCAGCCAGCTTTCGGCCAAGGGCGACGGCGCCGGTTCCCGCGTCAAGCATGAAAACCTGATCGCCGGCCCGCACTTCCACGCAAGGCGTATTTCCGCCGTAAATCACGGTCTCGGGACTTGAGACAGGCACACTGCCGCGCGCGCCCCAGAAAGTGACCGAAAAAGCCGTACTCACAAATTCAACTCCCCGTGCAGCCGCCCCGACAGCCACGGCAAATCCATTGCCGGACTGAATTCGCACAAACGTCAAGCCCCCGGATGTGCGTTTTCGCACATTGCGTTTGACTTTGCTCGCCTCGCCCGGGCACAACAACCCGGAAAGGCAGTTCATGGTTTTTGATCCGTTCCAGCTTACCGTCGGCATCGTCTGCGCTCTGCTGATCGGCATGGCGAAGGGCGGGCTTGCCGGAGGGCTCGGCACATTGGTTGTGCCTGTGCTGTCCCTGTCGATGGACCCGCGCCTGGCCGCTGCCGTAGTCCTGCCCATCCTGATCGTGTCTGACTTTCTCGCGGTCGGCGCCTATTGGGGCCGTCAGCATCGCGGACACCTCAAGGTGCTGCTGATCGGCGCGGTGATTGGCGTCCTGATTGGCACCGCCACCTTCCACATCGTCTCCGAACCAATGATGCGGCTGTTGATGGGGCTTCTGGCCATTGGTTTTGTGCTGTCACGGTTCTTCGTCAAGCACGGCGGCATCGGGGCGGCCCTGCCACCGGATGCTCCGCAGGGCATCTTCTGGGGGGCGGTCAGCGGATTTACGAGCTTCACGGCCCATGCCGGCGCCCCGCCTTATCAAGTCTACATGCTGCCCAAGCGCCTCGACAAAGTGACCTATCAGGCCACGAACGTCCTGTTTTTCACCATCGTCAACCTCGTCAAGGTTCCGCCTTATCTGATGCTTGGCCAGATCAACCAGCCAATCCTGATCACTGCGCTGATCCTGATGCCGGTGGCGGCCATCGGCGTCTGGTTCGGCTATCGCCTCCAGAACAAGATACCCGAGGAACTGTTCTTCCGGCTGATGAACGGGCTTCTGTTCGTCACCGGCCTCAAGCTGACCTGGGATGGCCTGCGCGCGCTGGGATTGATCTGACCCTGCCTGCCGGATACCGGCTGTTGCGCGGCAAGATCACGCAAAATGGCACGCAACCTTTTGCCCGTTCACAGCCCGCAAATCCGGGCGCTCTTGGCGGCAACGCTCCTGCGCAAATGGGCAGCGTCCCGCAAAGCCGCACCCTGCCGGCGGCGCGCCGCGATCCTCACCGAGCCGCAGGCGCTCCCCCTTCCGCGCGCTGATGCCGGGCACTGCATCAACAAGCGCGCGCGTATAGGGATGCAGCGGCGCCTCGAACACCGCATCGGTAGGGCCCTGCTCGACAACGCGGCCGCGATAAAGCACCAGAACGTCGTCGGCCACATGCTCGACCACCGCAAGATTGTGGCTGATCAGCAGGTAGGTCAGTCCATGCGACTGCTGCAATTCGGCCATCAGGTTCAGCACTTGCGCCTGCACCGATACATCCAGCGCCGAGACCGGCTCGTCTGCCACCACCAGCGCGGGGCCGGTAACAAGCGCGCGCGCCAGTGCAATCCTCTGGCGCTGCCCGCCGGAGAATTCATGCGGATAGCGATCAAGCCCGTCAGCCGGCAGGGATACGGCCTCCAGAATTGCGGCAACGCGCGCGCGCCGCTCCATCCTGGACAACTGCGGTTCAGCGACCTCCAGCGGTTCGGACACCACACTTGCCACCGTCATGCGCGGATCAAGCGAGCCGAAAGGGTCCTGAAAAACCATCTGGAACTGCCGGCGCCGACGCCGCAACACCTCCAGCGGCAGGCCGTTGAGGTCCTCGCCATCGAAAAAGACGGCGCCTTCGTCCGGGCGCTCCAGCGCCATGACCAACCGCGCGAGGGTTGACTTGCCGCTGCCCGATTCCCCGACAATGCCGAGCGAACGCCCGCGCTGCATCGTGAAGCTGACCCCATCGACCGCGGTCAGCAACGTCCGTGCACCGAAGATCCCATGCCGTCCGATGGGATAGCGCCGCGTCACATCACAAAGCGCAATGAGGGCCTCGGTCATGGCCGTTCCCCTGCCTTGTGGCAGTACACCGCGACATCGCCGAACAGCACCGGCGGCGCCGGCAGGGCGCGACAGGTCTCATCGCCAAGCGCACATCGACCGAAAAACGGACAGCCCGGCGCCATGCGGTTCGGCGGCGGCACCGCGCCGGGAATCGCCGCAAGCCGTCCCCGGCCCCGCCCGTGCCCCGGCAGCGCCGCGATCAGCCCGCGCGTATAGGGATGCTGTGGCGTCGCAAAGAGTGTGCGCGTCGGCCCCGCCTCCATCACCGCACCGCCATAGAACACCAATGTCCGCTCCGCGAGTTCGGCCACCACGCCGAGATCGTGGCTGATGATGATGAGTGCGAGTTTCTGCTCGCTGACGATATCGCGAATGAGATCGAGCAATTGCGCCTGCACGGTCACATCCAGTGCCGAGGTTGGTTCGTCGGCAATCAGCAGTTCCGGCCGGCAGGCCAACGCCATGGCGATCATCACCCGCTGGCGTTGCCCGCCGGACAGTTCATGCGGATAGGCAGACAACCGCGCCGCCGCGTTCTGGATGCCCACCCGCTCAAGCAGCCGCGTGGCCTCTGCGAGCGCCGCGCTCTCACTGGCGCCTTCATGCAGGATCAGCCCCTCGGCAATCTGCCGCCCGATGCGATGCACCGGGTTGAGTGCGGTCATCGGCTCCTGAAAGATCATCGCCATGCGCGCCCCGCGCAGCCCCACCAGCCGTGCTTCATCAGGCGGCAGCAGTTCCTGCCCCTCAAACCGGATACTGCCCGAAAGCCTGAGGACCGATGGCGTCAGCCCCATCAGCGCCAACGCCGTCATCGACTTGCCCGAGCCCGATTCCCCCACGATGCCCAGCGTCTCGCCCACGCCCAGCGCAAAAGACAGATCACGCACGATGCGGACATCGGAGCAGCCTATGCGGATCGTCAGGCCGCGCACATCGAGCAGCGTCATTGCCGGCTCCTGCGCACACGCGGATCGAGCACATCGCGCAAGCCGTCGCCAAGCAGGTTGCAGCCGAGCACAGCAAGCGCGATGGTCAGCCCCGGAAAGACAGCCAGCAACGGCTGGCGCTGCATGGCATTCTGCGCCTCATAAAGCATCCGCCCCCAGCTTGGATGAGGCGGCTGTGTACCAAGTCCAAGATAGCTGAGGCCGGCTTCCGCGAGGATCGCGGTTGCAAACTGCACCGTCGCCTGCACGATGATCAGCCCGGCAATGTTGGGGATGATATGACGAAGGGTGATCTGGAACGTCGTCTTGCCCGCCGCCCGCGCAGCCAGCACAAAGTCGCGGCGCCACACCTGCAATGCGCCGGAGCGGGTGAGCCTTGCGAATACGGGAATGTTGTAGATACCGATGGCGATAATCGCGTTCACCACGCCCGGCCCCAGCAGCGCAGTCACCATCACCGCCGACAGCACCGCCGGAAAGGCAAAGGTGAAATCGGCCATGCGCATGACGATTTCATCGAGCCAGGTGCCCGATTTTGCAGCGGACAGCGTGCCGAGCGCCACGCCGAACAGCGCGCCGATGCCGACCGCGACAAAGCCGACAGCGAGTGAATTCTGCGCGCCCACCATGAGCATGCTCAACACATCGCGCCCGAAATGGTCAGTGCCCAGCCAGTGCGCTGCGCTTGGCCCTTGCAGGCGCTCGGCCATGCTCATCTTCGTCGGCGGATACGGCGTCCAGAGGAGCGAGACGAGCGCGGTTGCAACGACCAGCCCAACGATGGCCAGCCCGATCACCAGCGACGGATGGCGCCAGGGATTGGAACCGGGCGGCGCGACGGATAGGGGCGCGCTCATCTCAGCCCCGCCGCAACCGCGGATCGATCAGCCCATAGGCGAGATCGACGAGGAAATTCATGATCACGACAACGCCCGCGAACAGCACCACGAGATCCTTGACGACGATGATGTCATGCTGCGCGATGGCCTGGAACAGTAGCCGGCCCAGCCCTGGCAGTGAAAAAACGTTTTCGATGATGATCGCGCCGGAGAGCAGCACGGAGAACTGAAGCCCGAGGATCGTCACCACCGGTGTCATCGCGTTGCGAACCACATGCCGGCGCAACGTCTGCGGCCAGGTGAGTCCCTTGGCGCGGGCTGTGCGCACGAAGTCCTCCTGCAAGGCCTCCAGAACCGAGGAGCGCGTGATCCGCGCCAGCACCGCCGATTGCGGCAACGCCATCGCCACCGCCGGCAGGATGAGCGAGGCCAACACCGCTCCGATGCCCGCATTCCAGCCCGGAAAGCCCCCCGAGGGCAACCAGCCGAGTGTCACGGAAAACAGCAGAACCATCAGGATTCCGGCCCAGAAATTCGGGACGGCCAACCCGATCTGGCTCAGCGCCATCACGGCGGCGTCAACCCGTGTATTCGCCCGCGCCGCCGCAATCACACCCAGCGGAATGCCAATGCCTGCCGACAGCATCACCGCCATGCCGGCAAGCGGCACTGTCACCGCAGCCCGTTCGAGGATCAGGCCGGAAATCGGCACCCGGTAGGTGTAGCTGTTGCCGAGATCGCCGGTCACCAGACCAATAACCCAGCCGAAAAACCGTTCGACAACCGGCCTGTCGAGCCCATATTCCGCACGAACGGCCGCCACCTGTTCAGGAGTTGCGTTGAGGCCCATCATCACGGCGGCAGGATCACCGGGAAGGATTTCCAGCACGGTGAACACGATCACAGCCGTCGCCAGCAACGTGGCGACCAGCGCGGCAAAACGGCGGAAGAGGAAGCTCAGCATCGCTTGGAAGGTCCCTCCCCGCACGAGGGAGGGAAAAACCGGAGCATCGCCCTCACTTCCAGCTCAGTTCCTGCGCCGGGGACACCGGAATCGGCCAGCCTTCCCACATGCCGGCAAGGCCTGCCTTGGCGACAGTCGTCTTGGGCAGCATGAACAGATAGACGTTCACCTGATCATCGACGATGCGTTTCTGGGCATCCTGATAGAGTTTGTTGCGGGTCGCCTCGTCGGTTGCCGTTTCCGCAGCCTTGACGAGCTTCTTCATCTCTTCGGACTTGTAGTTGAAGTAATAGTCGTCGCGGCTGTAGATCTCGATGTCCAGCGGCTCGGTATGGGCGATCAGCGACAGATCGTAATCCTTGTTGCGATAGACCCGCTCCAGCCATTGCGGAAATTCGACCGGCTCGATCGACACCTTGATGCCGACATCAGCGAGCAGCGCGGCCACCACCTCGCCCGAGCGGCGGGCATAGGGCGGTGGCGGCAGCTTCAGCGTCGTGGAAAAGCCGTTCGGATAACCCGCTTCGGCGAGCAGCGCCTTCGCCTTCTTCGGATCATACGGCGTTGCGCCGGTCAGATCGAGATAAGCGGGATGATTGGGCGAGAAATGCGTGCCGATCGGCTGAGCGACGCCGTTGGTCGCCCCATCGATCACCGCTTTCCGGTCAATGGCGTGGGCGATGGCTTTGCGCACGCGCACGTCGTTGAACGGCGGCTTGGCATTATTCATGGCAAGAATGGTCTCGCCCTCGGTATTGCCCACCGTGACCTTCAGCTTGGCATCCTTCTTCAGCGTTTCGATGTTCTCGTAGGAACCGAAATTGGTCAGCGCATCGCAATCACCCGACTGCACGGCCACCATCTGCGCCTGCGCATCCGGCATGAAGCGATAGACGACATCCTTGATCGCCGCCTTCGGCCCCCAGTAGGCATCGTTGCGGGTGTAGACGAGGCGGTTGCCGCGGCTCCACTCGACAAACTTATAGGCGCCTGTCCCCACAGGCTTTGTTGCCGCATCAGCCACGGATTTCGAACTGAGGATCGAACTGTCACCATAACCGAGGCCAAAGAGGAAGTTGGCCGACGGCTCCTTCAGCGTGATCTTCACGGTCAGCGGATCAGGCGTCTCGATCGATGCGATCGGCGCGAACACCTTTTTCGTCGCATTCTTGGAATCAGGCGCCACCGCCCGGTCGAACGAGAACTTGACATCCGCCGCGGTCAGGTCTGCGCCATCGTGATACTTCACGCCCGGACGGAGCTTGAAGGTATAGACGAGCGCATCGGGGCTCACCGTCCAGCTTTCAGCAAGCTTCGGCACCACCTTGCCGGTCCGGTCGATACCGACCAGGCCCTCGAAGATGTTGCCGTAGGTGACTTCCTTGATCGCCTGCGCCGCGCCTTGTGTGGGGTCGAGGATCGGCGGCTCCAGCGTCATGCACAGCGTCACGCTGTCCTTCTGCTGGGCAACAGCCGGGGTTAACACGGCGACACCGGCCAACATGGCCAGACCAACAACCGAAAGCCTCATGGAAACCCCTCCCCGGATACCTGCGGCAGCCGGCTGGCACCGCCGCCCCCCTATGTAATCGGTGTTCGCGGTTGCGAAAAGGGGCAAAGGGGTCTGAATGGGGCAGATCTACCCGGAATGCCCCCGCACGACTTCACCAAATCCGATGCATCTGGCTGATCGTGGCATTCATCCACTGCCTGTCAATGTCAGCGCTGCCGCTGCCATCACCTTGGCCGAACGCACCATGTCGTCAATGCCGACCCACTCGTCTGGCTGATGCGCGAGGTCGAGAATGCCTGGTCCATAGGCAACGCAGGACCGCAAATTGCCAAATCGCGCGATATGCTTCTGGTCATATGTGCCGGGCGAGGCGATATGTTCCGCAGGCCGCCCGAACAGTTTTTCGATCCAGTGGTCGAGTGAGCGAACGACCGGGTCTTGTGCATCCGTCATCACCGGCTCGAACATCATCAATTCACGGATGGAATAATCGATCCCCGCGCGGGCAGCCCTGGTCTCTTCCAGCAACGCGATGATCTCGCCCTTCACATTGGCCAGCGGCTCCTCGATCAGATAGCGGCGATCCAGCACCAGGCGGCAGGAATCGGCAACCACCGGCGCCGGAAGGCCATCTTCAGGCTCAGGTTGCCCGCCATGGATCGAATTGTAGTTGAGCGTTGACGCGCGCGCCCCGTCCGGTTTGCAGGGCATCGCCGTGCGCCGGGCATCAAGCTTGGGATAAAGCTCGCGCTCCACACGGCCCAGAAAATCAGCCATGCCGCGGATGGCGGAGACGCCCAGAAACGGCATCGCGCCATGGCCGATATGGCCCTTCATCTCAACTTCTGCCCACCAGACACCACGATGGCCGAGACAGACGCGATCCGGATTGAGCGGTTCGGGAATGATCACATGGTGCACACGCGGCGGCGAGAAATAGCCCTTCTGCGCCAGATAGCCGACCCCGCCGAACCCGCCTGATTCCTCATCTGCCGTTCCGGAAATTTCGAGCGCCCCGCCGAACGGCACCCCGGCGGCCAAAATCGCCTCTACCGCGATGATCGACGCGGCAAGCCCGCCCTTCATATCGCAGGCGCCGCGCCCGTAAACGCGCCCATCCCGGATATCGCCGCCGAACGGGTCAACCGTCCAGCCCTGCCCGGCCTCCACCACATCAATGTGGCTGTTGAAATGTACGCACGGCCCCGGCGCACCTCCCTCGATGCGGGCAATCACATTGCTGCGTGGAAAATCATGGCTATCCCCCGGCGCGCCCCGCCCACGCACGTACTCGACGGCAAATCCCTGCCGGCCCAGCCGCGCGCCAATAAAGGCACAGCAGGCGTCATAATCGCGCCCCGGCGGGTTGACCGTTTCAAAGCGGATGAGATCGGCGGCAAGGCGCGACACATCGTCCCGCCGCGCGTCAACTTCAGCAAAAACGCGGGCAATGATGTCATCGGAGGGAAGGGAAAGGGAGGCGGATCGGGTCATGGCACAAGGTCAGTCGTCGGGCTCAGGCTGTGGCCGACCACGCGCATCCTGGAAGGCTGGATCAGTCTCAACCGTTCTACCTAAAACACAAGCCGCAAAAGACGTGGATGGCCGCGCAAAGCCCTGCCAAGTCGACATCCTCCCCTCTTGCGTGACCAGCCCGAAATGTCGGACAACGGATCCCAAGTTTGGGAAGTGAAACACATGGCCAACCACCTTTACGACCTCATCACCAGCCGCGCCCCGTCGCTCGACAAGCCCTTCGCCCATCTGCCCGGTGGACGCACAGTGACCTATGGCGAACTTTTCGCCGCGGCGGGCCGCTATGCGAATGCGCTTGTCGCCATGGGCGTGAAACCCGGCGACCGGGTGGCCGTGCAGGTTGAAAAGAGCATTGAAAAGGTGATGCTGGTGCTGGCCTGCGCCCGCGCGGGCGCGGTGTTCCTGCCGCTCAACACCGCCTATACCGCTGCCGAGGTCGAATATTTCCTCACCGATGCCGAGCCGACCGTTTTCGTCTGCGAGCCGCAGCGCGCCGGAAGCCTCGCCCCGGTTGCCCAAAAGGCCGGCGCCCGGCTGGAGACGCTCGGCACCGCAGGAGACGGCTCGCTCGCCGAAGCCGCGAAAGCCGCCAGCGAAACCTTTGCAACCGTTGACCGTGCCCCCGGCGACCTTGGCGCCATTCTCTACACCTCCGGCACCACCGGACGCTCGAAAGGCGCGATGCTGAGCCACGACAATCTTGCCTCGAATGCGCAGACGCTGGTGGATTACTGGCGTTTCACCAAGGATGATGTGCTGATCCACGCCCTGCCGATCTACCACACGCACGGGCTTTTCGTGGCAACCAACGTCATCCTGCTTGCCGGCGCCTCGATGCATTTCCTGCCCAAGCTCGACCCCGACCATATGCTGAAGCTGATGGCGACCTCGACCGCCATGATGGGCGTGCCGACCTTCTATACCCGTCTGCTTCAGCATCCGGGCTTGACGAGGGAGGCAACCAGAACCATGCGCCTCTTCATCTCCGGTTCCGCCCCGCTGCTGGCCGAGACGCATCGCGAATGGCAGGCCCGCACCGGCCACGCCATCCTTGAGCGTTACGGCATGACCGAAACCAACATGAACACCTCGAACCCCTACGACGGCGACCGCATCGCCGGCACCGTGGGCTTCCCCCTGCCCGGCGTGTCGCTGCGCGTCGCCGACCCCGAAACCGGACGCGAACTGCCGCAGGGGGAAATCGGCGTCATCGAGGTCAAGGGTCCGAACGTGTTTCTGGGCTATTGGCGGATGCCGGAAAAGACCGCCAGCGAGTTCCGCGACGATGGCTATTTCATCACTGGCGACCTCGGCCTCATTGACGAACGGGGTTACGTCCAGATCGTCGGGCGCGGCAAGGACCTTGTGATCACCGGCGGTTTCAACGTCTACCCGAAGGAAATCGAAACCGAGATCGACGCGATCCCCGGCGTGATCGAAAGCGCGGTGATCGGCGTGCCCCACCCCGACTTCGGTGAGGGCGTCACCGCCATCGTGGTGAAGAAGAAGGATTCGCCCCTCACCGAGGCGGACATCACCGGCGCGATTGCCGACAGGCTTGCGAAATTCAAGCAGCCCAAACGCATCATCTTCGTCGATGATCTGCCACGCAACACCATGGGCAAGGTGCAGAAGAACGTCATGCGCGACACATACAAAGCCCTTTACGCGAAAGCATGAGGCGGAAAACTGCCATTTTTACTTGAATCGCAGGGCAGAGCGGCAACAATGCGGACCGAATCAGGAGGTTCGTCATGCATCAGGTTTTTGCCCGCTCCGCCGCATTCGCCCTCCTTGCGACGCTTGCCGCCTGCCAGAGCGCCCCGCCCCCGCCGCCGCCCGTGGTCGCGGAGCCTGAACCGCTGACCTGGGGCCGCAGGGATTGCCAGCGCGCCGCCGGCAATCAGTCCATCCAGGACGCCTTCGTGCGTGATAAGGCCTACTGTATGCAGGTCGGTAATGTCGCCGAGGACGGCACCGTGAACAACGCCATGGTCGATTGCATGAGCCGCCGCGGCTATGCCTATTCCACCCGCTCGGGCCATGATGCCTTCTGCGCCAGAACCACTCGCCGGTAAGGCACAGCATCACCGGCCCCGCCGGTCGACGGCCTTTCAGGACGTAGTGCGAAGTCACTGAACCATGGAAGCGCGTTCCAGGATCGACAGTCCAGGTTCACAATGGCGATGGGCGTTGGTTTAGAAAGCCTTCAAGGCGACCTACGCCCCGTCGCATGTGACTTTCAATTTCCATGATCATGGCATCGAGATCGTCACCCAGCGCCAAGCGAACATAATCGTCGTGCGCATCGCGCAATGGCCCGGTTCTTTCATGCGCCGATTGATGAAGCGCCAGATACAGTTGCAGGCGACCGGCGAGCCGTCGCCAGATATCATGCAGAAGATGGTGGCCACAGGCTTCGTACACGGTCGAGTGAAATTGTACTTCCCGCAGGCTGGATATGTAGCCGTCGGCGTGAGGCAGGGTTTCCAGGAGGCTCTGTTGGCGCCTGCGCAACTCGTCCCGGAACGATTCCAGCACCATCGGATAGAGCATGACAAAGAACAGTGCACCGATCACCGTGTAGGTTTCGAGCGGATTGAAGTTGAGGGACGCGATCAACTTGCCCTGCGTCAGCAATTCAACATAGGCCACAACCGACGCAAGCGTCGTCATCTTGAAAATCTCGATCCCACGATTGGTCAGGGCCGGCAGAACGCGTCGGATCGCTTGCGGCATGATGATGCGGCGCATGATCTGGCCGGGACGCATCCCGATGGCACGCGCGGCCTCCCATTGCCCTGGCTCGATAGACTGGATCCCGGCGCGGTAGATTTCGGAAGAATACGCAGCGGAATTGAGCGAAATGCCAAGCGTCGCCGCCATCATCGGGCTCAGTTCGATGTGCACGAGCATCGGGAGTGCAAAGTAGAACCACAGAATCTGTACCAGGACGGGTGTATTCCGGAAAAATTCGATGAAGCCGACCGCGAAACAGAGCACAGGCGAGAGGGGTGAGCGCCGGAGCAGCGCGATGACAAAGCCGAGCGACAGCCCCAGAACCAGGCAGATCACGAACAGGCGCAATGTCCCGGCGGCACCGATTGCCAGCGCCTCCCAATTTTCAAAAACGGCAGCGAAGTTCCAGCGGTATGCCATCATCGCACCATCAATTCGCCGCTCGCCGCCATTCGACGTTCGAGAATGGCACCAAGCGCACTTAGCACTGAAATGGCGACGAAGTAGATCAGGGCCGTAACTGTATACACTTCCAGCGGTCGAAAGGTTTTCTGCGCCAGTTCGTTGGTCTGGAACAGCAGGTCGGCATAGGAGACCGTGGCAACCAGCGTGGTGGTCTTGATGAGTTCGATCGAACGCTCCATCATGGCTGGGAACACGCGCTTGACAGCTTGCGGCAGGATGATCCGCCGCATGGTCTGGTTGCCGGTCATGCCGATGGCGCACGCCGCTTCCCACTGCCCTTTTTCGACAGAAACGATGCCGGCGCGGAATATCTCGGCAAAGAACGCCCCTGACTGGATCATGAAGGTCAGGACGGATGCCATATAGGGCGACATCTCCACATTCAGGACCAGCGGCAGCCCGAAATAGAACCAGAAGAGTTGGACCAATGGCGGCGTCGTCCGGAACACCTTGATGATCCCACCTGCCACAGGCGAGATCGCGCTGTTGGACAGTCTGGCCAGCGCGAGCGCGAGACCCACCGGCAATCCGCCGACGAGCGCGACAAGAGCCAGCTTCAATGTATTGATGAAGCCCGTGAGCAACAGCCCGCTGTTGGCCCAAACCGGGCTGAAATCCCACGCATACATCGCCACTGCGCCGGCGCTACCCGATCATTTCCTTGATGATCGGGGGGACGGCTTTGGGATCCAGACCGAAGTCTTTCAGAAAGGCCTCGTACCAGGCCTGAATCTTCCGCGTCTTGTAGAATTCGCCGATCTGTCCATCCACCCACGCGACGAATTCAGCGTCACCCTTGCGCACGGCGACCGATGACGGATTGGATGTAACCGGCTTGGGCACCGATATCGTGCCGAACCTGAGGCGCTGCCGCGCGGCCAGCAGAGGCGGGTGGAATAGACAGACAGCCTCGACACGCCCGGACTGAAATGCCGCAATCGCTTCGGCATTTCCTAGAAAGCGCTGGATCGCTGCCTTGGAAACATTTTCAGTCAGGAACTTGTCCATGCTCGTTGCCTGCGGCACGGCAATTCGCACCTCCGGCTTGTTGAGTTCCTCCCAGTTGGCGGCCTTCACGCCATCCTACGCCAGCACGACAAGCGAGTAGTAGAGCAGCGGATTCTTCGGGAAATCGACCGCCTGCGCGCGCTCCGGCGTCGCATCCATCACGGCCATCAGATCGATCTTGTTAGCCTGAAGCGCCGCAATCGCAGTCCCCCAGGTAACCTCCACCGTTTCGAGCTTCACACCGAGTGCGCCGGCCATCGCTTCGCCCATCGAAACGCCAACCCCGGTCCAGGCACCCGTTCGGGCATCCTTGGAAAACCATGGCGGCGCCTGCGTCACACCAATCCGCAATGCGCCACGCTTCTTTACCTCCTCCAGGGTTCCCGCCTGCTGTGCGGCAACTGGACCAACCAACAGGGTGGCCCCAGCGAGACTGACCGCGAGATTTACGAACGTGCAGCGGGATAAAGGCATGACTGGCTCCGCTGACATCATCAATTTTTTGCGTCAAGCCGCAAATATTGTTGATTGTCAACAATCATACAACAAAAGAGTGCACCGCGTTTGACTTGCCCGTGTTCGCCGGGTCTCTCGCTCGATCGAATGCGTAAGATTGTGAACCGCGCCACCGTTCAGCACCGGCAGCCTCATTCCCTCTGCCGTTGTTGCCTTGCCCGCAAACCGGATTGGAAAGAACGGACTGGAACAATTACCGCGTCGGCGCGACCCCGCCGTTCAAATAATCCGCTTGCGGATGGTAGAGGTGACGATTTCCGTAACAATGACAACGGCGAAAATCACCGCAAGGATCAGGCCGACCTGATCCCAATAGAGATTATTCAGTGCAGCATCGAGTGCAACGCCGATGCCCCCTGCGCCGACCAGACCCAGCACCGCGCTTTCGCGGATGTTGATATCCCACCGCAGCAGCGCCACCGACCAGAATGCCGGCTCGACCTGTGGCCAGTAGCCCTTGGCAAGCACCATCGAACGGGGTGCACCGGCCGCCGTCAGCGCCTCGATCGGCCCGCGCTGCGCCTCCTCAAGCGCCTCGCCGAACAGCTTGCCGACAAAGCCGATGGATCGGAAGGCGATGGAGAGCACGCCCGACAGGGCGCCCGGACCGAAGACCGCCACAAATAGCAACGCCCAGATCAGCGAGTTCACCGAACGGGACGATACAAAAATGAACTGCGCGACGAAGTTGAGGACCGGATTTCTCGTAAAGTTCCGCGCCGCCAGAAACGATAGCGGCAGCGCCAGCACGATGGCGAGGATGGTGCCGAGCGTTGCGATGTGAAACGTCTCGATCAGCGCATGATGAATGGCCTTGGGATAAAATGCCCAGTCAAACGGCCACATGCGCTTGAACAGATCCGCCGTCTGCTCAGGCGCATCGTAGAGAAACTCGGGGATGATCTCGATGGTCTTGATCGACCACACCACGGCAATGGCCGTCACAATGTAGAGCAGCGAACGGGCTATGCGCTGCCCCGGTGTGAACCGCTGCCAGACGCGAGGCGCGCCGCTGTGCAACACCGCGCCGCTCATTGGAAAATCCTGCGGATACGGTTGGAAACCATTTCCGTCATCAGGATCAGACCGATGATGCAGAGAAGTATGGTCAGCACGACATCGTAATCGAACCTCTGGTAGGCCGTGAACAGCGGTGCTCCGATCCCCCCGCCCCCGACGATCCCAACCATCGTGGAGTTCCTGAGGTTTGAATCAAGCTGGTAGACCGACAGACCGACAAAACGCGCCATCACCTGTGGCATCACAGCAAAAATAAGGACGTTCCAGAAGTTCGCGCCGGTTGCGCGCACCGCCTCGACCTGCTTGGGGCTCATCTCCTCCACCACCTCGGCGAAGAGTTTTGAGACAAAGCCCATCGACGAGACGATCAGCGCCAGAATGCCCGCCAGCGCACCAAATCCCACGGCCTTGACGAACAGGATCGATACAATCACCGGATGGAACGAGCGGAACACGGCAATGAGCCCGCGCGCGCTCCAGCTCAACCACCCCGGGGCGAGATTGCGCGCCGCAGCCAACCCGAGCGGGAGCGACAGCAGCACGCCGAAAAAGGTCGCCAGAATGGCGATCTGAATCGATTCCAGCATCCCGGTCGCGATCAGATCCAGCTTGTCCGGCGCGAAATTGGGCGGAAACATCCGCGCCAGAAATTTCGCGCCATTGTCGAGCCCGGTGACAAACCGCGCCCACGTCAGATTGAGGATCGATGTCGCATAAAGGGTGTAGAGCGCGAGCCCGATCCAGCCGATACGGCTCGCCCAGTTCGCCGGAAAGGCCGGCGGGCGCACGGTGGCGGACGGCAGGCTCACAGAAAATCCTCTCCGCCATAGATGTGCTTGAGGTGATCCGGCTTCAGCCCTGCCGGCGGACCGTCATAGACCACCTCGCCGCCCGTCATTCCGATGATGCGGCCGGCATAGCGCTTGGCCAGCTCGACATTGTGGATGTTGATGATGATCGGCACACCCCGTTTTGCCGAAAGGTCAGCCATCAGGTCCATGATTTCGACCGACGTTTTCGGATCGAGCGAGGAGGTCGGTTCATCGGCCAGCACCAGCGCCGGGTTTTGCATGATCGCGCGCGCAATGCCGACGCGCTGGCGCTGCCCGCCCGACAGCGCATCCGCCCGCCGCGTCGCGAAATCCTCGTTCAACCCCACCGCATCGATCAGATCGAACGCGCGCGTCACATCCTCCGCCGGGAATTTCCGCAGGAAGGCGCGCCACGCCGGCACGTATCCGAGCCGGCCGGACAGCACATTCTCGATGACACTCAGCCGCTCAACCAGATTATATTCCTGAAAAACCATGCCGATGCGTCGGCGCGCCTGGCGTAGCGCCTGCCCGGACAATTTTGCCAGATCCTGACCCTCGAACAGGATTTCGCCCGCCGTCGGATCAACCAGCCGGTTGATGCAACGGATCAGCGTCGATTTTCCGGTGCCGGAGGGACCAATGATCGCCGTGATCCCGCTGGCATCTATATCAAGCGAAATGTCCTTCAGTACCGGCTGGCCGGGCCGATATTCCTTGCGAAGATTACGGATCGACAGCAGGACAGATTCATTTGTTACCGCTGTCATTGCTTGGGAGCCGCTGCCTTCGCGGCAGCCTCGGCAGCCTTCTTGGCGGCGGCCTCCGCCTCGCGCTTTGTCTGCGCGTCATAAGCTGCCTTGTTGTAGGGCGTCCCGGACTTTTCGGCGACCTCGCGGATCGGCTTCCATGTCTCCTTGTAGGTCATCGGCAGGAAGCGATCCTCGCCAGCGTACTCCTTTTTCAGGCCATCATGCCACTTGTAGCCCATGAAGCAGTCGGAGATTTTCTTGGCGAGTTCGGGCTTCAGGTCATGCGGGATGGACCACGACGATGTGGGGAACGTTTCCGACTGCCAGATCACCTTGAGCGCATCGCCCTTCACCGCTCCGCGCGCAACCATGCGCTCGTAAACATCCGAGGCGACCGGTGCCATGTCGTAGTCGCCCGATACAACCCCCAACACCGACTTGTCGTGCCCGCCCGACATCAGAACCTTGTAGTCGTCCTCCGGCTTGAGGCCGAGATCTGGGAAGAATACGCGCGGCGCAAGATTGCCGGAGTTGGACGAGGGGGAGGTGTGCGCCACCTTCTTGCCCTTGAGGTCGGGCAGGCTCTTGTAGGGGCTGTCTGATTTCACCAGCGCGAACAGCTTGTAGCCCGATACGCCCTTATCCGAGCCGATCACCGCGAATGGAACCGCGCCGGCGAGATTGACCGCGAAACCGACGACGCCCGTCGCGAAGCCGGAGATATGCAGCCGCCCCGAGCGCATCGCCTCGATCTGCGCGGCGTTGTTCTGCACCGGATAATAGACGATCTTTTTACCCGTGCAGGTGCCAAGGTAATCCAGGAACGGCTGATACACGGTCTGATAAACGGCCGGGTTCTCCACCGGAGAGTAGGCGAAAATCAGCGTCGATGGATCTTTCAGCCTGGCAGGGTCGGACGGCGTATCGGCAACCAAATCGTTGTTTGCATCACAGTAAGCCATATCGAGCTGACCGCGATTGGGACATGCATCCTGCGCAAGGGCCGAGACGGACGCCGAAAGCGCCGTCGTGGCAAGCATCGCAGCCATGATCGGAAAACGAAACATCTCTGACTCACTGTTTGGGGGCAGCGGGCGCAGCCGGTTGCGACAGCTTTGCGGCGGCTTCCGCCGCTTTCTTGGCCGCAGCTTCTGCCTCGCGGCGCGATTCCGTATCGTACGCTGCCTTGTTGTAGGGTGTGCCCGACTTTTCTGCGACATCCCGCACCACGCGCCAGTCGGTCGCATAGGTGATTGGCAGGAAGCGGTCGTCGCCATTGAATTCCTTGGTCATCGCAGGCGTAAACCGGAAGGAATAGAAGCATTCTGTCAGCTTCTTTGCGAGTTCCGGCTTGAGATCGTGCGCATAGGCAAACGACGACGTCGGGAAGACAGGGGAACGATAGATGGTGCGATAATCATCGGCCTTGATCGTGCCACGCGCGATCATGCGGTCGAATACGTCCGAGGCAACTGCGGCCATATCATAGTCGCCGGAACCGACACCAAGAACCGACTTGTCATGGCCACCGGACATCAGTGGTTTGTAGTCGTCGTCGGTTTTGAGGCCCTGTTCGGGGAACAACACGCGCGGGGCGAGATTACCGGAATTGGAGGAAGGTGACGTATGTGCGACCTTCTTGCCCTTGAGATCGGCAAGCGTCTTGTAGGGGCTCGACGCCTTTACGACCGCAACAAGATTGTAGCCGCGCACTTCCTTTTCCGTTCCCTTGGCCGCAAATGGAACGGCTCCGGCAAGATTGACAGCAAAACCGGTCGGCCCGGTGGAAAAGCCCGCGAAATGCAAGCGGCCCGACCGCATCGCCTCGATTTCCGCTGAATTCGACTGCACCGGATAATAGACCGTACGCTTGCCCGTGCATTTTTCGAGATGCTCGGTGAAGGGCTTGAAAATGTTGGCATAGACGGCCGGATCTTCCACCGGCGTGTAAGCCCAAACCAGCGTGGACGGATCGCGCCACTTTGCCGGATCGGTCGGCGCATCGGCAACGAGATCCTTGTTGGCGTCGCAGTAGAGCGTGTCGAGTTCACCCCGGTTGGCGCAAGCCTCCTGCGCCGCAACCGGCGACACAAGCGCGACCACAGCCGTAGCCGCAAGAAGTCCACGTTTAAAAACGGAAAATGACATCGCTTCCCCCGAACTGATTATGGCGGAGAGGCTGTACCTGCACACACCTGTTGTTTGCCTCGATCATGACGAGCCTGCGCCGCCTGTCAACAGCAAGGTCGCCGCGCATGGATCATCGAGAGATGGCAAGGTCGATTATCGTCACCGCACGGGCTGATGCTCGCGACGCGAGCCGCACTCGCTCGGATCGCTCTTGCCTCAAAGGTCGCTGTGGTAGACAAAATCCTCGGGTTTCAGGGATGCAAGCGCAACGTCGAGGACATCAAGCTGTCGGGCGCGAAATGATGATCGCTGATGCTCCCCACTATGGCATCATCGAAATATGCGGCGTAGGGATCAGCGGGCAAGCCGGCCTCTTGGCCAAGGCCCGAAGACTTACCCGCGCGGCAGACAAGCATTCCGGTCAGTTTTCCATTTTGCGCAAACACGAAAGCCGCCCCATCGAGGGCGGCTTTTTTCGTTCGTCCCACTGATTTGGAACAAAAGTCGGACGTCCGACTTTTACGACATGTCATAAGGCGTCGTAAAAGTCGTATGTTCGCCCTGCGTTCTCAAACGACTTTCACTAAGTCTCTGATTTCATTGGTGGGTGATGTAGGGCTCGAACCTACGACCCGCTGATTAAGAGTTAATTCTTCATCGAATGATATCAATGGCTTAAGATGAAGAACGTCCGACTTGGCGTCGGAACCGTGCGGAAGTCGGACAAAAAAGGCCCGCCGAACCTTGGGGGATCGGCGGGCCAGTCACCAGGGAGGAAACGGGATGCCCCGTCCTTCGCCCTCGCGGGCAAAGCTCATGAAACCGATGGCAGGAGCGGGCCGGACAGCAGGGCTGCAACAATGAGCCATGGCAGCAGCTTGAAGAATGTGGTCATCATCGCACCGCTCCCTTGATCCATTCGACCGCGCCCGCGCGCACCGCCAGCCATAGCGCGATGGCCCAGCCGATCCATTGCAGCACCTTCTTGAAAACATCGGCGGTACGGCCAACAGCCTCGAAGCCCAGCAAGGTGCGTGCGAAGCGCTGCAACACGGCGGCTTCCTCCTTGCTGAAAATGGTCACCTCGCCCTTGTCGATCAGAGAGAGGAACTTCTCTATGGCCTGCCGTTCCGGCGTCGGCTCGCTCACGTCCGCCCCCAGCAGCCCGCAGTGCGCCCGCGCACGAAATGGATGTTTAGCCTGTCTTGACCGGCAGGCGTGGTCGCCTGCACACCGACCAGGCTATCGCGGATCACGCCGCAAGGCCTATCGACCGGCGCAGCTGTTTGGCATCCCGCCATCAGGAAGCCAATCGCGATGAGAGCTATTCCACGCATTGCATCGGCTCCTTGCCGCTCGCCACGCATGCGCGGTATTTCTGTTCCGCCGCGTCGGCCTTGGCTTCACTTGCCTTGTTGGCATTGGTGATCCTGTCGATCACCCGCGCACCGCCTGCCTCGATCAGCGCCGCACGCCACTGCCACACCAGCAGGACAAGCAGCACCCCGAAGATCATCGCCAGCCAGCCGCGAAGGCCGAGATCACCAAAGAACGCTTTGAGAAAGATCATCATGGCTTCAGCGCCATGGCGAGTTCGCGCCGCTTGATTTCATCCTCGATGTAGAACGCGGCCTTGCGCAGGTCCTCGATCGCGTTCCCCTTGAGGTCCGCGCGCCAGATGTACTTGACCGCATTGCCGAGGTTGAACCCCATGTGGCGCGCGATGGTGATGCACTCCACCCCGCTCGGATGCCCGGTGTAGTGCGCGGGATGGTTGACCGGATCATGCTTCGACATCGGCCAAATCCTTTTCATTGCGCCAGAACAAGGGGCGCCCCGCGTCATCCCAACGGGCATAGAGCACCACCGCCAGCCCGCCGATCGTCAACAACCCGGCACCGATTGCAGCGGCTTCCCAAGTCAGCCAGGACAGCAGCCCGGCGGCTTCGCCCACCGTATCCTTGACATCGGTGGCCAGCGCGATGCCGTCCTTGCCAGCCTGATAGGCCGCGCCACCCATGGCGATGGCCCCGATGCCGCCCGCGCCAGCGCCTTTCACGGTGCGGCTGTCGGCCAGCGGTTTGGAGTTAGCGTCACCGGAGCGCTCATAAAGCGCCAGCGCCCTCTTGGCCCAGCGAACCCGCGCCGCGTGGGCAGGCACCCCGGCACGTTCGAACAGCTTTTCGAAAGCGACGGTGAGCGCATGCAGGTCAGCGCCGGAATGTTCCAGCATGCGCAGCGCTGCACGCTCGGAGCCGCGAAGCTCATGCAGCAGGAAGCCGAGATTGCCTTCATAGGACGAGGGCTTGAGGCCCCTTGCGGCGCACCATGCCTCGAACTGCTTCCGGCGCGGCCCGGTCCACTGTGCCCAGCCGTAGCCGCCACGCGACCCGGCAACCACCGGCTTCACCTCCTGCATCAGCGTGAACCCGGCTGTCTCGTGCGCAAGATTGCCCACCACCGCCGCCGCGGCATATTTGTGAACGGCCAGCTCGCGCACGAGCGCACGCATGATCAGCGGTGCCAAACGATTAAACTGCTTTGTCATCATCCGGTCCTCAGGGTGGAAACATACGACGTGCTGCCGTTGTCGGAGATGTTCGTTGTGTTGGCCCATGACCGGCCCGTCACCTCGTTCATCCAGCAGCCGGATATGATCGAGAGGCCCACGTTGCTGGACGTGAGCATGACATCGGCCTTGTTGCGGCTTGAGCCGCCCCGGAACGTCAGCGCGGTTCCGCCCACGGCCACGTCAACGCCGACGAACGCGCAGGCATTGCAGTTGTCGACATCGACGCCGTTGCCGAGTGCCGATGTGACCTGAATGCCGGTGATCTGCGAACGCCAGTGATAGGCCACGTAGAGGCCGACGCCCGTGCTGGTGGCGAGATCGCGCACCTTGACGTTCGACACCGTGCCCCACGCCTCGCCTTCGGCGCCGCTGCCGCGCAGGTCCACCCCGCTGCCGCAGCCCGCAATCTCGCCATCGGAGATGTTGTAGAAGGACGTGAGGGCATAGACGCCCTGCTGTCCGACATCGAGGAACGAGAACCCCTGCAGCTGGACCCGGTCGCCCGACATGCCGCCGCTGCCCTGCAATAGCGCCCCATAGGAGGTGATATAGCGCCCGCGCACGCCCTGCGCACCGCAGTTGAGGCAAAGCCCGGCCCAGCTGAACCCGCGACCGACATTGCGCACCGCACACTCAATCCACCAGGTGTTCTCCTGGAAAGTGCCCGAATAGGGATTGTTGTCACAGGCGTAGTCCATACAGCGGGTTGCGGTGAACGCCCCCGTTTCCGTGCTGCCGTAGCCGTCAACCCGGCAATCCTGCCATGTGTTGTCGATCGAGTTGCCGTAGGCATAGTGCCCCCGGTTCTTCACCGTGCGCGACACCACGCCCTGCACGCGGCTTTCCTTGCAGTGCAGCAGCATCGAACCGATGTAGAGCGACAGGTTGCCCGTCAGCTCCATGTTCGAGAAGGTGATACCGGTGCAGTAGCTGCCCGCCGGCGCCTCGGCATACACCGCCGCGCAGCGCGCATTGGCGCGGGTGATGCCGACCTTGATGTTGTCCCCGGCCACACACGGCGTCGCCAGCGTGAAGCTGGACGAGGTGTAGGTATAGTCTGTGCCGTTGGGCGAAACCTCGACGTTGTTCTTGTAGATCACCAGATCAAACGCCGACAGCACCAGCCCGCCGGAATTGAAGGTGAAGGTTGCCTGCCCTGCCGTGGCGGTAAACTGCGCCGTCACCTGTGCGGCGTGCCACACGTCAACGTTGGTCACCACCACATTGGAGCGCGTGCCGGTTCCTGCCGGATCGCGCACCGCGATCATGCCGCGATAGAGATTGCCCGTGGTCGGAATCAGGTGCCGGTTGATCGAGCAGCGCGGGCCGCGCGTCGAGAACATCGAATTGCTGCACGGGTAGATTTCGTCGTCGCAGCGGTACTTGCGCGCCGGGCGCCCCCACAGGACGCCGCCGCCGCGCGCCTCGATATAGGCGAAAGCGTTGTTGATGGCCGTGGTGTCGTCCGGGCCGGTCTTGGCGGTGCGGTCATAGCCGCCCTGGGCGCCGAACATTTCCGGCGTCACCTCGACACCCTGCAGCTCGAACCATGCGCCGGTCGCATGCTGCCATTTGCCGGGATGGCCGGGCTGCGCCTCGACCTTCATCCAGCGCGCACCGCCGTTGTCGAACGGCGCCGCCCGCCCGAATGTCTCGATGATGTCGATGCCGTCGACCGACGCCAGCGCCTGCGCTGCGCTCAGCGTCATCATGGTGATCATGGTGATGCCGAGAAGCGCGCGCTGCGCCTGTGCCGTGGCCGATGTCAGCAGCGCCCGCCCGGCGGCGGTCGCATCGACAATCTGGGCACTGGTCACCACATTGCCCGGCGGCACCGGCACGCCGATGAAATTGCCGTTGGCATCGCGGTACAGCAGCGAGCCGTTCGGCATCCCGGCAAGATCGAACAGCGCCGGATCGTCGCCTTCCGCCACGGTCAGGGCGCGGGCAGCCAGATCGTCCACATCACGGCGAAGCTCCTGATTAAGCGTCGCCTGCATGTCGAGCGCGGTTTCCACCCGGTCGGAGCGGATCGCCCCGGCGCGGGTCACATCGGTCAGGCGTTCATCGGTGCGGGCGCTTTTCAGCCGGACAGCCACGACAGGATCAGCCAGCGCCGCGCGCGGCGGCACGGCAAAGGTCACCTGTGCCTGCCGGCTCACCAGCGCCACGGTGAACCCGGACGTGATCCTGTTCCACAGTTTCGACGTGCCGACGCGCAGGAACACCTGCACATCCTCGACCGCCCACACCGGCGTCGTCGTCGGCAGCGAGAACACCACCTGCCCCACGCCAGCGTTCAGCGTTGCGGTGCGGGTGTGCCGGGCAATGGGAACGGCAATCGACATGCGTCACTCTCCGGTTTGTCGGAGAATGACGCCGTGCGGGATGCGTTAAGCGCCTACCACAGGCTCATGTCGGGGGCGCGGTGCGGGCTGGCCTCGCCGCGCCGCCACCATGTGCCCTGCCCGTGTTCGCGCATCAGGTCGCGCTCGCGCCGCTTCCACGCATCATAGGCATCGGGATTGGCCGCCGCCTGCAACCGGTCGAAGATCAGCCGGTCGGTAAACGGCTTCACCGGCCACATCGACAGGCCGGGCAGATTGCGGCGGGCAAACTGCACCGCCCGTTCCGAACGGTTGGTTTCCTCACCGGACAGGAAGCCCTTGGAGTTGAGGACAGAGAATGTATCACCGATCAAGCCCGCGACTGGACCAGCCAGCCGGGCCGTGGACGCAACACCATCCCTCTTGTAGTCAGCAAATACCCAGTCGCCATAGAACCCGAGGCCGCCGCCCTTGGTCGCGGCTTCCGCCCAGAAGGCCGGATCGTCAAACACCCCGCGCAGGTCGCGCCCCTGCCGCAACGCCTGCATCTGCACGATCATCGCACCGCCCAGTGTCAGCGTCGCCAGCGTGCCGATCAGGAACGACGCACCGCGCGCCGCACCGCCCGCCGCCTCCTGCGATGTCGCATTGATCAGGCTCATGATCACGGTTGTGGGGTAGGAAAGATACATCGTGACCGACCGGGTCAACTCGCCTGCAGGCGTCCCCTTCCGTGCATCCATACCCAGCGCCGTGCGGGCGCGGGCCGTGCCGCCCGGCGTCGCCTCCTCCATCAGCGCGTGCATGGCCTCGGAATATTTCAGCGCCAGATCGCGCATCGTCCGGTCGCCCGGCGCGCTGTCCAGTATGTCGACAGGCCGCAGCATCCCGCCCGCCTCGCCATGGTCGAGCGCCCGCACCGCGCCGATCCTGCCCCAGCCGTCCTCATCAATGCCGAAGCCCTTCAGCCAGCGCGCGAACCTGGCCTCCTGCCCGCCCTTGGCGTCCAGCGCCGCCAGCGTCTGCCCGGCGAGATCGCCCGCCTGGAACATGAACGCCTGCGCATGCGCACGGCGCTGCGCGTTGGTGAAGGGCGTCAGCCCCGTCCATGTGAACACCCGATCCGGCAACCACCGGCTCATTTCCGCGCTGCGCGCCGTCAGCCCATAGCCGCCCACATCGGTGCGCAGGTGCTCCATCGCATCGGCAATGATCACCCCGGCACGCGACACATCGCGCGTCGCGGCATCGCCGAACAGCTGGCGTGGCAGGTCAGTGAGATAGCGGAAGGCCGGAACACCGGCGAATTTGCGCACCCACGTCTGGTGGAAAGGATCGCCCGCCATTGCGGTCATGGCCGTGCCGCCGAGGTTGGCCGCCGTCAGCCAGTTGCGCAGCCCGGCAATCGCATCGCCCGCCGCATTCGAGCGCGTCAGGTCGCCGTTGACCACATTCCACATCCGGTCAAGGAAGGCGCTGCCTTCGCTGTCGCGCTTGTGGGTGACGCGGGGTTGGTAGAGCGCCGACTGGCCAATATCATGCCGCGCCTTCTCCTGGTCGATCACGCCCTTCATCCAGGCAATCATGCCATCAGGGTTCGGCCCCAGCACCTCAAGCGTCGCCACGTCGCGCGCCAGCCCGTTGAGATGCCCCATCAGCACCGCATGGATGTCCCCGCCGCCATAGGCATTGTGGTAGTCCAGCCACGCCTGCCCGTCCCGGAATTCCAGAAAGCGTTCTTCACGCCGCTGCGTTGCCAGCGAACCGCGCCCGCGCGGCTGCGTCGACGGTGCATGATCAATCGCGCCATCCGTGACGATCCGTTCCCAGATCACCCCCAGCGCCTCATCCAGCCGTTCCGCGCTGAGGGCGCCGCCGCTGAGCGGGTCGCGCATCTTGCCGACATCGAGCAACGGCTTGATGTCCCGGATCCATTGATCCTTGCCCGCCGCATGCAGCTTCTCCGCCACATGGCGCTGCGGCAGATAGCGCTCGCGTTTGACCATCGCCCCGCCGGCGGCATTGAAGGCGTCAACCAGCTCGTCCGCCGCTTTCTGGAATGCCGTGAAAAATCCCGCCGCCTCGATGTCGCCGGTCGCCTCCCCCATGCCTTCCCGCGCCACGTTCTCCAGCCGCATCTGCCCGCGCCGCTGTCCGGTCGCCCATTTTCGACGCGTCTCGTACAGCAGTTCGTTCAGCCGTGAATGCGCGATTCCGAACAGGGACTCGCGCCGCCCCATGACGGACGCGGACCCCACCAGCAGGTTGTTGCGGTTTTCCAGCAGACCCTCGAAGGCCGTTGCAATGTCGTGCTTGCCAGTGCGCGGATCGCGGTACGTCTGCCCATGCGCGGCGATGCTGGCGGCCTTTGCCTTCATCAGCGCGCGGCGGCGCTCCATCTGCCGGGCCTCATCATCCAGCCGTGCCGCCAGTGCGGCCTTGGCCTCGCCTTCCGGGTCGGGCGCCCCGCGCCGGATGGCCGCCTCGACTTCGGATTTGTGCTCGCGCACCAGCCGGTCGGCTTCCGCCGCCCTCAGCTCGCCGCCCTCGACAGCCGCACGGATGCAATCGGCGAAGCTCATCTGCCGTCCCTCATGTCTTGCAGGCTTTGACAACATCGGAAAGATGCAGCGCACGGGGCGGATCAACCACCCCGCCGACCATCACGTCACCGGTTTCGAGTTCGACCGGCGACTGGTCGATCAGGCGCCTTTCGGTCTGGGCATCCGCGCCAGCGCCTCGTGCATCGTCGCCCGCTGTTCCAGCCGGGCCTTGACGCTCGGCACGTATTCCGCCTGCGCTTCCATCGCCAGTTTGCGCGCCGCCGCGCGATGCTGCGCCGGGGTCAGGTTCAGGGCGGGCATCGAAGAGGCCCGGGCCGCCAGCTTCGGCACCTTGTGCCGCGCCGCGATTTCCGCCTGCGTCCGCGAAAGTGCCAGCTGCACCAGCGGTGACATTTCCGCGCGCCGGTCGCTCATGGCCAGCCCTTTCCATCACATTGCCGAGAACATCGCCAGCCTGCACCGGCGGCAGTCCGAGATCAAGCCCGGCGTCGGTTGTCACCTGCCGCGCCTGCCGGACATAGGTTTCAAGCACATCCGCGATGCGGTCCTGCCCCGCCGCGCGGTTGCCGCCGGGGAGATAGAACATCTCCATCAGCGCAGCCACTTCCGGCTTGACCGCGCCGAAGAAGTCCCCCTGCGCCAGATAGGCACTCAACTTCAGGCCACGGCCCCGGATATCCACGGTTGCCGCGACCGCTTCCATCAGCGGGCCGGTGATATCGAGATCAACCGGCACATGGCCCCCGGCCACATCCACCCGCAACCGTGCCCAGTGCGGCGCCGCCATCACAAGCGCATTGGACAGTGAACGCGCATCATCATCCAGCGATTCCGCGATGCGACCGATCACATTGAGGTCGCCATAGGCCCGCGCCACCAGCGCATTGCGCACACGCATCAGCCCCGTCTGTGTCAGGTCACCTGAAGAGGTCACCAGCGCGCCATGTTCCGTTTGCGGCAGCGTCGACAGGAACTGTCGTACAAACCCACGGTTGCCGATGGCCGACAGGTTGCCCGGCACCTCGATACCGGCCAGCATTTCGCCGGTCAGGCGCGGAGCATCGGTAAAGGCCACCTCGGACGCCCCCAGCGTCAGTGTGGCAGGCCGGTTGGCCGACACCACAAGCGCGCGGCGCCCGGCGTCGTCCAGTTCGGTTTCCCGCACGCGCACGAGCACCGGCTCGCGATAGTTCCCGACATCCACGCCCATCGTTTCCAGCCATGCGCGATACCCTGCCGCATGGCCGCTCCGGTAGGCTTCGCGCAGCGCCATGATGCGCCCGTTACCGCTTTCAACCATGCCATCGGGACCGACCAGCGGCGCCCCCCGATCAACCTCGGTCGAGAACCCGAGGCGTTCCGGCTGCAGCCGGGTGGCCATTTCACGGATCTGCTGTTCCGATGCCGCACGCGAGCGGTCGCGCGGTTGCAGCCAGGACAGATAGCCCTTGTCCGAGGAGGCCAGAACTTCCGATGCCTCGACCACCACGGGCCGCGCGACGATCACCCGCCCGTCCGCATCGGCGAGATGCTGGATGCGCAAGGCCGGCGGCAGGGCATCCGGCGCGACAGCCCGCGCCTTTGCGCGCTCCACTGCCTCCGTGATTGCCGCATAGGCGGTCAGTTCCATGCGCGCCGCCATGGCCGATCCGGGCGCCCGGTCGGCCAGCAGATTGACCATCGCCGCCTGATGCAGCGGATCGTCGGTATGCGCGGCGATCAGCGCGGCTTGGTCCGGCGGCACCGCACGGCGCTGGGCCACGTCAAGCGCTTCATCCGAAAGCCGCGCCAGCCGCCCGGCATCGCGCAGGGCCGGATCGTTGGATGCCAGCGCGGAAAGCACCGCATCGGGGTTGCGGCGCAGCGCCGCCACGGCCTCGTCCAGCGAGGCCATACCATCGGTCACCGACCGCGCCAGCGCATCGTCAACGCCCGCCGGAATCACAGGATCGCGCAGGGGCATGGGCGACAGCGGTTCTTCCAGATGCCGCAGCGCATCGCCCATCTGTTCGGCGACGCGGGCGGGCGGAACACCCTTCACATCGGCCACAGCTGCCGCTGTTGCCGCATCAGCCTCGGCAGCGGCAACAAGCGCCTCGCGTGCCTCTCCTGTCATGCGCGCGCCCGCTGCCTCGGCAGCGGCAGGCACATCGGCAGGCTTGAGCTTTCCGGCACGCACCGCACTGACAATTTCGCCGATGCCCTTGATGCCGCCGCCCAGCACCGCACCGGCGGCGGCGGCCAGCGCCACATCTTCCGCCGCTTCCATCAGTCCGGACGCCATGCCGGCGTCCGCCCGCTGCTGCTGGATGAAGGGTTGCGACAGGGCAGCGCCGGCAGCATTTGCCCCGCCCTGCCAGATCATCGCATTGAGGATGCGCCCGACAGCGGTTGCGCCCTGGCCGCCGCCTGGCACCGCGAACGATGCCCAGGTGATCGGATCATGGCGGCTTCCCCACAGGCCACCCGCCAGCATGGCCGCGCCTTCGATCACGGAGTTGCCGTCCGTCCGGCCCCATTCGCGCGTGTTCGCCGCCTCGGCATCGCGACGCAGGGCATGGCCGGCGGCATCCGCATCGATATGGTCCGGCAGATCGTCCAGCTTGCCCGCATGCTGCTGCTTCAGTGCGCGCACCTGCGCAAAATACGCATCCACGCGCCCCCGCAGGAAGCCGCCGTAGTCGCCGTTCTCCGGCGCCCGCATCTGCGGCAGGCCCGGCCCGGCGCCGAAGTCCGGCACGGCTTCCAGTGTCAGGGCAAAATCGCGCCGCGCCGCCGTGATCGGATTGCCGATATCGACCCCGGCCACCGACTTGATGCGGTCGCGATAACGGTCGAAGGCCCCGGCCTGCGCTTCCACCGACGACATGATGGTGCCGTTGAACTGTTGCCGCTCGGCAGAGGCGGTGAACATGTCCCCAGCCTTTTTCCAGATGTCATCGCGCGCGAGATCACGCGGCAGGCGCGCGAAATCAAGGCCGAACTTCTGCAGGCTTTCGAGCGTGGTCCGGTCACGGTCGGGATCGAAAGCGCCCTTTGCCTCGGACCATGCCTGTTCAGGGAAGGGCTGGAACACCGTCACCTGAATGCCTCCGGAATGCGCTCGCGCAGCTTCGGCGAAACCTGCGACCAGTCGAGAAAGAAGATTGCTCCCGATTTGGCCCGCACCGGGTCTTTCACCGTGCCGGTGGAAGCGTCGATGTTGCCGAAGCGGTAGCCGCCATCCCCGGCGTGCGGCAGCGCGCGCAGAAGTTCCTTGACCGTCATCGGCTTGCCCGCTGCCGTCACCGGCGGATCGGCCATGCCGGCAAGGTCGCCATCCTCCATCGCCCGCAGCACCTCGCCGAAGCGCGAGGCTTCGACGTTCGGCGGCGCGACCACCTGCCCGCTCGACCAGCCGTTCGTCTTGAATTTCGGGATGATGCCGCCGTACTGCCTACCGCCGCCGCGCGTTTCGCCCGCCGCCGCGCGCATGGCGGATGCCAGCAGTTCCGGCGCGTCCGCACCCTTGGGGTCAACCCCGCGCCGCGCAACCTCATGCTCGAACAGCAGCGCAGCCGTGGCCTTGATGCGCCCCTGCTGTTCCGCCGAATAGCTCATCCGCGCCGTACCGACCACATCCCGGAACGCGCTGTCGAGTTCCGTCCCGCTGGCGCGCAACACGCTGGCGCCCTTCACCTTGCGGGCTTCCAGCGCTTCGGCCACCCGCCGTTGCGCCGTGTCGTCGCCTGTCGTCACCGCCAGCATCGAGGCATGGGCCAGTTCCGGCGCCGTATCGCCGATCTCGGCCAGCGCCTTTGTCGCGTTGCCGCCGGCCCCGCGCACGATGCCGTTCATCACATGCAGCGCCTTGGCGCCGCCACCGGCCAGCACCTCGCCGATCATCCGCCGTTCTTCCGGTCGGAAATAGACCGGCGCCATGCCCTTGCCGCGCGCCACCGCTTCGGCCTGTGTCGCGCGGGCGCGCATCTGTTGCCCCAGAACGTCCGGCGGCTGGCCGAAATCCACCGGCGCCACCTGCCCGCCGGGGAGAACCCCGGCCTGTTCCGCCGCCCGCAGCGGGTCGGTTGTGTCAAGGCTGTTCATCGAATCGCGCCGCGACCGGGCAAAATCGATCACCTGCGCCATCGGCTTGCTGACGCCGGATGCCGCGATGCGTTCGGCATTGGCCAGCCGCCCCGACCAGTTATGCCCCGCCTCCGGGTTGCCTTCCGTCCATCCGGCGGGCCGAAGATAGGAGATGACGGCGCGGTTTGCCCCGCGCAGGTCGCCGGCATTGCGCAGGGCATCGCCCCGGCCTTTCTCGCTGGTTTCCAGTTCCAGCATCACGAAATCAATCTGCGTGTCGAAGTCGCGTGGGGTTGTTCCGCGCTTGGCCGCGAACGCTTTCAGGCGGGCGGCACGCTCCCCGTTCCACTGGAAAAGCCCGATGGAATCACTGCCGTCACGCCCGTCGCCGGGATTTACAGCATCGGTCCTGCCCGCCGATTCCGCCATCGACTGCCCTGCCAGCGCAGCCGCCGCCACCGGCGACAGGCCGCGCGCGACAAACGCCTGGGCAATCTGCGCGCCCCGGTCGCTGCCCGCGCCCTTCGCCTCGCCTTCGAGTTTCGACACATAGGCCGCCCGCTCGCTGGCGTTCATGCGGCGCATCGTCTGTTCCACCTGCAGCTTGGCCTGTGCCTGAGCCAGCATCGTGCGCCCCTGCGCACCGAGGCTGGCGCCCTGCTTTTCCAGCGCCGCCAGTTCAGCAGCGGGCGGGGTCAGCCCCTTGCCGTTCCGGTCGATATAGTCATCCAGCGCCTTCTGGTAGGTCGAGGTCGCGGCGGTGATCTCGTTGCGCCGCGCTTTCGCCAGTTGCGACAGCCCCGTGTCGAGCTGCTGGATTCCGTCCGGGCTCAGCAGCGCCAGCTTCCCCGCTGCGATGTCCTTGCGGATGCCCTGATGCAGCCGGTCGATCTCGTCCGGGTCCGTCATCTTCTGGGCACGGGCGGTGTAGAGCGACAGCAGCGTCGAGGACCGCAGCGCCTGTTTCTGCTTAATTGCCTGTTCAGCGGTGACGTGCCCATCCGCAACCGCAGCGTCGATATCGGCTTCCACCTTGCCGAGCGACGCGCGCGCCGTCGCCAGCGTGTTTTCAGATTCCGGGTCCGTCATCGCCAGCCGCGCCACCGATGTCTCGTGCGCGCTCACCGTCTCGAACAGCCGCGCCCGCGCCTGGTCTTTCTGCCGGGCCTCGAACGCATCGTTCACCTTCAGGCGCAATGTCGTACCAAGCGTCGTTGCCCCGGCCTTGAAGTCCCCGACCAGTTCCGGCCCTGCCGCCGCAACGCGCGCCTGATATTGCGCGGTGAGCGCATCATACGCCGATTTGAACGCCACAGGATCATCGGAATGTTTCTGGTGCAGATCGAGCGCATCCGACCGGAAGTTGGCCTCCGTCTGTGTCTGGAATGCCCGGTTGCCCGCCCTGTCGAAAGCATGCCCCCGGATCGTCGCGCTGTTGGTCGGCTTGTAGCCGTCCACCAGCCCGGCAATCGCCCCCTCGCGCGCGCCTTCCACCGCCGCCTGCTTGTCGGCAATGGCGCCCAGCCCGTCCGCAATCTGGGTGAACAGGTTGGTGGCCGCCCGCGCGTCGCCCGCATCATTCAGCGGCTGGGCAATCGCCTGCCCGGCCAGCGGTACAAGCCCGGTTTTCGAGGTCAGAGAACTTGCCATCTTACCCCCGGTTCGCCGCAGACATCATGGTTTTCGCCCCGATACCGAGCGCGTTCAGCAGGCCCGTGCTCTTGGCCCGCCCGGCGGCGGCGCGGTAGCTCGCGGCCCGCTGTTCATATTGCGCCGCCCGCGCATTGGTCGTTTCGCCGGAAATCGCCAGCGCCCGCGCCGCGTCGTCATCGGCCTGCGCCCGCGCCACAACCGGTGTGCCGAACGACAGGTCGATGCCCGATGCCGCATACGCCACATCGCGCTGCCCCTGTTCATCCAGCAGCTGGCGCCGCAACTGGTCAGTACGCTGCATTCCGGCAAGGCGCTCCTGCCGCGCGTCGTCCTGCGCCTGCAGCCCCTGTTCGCGCAGGGCCGCCGCCTTTTCGTCGCCCTCGCGCATCGCCGAAATGCCGCCAAGAACGCTCATGCCGCCCTGCATCAGCGAGGACAGGAACGAGCCGCCGCCCGTCGCACCACCCGCCGCAGTCCCGAAACTGCCAAGGGCGGTCCCGACACTGCCGAGCGCGCTTGCCCCGGCAGACACCGCACTGCCGACCGCGCTTGCCCCGGCAGATGCGGCGCTCGCCACTGTGGTGAATACAGCTGCCGCCAGTTCCATCAGAGCCTCGCTTCCAGTGTCACGTTGCGCAAGGTCATCTTGCCGGGCTGCGTCTGGGTGAAGGTCGCCACCGCATCCGGCTGGAACCCCATGATGCCGCGCACCGCCACAGGCCGCGTTTGCGGCGCCAGCGGCCCGGTTGCCGGATCGCCGAACCGGCCCATGGGAACCGATCGCGCCCGGCGGCCATTGGCCCCCACCGCCAGTTCTTCTGTCTCGATCAGATCCAGCTTGATCGTGTGGATTCTCGCCGGGCGCTTCACCACCAGCGCAGGCCCGACATCGCGCTTGAGCGGCAGCGTCTCGACCGCCGGAGCCGTCCACAGCCCCACGGTGACGGTTGCTGCGGGTTCATCCAGCGTGATCGCACCGCCCGTCACCGTGAAGGGACCGAGCCGCCAGCCGTCCGCCGTCGCATACACCGTGCCGCCCTCAAGATGCGCCAGCCCCGTCACGGTTGCGGCATTGGGCGCCCGCGTCACGGTGCAGTCATACAGCAGATCATCATCCAGCGTTTCCAGCTGCAACCGGCTGATGCCGCCCACCAGCCGCGCAACCACGATCCACGCCGTGTTCGCCCCGTCGACAGCCACCGCCTTCACCTGCCCCTCGGTTGGCCAGCGGGTGAAGGCGCTCACCTCCTGATTGCGCAGCAGGCTTCCGCTCACCAGCAGCCCGTCGCCGCGCACCAGCCAGTAGCGGTCCGCATCGGATGTGGAATCGGCCCGCTGCAGCGCGGCATCCTGCACGTTGTCGATCAGGTGCGAGGCCAGCAGCGAAATCGGCGCGCTGTCATAGCCCGCCGCCGTGTCGGCATAGGTCGCCGCGAACACCTTGGTTCCGGCGGCGGCCACATAGATGATCGCGCCTTCGTGCTCGCACACCGGCACGGCCCGGCGTGTGCCGTTCGGCGAGGACCGGACAAGGTTCGGCGGCGTTGACCGCACCAGCGCCTTGTCGGACACGAACCATTCGGCCTCGGTTGTCATTACGATCAGATGCCGCCCGCGCTTCAGATGCGTGATTTCTTCGGCCCCGTCCGTGTCCATCGCCACCAGAATGGCGCCGCTCGCGGCCTGCGCTTCGATGTTGAAGTCGAAGTACTCACCGGTGCGGCTGGCCAGAAACGCGTTGCGCTTCGCCTTGAACCCCGCCAGCACCAGCCGTTCCTGAAAGAAGATGCCGGTTGCCGGATACCCGCGCGACGGCGAGAACAGGGCTTCGCCCCCCTTCTTGCCCTTCTGGGTGCGCGAACAGGTCAGCACCGTATTGGTCGACGACACACACCGGCCCGACACGTCGAAGTTGCTGCCGATATTCAGTGCGCCCGAGAACGTCACCTGAAACGACAGCAGGCCCGGTGAACCGCCCGTCTGCGCAACGGTCAGGCCCGGCTCGATCGACGGCAGCGCCTCAAGTGCGTTCTTGATATTCAGCGAACTGGCCGTGCCGTCCTCGGAGATGAAAACCTGCGCGGTTGTTTCACCCGAAACGGTGATCTCGAACGCCTGTCCCGCACCGAATGTGCCGGTGGCATACTGGACATAGAGCATCCAGATATCCGCTGTGTGGGTGTAGTTTCCGCCGTAGTCGACATCCGGAATGAAGGTGAAGGGCGCGGCATCCAGCGCCCATTCCTGCGACGCGCCGATGCGCAGCAGGCGCCGGGGCGCCACATCGACATGGAACAGCAGCGCCGTATCGCGCCGCTGCACAAAGGAAACGTCCGCGAGCTGTTCCCCCGTATAGGCGCAGCCGAAGCATCCGGCATAGGCGAAGCCGCCCGGTTCGGCGGTGAACACATCCGCATGGCCGGGCGCTGCCACCACCATGTAGCTTTCGGCGGTGGAATAGGCGAATGACCACAGCTTGACGCCGGTCACCTCGCCCGTTGTCTCGGTCAGCACGGCCACGGTGCCGGTTGAGATGGTGCGGCTGGCCGCCGGCGCTGTCAGTAGCCGCAGGCGCACCCCGGTGATTGTCAGCACCGCCCCCGGCGCCGTCGCCTGCCGGTAGGCCGCCGCCGCCTTGCGCAGCGCCATCGAACCGCCGATCGCCACCCACAGGCCGCCGGTTTCAACCTCGATCTGCACGCGCGCGGCATCATCCGCGCCGCCGCCGAGGCCGGACAGGTCAATGGCCGCCACCCCCGCCGCGCTGACGCCTACCGTCCACAGCACGCCCGCCGCCGCTGTCGTCACCGCTGCCGGCGTCGCGGTTGCCGCCGTCGCCAGCGCCCGCCGCACCGGCGCGCGATAGGCCGATCCGGGCATGAGGGTGAAGCCGCCCTGCGGCACAGGCCGCACCCGCGCCATGCGCGCCGCGCCGGAATAATAGGTTTTCAGATGCGTGGAACCGTGTGCGGCGGGGTCGATTTCCCCGCCGTTGAAGTTCACCTGATAGTTGCCGGGGCGGGATGTCATGCCGACACGCCCCACCAGTTGCCGCCACCGCCGAAGCTGGCCTGTGCCGGGCGCCGAGCCTGCCCCTGTGCATGGTCACTTGCCACCGCCTTGGCCATCAACCCGCCGCGCCCCTGCATGGCGGGCGAACCCCACGCCTGCTGATGCAGCAACGCGGCAAGGTCCTTGTCCTCGCACACCGCAACCGTTAGATCGGCGGCCAGCGCAACAATCAGCGCGTCGCGCAGGTCCGGCATCCACTGGTCGGGCGTCAGCATCACGTTGTAGATGCCCCATACCTCCGTGACGCTGCAGCACACCAGCGCGCCCTCGATGATGAAGTCGCGCACCAGCGAATCCGGGTTCTTCGGATCGGTCAGCAGCCGCCGCACCGGCGAAACCGCCTCGACAGGCCGCTGGAAGGCGTAGGGATATCCGTTCGGCGGGGTCAGTTCCGCCGCCACCCGTTCAAGCTTCCGGGTTGCCCGCAGATGCTGGAAGTCATGGTGCGACAGCACCCGGTCGCGCACCACCGGATAAATCCGGGCGCAGACGCCGGCCAGTTCCGTGTCCTCGTCCAGCGCCATGATGTCGCCGCCGCCGATCCGGGCCAGCGCCGCATTCACCACATCGATGTCACTGGCAATCGGCTGCATGGGTCACCGTCCGCAAAAGGAGGAAAGCGGCAGGCCGGCGGAGGAAGCGCCGGCCTGCCCGTCATCAGCCGGCTGTCGTCGCCTGCAGCGCAACCGTGACGTTGCCGCTCGCCGGGACGGCGGTGACGACATAGGACTTGAGCACCGGCGTGCCGCCGATGGCCATCACCGATACGATGATGGAGCCGACGGTCAGCAGCGCACGCGCGCCATTGAAGTAGCCGGCAGTCTCGACCGTTGCAGCCGCATCGGCGGTTGCATAGCGGAAGGCAGAAATGGTGCTGGCGGTCGGGTTGCCCGACGCATCGCCAACGACGAGCTGCTGGACACGGGCCAGCGATTTTGCGGAAAAGGCCATGACAGGCTCCTGGGTAAAGGGAAAGGAAAGGGCGACAGCCCGGCGATTGCCGGGCCGTCAGTGCGTCAGGTCGGGCGCGTGATGGCCGCGTTGGTGGCCACATGCAGGCGGCGCACGCCTTCCGGCAGCAGCACCTTGCCGCAGGCGCTCATGGTCGAGGCCACATAATGTGCCTTCTTCTCGGGCACATAGTCGGTGCGCGTCGCATCGCGGATGCGCCCCATGGCATCGGTCGGCGTGGCGAAGCCGACAGCATTCTTCAGCCACATGTAGCCATAGGCCTGATTGGCCGCCGGCACGGCGAAGTAGCTGTCCGGGAACGGGACGAGGTGGACACCGTTCCAAGACTTTGCCCCCAGCCGCTTGCGCAGCGGAAGATCGTCTCCCTGCCAGTCGGCAGAGGCGATTTCCTTGTAGAGCAGCAGCTGCGCCAGAAGGCGGTAGGGCAGACCGACATAGACTTCCGGCGTACCCGCAATACCCTGCGCCAGCAGCTGCGCCTGCCCTTCGATCAGATCGACCGTCGACAGTGCAGCCGTGCCGTTGCCGATGGTTCCGCCCGGAGTTGCAGCATCAAGCGCCTCGAACAGCACCTTGTCATACCGGCGCCCCAGCGCCGATCCGACTGTCTTTTCCGCCACCTGAATTTCGGCGACAGACATCTTGTGAAGGTCCGTCACGTTGATCCATTCGTTGGCCTCATAGTCCTTCATCGTGGCCGTCACCGTGGTGCGGTCAGCATTGAGGGTCGGACGGTTTTCGATGGCAGGCGACATTTCGGTCGCTTCGCCCTTCCCGGCAAGGCGCCAGGTGACGGTCGCGCCGTCCATCTTGGTGGCGGGGGCAGTAAGGCCCTTGGTCAGGTAGCCTTCGGTCTGCAGCACATGGATCACGCCGTCCACGAATTTGGGCTGCGACCAGTTGGAAGCTCGGGCAGTCATGGTTGATCTCCGTTGTTGGGTCTGGCCCGGCGTTCGGAGAGGCCGGAGGCCATACCGGGTCCCGGAGATCGGGAGAGGCCGGAGGCGCACCGGGTCTTAAGACCGGTTACGCCCCCGAGAGTGCACGCGCGCGGCGTGCGTTAAGCGCCCTGCGCTTCGAGCTGCTGGTAGAGACGGACGGTTTCGGCAGCAAAGGCAGGGTCAAATTTCGTGCTGGTATAATCATCGCGCGGATCGGCCCGGCGCGCCTGCAGCTGTTCGCGCGTCACCGGCCCGCCTCCGGGAGCACCGCCGCCCGCCAGCGGCCCCGGCGCCTTGCCCTGCCCCTTCATCCACTGCACCAGCTGCACACCGCCCGCGCGGTCCTGCAGTTCCAGCGCGGCGTTGTAGGCTGCTTCCGGCATGCCGGATTTGCGGAACCCGTCCAGCAGCGCCTGGTTCTCGCTCACCATCCGGTGAACCGCCGCCTTGCGTTCGGCGGCATCGCTGATATCGGGCGCCAGCGCAGCCATTTCCGCGTCCGCATTGAACGGCTTTTCCAGCAAGCCACCCGTCTGCAGCGACTGCATCACCAGGGCAACCACCTTTTCGCCGGACGCCTTGGGCACGCCCGCCGCGTGGAATGCTTTGCGGATGTCGGCGAACACCGGATCGGCGGACAGCTTTTCAGTGTAGGGCGCAAGATCACCCTCGAACTTGATCTCGTACCCGTCCGGCGATTCCGGCGCCTGTCCCTGCGTCGAGAGCTTGGCGCGCAAACCGCCATAGCTCTTGAACAGCTTGTCGATGGTTTCCTGATCGCTCGCGCCGATCAGACTTTCATCCAGCCCCTTCGGGCGATAAACCGCCGCGGCACCGGCGGCGGCATCAGCGCCGGCGGCAACGGCAGGCGCCGTTCCCTGCACGGGCTTGCCGGTTTCGGGCGCGCCGCCGGCGGCATTCGCGGCGACAGCATCAGCAGCAGAAGAAGAAGAGGCGGCGGGATCATCACTCATGGTTCACCTTGCGGGGGTTGGCGCCTTCATGGATCAGGGAGAGCAGCAGGCGCATCAGGCTGTTCTCGCCTTCGCGGCGCGAGATGAAATCGTCGCGCGCGTCTCTGGTCAGGCCCGGCGGGCACATGGTCTTGCGCAGGGTCTGGTCAAGCAGGTGTTCAAGCACCGTCCGGCCCTCATCGGTGACGAACAGGCGGTGTGCTGCAAGCGCCACATGCGCGCGCTCGCGCTGGAGGGTTGCGAGCGCGGCGCGGGCTTCATCGGCCTTGTCGCCGCGCCCCATCAGGGTTTCGAAATCGAGTTTCTCGACCTCGGCCATGAAGTGATCGGCGCCGGCGGCGGTGCGCGGGGTCACAAGCGGCGGCATCAGGACACCAGCTTGAGGTTCGGGCGACCGCTCGCCTCATCCATCATCGTGGCGGCTTCGGCCATGCCCTTGGGGTCACTTGCCGCCGCCTCGGTCAATGTCGCCTGCGCCGCCTGCGCTGCCGCCTGCTCGTCATAGGCGCGGCGCTCGGCCTCGGTTTTCAGGAACTTCGCCGCAACGCCCATATCGAGGCCGACCTGTTCCAGCAGCTCGTCCAGCTTCATGTGCCGGTCGACCGCCTGCGGCCCCTTCACCATACCGACAACCTGCACATACTCGAACACCGATTTCAGCGCTTCGGCGCGCAGTGTCTGCGCCAGCGGCGATGTCACCGACACCCGCGTCAGGAATTGGTCGATCTCGATCGGCGAGCGCATCACGCCCGCCTTGCGCAGCACCTCATAGGCGCGCGGCACGATGCCGGGCACCGTCTCATGCAGCAGCCGTCCGAACGCGCCGAGGTAGTTGGTCTTGATCCGCGCCGCCCGCGCCATGATCTCGGTGGCGCTTTTCGGCGTCGCGCCGCTGTCGGGAATCGTGTCGTCATGCAGCGCCGCGCGGATCTGTGTGCGCAGGTCTTCCATGACAATGGAGCCGATCTGGATTTCCTTGCCGCCCGTGTCCACGCGGAACACGTCCGGGCCCAGCACACCGCCCGTCACCTCCATGGGCCAGAAGGCGCCCGGCACCAGCGGCAGCACATCGGGGTTGACCGTGCCGCCGGGGCGATAGCCCCAGATGCCGAGCATCTGCAGGGCGGCAGACTTCAGCTGCAGTTCCACCACGCGGTTCAGCGTGCGGATGGCGCCAAGGCTCATCAGCAGCGGGCCGCGCCCGTAGGTTTCGCCCGGCACCTTGAAGTAGCGCGGGGCAATGAACGGCTTGGTGCGGAACGTCTCGCGCCAGAATGGCGCTTCCTCGTCACCGAGACTGCACACCATGTGCCAGCGCCCGTCGCGCCAGATGAAATCCTGGTTGATCTCCACCGGATCATACGGGCTGTCGGCCAGCTTCTTGTTGAACTCATCGCTGAACCGCCCGTGCGGCCATTGCGCCTTGATCACCGAAGGCGCGTGCATCGACTTCCAGAACAGCCCTCCCGCCGTTCCGTTCGGCCCCGGCGCCAGCGCCATTTCCTCGAACGGCAGCGTGGCGAAGTTGAGATAGTCCGGCGAGATACCCGGCGTCGCTTCCAGTGTCAGCATGACACCGGTGCCGACAGAGAGGTCAACACACATCTCGGCAATCGCGCTGTCGAACGCACCGGTCATGAAATGCGGGTGCATCTCGTCCGACATGCTTTCAAGGTGGCGCTTCCATTCCAGCGCATCCTTGTCCTCGCCCCGGCGCTTCATGGCCTTTTCGGCCACCGCCCCCGGCGCCAGCGTGAAGAACGGTTGCCCCGGCGGAAACATGTCCTGATGCAGTTGCCCGGCAAACCGCTGCGCGCCGATCGGCGCGGTGATGTCGAAAATTTCCGCCGTCAGCGTCTTGGCCGAAACGTTGCCAACCGAGCGGCGATACGGGATCGCATAGCGGTATGCATCCTGATAGAGCGCGTTCCAGCCGCGCTTTTCGCCCCAGAGCGCATCCCGCTGCTTTTTCAGTTCGGCGGGGTTCATGTCAGCCGCCCAGCTTGTCGGCGACGCCGGAGGCTTCGCCCGCCGCCACCAGCAGCCGCGACCCGCGCGGCGCCCTGCCCGTCGCCTTCACCTGCGCATCGGTTTCCGCCTGTTGTGCGCGAAGCTGTTCTTCCTGCCGCAACTGCGCCATGCGGTTCTGTTCCCGCGCCTGCGCCGCTTCCTCCTGCGCCTTCTTCTGCCCGCCGCCGTTGAACAGTGCACCGACCAGTTCGCCCATGGGCCTCTCTCCAGATAAAACAATCGGCGCAAGGCGCGGCTGGCAGGGAAACGGGATAAGCAACATCAAACCCCACCAGCCGCGCGAGGCGCACACCGGGCGCATGGCCCCGCCGCACATGCGTCAGGATCGGCGCGATGCCAGAATGATGCAGCGCGGCCAGCGTTAAGCGGGCCTGCCGGGCGATTGCTGCAAGGTGCGGCACCGCCCGTTCGCCATGGCCGGTCAACCAGATTTCCACCCCGCCGCCGGGCATCTCATAGGCGCCAAGCACCGCCACCAGCCCCGCGCCATCCGCCCAGCCTACAAGGCCCGACCCGAACACCTGCTGTGCCGCCAGCCGGCGCCCGTCCGGCACGAGCGCCGCCGCCCGCGCCACCAGCGCCAGCACATCCCACGGGTGCGGGGCCACCCGGTGCAGCATCAGCCGAATGCCGAGAAATCGGACTTGGCGACATGCGGCTTCAACCGCACCACATTTCCGCCGGGCCGCCCGCCGTTCGCCAGTGTCGCAATCAGCCCGCGCACACCGCGCACGGCGAGGACCCCATACTGCGCTGCATCGCACGGATGCGAGTATTCATTCTTGATCGGGTGCCGGCTGTAGCCGTTGACCTGCTTGGCGTACTTGAACCCTGTCGACAGCCCACGGATCGTGGTTTTCATCGACGGATCGAACACCGCATGCGGCCACGGTTTACCGCCGCGCATCGACGTGCGCAGCACCGCCCCCAGTGCGCCGCGCCGCAGGTCCCATTCATTCGACGGCGCCGGGATGATGCGATGGCCCAGCCCCTGCGACATGGCCTCGGCCCAGCTCAGCTGGCCACCGATCTTGTCAGCGCCATAGAACCCCGCCGGATCGGCGGCCCAGACACCCGGACGCAGGCCGCGCAATGGCCCGTGCAGAACCGGCAGCAGCATCTCGATAAATCGATCGACGCCAACGCCCGGCCCCGGCGCCACCTCGCGGAGGAACCGGATTTGCCCGTCCGGCGCTTCCTGAAAGAAGATCGCCGCCGGGGACAGGTCCTGGTCGAACCCGGCATGGATCGGCAGGTCGGGATCGATCGGCACCGGCACTTTCGACACGAACGTGTCATAGTCCCATTCGTCATCGTACACCGGCAACCCGTCTTTCACCCGGCCCGGAAGCCCCTCGACCATCCGCCGCGCTTCATCGCGGGGCAGCGCATCATATTCCGCCTGGTACTCCGCAAGGCTCTTGCCCGCCCGGTTTTCGGCCCGCGCCGACAACCCGGACGGCTGGCGGAAGAAATTGACCGTCCGTACATCCCTTTCCGGGTTGAACTCGGTCTTGAACGATCCGCGCTCGCAGGCTTCCCACAACGGATGGTTCGGATCAGGCGGGTTGAAATCCACCTGCATGATACGCGGGCGCACAGTGCCTTCCGGCAGCATGTCCATGCGCGGATAACGCGCTGTGCGCGAGTAGAAGAACGGGATGGCGGCCACGGGAATGCCATCGGCTTCCGTCGCCCAGCCCCAGCTCGTCTCATAGGACTTGAACGCCAGTTCGTAGTTGATGTCCTGAATGGCGAAGAAATCAACCTGCAGATCGACCGGAATTTCACGCGCGATGCCGTCGATCACCCGCACGGTGGACAGCCGCAGCTTGTGCGTGGCCGGGCGGTCCTGCCCGCCGAAGAATTCGGGATGCTGCGACACCGGGAAATAATCGAACCACGATTGCAGCGTGGTGCGGTAGAGCGACCGGTAGTTGTCGCGCACTACCGTGCCCTTCACCCTGATCTGGTGATCGCGGCACACCGGCATGGACGCGATAGAGAACCGGATACCCTTGAAGATCGACGCCACCGTCTTGCCCGAACCGCCCGGCCCGGTGATCGCGTCAATCGGTCCCATCGACTGGATATAGGCGCTCGCCACCGGCCCCGGCGGATTGTAGTGCGTGAGCGAGAACCGCGCCGCCGTTGGCAGGCGGAACCCGCAGATGTCCTCGATATCCCTCGCCCGCAGCCGCTCTTGCGGCATGTCTACAAAATCGCTCATCCCCGCGCCCCTGTCCCGCCGTGGCAGGGTTCACCCCTCCCCAATCCCCTGCCCGCTCCCGGTTCAAAATCCGCCGCGCCCCTTGGCAGGCGAGGCCGAGGGCGGCCTGTGGGTGTGGGACGCCACCCCCCAGGGGGGGACGGCTCGCGCCGGTTTTGACCCCCCCGGGGGGGGCTGGCGCACGGTGCGGAATGGCCACCGGGGGGCCTTTCGCCGCTGACATGACGCGCGCGGTCCATCGGCAGGGGTATTCCCCCGCGCGCCTGCCACTGATTCCCAATCAGTTGCTGATATCGGCTAAGCCTTTGTTTGTTCATGCCTTTTCCTCCGCGTCCGACACGATGCCATCCGACATCGCCACCGCATGGACGCTAAGTGCTTGATTTTGCTCACCCGGCTGTCCGTTCGCCACATTGACCTGTGTCGGACCGTTGCCGATCACAACCAGCGTGCGCGGTGCGCCCTCGTTCTGAACCTCGATTTGTTGCGGCATGCGGCGGTGCTCGTAGGGCATCCGGTCGGCAGCGGCCTTGCGGATTTCACCCAGAACCTTGACGCGCACGGCCACCCTGTCCGCCGCTTTCAGGCTCAGGCCAGCGCACAGCGCATCAGCCAGCTCCACAGGGTCCGCGCTCGATATGGCCGCCAGAACTTCCATGGGGTCGCGATATCCGCGCGCCGCCATCAGCTTTTTCATCTGCACGGTGGTGAAATCGGCCTTGCCCGGCGGCCTGCCGGGTCCGCGCTTTTTCGGCGGCGCCAGCACCCCGCCGATGCCGTCCAGCCCCGCCTCGAACTCTGCGAACAGATCGGCATCGCCGGAATTTTCCCCAGCGGCGGCGTGTGTGCCACCCAACACCCCTGTTTCCGGGTCCTGCATGGCGGTCACCATCGAATGCGCTGGCCGCTGTCCGTTCATGGACATTTTCCCCCCATTTCCAATTGCCGGTTACGCCCAAGGCCGGGTGTAACGGCACTGTAACTTTCCTGTAACCGCCTTTTTCCCTTGCAAATCAGCAAGTTAATCATTCCCGTTACAGAGTTACAGCTTTTCCCCTCCCCCCTCACATGCGCACACGCCCGCGCCGCGCACACGTTGCGTACAACGCGCGCGCCACGCGCATTCGCGTCACGCGCGCGCGAGGCGTGCAACCCGTAACTTCTCACCCATATCACTGATTTCATTGGAGTTTTCAGGTTACAGAAAAGTTACAGGCGGTTACATCTGTAACATTCATGGCGGCGACGGGCCGGATATGCCTACGATTGCCACAGCGCGGCGGCTGTTAAGCGCCCTGCCCCCGAAAATCGCGCGCCGATAAAACTGCTCGCGGGCGCGGCACGCGCGTTGCGACGGCAGGGCGCATGCCGCGCCCGCGAGACGTTATTCCTCCTCAATGGGCATTGGGTTGGGGTCCGGGTGATGGGTCGGGGCGCGGGCGGGAGGAAAAGCGTCCCGTCCGTGGCATGCGTGTCGATTCATGGGTTGGCGGCAGCAGAAAAGCCCGGTTTGCGCAAACGGGCAAACTGACCGGAATGCCTGTCCTGTTGTCGCAGGCGGCGGCCTACGCCGGTTCCACCGGCCAGCGCGTGGTCAGCAGCTTCACACAGCCGTCCCGGTCAGTCGCCAGCCAGGCGAGCGTCACACAGGCCGCGCGCATCCCGTCGAGATCGTGGCGAAGATCGGCGATTTCCCGCGCATCGTGCCGGGCGCAGGCGTCACCCAGCAGCCGTTCCAGCCGCGCCAGCGTGTTGCGCGCGGCGTCCCGCTGCGCCTCAATGCTGACGGGCGGGGAGCGGGGCGCGGTCATGGCGGCGGCGCTGCCGCCCGGCGATAGCAGGCGCACCCTGCCGCATAGAGCGGATCAGCAATCCAATCGGTCCATGCGCGTTCATGGCTGTAGAGGCGAAATGCCGCCTCGCACAACAGCCACCCCAGCAAGTCCCATACGGCTTTCATTGCCGCCCCTCCGCATATCCCCGCTCGATCTGGATCAATCCGGCCTGCGACACAAAGCGCCAGAACCGCGCGGCAACCTCGTCTTTTGCCGCTTCCTCGCTTGGCGCGTGGCCATCGACCGGGTTGATGCAGACGTTGACCCATGATCGCCAACGCCATTGACGCCCGCCGCCACGGGGCGGAAACACCGCCCCGATCGCGATTGCACCGCAATAGGCCACCCTGCGATGCGGCTCAGTCGTCCATACCAGAACATGCGTCATGTCCGCACCGCCAGTTGTCGATACTCGGCTGGCGTCAGGCCATACGTCCATGCGACAGCGGACAGCGCGGTTTTGATCGGCCTGCGCCTGTCGTTTCGTTCGGGCACCGCAAGAAAGTAGGTCTTGCGGGTGCCGTCCGGTTCCAGCGATCCGTTCAGCACCTCGACCGCGCAATATGGCTCTTCGTCAGCACCGAGATCGCGCCGCCACAACTTGCCATAACGGTCCTGCTGGACCACAACGCCGCCGGCATCCGGCATGAACCGATCGACACCATAGATTTCGATGGCCACACGCCGTTGCTCTGCGTTCGTCATAGCCATGATGCTGTCAGTGGTCAGCTCGTTGCGCTTTTCGATCAGGTCGCCTGGGATTTGCAGCCCATGCCAGGACCACACTTTCCAGCCGTCAGCGAATTCCAGCGCAGGGCCATCCTCCGCATGCAGTCGCATGCGATCATTCGGGCCAGATGGCTCCATGCGACAAGTTGTCGGCCTGTCAACTACAACACACAGACCATCGAACGGCAGCATCATGAAGCATTCCGTCGCGATTATCTCCATATCCTGTCGATAATCATCAATAGAGCTGTCATATTTTGTTCCGATACTCTCTGCCGCCTGATAATGTGCAAGCCAGACATTTGCGTAGTTTGTGTCGAACGCTGTTTGATAAAAAATGTTCATCGCCGACCGCAAAGTTCCGCGCGCATCCGAGCGAGGCCCGAGCGAGGCATCGAGCGAGGACCTGAGCGAGGACCTGAGCGAGGACCAGAGCGAGGCATCGAGCGAGGACCTGAGCGAGGACCAGAGCGAGGCATCGAGCGAGGCATCGAGCGAGGACCAGAGCGAGGCATCGAGCGAGGACCTGAGCGAGGACCAGAGCGAGGCATCGAGCGAGGACCTGAGCGAGGACCAGAGCGAGGACCAGAGCGAGGACCTGAGCGAGGACCAGAGCGAGGACCTGAGCGAGGCATTGAGCGAGGACCTGAGCGAGGACCTGAGCGAGGCATCGAGCGAGGACCAGAGCGAGGCATCGAGCGAGGACCTGAGCGAGGACCAGAGCGAGGACCTGAGCGAGGCAGGGAGGGGCAAAGCCCCGCCAGCGGGGTTGGGGGTGCGGGCGATCGCCAGGAACGCCACGGCGGCCATGGGGCCGTCGAGCCACAGAAATTGAGGCGGGGCTTTGCCCATGCGGGCATAGACTGCCGTCAGGGCTTTTGCCGCTGCCCGGCGGTTGCACCGCCGGGTTGAGGTTCCGCGCGCCAGATACTCCCGGCGCACGCGGCCAATCTGATCAAGTTCATCTGCGGTGAACGGGGCTGTCCGCATGACGCACCTCAATCCTGCACGCGGCGGGCTTCGCCCGCGTGGTATTCGCGCTGGCGCCGCACCTCATAATGGCCGGGGTCCAGCGTGATCGTGTCATGCTCCGGATGCGTCAGGCACGCCTGCCCGCCCTCGATTTTGAGCGACCCGATATAGAGATCGGACGGCACGGCCCGTGCCAGCGCGTCATCCCGGAACAATACCGCCCCGCCGTAGAGCGCATGGTGATGTCCGGTCACCTCGCCTTCGGCCAGGATCACCGGGTCGGCTCCGTCGCGGCGATTGGCTTCGCCTCGATCCGAGCCACGCGGTGCGCCCTCGGCCTGTGTCTGGGTGCGTTGCACCACAGCACCGCCGCCGGCATCGCGGCGGATCAGCAGAATATCGCCCTGGGCGAATACAGTTGGCTTCCTGTTCATGCTCTCTCTCCTTAGACCTGCCGTGCGTCCCATGCGGCCAGATCGATGAACTGCGCACGGGTCGCAGCATTGTTGATTTTCACCACCGAGAGGGGCTGGCCCTTGTCGGTCACAAGGTCGCGGCGCACCACGCTGCGCGGCGCCTGTTTCAGCGCGCTGTTCCACACGCCGTCCCGATATTCCGTGCCCTGCAGGATCTTGGCCGGGCCGAGGTTCGGCGATGTCGGCACCGCCAGCGCCGACACTTCAGTTCCGTCCGGCGCAAAGGCCCGCACAACCTTCAGCCCCACCAGCTGCAGGCGCGCATTGGCCATCACCTCGTCAAACCCGCCGCTTGTCAGGCGCATCTGCTCGAACACATTGCCAACAGTCGGCTTCTGACCGTCCTTCCAGGCGTCGATCGTCGCGGCGAACATCTTGTGGAGGCAGTTGACCCAGTTGTCGGTCTGGTCGCTGCGCTCGGTTTCGGTATAGGCGCTCAGTGCCGCGCCCAGCCGGTCAGGTTCGGTCACCGGCAGGCCCTCGGCTTCCATCACCTCCGGGCCAACCAGCAGTTCGGCCACGGCCATCAGCGTGCCATAGGTCATCTGCGCGCGGTCGCTGAACCCGGCGCTGCGCAGGGCGTCGCGCCAGTTGGCCAGCGTGCGGTTCAGGTCCGGCCAACGGTCCATCAGCAGCCGCAGGATGATGCGACCGGTTGTGTCCCCGTCGATCACCGGCGTTTGCCCGCCGGCGGTGCGGTTCAGCGGTTCTAGGTTGATCATCGCCATGCGGCTCTTGTCCGCCGCGCCCATGGGCGGCGGGTTGATCGCCGAGAACATGAAGGTGGAGCGCATGGTAAAGCGCGCACCGTGATGGTCGGCGCCGCCGCGCAGGATGTCGTCGCCCGATGCCGCGATACGGGCAAGATCAATCACCGCCGCCACCTTGCGGTTGTCCTCGCTGGCCTCGAATTCGTCGATGGCGATCGGCAGGCTGTCGCGCCGCCCGAACTGGCGCAGCGATGCTTCCGTGACATTCGATCCTTTGATCAGCGCATCGTGCAGCACCGCACGCAGCGCCGCCTGCAAGGTCGATTTTCCCACGCCGGCGCCGCCGGTGAAGAAAAGATACGGGCGCCAGTCCAGCGCCCCGCCAAGGAAACAGCAGCCGATGCCGCCGAGGATGATCAGCGGATCGAGCTTTGGCCGCTCGAAATTCCATTTCTGGAACAGCCGCAGCAGGTTCACCGCCTCATCCTGCCCGGCGGGTTCCGCCCAGGGCGTCAGGATCGGCGCCGCACCGGGATAGACGATCCTGTCGATGGCACACGGGCCGGATGACTTGAGCACCCCGCGCGTGGCCGAATACAGCGCATCGCCCGCATGCCACACCAGTTCGCCCCGGTCGGTGCGCCAGGCGCCGCGACCGCGCACCCGCGTGTCGATTTCAATGGAGCCGATATCAGCGCAGGCGTGCATCAGGCAGTTGACAGCATTGTCAACCTCAACACCGTTCATCGTCAGTTCCGCACCACCCCCCTTTTTTGCCGCCGCCCAGCGCGGCCAGTGATGCTGCAGGTAGTTCGGGCGGGCGTTGAACAGGTCCAGCAGCAGTTTCTTGCCCCACTTGTCGCGGTGCACGCCGTTCAGCTGCTGCATGGAATCGAGAAACCAGTAGGTTTCGCCATCGCGACCCAGTGGCACCACCGGACAATCGGGCGGCAGCGCATCGGCGGGCGCGCCGGGCCACATTCCGGCCTTGTATCCCCAGCCGCCCTCGGCCTTGGGCGCGCCGTTTCCCGGCAGCGGGTCGCGCGCCGCCTGTCGGCGGGCCACCTCGGCCTTGGCGTCTGCCCAAACGGCAGCAATCGCTGTCAACCCTTTGCGGGACATGCGTCATTCCGGGAGAGAGAGAGAAAAAGAGGCGGCCCGGCGTGCCGGGCCGCCGGCAGGATCAGCGCTTGCCGCCCTTGACCGTCACAGGTTCCGGCGCAGGCGCGGGCTCCGGTGCGGGCGCGGGCTCCGGTGCGGGCGCGGGCGCGCCGATGGTCAGCTGCGCCGGAATGTCGGTGATTTTCTCCCCGATGCCGGCCACCTGGTCGAGGATCGTATCCGCCACCGGCACGCTTTCGGGCACCGGCGTCGCGGTGCGCTTGGCGTCGGCTGCGGCAATCGCCGCCGTCTGCCGTTCGAGATCAAGCGCGATCGGCACCGTGGCATGGAACACTGTGAACGCCGCGCGGTAGCCATCCGCAAGGGCGTCCCAGCCATCCGCCGCGCCCCTGTGCAGACCCAGCCCCTGCGCATGGCGGTACAGCGCTTCGGGCGGTGCGGTGCGCTGGCTGTCCGAGAACGCGGCCATGGCCTCCAGCATCGGCTGCAGGGCGTTGTTTTTAAATGCTTCACCCAGCGTCGGCCAGTTCAGAAACGGCAGGTCGGGATCGCGCGCCGTTATCATCGATGCGGCGGAGAGATAAGCATTTCTGACTGTCGACATGGGATATCCTTTCAGTTGATCGTGTCGTTGAAGTCGTTGCCGGACGGCGGCACCAGCAGGCCGGGCGGTTGCCCGAGCTTGGCCGTCACCTCCGCCAGAACCTTGTCGCGCCCGGCCAGCGCGGCGGGCTTGATGTCGTTTTCAAGCGCCACGAACCCTTGCGAGATGCACGGATGCTGCCAGGGCAGCGCGGCGAGATTGCCGAGGTTCAGCGCCGCCCACACGCGCGCGTCGTCAATGCCCATCGCCAGCGAGGCCATGGTTTCAATGCCCTCACCGGCCACCAGCGGATCACGCCGCCCGGCCCGCCGCGCTGCGCCGGGGTCCAGCCCGGACGGCCCGTGCGCAATCATCACGAACCCGCCCTTGACAGCGCCCAGCATCAGGCGCGGTTCGGCGCGGGTCAGCTTGCCCCAGCGTCCGTTCACCTGCTCGAGAAACGTGGCGTGGATCGCCGTCACCGCCCCGGCCACGCGCACCGGCCAGATCATGGCCGGGGCCGTGATCCGCGTTTCGCCCTTCCAGTGCTCGCACCGCGCCGCAAAGCGCCCTTCTCCGGGCACAAGGCTGGCAATGGCGCCAAGGTCGATGCCCCGCCCCTTGAGATAGAGATCGGCAGGATCACCGGCAGCAATCGCCGCCGCGTCCATCCACAGCTTGAACGCCTTTTCGCGCTTCCATTGCGCCTTGCGGTCGGCATCCCTCTGCCGTTCCGCCGCCTTGTCGCGCGCGGCGGCGGCCATCCGCGCCCGGTCCTCGCGGGTCAGCTTGCCAAGGCCCAGCCAGTCGCGCGCCCAGTTGATCGCATCGGTGAAATCCGAGCGGTGCACATAGGCGATAAGCCCCAGAACATCGCCCTTTTCGCTGTCGCCCGCGTCAAATTCCTTCCACGCGCCCGACCGCCACACGGTGAAGGACGTGTTGCTTTTCTCCGCCCGCGTCGGGTTCGGCGCTTTCCAGTAGGCGCCGTGTGGCCGTGCCCCCGGCACCAGCACGTCCAGCAGCGCCGGCAGGCGCGCCACCAGCTGGTCCTTGATCATCACCACATCGTCGCGGTCGCGGCTCATGGCTGCACCCCGTTGCGGTGGCGGGTTTCCCGGTCGAACAGCGCGCGCAGGCGCGGGCGGCAATGCGCCGCAAGGGCATAGCCCCGGCCATGATCATTCTGGATCACGATGCGCAGCGGGTGCAGGCGCGCGCGCAGATGGCTGATATGCACCCGTACAAGTGATATGTCGCTCCCGATGGGGTTCGGGCTATGGCCGATGGCCTGCGACAGATGCGCATGGCTCGCCGCCCCGTCCGTCTCGAACAGCACGGCCAGCAACAGCCGTTGCGAGACGGTCAACGGCTGGCCACCCAGCGAGATCGGCATCGGGCGCGGCGCGGCACTCATGCAGCGCCCCCGTCAAGCAGCGGCGCCGGCGTCATGGCGCCGAACCGGAACGCATCGTCATGCCGGGTCAGGCGCTTGCGTTGTCCCGGCGGAATCCATGTGATCGACGGGCCGAGCGGCACGGTCCAGCCACTCTCGCGGCGGCGCCAGACAAACCAGCAGTAGTCTGTTGCGGTCGATGCTGCCGGGTCCCAGCGGCCTTTCACCATCGGCACGCGCTCGCAGAACGGCGCAACAGTCGCGGGCGGATGTGCCCGGAACACGCGGTCATGGCGACCGGTGCCGTGCAGCCACACACTGCGCAGCAGCAGCGCCACGCCGTGCCGCGCCTCATCCAGCGCTTTCAGCAGAAACTCTTCCGCCTTGTTGAACGGCGGATTGGTGATGATCCAGTCGGCACCCACCGGCGGCGCTGTCAGGAAGTCCTGCACCGCACCGAAACCGTAGTCATGCACGTCCGAGGCTATGACGCGGCCCTGCGGAACATCCTTGAGATATTCCGCCAGCACCGAGGCCATATGCCCTTCGCCGCAGGCTGGTTCGTACAGGGCGCGCATCGGCCAGCCCGTTCCGGTCACGCATTCGAACAGCGCCCGCGTCGCCCACGGCGGCGTCGGGAAATAGTCAAGGCTGTCCGGCGGCTCGCTGCGCCGGGATGCCACCGCGAGGGACAGCCGCGCCGTCATTGCAGCATCCCCGTGCCGAATGTGCCGACAATCGCCCCGGAAATCAGCAGCCCGAAGGCCGCCAGAAACTGCGCAATGGACACCCGCTCGATCGGGCGCGCCAACGCATCGTTGAGGACCAGCACCCCGGCGACCATGAGCACGATGGCGACAATGCAGAGGATGATGGCGGCGATCATGGCAACCGCCCCAGACCGATACCGAACAGAAGAAGGCCGATGATCAGGACCGCGAAGGCGAGCGCCGACCATAGGGTGCTGCGCTGCACATCATGCTCGTCAACACGTCTGTCTGGAACCCGGAACATGGATAGGGCCGTACCCATGACGATAACACCGAGCACGAGCGCGAAGAGGCCGAGCAGCATCACAGCACCCCCAGCGTCAGGGTGAACAGACCCATGGCGATCAGGGAGAACAGGACCGCAATCACCCCGTTGAGCGCGCGCCATCCGCTGGCTTCCAGCGGACGCAGGGCGGAAACGGGCGCGGGATAGAGCGCATCGCCCAGCGCGGCGATGGCACGGGCGAGACACCACATGCCGAGGATGAACAGGAATGCGGCAGGTGTGATGATGGGCATGGATCAGTCCTCTTCGCCGGTGATGGAGCGGATGACAGCGCGGCAGGCCGCGTCGAAAGCGGGGGAGGCGTCGCGCCGGTCCTCGACACGGCGGATCGTCAGGCAGATGGCCGCGCGCGAAACGCCGGTTTCCTTGGCCAGCTCATGCTGCGCGATGCCGCCGAACAGCGCCGCGCCATAAATGGAGAGGTCCTTGATGCGCGCCGCGCGGTCGCCGCTGTCCGGCAGATGCAGCCCCGCCGCCACGCGGTAGGCCCCGAGGCACACCGCAATCAGCCGCGCCCGGTCAGCACTGGCAACCTCCGCGCCCTGCGACAAGCGGTCGAGGGCAGCCTCCAGCCGCTGGAGCACCGGGCGAGCGGGAACCATGTTGTTCTGACGCCAGCGAAGATAGGAGCGGCGGGGCACCCCCGCGGCAGCGATAAGCGCCTCGATCTCGATCTGTTGCTGTTCACGCTTCAGCTCAATTTTCTCAAGCGGGCCGCTTAACAAATGGCGCGCCGCTGATTCGGATGAATGGCTGGGCTGAACACCGCCGCTCATGCCGGCACCCGCTGATTGAGACGGTTGTTCAGCGCCGCTTCTTCTGAGGCAATGACCCCTTCAATTTTCTGCACGGTGGAATGCAGAGGGCTGACCCTGCCGGCGAATGCACGCCAGACAGTATCTCTGTTCAACCCAGCCCGCCCCGCCACCTCGGCCATACTCAGCCGAAGCGCCTTACGCCGCCCATTGAGTGAAGCAATATCGGTCATTCTGCGAACCTTGTTGCAATCTGCATGGTTGCAGGTATCAATCTGATTCTAAGCAGATCGTCAACGGCAATGTATCAGCAAGCGTATCGCGTTCCCGCAAGGCACCCTGCAACCTCGGGGCCACCGAGGCGAACGATGCTGTCACGACTGCCAAAATCCAGGACAAAACAGGACACGCGCGCAGCGCAGATTGCGTGGGTCCAGCAATTGATCGATGTCACCGGCAAGACGCCCACCGCATTGGCGGTAGAGGCCGGGCTATCGGACACCACGCTGACGCGCTTTCTGAACCAGAAGGACTACACCGGCGTTCTCGCCGCCATGACGATTGCTGTACTGGCCGAGTTTCACGGGCACCCCGCACCGGGCGCCACGGCAACGCCTGGAACACCGCAACCGGCCCGAACCAGAAACGAAGCGGCTCTTTATGACATCGAGAGCGACAGAAAACGTAGCGATACGCTGCGATCCATTCTGGCGGGACGGGCGGACGCTTCAGTCTGGCAGATGCAGTCGGATGTGCTTCAACTGTCTGGTGTACGCGAAGGCGACCTGATTGTTATCGATAGCGCCGAACCGGCGAAGGCCGGCGACATCATTTGCGTTCAGGTCGAGTATGACCGGAGCGCAAAAACGGTATTTCGAGTGCTCGATGCACCATTCGCCATCGCGGCCAGTCTGCCAGTTGGCGAGATCAAGCCCCTGCTCATCAATGGCGAGACCGTCCGCATTGCCGGTGTAATGACCGATCTTTTGCGGTCACGGTGACCGCCGAGCAATCGTTCGAAGAGACCACTCCAGCGCACCCAACAATGCAGATGCGACGACAACAACTCCGACGAACACAATAACCCGGAACGGCCACTCGGCCCGCGCAATGAGGGCGCTCGTTGGATTCACTTCCGGGACGGCCACTACAATCATCACGCAGATAGCGATCAGCAATACCAATCGCGCGACCAAGACCGCAGGGCCACGGCCTATCGGATCAACTTTCATGTTGAGCACCAGCGCCCCCAATACAACCGCGCCAATGATCCCATAGACATAGACCTCCTGCCAGAAGTCCTTGGACGGATCGAAGGCGCCGGTTGCCTCACTCCAGACGGCCTCGGGAAAGGGCTGGAACAGCGTCACCGGAACGCCTCCGGCAGTCGTTTCGCGCAGTTTCGGCACCACAGCCGACCAATCGAGATCGCTGAAACTGGTCATATTCCTGTCAACACTGCCCTGGGTCATTATCAGCAGGCTACGAGCATCTGGAATGGCAACCAACCCGGAAATCATACATGCACGCTTGCAGATTTCCATTTCCTGATGATATGCAGATAAATATCTGCACGTAAGCAGGGCGCGCCATGACCTACACTATATCCGATATTCTCTCCTTTCTGCACATGCAGGAATTGAGCCGGGTCACAGCCCGACGCAAGCTCAACGACCTGATCGTGCGCCACGGATTCCCCCGTCCGCTGCCCGGCACCCGCGTCTGGTCGAAGCTGTTGGTCGACAGCTGGATTGCCGCCGGCGGCGTCGTCGCCGCCGCACCGGTGCAGGATGACTACATCGCTGCCGCCCGCCGCCGGATCGAGGACGGCATTCGCGCCCGCCAGCGTCACCCTGCCGCCTGATTTGCCTTTCCGGCCAAACCCGATTCAACTGGAGGATTGCGATGGACCGCCCGATGAAGCTCGTGATCCACCTGCCATACTTGAAATGGCGCGACGGACGCCCGCGCTGGGAGCCGAACGCCCGGATGATGAAAGACGGCTGGAAGGGCTGTGACCTCAAGCGGCCTGATGGCCGCTGGTTCGCGGTGGAGGAATGCGAACCGTGGGTGAGGGAGCGCATGAAGGAGGTGACGGCCCGCCGCGCCAGCATCGCCGCCGCCGCCGCTGCCGGCAAGCGCCGCCCTGCCCTGCGGCAGCCCCGCGCACCCAGCCTTGCCGACCTCATCGAGGCATTCACGGGCTATATCGAACAGCAGGCCCGCGATGAAACGAAGGCCGGCATCATCCGGACCTTGGCCGACAGGACCATTCAGGACTACACGAACAAGCTGGCCTGGTTCATCAGCTTCGATCCTGATCTTGCCGCCACCCCCGCTGCGGCGCTCTCGCCGATGATGGGTGATGATCTTTACCAGCGCCTGCGCCTGGCCAAGGGCGATCACATGGCTCCGGCGGTCATCCGCTGCCTGTCCCTGCTCATGTCATGGGCCATCCGCAAGGGCCGCCTGCCGGCGATGATCAATCCCTTCAAGGCGCTCAAGATGAAGACGGCGCCGCCGCGCACCCGCGCCGCAACCCCGGCGGAAATCGGCCAGCTGGTTGCCGCCGCCGATGCACTGGGGCGCCCGGAAATCGGCGATTGCATCCTGCTCGGCGTCTGGACCGGCCAGCGCCAGAACGACCGGCTGGCCCTGACCGAGGATGCCATCGGGCACAATTCAGGCCGCATGAGGTTCCGTCAGCAGAAGACCGGCGCCCGCGTCTCCATCCCGCCGGCGCCGCAGCTGCGCGTCCGCCTCGATGCCGCCCGCGATCGCCGCCGCGCCATGGCCGTGGCCTGGTCGAATGTTGTCATCGACGAGACAACGGGCGCACCGTTCAAGCAGGACTGGTATCGCAAGGTGTTCAGCCAGGTGCGCACCGCTGCCGTCGCCGGCATCGAGGGCAGGCTGGCCCCGATGCCGTCGCTCTCCGGCTTCCGCGATCAGGATCTGCGCGACACCGCCGTGACATGGCTTGCCCTCGCCACCTGCGATTATGAGCAGATCAGGGCGATCACCGGCCACACGCGCGAATCCATCCTCGGCATCGTCAAGCACTACATCGAGGATCACGAGGGCTTTGCCGATGCAGCCATCGGGAAGATGACCACCTGGTACGAGAAGGAGACCGGGTGATGCGCAATCGAACGACGCATGATTCTATTCGAGAGACGATCGTCGGTGCGCTAATCGAGCATGGCCACGAGTGGCAACCAAAGCGCGTTGCTTTCGACACATGCGCGGATGAACGTGAAGCCCACAGGCGTTGGCTTGAGGCCATGCCGCGCGACCGCGCCATCGAGATAGCCGACCAAATGATTTGGTGGTTTGGCGTTGCGCTCGAAGTCTTGCAGGACATAGACAGCGACACGCGCATCGACGACCTCATTGAGGCGCTGATCTGGCCTGACGGGAAACCGGAAGCGACGGAGGATGCGATCGGTGTCGCAGACGGGGATACCCCCTTCTAGTCAAGCATTCCTGTCAGTTTAACAGAAACGTTAATGCGATAATCAGCCGCCCCATCGAGGGCGGCTTTTTCGTTCGTCCCACTAATTTAGAACAAATGTCGGACGTCCGACATTTCCGACATGTCGGATGGTGTCGGAAATGTCGGATGTTCCCGACACGTTCTCAACACCAAACCTCTAAGTCTTTGATTTTATTGGTGGGTGATGTAGGGCTCGAACCTACGACCCGCTGATTAAGAGTCAGCTGCTCTACCAACTGAGCTAATCACCCGAAACAAACCGGGGCGCGTTGGACGCGCCCCGTCGTTGGCGGTTCTATAGCGAAGCCGATCCGCCCTGTCCAGAGGGATTTTGCGGTTGCGTCCCTTATCGCCGCGGCACGCTTCCGCGCGGCGCCGGGCCGGCCTTCACCAACACGGCATGCACCGGGTTGGGCACATGATCGAGCGTTGCGCCGGTCGCCGCATCGGCTACCACGCCCACCACGCCGCCGATGAGAATGTTGCCAGCCATGCCAGCTGCGCCGGCGCCCGACGTCTGTGTGTTCACGGAAATCGACTGTTCTTGATAGCCCGCCAGGGTGTAGGTGGCCGTAAAGCCCTGTTTCCGGTCGATCGTCAGCGTACAGGGCGTCGTGCAGGTGTGGCCAAGACTGGTCTTCACCGACGCACCGCTCGGCTCCGAGGTGATCTGAACCTGATTCGTGGTGCCTCGCGTGACCGTGGCACAGCCGGCCAGAACAACGAGCGTGGAAACGGCAAATAGCGAACGCAACATCAAACTCTCCTAATTTGTGCCCCGAAAATGGCAAAAGCCGCACCCGCCAGCAAGGGCCGATGCGGCTTGCAATGCTAAACTTTCGATGTGTTACAAACTTACATGCTGGGCGTGGAATCCCTGCACACGCTCGGCACTGAGCTTGTTCAGCGCCACAATATAGGCCTTGGCGGAAGCAACCAGCGTGTCTGGATCAGCCGATTTGCCGGTAACCAAACGCCCGGACTTCGTATCCTCAAGCCGCACGGCTACTTCTGCCTGCGCATCCGTGCCCTCGGTCACGGCGTTGACCTGATAGAGCGCGAGCTTGGCCTCATGCGGCAACAGCGCGTGAATGGCGTTGAATGTCGCATCCACCGGACCATTGCCGGTCGACTGAACGGTTTTATGCTGGCCATCAATATCGAGCGTCAGCGTCGCGAGTTGCGGCCCCATCGTGCCGGCGACCACCAGCAACGACAGCACCTTCACCCGATCCTGCGCGGTGGCGATCCCTTCATCCACCAGCGCTTCGATATCCTCGTCGTAGATGTGCTTCTTGCGGTCGCACAAAGCCTTGAAGCGCACAAAGGCATCTTCCAGCTGGTTTTCGCCCAGGGAATAGTTGAGGCTCTTCAACTTGTCCTTGAAGGCTGCACGGCCCGAATGCTTGCCCATCACGAGGCTGGTCTTGGAAACGCCGACGGACTCGGGCGTCATGATCTCATAGGTCTGGGTATGCTTCAGCATCCCGTCCTGATGAATGCCGCTTTCATGAGCAAACGCATTCCGGCCCACGATGGCCTTGTTATACTGCACCGGGAATGAGGTTGCGGCGGCAACCAGCTTCGAGGCGCGGTTGAGCATCGTCGATTCGATGCGCGTATCGTAGGGGAAGGCATCGCCACGCGTCTTGATCGCCATCACGATCTCTTCGAGCGCTGCATTGCCCGCCCGCTCGCCGATGCCGTTGACGGTGCATTCGATCTGCCGCGCACCGCCCTTCACCCCGGCGAGGCTGTTGGCCACGGCCATGCCGAGGTCATTGTGGCAATGCACCGAGAAGATCGCCTTGTCGGAATTCGGCACGTTCTCGCGCACCGACCTGAACAGATTCAAATACTCTTCCGGCGTGGTATAGCCCACCGTATCGGGAATGTTGATGGTCGTGGCGCCAGCCTTGATCGCCGCTTCCACACAGCGACACAGGAACTCGAACTCGGTGCGGGTGCCATCCTCCGCCGACCATTCCACATCCTCAACGAGGTTTCGCGCGCGGATCACCGAGCGGATCACCAGTTGCAGGACCTCGTCGGGCTCCTTCTGGAGTTTCCACTTCATATGCACGGGCGAAGTCGAGATGAAGGTGTGGATGCGCCCGCGCCTTGCGTGCTTCACCGCTTCGCCGGCCCGGTCGATATCATTGTTGCCAGCGCGGGCGAGGCCGCAGACGGTCGCGTTTTTGATGCGCTTGGCGATGGCCGAAACCGCCTCGAAATCGCCGTCCGAGGCGATGGGGAAGCCGGCCTCGATGATGTCGACGCCCAATTCATCGAGCAGATCGGCCACCTCCAGCTTTTCCTCGAAGGTCATGGTGGCGCCGGGGCACTGTTCGCCATCGCGCAGGGTGGTATCGAAAATCAGAACGCGGTCATTGCTCATCGGATTGATCCTGAAAGGTCACACGCCAGCAGGCGGTGAGAAGAAATCGTCTGGAAGGTTTTGGCAATCCCCTGAAGGCCCAGGCGCGCGCCCGGACGGCCCTCAGGGGCGAATAAGGAGCAGGCCGAGGAGAGCGGACAGCAACGTGCGACGCGCAGCGGCGCGATCGTCAAAACGTGCTGTTTCCATTGCTGCCATCACGGGGCGGCTCTCCTTCGATCTGAAAGGAATAACCCCTCTGCGTGGACGGCGCAAGGGCATTGCAGCAACGTCAACTGCGCGCCCTCCCCGCACTCCGTCGGCACGGGGTCTTGCCTTATCCTATCCCCGGGGATAGGATAAATGGATGAGCAGACATCTATCCCACGCACATGTCGTCCCGCGCCTCAAACGAGCGGAAGGTCATCTCCGCTCGGTGATCGGCATGATCGAGGCCGGCAAGCCCTGCCTTGACCTCGCCCAGCAGCTTCATGCGGTCGAGGCCGCGATCGCCAAGGCGAAGAAGGAACTGATTCAGGATCACATCGAGCATTGCCTCGATGGTTCGGATGAGAACGCCCGCGCCACGATCGCCGAACTGAAACAACTCGCCAAATACCTGTGAGAACTGATCGCTGAGAACGAGGTTCAGATGCCCGATATCGTCACCCTCGTCCGAGAGGGCGTAACCAATCCGTGGCTCTATCTGCCGTTGGCCGTTGTACTGGGCGCCCTGCACGCGCTGGAGCCCGGCCATTCCAAATCGCTGATGGCCGCCTTCATCATTGCCATTCGCGGCACTGCAAAACAGGCGATCCTGCTGGGCGTTGCCGCCGCAATCGGCCATTCCATCGTGGTCTGGTCGCTGGCGGCGCTTGGTCTGTGGCTGGGCGACATGCTGATTCTCGATCATGCTGAACCCTGGCTGATCCTGATCACCGGCCTGATGATCGTCGGTCTGTCTGCGCAGTTGCTCCGCATGCATCGGGGTAAGGTGGGGCACCATCATCACGATCATGGTCATCACCACCACGGCGAGGGCGAGGACCATAGCCACGCCCACGACGGGGCTGCGGACGAGGATGAGGATGCCCACGCCGCCGCCCACGCCCGCGAGATCGAGCAGAAGTTCGCCGGCCGCGGGGCCGTTTCCGGCTGGGAAATCGCCTGGTTCGGCTTCACCGGGGGCCTCCTGCCCTGCCCGGCTGCCGTCGCGGTGCTGCTGATCTGCCTTCAGATCAAGAAGTTTTCGCTCGGCATCGCCATGGTTGCGGCCTTTTCGCTTGGCCTGGCTGCCACACTCGTTTCAATCGGCCTGCTTGCCGCCTGGGGCAGCAGTCAGCTCATGAAAGGCAAGTCCGGCGGCTGGATGGCCACCTGGGGTCCGCGTTTGCCACTCATCTCCGGCTCGCTTGTCCTGGTTGCCGGCCTGTTGATCACCATCCGTGGCATCATCGCGGTAGCCAGCATCTGACATGAAAGGCGCGGGGTCAGGTCGGTTCCTGCGCGCGTTTGGCCCAGAGTTCCTGAAAGGCCGGGCGCGCCTGACAGGCTGCAAGCCAGGCCTTCACCGCAGGATTGTCGTTGAACAACCCCAGAGCCGGCACGGCATAGCGAACGATCTCCGCAACATTGAGATCAGCCACGGTGAAGCGCCCCCCCACCAGCCAGCCGCTGCCGGACAGCGCCTGATTGAGCACCGGGAATTTATCGCGCAGCGTCGCCTCTGCATTGAGCGCGGGCCCGGCGTCCTCGTCCGCTTCGGACTGGATCAGCACAGCGAGCGCCGCCGCCTCGATTTCCGTTGCCGCCCAGAAGCTCCAGCGCAAAATTTGCGCCTCCTCCGCCAGCGTTTCCCCGGCGAGCGGCCCGCCATGCTTGCGGGCAAGATATAGATTGATCGCCAGAGATTCCGACAGGATCAACCCACCGTCGTCGATAACCGGGATCTGCCCCGCCGGGTTGAGGCGCTGAAACTCAGGCGAGCGGGTGTTCATGGTTGGAATATCCGGCGCACGGGCCGCCAGCCGGTAGGCCTGGATGACCGGCACGATCTCGTAAGGAACGCCGAGTTCCTTCGCCAGCCAGATGTTACGAAAGGCCCGCGAACGGTAGGTGCCGTGAATTTTCAACATGTTGATCTCCTGCCTACGTAACTGGGCCTCTGTCGCCACCAATGCAAGCCCGGACTGGCAAGGATTGACCGCGCCGGTCGAATCCACGACCATCGCCCGGAAATCTCGCTCATGGATACGTCATGAAGAAGCCGCTCGCCTGCCTGCTCCTCCTCGGTCTCGCCGCCTGCAACCAGACAGCCCCTGCCGCCCCGCCGGAAGACAAGCCCGTTTCAAGGATTGGCCCGGCAGGCTTCAAACTGCCCGATGGCGCCGGCTGCACTGGTGCCGTCAACAAGTTCCGCGCCCAGATGGAGTATGATCTCAACACCGGACACACGACAAAACCCGTGTTCGAGCAGGTGAACAAGGAAATCGATGCCGCCGCCGCGCTGTGCGCGGCCGGAAACGACGGCGGCGCCCGTTCGGCCATCGCCGCCAGCCGCTCGCGTCACGGCTACCCGCCGGGCTGAGGTTCACCAGCGGCGACGTTGACGGACGGCGCCGGCTTCTTCTCATCACCGGAAGAGGGATAGAGCGGGGTTGCGCCGTTCCGCTCAAAAAAGGCGATCATGTTATGCATCACCGCAAGTTCATTGCGGAAGGTGCGGGTGAGCGCCAGCAGGATGCCCATATGTCCAACAGACGGATAGGGCACGAACGTCGCCTCAATACCCAACGCGCGGAGCGATTCAAACAACCGCATAGCGTCGCTGACTGGCACAATGGCGTCTGAAGTCCCGTGCATGATGTAGAGCGGCGGCCCGCCCCGCTCCGCCACGATCCTTGGCACGGCCCGGGCGGGATCCGGCATCTGCCCGAATGCGGCGCGCACAGTGGCATTTCGGAACGGAAAAACGTCGAACGCCCCGGCGAGGGTCGCAACACCGCCAAGAACAGAGCGCGACAACCCCACCTGCGAGAGCCAGCGCTCCTCCAGCGCAAGCATCGCCACGGTGTGCGCGCCGGCAGAATGGCCCGACAAAAAAATCTGCTGCGGATTGCCGCCCCAATCAGCGGCTCGTTTCCGCACGCTATGGATCACTTCGGCAATATCTTCCAGAAAGACCGGATAGCGGTGCGTCGGCAGCTTGCGATAATTGGGCAGAACCGTCACAAAACCGCGCGCAGCGAACGCGCGACCAACAAAACTGCTTTCTTTTGCCCGCCCGCTGTCCCAGCGCCCGCCATGCACATGGATCAGGATGGGGGCCGTGCCGGGGCGTTCAGGCCTAAAGACATCCATCGTCTGCGCAGGATCGGCACCGTAGGCCAGATTATCCGCGAAAAGGACGCCGCCTTTTTCCACGCTCACCAGCGAGCTGAGCACATCCAGCGGCCCGCAGCCGCCCATGCCCGCGCCGATCGCCCCCAACAAAACACTACGCCGGTTTAACACAACAAAACGCCTACAAGCAGATACCCTTGCCTGGGCGTACATTATGCCAACGCAAACTCCCTCGCAAGATAGGCCTGCATGAATGACGGCATCCGCGCATCATCAAGCGGATCGCCGGGGCGGATGATCACGATGTCGCTGAGTTCATCATCGCCGCCAGCGGACATCCGTGCCAGCATCAGTTTACGGGCCTCGGTCGCCGGCAGATCGATGGAAACCGGTCGCATGAAGGCAACGCGCCGTTCCAGAAGAATGGAGGTCCAGCCCTGTCCGATGGTCACATCCCCGGGCGTCAGGCCGGTCTCCTCGCACATTTCGCGAATGACGCTGCCGGCAATATCGACCTTTCCATCCTTCACGTCGTTGAGGTCGGGCGTGCCGGCGGCAAAGTAGATCATCCCGGCATTGGCGGTATTGGGCCCCATCTGCCCCAGCAGGAACGCGCCATCCCGTGCCCGCAAGGCCGCCATGCCGAAGCCGTTCCGCACCCCCGGAGATGGCAGTTCCAGCTTGAGAAACGCAAGGAACTGCTTGTACTCAACCGGCGCATAGCCCGCCCGGAACGTGGTGCCTTCAACCCGCCCATAATGCTGCACAAGCACAGTCCCGTTGAAATAATGCGGTTTGCCCTCGGCCACCTTCTGCCAGTAGGCCTCGATTTCAGCCGCAAACCGCCGTGGCAACTCCCAATCGAACGGCTCGATGCTGGCATCGATCGTCTCGACCTCATGAAAACGCATGGTCACAGCAGCATCCCTTCACTGACAAGAACGGCAGCGCCGCCAATCCGTGCGCCAACAAGCGCGCCACCGGGCGCAACATCAAGATCGAGCACGATTTCGGAGGGCCGGCCCATTTCAATCCCCTGCTCGATGACAAGCTGGTGCAACCCTGGCTCCGGCCGTTCAAACGCCACCGCCAGTCCGGCAAAGGCCGCGACCGCCGACCCCGTCGCCGGGTCTTCGGTCACGCCGGTTCCATGGGACAGGCGGCGGGCCCGGACATGGGTATCCTCCCGCGTCGTTTCACGGGTATAAAGATAAGCCGCACCACGCCCGTTGAGCGTAAGGGCCTGTTTCCAGGCTGCGGCATCGGCAATTCGGGCAACACCCAGCACATCCAGTCCGCGCACCGGCACGAACATGAACGGCACCCCCGCTGACCAGGCGGAAAGACTGTGGGCCCCAAAGCCAAGATCGAGCGGATCAAGCCCCAGCGCCCGCGCCACCATCGGCACGTCCGGTGACCAGTCGATCGGCTCTGGCAACACTGGAAGCGAAAATTCGCCCCGCGCCGCCCGGCCCGGACGGGCGCTGACATCGACCGCCACATCGCCGATCTTCTCTTCCAGAACGATACGGACTCCCCCCGGACCCCGCATGTGATCCGACGCTTCGAGATGGGCCAGCAGCACAGCAGTGCCCACCGTCGGGTGCCCCGCGAATGAAAGTTCGCCCGTCGGCGTGAAAATGCGCACGGCGGCGGAATTGACCGGATTGCGCGAGGGAAAAACAAACACGGTTTCAGCCAGATTGAACTCGCGTGCAATTGCCTGCATCTCGGCATCGCCAAGCCCCGCGCTGTCCAGAACCACCGCCAGCGGATTTCCCTGCAACCGGGTTTCGGTAAAAACATCAAGCGTATGGAATCGGCGTTTCATGAATGACCTCCCGCATCCGTTTTGGGCCGGCGGAAAGCTGTGCGCAACATGAATGCGCGCCAAACAGAGCATTCGCGGAGAGTTCACAAGCGGTGCGATACTTGCAACAGTGTCGGCCGGGTTCGGGGCATCGCACCAGACTCAGGGGAAATCTTCGCCGACACGGCGCACGCAAGGCCCGGCGTGCGCTGCAACTTCAGGGCCTGCACTCAAAGGGGAGTGTTCCATGAGCTTCAAGACCACTGTTGCCGCTCTTGCGGTCGTCCTGTCGACCGGCGCGGCCTTCGCGCAGGCGCAGACCCAGCAGCCGGCCCGCCCGGCCCAGCCGACCTTTGGCACCGCCCAGCCGGCTGCGCCCGCCAAGGCGACCCCGGCCCCCGCAGCAGCCCAGCCGGCTGCCAAGCAGGGCGCCCTGGTGAACGTGAACACCGCGGGCGCCGACGAACTCGACAAGCTGCCGCAGATCGGTCCGGCCCGCGCCAAGGCGATCATCGAGAACCGCGTTGCGGCCAAGGGCGGCGCCTACAAGGATATCGCCGACCTTGAGAAGCGCGCCGACCTTCCTTCCAACGCGATTGCCGCGATCAAGGACAAAGTGCGTTTTCGTTAATTTGTCAGGGAACCGGGAGGGGACTTCGGCGTTATACCTGTAGTTCTCCTCCCAGGAACTGACCTCCCCCCTCCCCCCGGGGTTACGCATCGAACACGTTAACCGCGGGCAAGCGGCCGGATCCCCCCCCTCCGGCCGCTCTTTTTTTGTGCGGCAACCTGGCCAGGCGACGAGGCCGAGACCAGGCCCCGCCATGCCCGCCACGGAGCCGGGCAAAACGGGGCACGCAGCCTCACCGAATCAACCCGCCTTGGCGATGAACGCCCCGTCAAAGGTCTTCGATTTCGGAATTTTCGCGCCGGCCATGTCCTTGTCCAGTTTCACCAGCATATCCATGATCGAGGCGTGGCCCTCGTCGCTGATCACCCCGGTGCGCGAGTAGGCATCACGCACCGCCGCCAGCGACTTGATGTAAACCGCCTTATCGCCGAGGTAGTATTCCTCGGGCACCGTGGCGGCGATCTCGTCCGGCGTCGATTTTGCGATAAAGTCCAGCGATTTCTTGAAAGCGTTGACGAGCTTCTGGCAGGTCACGGGGTTCTTCTCGATGAATTCGCCCTTGGCATAAAGGCACGCCGCCGGATTGGTGCCGCCGAACAATGCCTTGGTGCCGGCCTCCGTGCGCGTGTCGATGATCGCCACCGCATCGCCATCCGCTTCCAGCTTGGAAATCACCGGATCGAGGTTCGACATCGCATCGATATCGCCCTTCTTCATCGCAGCCACCGCCGAAGCCCCGGCGCCAACACCGATGAAGGCCGCATCCGTCGGCTGAAGCCCGGCCTTCACCATCGCATATTGCACCAGAAGATTGGTGGAGGACCCCGGCGCCGTGACGCCGATCTTGAGGCCCTTGAGATCGGCAGCGGACTTCACCTTGCCGGCAAGATCCTTGCGCACCACGACCACGATGGCCGGGAAGCGGCCAAGCTCGATCAGCGCACGCACATCCTGCCCCTTGTGCTGCATCCGGATCGTGTGCTCGTAAGCGCCCGTCACCACATCCGCCGAGCCGCCGATCAGCGATTGCAGCGCCTTGGCGCCGCCGCCGAAATCGGTGATCTCGACATCAAGCCCCTGATCCTTGAAGTAGCCCTTCCGCTCGGCAATCGTCAGCGGCAGATAATAGAGCAACGTCTTGCCGCCAACGCCGAGTACCAGCTTGGGCTTCTCGGCGGTCTGGGCCAAGGCGAGGCGGGGAGCAGCAAGCGTGCCGGCAGCAGCCAGCGTGAATGTGCGGCGGTTGAGGGTCATGGTCGTTTTCCTTCAGGTTTTTATTTCTGCACTTGGCCGCCATTTTAGCAGCCTCTTCTCAATCAGGCTGACGAGACCGTCGATGATGACGACGAATATGGCAAGGATGAGCATTCCCGAAAAGACGCCAGCGACATCGAACACGCCTTCGGCCTGCTGGATGAGATAGCCAAGCCCGGCGGAGGCGCCGAGATACTCGCCCACCACCGCACCAACGAGCGCAAAGCCGACCGAAGTGTGCAGGGATGAGAACACCCAGGACAGCGCCGCCGGCCAGTAGACATGGCGCAGCAACTGCCGCTCGTTCATGCCCAGCATCCGCGCATTGGCGAGAATGACCGGGTTCACTTCCTTCACGCCCTGATAGACGTTGAAGAACACCACAAAGAACACCAGCGTGAAGCCGAGCGCCACCTTGGACCAGATGCCGAGGCCGAACCACAGCGCGAAGATCGGCGCCAGCACCACGCGCGGCAACGCGTTGATCATCTTGACGTAAGGATCAAACACGGCAGCAACGAGCGGTTTTCGCGCAAACCAGAAGCCGACGACGATGCCCGCGCCCGCACCGACGAGAAATGCGAGGATCGTTTCCAGAAGCGTGATGCCGAGATGCCGCCAGATCGTGCCCTCGACGAACACTTTCACCGTCCGCCAGAATACATCGACGGGCGTCGAGAAGAAAAACTGCATGGTCTTGACGTTGCCGAACAAGCCTGTGGTGGTGACAAGCTGCCAGATGCCGATCGCGACCACGGCAACGAAAATTTGCAGGGACAGAAGTTTCGCGCGATTCATGCCTCCACCTCCCCGTAGGTCTTGCGCACCTCGTCGCGCAGCACGTCCCAGATCTCCTTGTGCAGACCATGGAACACCGGATCGTTGCGGATCTCGCCAAGATCACGCGGACGCTCCAGCGGTATGGCGAAGTCGCCAATGATCCGGGATTGGGGCCCGGCGGACATGATCAACACCCGGTCCGAAAGGCCGATCGCTTCATCAAGATCATGCGTCACGAACATCACGGCCTTCCGGTCCGCCTGCCAGAGCCCGGAGAGCAGTTCGCCCATGATCAGCCGCGTCTGCGCATCAAGCGGACCAAACGGCTCATCCATCAGCAGGATCTTCGGCCCGCGAACCAGCACTTGCGCCAACGCCACGCGCTTTCTCTGCCCGCCCGAAAGCTGATGCGGATAGCGGTCGCCGAAGGCTTTCAGACCCACGCGGGCCAGCATCGCGCGGGATCTCGCCTCTGCCTCGCCGCGTTGCACACCCTGCACCTCAAGCCCGATCATCACATTCTGAAGCGCACTCTTCCAGGGCATCAGCGCATCCTGCTGGAAGAGATAGCCCGCACGTCCATTGATGCCGGCGAGCACTTCGCCATAGATCGAGGCGGTGCCTGTGGACGGCTGCGCCAGCCCCGCCGCAACATTGAGCAGGGTCGATTTTCCGCACCCCGTCGGCCCGACGATGGACACGAAGGCGCCATCCGCAATCGTCACATCAACAGGCGCAACCGCATGATAGCGGCCACCATCGTTGAGATGATAGGAAATCGAGACGTTATCGAGCCGGATAGCCGCAGCTTCTGTCATGGAATCACCAGTTCGCAGACGACCGGGCAATGGTCGGAAGCTTTGGGCCGGTCCCAGCCGACGCGCGGGAAGCGCGGCCCCTGATAGCGCACGGCGCGCCATGGCTGCCCCATGCGGATGATCTCGGGCACCACATCCGTGTTGGCGCGGGCCAGCGCCGGCGAGAGCAACATGGCATCGAGCTGGGCATATTGATCCTCGGCTCCATGATAGGTCGTCCAGCGATCCTCCGGCGCCCGACGCCGCACGATGTTCTCGGCAAAGCCGCTATCGGTCAGCACGTCGACGCCGCTGGGCACGACGCGCCCGTTGTCGTCGACCACCGGCATTCCATCGATTTCCGTGTAATCGTTGAGGTCGCCGCAGATGATCCAGTTCGCATCTGCCGTCCGCTCGCCGAACCGTTCCGTGATGATGCGTTTCACGGCCAACGCCTCGGCCCGGCGATAGGACCGCGTAAAATCCCGGTTCGGATGCATCGATTTGAAATGCACCGTGTAGAGCGTCAGCGGGCGGCCATTGAACCTGAGGTCGATTTCCAGGCAATCGCGCATGAAAACCCGGTCATTCGGGCCAAGGCGGCGATCGCGCCCGCCGGATTTGTCACGCCAGCCGCGCAGGTCCTCGTTCCAAACATCGAGTTCCTGAAAGGTGCGATGCGCATGTGTGCGCACACTCACCGGCAGGCGCGAGATAACGCCGACATCGATGCCGCGCCCGTCATTGCCATCCACGACCACGCGCCAGTCGTAATAATGGCGGCGATCCACGGCATAGAGCGCATCGGGGTTCACCCCCTGCCCTGCGCGCAGCATTTCGGCGCGCACCTGCCGCTTTTCGGCAGCAACCATCGGTTCGATCAGGCGTTTCAGATAACGTTGGTAGAAATGATCCAGCGCCTCGCGGTTGTCGACTTCCTGAAGGCAGACAATATCCGCGCGTGTGGCGTTCAGTGCCAGCGCGGTCAGTTGCCGTGCATCATCACTGGCCGCCGCCTCGATGATGCGCCGCGCCAGTTTCAACTCACCCGGGTCATCAAACTGGTAGTTGCCGATAGTCCGGTCATCCGCCGGCGCGTCATCCGCAAACGCAAGCCGCGAGAACAGGTTCTCGACGTTGAATGTCGCAATGCGCAGCGTGCGCCTGTGTTCGGGCACCGGTCCCTCCCCTCTGATGCATTGCCGGAGATTGGCACGGCAGGACCCGCCTTGGGAAGGCTTCGGGCATTGTCAGGCGACAAAGACACTGGCTGGAAAAATAAAACCTAATAGAAACAATAACCTATTTGCTTTTCAACGCCTGCGCGGCTGCCGCATATCCGCCATCGGCGCCATCGACAAAGTGGATATGATTGGCATCGGCAGCGCTCGGAACGAAGCAGGTCATGATCGCCGCCGCCTGACGATGCAAGCCATAGCGGGCGATTCCCGCCGCCTGCGCATCCCGGAGCCGCGCCTCCAGCACATCGGCGAAGGCGGGTGTGCAATCGATGGTCATCCTCAAGCCATCGTCGAATTTCTTGTAATCGGCATTGACGATCACCTGGTCTTTGTAGCGCTTGGCATCAAATCGCCCGATCTTCCGGTCCCCGTTCATCAGGAAGGACGCAAACCGGGTGAACAGCAGGCGTTCAAGCCGGATCAGCCAGCGCGGATAGCCCTGAACCTGGCTGTTGCTGACATCAAGATCGAACCCATCGCCCGGCCATTGCACCAAAAGATCACCGGGTTCGGCGAAGGGCCGGCCCGCCTCCGTCGCCGCCATGGCATAGATATCCTGCGCCAGCCGGTCGAACGCCGCCGATTCCGCATCCACCGGCAAGAGGATGACCGAGAGCATCACCCCGCGATGCGCCTTACCGGGATCGAACCGGCAGGAGAGCCCGTCAAGATCGGGCCGGAACCCCGGCCCCGCAGCCTTCACGGCAAATTGCCCGGCCTTCATCGCCTCCGTCGCCCAGTTCAGCCCGCCACCGCGAAACATCGCATAGGAGACATGGGCGGATGGCCCGAAGCGCGCCACCTGCACATCTCTGCCGGCCGCGCGGATGTCTGGCATCGGCACCAGCGCCGCCCTGAGGGCGAGGCCGAACTCATCGCGCACAAATGCCGCAGTGCGGGCCAGCGCCTCGCGCGCCAGCGGCACATGATCGGCATGAAGGGCAAAGCTCGCACCGTCACCGCCGAAAACGAACGGAATGGTCATCGTCTCGAGCGCGTTCATCAGCGCCACCACGGCCGCCGCCCCCGCCATGTTAACGGTCTTGTAGCGCCCCTGCGCAATGGCCTCGGTGGAGGAAACGACATCGGTGATGCCGATCACCCAGTCATCCGGCAACGGCTGATAGCGTCCACCGCCGATCAGGTCCGTGAATTCGGAAACAACCGGCATGTCGAGATAGAAGAGGTGGGTCAATGGAGCCTCGGCGTTTGCGTGCGCTACTCATGTCACGCCTGCGTCCGACAAAAAAGCCCCGCTTTTGGCGGGGCGCCACTCTCCGCTTGTGGCAGAGAGGTCGTCGATTATCACTTTCCCGTTTACGATCCCGGACGGATCGGGCCCGCCCGATCCGTCCAGTCCGAAAGGAACCAAGGCTTAGTTGCGGTCCTTGTCGACCAGCTTGTTCTTGGCGATCCACGGCATCATGCCGCGCAGCTTGGCACCGACTTCCTCGATGTTATGGGAATCGTTGAGGCGACGGATGCCCTTGAAACGGGCGGCGCCGGACTTCCATTCCTGCATCCACTCCGAGGTGAACTTGCCGGTCTGGATGTCTTTCAGGACGCGCTTCATCTCTTCCTTGGTCTCGGCGGTGATGATGCGCGGGCCGGTGACGTATTCGCCCCACTCGGCCGTATTCGAGATCGAGTAGTTCATGTTGGCGATACCGCCTTCGTAGATCAGGTCCACGATCAGCTTCACTTCATGGAGACACTCGAAATAGGCCATTTCCGGCGCATAGCCGGCCTCGACCAGCGTCTCGTAGCCGGCACGGATGAGTTCGACGAGGCCGCCGCAGAGCACGACCTGCTCGCCGAAGAGGTCCGTCTCGCACTCTTCCTTGAAGTTCGTCTCGATGACGCCCGAACGACCGCCGCCGACGCCGCAGGCGTAGGAGAGCGCGATGTCATGGGCATTGCCCGAGGCGTCATGGTTGATGGCGATCAGGCAGGGCACGCCACCACCGCGCTGATACTCGGAGCGAACGGTATGGCCCGGGCCCTTCGGGGCGATCATGATGACGTCGATGGTCTTCTTCGGCTCAATGAGGCCGAAATGGACGTTGAGGCCATGGGCGAAGGCAATCGCCGCGCCATCACGGATGTTCGGGGCAATCTCGTCGCGCCAGATATCAGCCTGGAGTTCGTCCGGCGTCGCCATCATCATCACGTCGGCCCACTTGGCGGCTTCGGCCACCGACATGACCTTGAGCCCGTCCGCTTCCACCTTCTTGGCGGTGGCCGAACCCGGCTTCAGCGCAATCACGATGTTCTTGGCGCCCGAATCCTTGAGGTTCAGCGCATGGGCACGGCCCTGCGAACCATAGCCGACGATGCAAACCTTCTTGCCCTTGATCAGATTGAGATCGGCGTCGCGGTCGTAATAAACGCGCATGGGAGGCACTCCTTGGAGATCGGTGTCGATGATTGCTTTTGCCCGCGCTTAAAGGCCTAAGTCCGCGCCCCGTCAAGCCTTAAGAGCAAAGGCTTGCGGGATTTCGGGCGAACTCTACGCCGGCAGATGCAGGTTTCCCGCATCGTCGAGCGGAAAAAACGGATTATGGGCAATCTCCCAGAGATGTCCGTCCGGGTCGGAGAAATAGCCCGAATATCCGCCCCAGAAAACGTTCTGCGGGGGTTTGACCAAACGCGCGCCGCAGGACGCAGCATGGGCCATCAGGGCGTCCACTTCGGCTTCGGATCGCAGGTTATGCGCCAGCGTGATGCCGGAAAACCCCGCAGGGCTGTCCGACACAGTTGCATCCTCTGCCAATGCCGCGCGCGGATAAAGCGCCAGCGCCATGCTGCCGGCCTGAAAGAACACGACATCGCCCTGACTGGCCGTCGAGGCAACAAAACCCAGCGCTTCATAGAAGCGGCGGCTGACGGCAAGATCCGCCACGCCAAGTGTGATGAGGGAAACGCGGGGCTCCATCATTTCTGCACCATCAGCCAGCCGAACAGGGCCACCGATCCCACCGGCGGCAGCAAGGTCTGGATCATCCCGCTCTCGATGATTTGGCGATTGCCGGTCACGATAAAGAGCGCAATGGCCGTCGCGACGCACCAGACAAGGAAGGCATTGGTCGTCTGCCGACGCCCGGCGCGATCCTCCTCATCCTCGGGCGGGAAAGCGATGCGCGCGTAAAGCAGCCAGCCGCCCTGCACCACGGCATTGGCGACCATGAACGGCAGAATCCAGCCGCTCAGCGTCAGCAGCGCCAGCCCGCTGCCCACGGTCAGCGCCGCACCAAGCGTGAGCCAGAGGCGCTTGATCCGCTCCTTCGGCGCAGGCAGGCCATCCAGCGCTTCCAACAGCCGGTCTGCGACGGCATTGACCGCGTAGGTGCGGACATAGACAAAGCCGGTCGCGGCATAAAACAGGCCCATCAGCCGCAAGATCCAGCTCACCGCACCACCTCCGCGAACACCGGCCAGAGCGAGGCGACAAGCAGCCCTGCCATCACCCAGTTGAAGACCTTCACCTTGTAAGGGTCACTCAGCATGCGGCGCAGTCCGACACCGAACAGCACCCAGGCAGACACACAAGGCAAATTGACGATGCCGAACACCAACGCCACCGCCAGCGCGTTAAAAAAAACACTGTCCGCCATGGGATAAGCGGCGATAGCCGTCACCGCCATCATCCAGGCTTTCGGGTTCACCCACTGGAAGGCACAGGCTTGCAGGAAGGTCATCGGCTTCCCTGTTGCCTTTTCACCCTCCCCCATCGGACCGGACCGCGCAATCTTCCAGGCGAGCCACAGGAGATAGGCGGCACCCAGCACTTTCAACACGGTGTAGAGCACGGGCACGATCACGAACACACGCCCAAGCCCCAGCCCGATGAGCAACACCATGAAGGTGAAGCCGAGGCAGACGCCGGAGAGATGCGGCACAGTGCGCTGCCAGCCGAAATTCACGCCGGACGCGAGCAGCATCATGTTGTTCGGCCCCGGCGTGAATGAGGAGACGAACGAAAAAAGGGTGAGCGGGAGCAAAACCGCCGGAACGGCATCGAACATCACGAGATACCAGAAAAAAGGGGGGCTGGCACCGCGCCGCCCCCCGAAATGCGGAAATGCAACCTCGATTACAATCCGTCGGCGCCACGGCTGATTGCTGCGGCCCCCGTCCGTGCCACCTCGACCAGACCGATATTCGCCATCAGCGCGATAAAGCGGTCCACATCGTCGGCGGCGCCGGCGATTTCAAAGATGAAGCTGTTCAGCGTCGCGTCGATCGGCTTGGCGCCGAAAGCGGTGGCGAGGCGCAGCGCCTCCATCCGATGCTCGGAACGATCCGGCCCATCCTGCCGCACCTTCACCAGCGCAAGTTCCCGCTCGATATTGGCACCGGACAAGGTGAGATCGACGACGCGATGTACCGGCACCAGCCGGTTCAACTGGGCCTTGATCTGGTCGATGATCTGCGCCGTTCCGCGCGTCACCACCGTGATGCGCGAAACGTGTTTCTCATGTTCAGTCTCGGAGACGGTGAGGCTTTCGATGTTGTAGCCGCGGCCCGAGAACATGCCGGCGATGCGCGCCAGCACACCCGGCTCGTTGTCCACGACGATGGCCAGCGTGCGGCGCTCGTTGGTCTGGCGGAAGGTGGGATCGGAATAGGGAGAAAGCATGGGTATGGGTCCTTAAACGAGCTGCTTGCCCTTGGCGTCGATGATCTCGCCGGTATCGCCGGAGAAATCCGGCAGGATCATCTCGTTATGCGCCTTGCCCGAGGGGATCATGGGGAAGCAGTTCTCTTCCTTGGTCACGAGGCAATCGAAGATCACCGGCCCGTCGTAGTCGATCATCTCCTGGATCTTCGCGTCGAGCTCCTTCGGGTCCGAACAGCGGATGCCCTTGGCGTGATAGGCTTCCGCCAGCTTCACGAAATCGGGCAGCGCCTCGGAATAGGAGTTGGAATAGCGCCCGCCATGCAGCAGTTCCTGCCACTGGCGCACCATGCCCATATACTCGTTGTTGAGGATGAAGACCTTGATCGGCAGCTTGTACTGCGCCGCCGTGGACATCTCCTGCATGTTCATCAGCACCGAGGCTTCGCCCGCGACACAGACAACCAGCGCATCAGGATGGGCCTGCTGCACGCCGACCGCCGCCGGCAGGCCATAGCCCATCGTGCCGAGCCCGCCCGAGGTCATCCAGCGGTTCGGCTCCTCGAAATGCAGAAACTGCGCCGCCCACATCTGGTGCTGGCCCACTTCTGTCGTGAAATAGGCATTCTTGCCCTTGGTCAGCGCATACAGCCGCTCGATAGCGTATTGCGGCTTGATCTCGGTCTCGGAGCACTTGTAGGCGAGGCTGTTGCGCGCGCGCCAGGCGGAAATCTGCCCCCACCAGGCCTTGCTCGCCTCGGCATCGGCCTTCGGCTTCTTCTCCTTCCACAGGCGCACCATCTCGCTGAGCACACGGCCCGCATCACCGATGATCGGCAGATCGACCTTCACGATCTTGTTGATCGACGAGGGGTCGATATCGACATGTATCTTCTTCGATTTCGGCGAGAACGCGTCGATACGCCCGGTGATGCGGTCATCAAAGCGGGCACCGATGTTGATCATGACATCGCAATCATGCATCGCCATGTTCGCTTCATAGGTGCCGTGCATCCCCAGCATCCCGAGCCACTGCGGATCGGAGGCTGGATAGGCACCGAGGCCCATCAGCGTCGAGGTGATGGGAAAGCCGGTCATGCGCACGAGTTCACGCAAGGCTGCGGAGGCCGCCGGCCCGGCATTGATCACGCCGCCACCGGTATAGAAGATCGGGCGCTTGGCCTTCATCATCAGGTCAACCGCGCGCTCGATCTGCGCAAGATCGCCATCGACCTTGGGATGGTAGGTCTTGTGCTCGGCATTGGTCGGGCGCGAGTATTTTCCCTTGGCGAACTGAACATCCTTCGGCACGTCGATCACCACCGGGCCGGGGCGCCCGTTGGCCGCGACATAGAAGGCCTCGTGCAGCACACGCGGCAGGTCCTCGATGCGCTTGACGAGGTAATTGTGCTTCGTGCAGTGGCGCGTGATGCCCACCGTGTCGCACTCCTGGAAGGCATCCGAACCGATGAGATAGGTCGGCACCTGCCCCGTGAAGACGATGACCGGGATGGAATCGAGCAAAGCATCGGTGAGGCCGGTCACCGCATTGGTCGCGCCGGGGCCGGAGGTCACCAGCACGCAGCCGACCTTGCCGGTGGATCGGGCATAGCCTTCGGCCGCATGCACAGCGCCCTGCTCGTGCCGGACGAGAATGTGCTTCACCTTGTCCTGCTGGAAAATCGCATCGTAGATCGGCAGAACCGCACCGCCGGGATAACCGAAGATGTGCTCCACCCCCTGATCCTGCAACGCGCGGATGATCATTTCCGCGCCTGTCATCGTCTCGCTCATGCTCGTCTCCTGCAACTCGTTCCGGCTCTTTGCGGCTATCGGGTAAAAAGGTCAAAGAAAAAGGCCCCTTTCGGGACCTTGTGATGACGCGCCTTCGCATGGGATTGTCGGGTCAGACCCGTCCCACCTCCGGCGCGCAGCGTACGATAAGCGTGAAAGCCATAGCTCTCTCCATTCGGCAGCACACTAGGCCCGAAGCGGGAGCCGCGTCAAGCGCTGCATCTGCTGACGATCATCGGGTCTGTCCAATATTGCAATGCCGCCTTTGCTCCACGTCCCACCAAACACAGAGTACAGTTCCCGGATTCGACCGCGCTGCAGTGTCACACCACAACGATTTGGAAACAGGTTCAATGTAAAACAACTTAAAGGTGCATAAAGCGGGCGGAACTCGTGGAAATTGGAAACATCACCGAACAGGTTTCCTTGCCACAGGACAAGGCATTTCTGACGCTGTATCTGGCAGCAGCCAGCGGCGAGGGTCTGCCTCATATCCGCCTCCTCACGGGCGATTTGATCCGCACACTTGGCGATGATCTGAGCGTGGTCGAACACGAGGATTCTGGCGAATTCCGCTACCTCTTTTACGGTGCCGCCCTGCGTTTGGCTTCCGATACCGATTACTGCGGCCTCACCACTGCGGCAGAACCACCGCGCGCTGGCGCCCGCGCGCGTCGAGGGTTCAGCAAGGCCATTGAAACCGGCGCCCCGGTCTATGTCATCGACCGCACCCCGGACGGGGGGCGCGTGCCACTTTGGGGGCGCCTCCACCTGCCCTTCCGGGATAGCGAAAACCGGACACTGGTCGTCACGATCCATCGTCCGCGTGAATACAGCGAATCCCTGTTGCGGGACGTGCTGGATGCCGCAGCCGACGGCATCATTGCCGTGCGGGCGATCCGGGGGCCGGACGACACCATCACCGATTGCGCGATTTATGCTGCCAACGCGCCGATGGCGGATTTTTTCCAGGTGGACCGGGCTGAACTGACGGCAACAACGCTGCTCACCCTGTTTCCGCACATTCGCGACACCGGCATCTGGGACAAGCATCGCGCCGTCATCAAGACCCGGCAGAGCATCACGTTTGAACGGCAACAGGTCGTGGGCGGCACGAACCGCTGGTATCGCATCGTTTCGACCCCCCTGAATGACGGGCTGGTGATCAGTTACACCGACATCACCGAACTAAAAATGCTGAACCTGAAATTGGAGGAGCAGCGCAACCGCCTTGAGGAGGAGGTGGAGCGCCGCACCAAGATCGAGAAGGAGCTGTGGCGCCTCGCCCATATCGACCCGCTGACCGGCGTTGCCAACCGACGCTCGATGCAGGAACAGGCGATGGCGGGCTTGCTGCGGGCGCGCAAGGCAGGGGTGCAATGCGCAATCATCTGCATCGACATCGATTATTTCAAGAAGATCAACGACGCGTTCGGCCATGCCGCCGGCGATACTGCCATCCGTACCCTTGCCGATCTCGCAAGATCCAGCCTCCGCGGCGAACACGATGTCATTGCCCGCATGGGCGGTGAGGAGTTTGCCATTCTGCTCTATGATTCCAGCGCCGAAATCGCGATGGCAATCGCCGAACGGCTGCGCGCCACGATCGAAAACACGACAATTCCGGCCGGAGCGGATGTGATCCAGATGACGGTCAGTCTCGGCGTCGCCATCAGCACACCGCAAAGCACGTTCGAAAGCCTGCACAAGAGCGCCGACGAAGCCCTCTACTGTGCAAAGCGGGCCGGACGAAACCGCGCCGAACACAATTCCGGGGCGCTGGCCGCATGAGAACCACCCTTTAGACCGGACACCAGGTCCAGTCCGCCATGAACTTCCGCGCCCATGTCATCTGCCGTTTTGCATAACGTCGCGTATCGCCCTGCCCGCGTTGGATTGCCTCTTCGCGGCTGATGAGCCCCTCAAGGTGGGCCACCAGATGCGGCACACCGTGCGCCTTCATCACACCCCGATTTTCCGGCAAGCCCAGCGCCAGCAACGCCCGCACCTCATCGAGCGCGCCCATGTCCATCATCATGTTAAAGCGCGCATTGATCCGCTGGCTCAGAACCTCGCGGTCAGGCGCCAGAAACACACCCTCCCAGCCTCCCTGCGCCAGCACGGGTGCCGCCTGCGCCTGGCGCTGCCAATCGACCAGCGGCGTTCCGGTGGCCAGAACCACCTCCAGCGCCCGCATCAGGCGCGGCACATCGGCAGGACCGAGCCGCGCGGCTGCCTGGGGATCGCAGCGGGCGAGTTCATCATGCAGATCAGCGGCCGGAATAGCGGCAACGCGCCGCCGCACCGCCTCCGGCACCTCCGGCGTCGCCACCAACCCCTCGGTCAGCGCCCGGAAATAAAGTCCCGTACCACCAACGAATACAGGCACCCTGCCGGCGGCACGTACTTCAGCCAGAACCGCGCTGGCATCGCGCAGATAATCGCCGGTCGAATATTCCTGCCCGGCCGAGACATGACCGTAAAGCCGGTGCGGCACGCGCGCTTCATCAGCATCATCGGGCCGGGCGGACAGAACGTGGAGATCACGATACACCTGCATGGAATCGGCGTTGATGACCACGCCCCCGCAGCGCTCCGCCACGAAAATCGCGAATGCGGACTTGCCGCTGGCCGTGGGACCTGCAATCAGCACGGCATCGCGCGCGCCCGAACGGACGCGCCCCGCCACCGCCTCGCCAATATCCGTGAGTGTCATGACCTTCGTTGCAACCCTGATTGCCAATCCCGGAAACCCGGTTCTCGAAGAAGCCCATTTGCGCCTTGCCGCGCAAGCCCTTGATGAGGCTGGCACCCCGATCTGGCTGTCAACGGGCGTCGCAGCGGATATTCCCTTTGAAGGTTCGCCGCATCTGGACAGGCGCGGAACGGCGCTGGCCGTCCGCGCCCTTCTTGGCCCGCTGCCGGTTGATGTCGCGGTTCAGCCCGCAAATGGCCGCCGCAAGAAACTGCTGCTCGCAGACATGGATTCGACCATGATCGGGCAGGAATGCATTGATGAACTCGCCGACTTCGTGGGCCTGAAGGAGAAGGTCTCCGGCATTACCGAGCGCGCGATGCGCGGCGAAATCGCCTTTGAGCCAGCCCTGCGCGAGCGTGTTGCGCTGTTGAAGGGCCTCCCTGAATCGATTGTCGACAGGATCATTGCCGAGCGCATCACGCTCACCCCGGGCGGCCGGGAGTTGGTCGGCACCATGCGCCGGAATGGCGGCGCAGCCTGGCTGGTCTCTGGCGGATTCACGATCTTCACCAGCCGCATCGCGGAGATGATCGGTTTCGATATCAATCGCGCCAATATCCTCAATGTGAAGGACGGAAAACTCGACGGCACGGTTGCCGAACCCATTCTCGGCAAGGAAGCCAAGCGGCTGTCACTGATCGAGGCCGCCGGCGCAATGGGCATCACCCTCGCCGAAACGATGGCCGTGGGCGATGGCGCCAACGACCTTGCCATGCTCGGGGAAGCCGGCCTCGGCGTTGCCTTCCACGCCAAGCCCCAGGTCGCCGCCGAGGCTGATGTTTCCATCAGCCATGGCGATCTGACAGCGCTGCTCTATCTGCAAGGGTATGCGCGCGACGCTTTTGCGGGTTGATGAAGGCGTCCCGCGCCGGCTGGCATGGCGGTGCCTGTCACCGTTGAAGCAAAAGGCCGGATTGCTCCGGCCTTTTTCGTGTTCGCGCCCGATGGCGGGCCATCCATTCCCGGGGGGCCAGCGGCCGCCTCACTCCACCGGCAGCGTCACATAGCGCATGTCGCCCTGCGCGTTGGCGATGTAGAAGAGCGCATTCGAACGGCCCTCCTTCTTGAGCTCCGCAAGGCGCTTGGTCACATCCGCCACCTGCTTCATCGGCGTGCGCTGGATTTCAAGGATCGTGTCGCCTGGCTGGATGAAGCGCTCCTGCGCCTTCGATCCCGGCTCGACGCGGGTGATAACCACACCTTCAATGCCATCCTTGATGTTGTAACGGCGGCGCAATTCGGTGGATGAGGGCGACAGGTCGAGACCAACAACCTTGCCGCTGCGCGCGCCATCGTCATTGCTGCCCGGCCGGGCACCGGGGCGGTTCACGCTGGCCTGCCGGTCGGCATCCTCAAGGCGGCCGAGCTTGACCGGCTTGGTGATTTCCTTGCCGGCGCGCATCAGCACCACATCCACCTGCTTGTCCACCGGCGTGTCGGCAACGATGCGCGGCAGATCACGCGAAGCCTTGATCTCCTTGCCGTCAAACTTGAGGATCACATCCTCGCGTTCGAGGCCAGCGGTCTTGGCCGGTCCCTTGGGGTCGACGCTGGAGATGAACGCGCCGCGCGCCTTGCCGATGCCGAGGCTCTCGGCCATCGCATCATCGACGTCCTGAATGGCAACACCCAGCCAGCCACGCCGCGTCTCGCCGTACTTCTGGAGTTGGTCAACCACGCTTGCGACCATCGCCGATGGCACGGAAAAGCCGATGCCGATCGAGCCACCGCTCGGGGAGACGATCGCGGTATTCACGCCGATCACCTCGCCATCCATGTTGAACAGCGGACCACCGGAATTGCCCTTGTTGATCGCTGCGTCGGTCTGGATGAAATTGTCATAGGGGCCGGAGCGGATATTACGGTCCTTCGCAGAAACGATGCCAGCCGACACCGATCCGCCAAAGCCGAAAGGATTGCCGATCGCCATCACCCAATCGCCGACCCGCATCTTGTTGCTGTCACCGAACTTGACCGCCTTCAGCGGTGTCGTCGGCTTCACGCGCAGCACGGCGATGTCGATCTTCGGATCCTTGCCAACGAGTTCAGCCTTCAGTTCTGTGCCGTTGTTGAACACGACCGTGATCTCGTTCGCATCGGCAATGACATGGTTGTTGGTAACCACGATGCCAGCCGAATCGATCACGAAGCCCGAACCGAGCGACGAGCCGCGCTGCTGCGGCCGCGACGGCCCCTGCCCCTCGCCGCCCCGGCGCTGGAAAAAGTCGTTGAACAGATCCTCGAAGGGCGAGCCCGGCGGCATCTGCGGCATCGGCACCGCACGCTGGTCAACCTTCTGCGCAGCCTTGATGTTGACGACGGCATCCATCACGCTCTGCGCGAGATCAGCGAGAGAATCCGGCCCCTTGGCCAGCGCCATGTTCGGCGCGGTCACGACAAGACTTGCCCCCAGCGCCGCGATGGCAGCGGCTCGGCTGGTGCGGGCGACAATGGAACCGGCCTTGCTGCGCACGGTGCTGAGAAAGGTCTTGGGCATCCTGATTTCCTCTCGGCGCGGGATCCACCCCGCACAGCCTAGTTGATGACCGCCAAATTGCGGCAGAATCACGGTGTTATCGTTGCCGGAACCGGCTTGCAGGCGGGAATTTTGCGTTGGAGCTTCAACCACGCACAAACCAGAGGATCACAATCCCGACAACGGCCGCCGCAAGTCCGATGGTCCGCATCGGCCCTTCAGGCATGGCGGCAGCCTGTTCCATGGCACGCTTCATGTGCCCCGGAAAGGCGGCACAGAGAATGCCCTCAAATGCGATCACAAGCCCGACGGCGAAGAGGATGTCGTGAATGGGTCCCTCCCGTCGGGTTCGTGGCGGTTTTGCCTATTGGGTCGGCTTCGTTTCTGTCTTGGTCCGGCCCCGCGGATCATTCAGATACTTGAAGAAATCCGAATCTGGCGAAATGACAAGCTTTGTATCATTCGCCTTTAGACCTGCCTCGTAAGCCTGCATCGACCGCCAGAAGGAAAAGAACTCCTGATCGCGGCCAAAAGCATCGGCAAGGATCTTGGCGCGTTCCGCATCGCCCGTGCCCAGCGTCTCGCGTGCCTGGCGTTCGGCCTCGGCCCGGATGACCACGACATCGCGATCCGCCTTGGCACGAATGCGGTCAGCCGCCTCGACGCCCTGCGCACGATATTCGGCAGCCTCGCGCTGACGTTCCGTCTGCATCCGCTGGAACACGGCCTGGCTGTTCTGCTCGGGCAGATCGGCCCGCCGGATGCGGACGTCGATGACGGCGATGCCGAGCGCCTGCGTCTCGCGGTTGAGCTGCTCCTTCACCTTCTGCACCAGCCTGGAACGCTCGTCCTTGACGAGCGCGACAAAGCTCGATTCACCCAGAACGCGACGCACCGACGAGTTGAGCAACGTCCGCAGACGATCCTCGCCCGCGATGATCGAACCCGACGTCGCCTGGAAGAACTGGAGCGGATTGTCGATCTGGTAGCGGATAAAGCTGTCCACCACGAGCCGCTTCTGATCCGAGGTGATGACCTCCTCGGACGCGGATTCGAGATCGAGAATGCGGCGATCCATCTGGATCACGCTCTCGAAGAAGAACGGCAGCTTGAAGTGCAGACCGGGCTTGGTGACGACGCGCTGAGGCTTGCCGAACTGCGTCACGATGGCCTGCTGGGTCTGATCCACCACAAACATCGACGTGGCAGCGGCAGCGATGACAATGCCGGCGGCGCCGGCCAGAACAGGATGCATGGCCATTAGCGTGCTCCCGGCTGCGGCTGCGTGCGTCGCATGGCATCATTCAGCGGCAGGAAGGGCACAACGCCCTGTCCGGCGCCATTCTGGTCAAGAATGATCTTGTCCATGCCGCCATAGATGCGTTCGATGGATTCAAGGAACAGGCGCTGCCGTGTCACGTCCGGCGCTTTCTTGTACTCGTCGTAGAGGCGGACGAAACGCGCGGCCTCGCCCTGCGCATCGGCGATCATCTTTTCCTTCTCCGCTTCGGCGCGCTGGATGATGCGGGCGGCTTCACCGCGCGATTCCGGCACAACCTTGTTGGCATAGGCCTGCGCTTCGTTCTGGGCGCGTTCCTGATCGGCGCGCGCGGCCTGCACGTCGCGGAAGGCATTGATGACCTGCTGCGGCGGATCGACCTTCAAGAGCTGCACCTGCTGCACGATGACGCCGGCCTTGTACTCGTTCAGCGTCTTCTGCATCAGCTCCTGCACCTGCGTTTCAATATTCTGGCGAGCGCCCGTCAGGATTGCCAGAGCATTCGACTTGCCGATCACCTCGCGCATCGAGGCTTCGGCCACGGCTTTCACCGTTTGCTCATTGTTTCTGAGGTTGAACACGAAATCCTGCGGGCGGCGCTCGTCGATACGCCAGAGAACCGTGAAATCGATATCGACGATGTTTTCATCGCCCGTCAGCATCAGGCTTTCCTGCGGCGCCTGACGCCGGGTGCCGGAACGCCCGTCAACCGCCCGCGCGCCCACTTCAACCGACTGGACGGCGATCGTCGGCTTGTCGACGCGACCGATCGGATACGGCCAGTTGTAGTTCAGGCCCGGCGAGGCAATGGAGCGGAACTGGCCGAACACGCGCTCGATGCCGATTTCATTCGGCTTCACCGTGTAAACGCCCGTCGCGAGCCAGACCAGAAGGCCCAGCAGCACGATCAGAACAATGCCAACGCCACCGGGGCTGCCCCCCGGAAAGACGCGGCGCAGGCTGTCCTGACCACGGCGAAGCATGTCCTCGATGTCCGGCGGACGCTGTCCACCGCCGCCACCGCTACCGCCACCGGAAGGGCCCTGCCCCCACGGTCCGTTGTTCTTGGGCTGCCACGGGCCGCCACTGTTATTGCTCCAGGGCATTCAATCCTCGTCTCTGGGGCCAAAACCGTCTTTAGTCGATATAGGCATGGAATCGCCCCGCCGCAATGCACGGGGCCGTTGGTTTTGGCGGTTTGACTTAACGCCGGACGTAGGTGACGAAAGCAAAGTCGGCTTCATCGTCTGCGCCGGCCCGATGAGCCTCTCGTCGAACTTCGCGCCATTCCGTGCGCCGAATCTGCGGAAACAGGGCATCGCCTTCCGGTTCCAACGCAACTTCGGTGATTTCGAGCCGCTGCGCCTTGGGCATGAGGAGACGGTAGATTTCGGCCCCGCCGACAACCATCGCCTCGCCAACGCCCATGCGCTGCGCCAGCATTCCGGCGAGCGCCCCGGCCTCGTCGGGGGAATGGGCGACATGCACACCATCGACGCGCCGCATCCGCTCGCGGGTCAGAAGCACGGTCTCGCGCCCCGGCAGCGGCTTGCCAATGCTCTCATAGGTCTTGCGGCCCATGATGATAGGGTGCCCCCAGGTGAGGGCGCGAAAATGCTTGAGATCGCTCCTGAGGCGCCACAGAAGCTGATTATCGCCACCGATCACGCCATTTCGGGCTACGGCGGCGACCATGGAGAGCGGCGGAAAACTCATACTGCCACCGGTGCGCGGATCGCCGGATGATACTCGTAGCCCTCAATGCTGACATGCTCCGCCCGGAAATCAAAAAGATCGCGCACGGCGGGATCAAGCCTGAGCCGGGCAAGCGGCTTCGGCGCGCGCGTCAGTTGCAGCCGGGCCTGTTCGAGATGGTTGGAATAAAGATGCACATCGCCGAAGGTATGCACGAAATCGCCTGGCTTCAGCCCTGTGACCTGCGCCACCATATGGGTCAGCAGCGCGTAGGAGGCGATGTTGAACGGCACACCGAGGAAGAGATCGGCGGAACGCTGGTAGAGCTGGCAGGAAAGCCGTCCCTCGCTGACATAGAACTGGAACAGGCAATGACACGGCGCCAGCGCCATGTTCGGAATATCGGCCGGGTTCCAGGCCGAGACGATCAGCCGCCGCGATCCCGGATTGCGCCTGATTTCCGAAACCAGATCCGCAATCTGGTCGATGGTCGCGCCATCCGCGCTCGCCCAGGAGCGCCACTGCTTGCCATAGACCGGGCCGAGATCGCCGTTTTCGTCGGCCCATTCATCCCAGATGCTGACACCGTTTTCCTTGAGGTAGGCGATGTTTGTATCGCCCTGAAGAAACCAGATCAGTTCGTGGATGATGGACTTCAGATGCAGCCGCTTGGTCGTGACCAGCGGAAAGCCTTTCGACAGATCAAAGCGCAACTGCGCGCCGAACAGCGACAGGGTCCCGGTGCCGGTACGATCGTCCTTGGCGACGCCCTCGTCCAGCACACGCTGCATGAGATCAAGATAGGCCTTCATGCCAATGTCCTAAGTCATACCCCGCAAAAAACAAAACGCAGGACAACCCTGTCGCCCTGCGCCTGTTGAAAAGTCGTCGGTGTTCCCGCCCGTCGGGGCGGCTTAGTGGAACAGCGAGAGCTGGTTGAAGTGCTCGGCAATCAGATAATAGACGGTCACGCGCGATTTCGTGCGGTCACCCTTCATCTTGAGGCACTGGGCATCGACCACCTTGACGAGATCGGCCTCGCTCTCCTTGCGGCCGAGCTTCTTCTTGCAGAAGCCATTGACGACGCGCAGAACCTCATCGGCATCGGAAGCCGCGACATAGCGCGAATCTGCCTTGCTCATCACCAGAGCATAGGTCTTGGCCATGCCGGCGACGGCCTTTTCATCCACGTTCGCGGTGTATTTCTTGATGTCGGCGATGTAGTCGGAAACGTCAGCCATGCGAAGCTCTCCCCAGTCGGAATCGGTTAACCTCGAGTAAACCTAGCGCGCGCCGCGATTTTCGTCCAGAACCGGCTTATGCGCTTTTTGAAGAAAAGTGCGGTGCACCGCCTCTTTCCTTTCGGCTCCGCCGCCCCTATATTCTGGCCGTCGCCCTCGTGGCGACTATGGTGATAAACGGCCATCGTAATAAACCTATCGGACCCGGGGGCAGTACCCGGCGCCTCCACCGGAACGCAGGACCGGCACCTGCGCTGCGGCGGGGGCGAACTAGGATCGACGAGGGCGTAAAGGGCGGACTTTTACCCGGCATGATACCGCCGTTATCGGGTCAAACTTATAGTTGCGAATGACAACTATGCTCCGGTTGCTCAGGCCGCGTAACGCGGTTTGAAATACCGAACCAAAGCCCTTCTGGTTAGCACCTGAAGGCGGGGTTCGCAGGCACCTGGCAACAGAAGCCTGCACTTTTCCTACCCCTTCATAACAGGTTGTTGACGTCCTGGCGGCTTTTGCATCCGCCCCGATTTCCAGCGGGCTTGGAATCGCGTAGGAAGCAGCATCAACAAGTCTGAAAGGCAATTCGCGCTGATGGCGACCGACCTCATCCGTTACGATGTTCTGGTGCAACAGGCCCTCCGGGGTGTGGTGCGCAAGGTTCTGGCCGATGGCGCGAAGGACGGCCTGCCGGGCTCGCATCATTTCTACATCTCCTTCGACACCAACGCCCCCGGCGTGAAGCTCTCGCCGCGCCTGCGCGAGATGTACCCCGAGGAGATGACGGTGGTGCTTCAGCACCAGTTCTGGGACCTTTCAGTCAGTGAAACAGGCTTCGAGGTCTCGCTGTCTTTCGACAAGATCGCCGAACGGTTGGTTATCCCCTTCGATTCAGTGACCGGCTTCTTCGATCCCTCGGTCAAGTTCGGGTTGAAGTTCGAGGCTGTCCAGGCCGAAGGTGCCGATGCTCCCGTTGCCGAAAAGACCGGCAAGGCGCGCAAGACCAAGCCGAAGGCGGAGGGCGATGCTCCGGTTGCCACGCTGCCCAAAAAGCCCAAGGCCCCGGCCAAGACCGATACGCCCCCGGAGGATGCTCCGGCTGCCCCGGCCGCTGAAGCTCCGGCAGAGGGTGAGACCGGTACGGCCGAGGTCGTCAGCCTCGACGCGTTCCGCAAGAAAAAGTGAGCAGCGGATAACGCGCAAATTTTTGCGGACTTCGCGGACTGCGCCTCGTATGATGTCGGACAATTGAACGGTTCCGGGCCTCATCCATGTCAGCTACCTTCCGCGCCATCCTGATTGGTGGCTTTGCAACGCTTGTCCTTGATCTCTGGGCCATCTTGCTCAACCGGCTGTTCGGTTTTGCCTTGCCCAACTGGGGCATGGTGGGCCGCTGGTTCCTCTCCGCACTGCGAGGGCGGTTTGCGCACGAAAATATGGCTGAAGTCCCCGGCTTTGCGCATGAGACAGCCTGGGGCTGGTTTTTTCACTATCTCGTCGGCATCGTCTTTGGCTGGGCGCTGCTGATCATCTGGCCGGCCTGGGCAGCAAACCCCACCTTCTGGCCGCCGATGATCGTGGGTTGGGTTACGATCCTGTGCGGCTGGCTCATCCTCTCGCCGGGCATGGGCGGCGGCATCGCCCATGCGAGGCGCGACAATCCGACGACCCCGCGCCTGCTCAACATCATCGGCCACACGGTCTTCGGCCTTGCGTTGTGGATGGCCGGACTCGCTCTGAAGGGCCTGTGATCGCTATTGGCCGCTACCGGATTTCACCGCGTCGGAATTCTCCAGTCGCTCCAGAGTACCGGTCACCAGGCGCTCGGAAAAGCCGGCGATGAAGGCCCAGACCATCAGCTTGGCCGTTTCCTTGGATGGCACGAGCGGGTCTTCCCCTGAGAACATCGATGCGATGGAATTGAGCGAATTCGGGGCCGGGAAAAGGTCGCCGGCAATCAGACCGCTGTAGATCAGATAGTACATGACCACGGCGGCCAGCATCCCGATGCCACCCCGCAGAACCAGATTCCTGAACCGATAGCTGCTCACCAGCGCGTCATAATCAAGGTCGGCATTGGAGTTGAACGAGGTCAACCGGCTGAAATAGGCGCCGCAAAGGCCGATCAGCATGACGAACGGAACATTGAACACCGCCGTTGATTTGGAGCGGCTCAACATCAGCACAATCAAAAGGAAGGCCCCGGTGATAACGGACAGTCCGATGCCCGACCAGATATAGTGCTGGATCATCCGCGCGCGCGTCTTCCGATCGAGCCGGCGCTTTTCGTAGCGAAACTGCACATCCTCGATCAGGCATCGATAAAGCGCCGCCCGCTGCGCCGCGTCGGCACTCGCGTCGAACGACTCCTTGAGTGCCTTGACAGAAATCGCACCAAGTCGCTCGGCCTCGACGGTCCTTCGCGCAAAATCCGCCTCGATTTCTTCCTTGCTGGCATAAGCGATCAACCGTTGTTCTGCCTCATAGAGCACAGGCCATTTCCCAATGTTCTTGTCATCGAGGAGCCCGACGATTGCGTCGTCAAAGACGTTTCCGGTCGATTCGACCGCCTTTTTTGCCCGTTCCGCCGCCAGTTTGAGCGAAACCTGATAGATCGCCCAGAGTTCGGGAGCCGATCCGTCCGAACACAGGGCCCTGCTGATGATATCCATGACAGCCTCCCTTTCGCTGCCAACCTGACAGGGGCTGTCGTGCCTGTCGTCACGCAAATGAGTGAGACGTGTTTCAGCCTCGCTGAGCCCGCGCTCCGGGGGGACGCTTCGGCAAAAGCGCCGAGGTCAAAACGCATCGGTTCGCGTCCGCCCGTTTGCCTCCAGCCTCACACTTGGCTAGAACCGCATGACCCTTTTGTTCACCCCAGAGGCGGCAGCACATGGCACAGACGCGCACCGAAACCGACACATTCGGTCCCATCGAAGTCCAGAACAACCGGTATTGGGGCGCCCAGTCGCAGCGTTCGATCGGCAATTTCAAGATTGGCTGGGAAAAGCAGCCAAAGCCGATCATCCGCGCCCTCGGAATCGTCAAGCGCGCCGCCGCCGAAACGAACATGGCACTCGGCATTCTCGACAAATCCGTGGGCGAGATGGTGGTGAAGGCCGCCCAGGAAGTGATTGACGGACAGCTCGACAATCATTTCCCGCTCGTCGTCTGGCAGACGGGTTCGGGCACACAGTCCAACATGAATGCCAACGAGGTGATCTCGAACCGCGCCATCGAGATGCTCGGTGGCGAGCTTGGCTCGAAAAAGCCCGTGCATCCGAACGATCACGTCAACATGAGCCAGTCGTCGAACGACACCTATCCGACGGCCATGCACATCGCCGCCGCCGAACAGATTGTTAACGATCTGCTGCCGGCGCTGCGCCATCTCTTGCGTGAACTCAGCATCAAGGCGGACGCCTTCAAGGACATCATCAAGATTGGCCGCACTCATACCCAGGATGCGACGCCGCTCACCCTGGGACAGGAGTTTTCCGGCTACGCAAAGCAGGTCGAAAACGGCATCAAACGCATCGAAATGACGCTGCCGATGCTGATGGAACTTGCACAGGGCGGCACTGCCGTCGGCACAGGCCTCAACGCGCCAAAGGGGTTTGCGGAAAAGGTGGCCGAACGCATTGCCGCCATCACCGGCCTGCCCTTCACTTCCGCGCCCAACAAATTCGAGGCGCTGGCCGCCCATGATGCGATGGTGTTCAGCCACGGCGCCATCAACACGGTGGCGGTGTCGCTGTTCAAGATTGCCAATGACATCCGGTTTCTGGGCTCTGGCCCGCGCTCTGGCCTTGGCGAATTGGCCCTGCCGGAGAACGAGCCTGGCTCATCCATCATGCCGGGCAAGGTCAACCCCACCCAGTCCGAGGCGCTGACCATGGTTTGCGCCCAGATTTTCGGCAACAACGCGACGCTGACCTTCGCCGGCAGCCAAGGCCATTTCGAGCTCAACGTGTTCAACCCCGTGATGGCCTACAATTTCCTGCAATCGGTGCGCCTGCTGGCCGATGCGACCCAGTCCTTTGCCGACAATTGCGTGGTTGGCATCGAAGCGCGGACCGACAACATCAAGGCCGCGCTCGACCGTTCGCTGATGCTCGTCACCGCGCTCGCACCGAAGATCGGCTACGACAACGCGGCAAAAATCGCAAAAACCGCCCACAAGAACGGCACGACCCTGCGCGAGGAGGCGGTCGGCGGCGGCTATGTCACCGATGCGGAATTCAATGCCATCGTCCGCCCGGAGAACATGATCGGCCCGGGGTGATACCGGGGCGATCCGGACTGACCGGGAAAGGAGAAGCCGATGGCGGACATCATCAACCTTCGCAAGGCCCGCAAGGCAAGAGCCCGCGCCGAAGCAGATCAGCGCGCGGTCGAAAACCGCATCCTGCATGGCATGACGCGCGGCGAGAAGGAGCGCATCCGCCTTGAGAAAGAACAGGCCGAGGCAAAAATCACCGGCCTCCGGCTCGTTGGTGCCGCCGCGCCGGACAAGCCGAATTGAGTACGCGTGTCGTCAAGCACTCGCTGTCGATTGCCGGGCACCGCACGTCCGTTTCACTGGAAGCGGCGTTCTGGCAGGAGTTGAAAGCCATCGCCGCCCGGCGCGACATCGGCATCGCCGCACTGGTCGGCGAGATTGACAGCGGTCGCAAGGAGGCAAACCTGTCCTCAGCCATCCGCGTGTTTGTCCTGAATGAGGCACTGAACCGCTGATGCTTCAGCGTTCGCCTGGCGCGGACAACTCAGGCGGAATCAGGTTGAGCGGTGCCGATTGGCTGCCCGTAACCGGCGGATCGAGCGCCTTCCGCAATTCAAGGTTCTGCCGGCGCAGCGTCTCGGCCTTGGCCTCTTCTTCTGCCCGCTGGCGCTCCTGCTCGCTTTGGCGTAGCCGGCGATTGAAGATGACCCGCTCGCGCATGTCCTGTTGCTGCATTTCCAGCGCCTCGGCATCCCGCTGAAGACTGGCGGCCAGAATCCCGTTGAGCAGGGTCTCAACCCCGAGGCTGCGGCGTGGCGCCATCAAAGCCCCCAGCCACTGCACCGTGAATTGCGGCAGCGCGCCTCGCCACCCCGGAGGCGCCGCCACCGCGACGGCGGTCAACCTCAGATCAAGGGCCAGCCGTCCGACATCCACCGTTCCCGAGGCTTCCGTCCGCAATTCCCCCACACTCGAACCGAGAGAAGCCACGCGAGCGTTGCCATCCATCACCACAAGCGAAGCCTTGGCCTGCGGCAGAACAAGCGGAGCCTTGGCAAGATCGGCATCAAGTTTGCGCGTCAGTGTAACGGCATCGCCCGGCGCGGCATTCAGCGGCGTCAGAACGCGCATCAGCGCCGCCGGATCGAGCGCCGGAATGCGCAGATCGCGCAATGACACTTCGCCCGCTCCTGCCAGGGTTTGCGCCAGCTTGGCCATGCTATCACCGGCACCGTTGAGCAGCAGATTGCCATCCGCCAAGCCTTTCGGCCCGTCCGGCCAGAGTCGGGCAACATCCAGCCCCGCCCATTTGAGGCGACTGGTCAGGTCAACGGCCCTGTCGCGACGTTTGAGAACAACGTCTCCCGTCACCCGCGCCGGCCCCACCCGGAACTCGGAATACTCGATGCCAACCACGCCCTCATCGAAGCGGAACACGAACTTCGCGCCGTCGAGCGCAAGACCGCTCAGCCGGGCCTTGCCAGTTTCGATCCACAGGTCGCCCCTCAGCGGCGCAATCACCGGTTTGCCGAACGGTTCCGACGACCAGCGCCCCTCCTTCACGGGGCGGAACCCGGCACCGGTGGCAAGGCCAGCGATGAGATCGAGATCGACGCTGCCCACCCGCAACTGCCCGGCGACCTTGCCGCTGTCACTGAGCCGGAATGCAATTTCCCCCTGAAGCGGATAACCGCCAATGTCCGCCTTGAGATCGGTCACGGTAATCTGGGCCAGATTGCTGAGCACCCGACCGTTGAGTTGCAGCGCAGCTCCGGTCAGCGGCAGCGCGGTGTCTATCTCCATCGCAATCGCCAGCGGTCCAAGATCGCGGCTGTCGGCGGTGATGAGCCCCTCGAACGGCGCAAATGGCTGGAAGATCTTGATCTGCCCGTTCACCCGGCTCGTCAGCCCGGCAAGGTCGATGGCCAGGTTGATATCGAGAGCGCCGCGCAGATTGCCTTTGCCAACGAGCGTGACGGCTCCCGGCAGCGCCGACTGCACCTCACGCTTGCCCGCGCCGATCTGCCGGGCCAGGACAGCGCCATCGGCATTCTCGAACGTCACGTTGAGATCGACTGGAAGCTCGGCTCGCCCCGAAAAACGCCCACCGACCTTGAGCATCGTGGCCGCAAGCCGCCCCTCCGCCGAGATCGAATAGCTCTCATCCGCGTCCTCGTTGCTCAGCGTCGCGACAACGAGCGCCGGCGACAGCAGCGCCGCGCGCTTGCGCAGGCTGCGCGTAAACGCCCCCGGCAGAACCCGCTCGCCCACAGCAAGAATGCCGTCCATGTTGGTTGCATCGAGCTTCAGGGTCATGCGCCGCGCCCCGCCGCCCAGCGTGCCTGATGCGATGAGATTGGCCCCGTCGAGTTCGCTGATCGCCAGCCGTTCGATTGAAACAATGTCGCCATCCCGGCGGGCTTTCACCACAAGCCGCCCGGTTTCCTGTCCGTCCAGCACCAGCTTCAGCGCTTCAAGATCAATCGCGAAGTCAAGATCGGGCTTTTCCTCGCGCTTGTCCCCGCCGTAGGCGAACGCCGGAATATCATCGATGTCGAAGCGCGGACTTTGCAGCGTCAGGGCGAGGCGCGGCACCGGGCGCAGCCCCGGCAAGGCCAGAAGATAGCTCCCTTGCCCTGCAAGATGGGTCGCACCGCGGTCGATCTCGATCCGGTCGACCGAAATCCCATCCTTTAGCGAGGACAGGACCGCCGAGGCCTTGACCCCGACCTGCGCCGTCACCACCCGCTGAATGCCGTTGAACCAGCCATGTAACCGCTCGGGATCGCGACTTTCAAACTGGAGCAACCCGGAGATAAATCCGTTGTCGGACAAAGAGTCGCGGGCAAAATCGACCTTGCTCTGCCCGGGCAGCGCGGCATCGAGGCTCCTGAGCATCAGCCGTCCGCCAGCTTGCTCGGCCACAACATGCACACCTGTCACAGTTTGTCCGCCAATGATCACGCCGCCAATACTGAGGTCGAACAGCCCGTTCGGCAGCAAGGCGCCGCTGGCGCTGCCGCCCATCAACGCCTGAGCCTGACGTATGAGATCGGCGGGCACCGCAAGCTTGGGCTTTCCATCGGGGCCCGGGCGGTCAAAATCGTAGCTGCGCCCTGTCAGGACCAGATCGAGAAAGGGCTCACCCTCAAGGGTAAGGCGACCGCTGCCGGAAAGCGACAGGGGCTGCGGTTCCGCCCCCACGGTCATCGCAATCTCGTCGAGTTGCAGCCTTGTCCGGTCAAACATGACCTTCGCGGTCGAGCGCAGCGGCAATTGCAGGCGACCTTCCGCCTCGAACTGCGGATTGCCGGTCAGCGTGGCCTGCCCCTCGAACCGGGGACTTTCCGCGTTGACCACCAGCGCCCCGTCAAGATCAAGCCGCAGCAGCAGGCTATGATCCTCTACGAGCAACTTCAGCCGGCCAACGCCATTGTCAACCTTGCCCAGCGAGAAGCGCAAGGTTCGGCGCGCTCCGTCCAGCACCATCGAACCATTGCCACGCGCCGGCCCCAACAGCGAGGTGGCTTCAAGCTCCGCCGAGAGCGAGGTAACGACGAGTGGCGCCTTTTCGGGGCGCATCACTTCAAGATGGCCATCGCGGATCTGGAGTTTCTCGATCGAGACGGCCTCGGGATCGGTGGAGCGGGCCGTCGGCAGCGGCAGACGAGACGCAGCCTCGAACTCGCCGGCCCCAATGCGCACTTTCGGGGTATCGATCAGGGCTTCGGTAATGACGAAATCGCCGCGCAGCAGGGCCAGGGGCGCCAGTGCGCCGGCAATCCGCTCCACCTCGACCGGCGCCACGCCGTTGGCATCCGGAACGCCGATCTTCACCCGGTCGAGTGCGATCGTCGGCGTTGGCAAAAGCGTCACGGCAATAGCCCCGTCGATACGGGCCGGCTGGCCGGTCATCTGCGTGATCCGCTTTTCAAAAAGCGCCCGACGCGTGCCCCAGTCGAAGAAATGCGGCCCCGCCATTGCCCCGATCAGGGCCAGGCAGATCACAATTCCGAGGCCTGTGAGAAACTCGCGCACGATCTATCGAATCCAGTCAATCAGCAGCAGATGCTAGCTCACGATAACGGCGGGCTCATGACGATTTTGCCGGGATTCATCAGAGCGCGAGGGTCAAGCGCCCGCTTGATGGCGGCCATGGCGGCAAGGGCCGGCGCGCCGAGTTCCCGTTCGAGATACTGCATCTTCCCCTGTCCGATTCCATGTTCACCCGTGCAGGTGCCATCCATGTCCTGCGCACGCAAGACCAGCCGCTTGCAGAAGGTCTCCACCCGCGCCATTTCGTCTGCGTTCCCTGGGTCGAACAACGGCAGGACGTGGAAGTTCCCATCCCCGACATGGCCAAGGATGGTGCCCGTCAGGCCGAGATCGGCAAGATCGGCCTGCGCGCCCCGAACGGCTTCCGCGAGGCGCGAGATCGGTACGCAGACATCGGTGGACAGCGTGGATTTTCCCGGTTGCAGCGCCAGCGTCGCCCAATAGGCATCATGCCGCGCCTGCCAGAGCGCGGTGCGATCCTCCGCACGGTCGGTCCAGACAAACCCCATTCCGCCACAGTCAGCGGCAATCGCGCCGAACGCCTCGGCCTGTTCGCGCACCCCTGCGGGCGAACCATGGAACTCCACCAGCAGCATCGGCTGCTCCGGCAGGTTCAATTTCGCATATGCATTGGTTGCCTTCACCGCCAGCGCATCGAGAAGCTCCATGCGGGCCACAGGAATGCCGGACTGTATGGCCATCGAGGCCGCATCCGCCGCCGCCTTGACACTCGGAAACGAACAGGTCGCCGCCGAAACGGCCTCCGGCAACCCCGACAACCTCAGCGTGATCTCCGTGACCACCCCGAGCGTCCCTTCAGAACCCACGATAAGCCGCGTGAGGTCATAACCGGCAGAGGATTTCCGCGCCCGTCGCCCGGTCGTCAGAACCTCGCCGTTGGCCAACACCACCCGAAGCGCCAGCACGAGTTCGCGCATCGTACCATAACGCACCGCATTGGTGCCGGAAGCGCGCGTCGCCACCATGCCGCCCAGGGTGGCATCCGCACCCGGGTCGACCGGGAAGAAGAGGCCCGAATCGCGCAGATATTCGTTGAGTTCCTTGCGCGTGACGCCCGGTTCAACCACGCAATCGAGATCTTCGGCATGGACGGCCACGATGCGCTTCATCGTTGATGTGTCGATCGAAACCCCACCGAGCGGCGCATTGCAATGCCCCTCCAGCGAGGAGCCGATCCCGAACGGGATGATCGGCAGCCCATGCCGCGCCGCGATGGTCACAGCCGCCACCACCTCTGCCTCACTGTCAGGAAAAACGACGACATCGGGCAGTTGCGATGGAATGTGCGTGCGCGTGTGGCTGTGGGCAAGGCGCACGGATTCGTTTGTGACGGCGCGGTTGCCAAAGGCACGCGTCAGATCTGCGATGGCGGCAGCCACAGCGTCGGCGGAGGGGCGGATGAAATCAGCCAGATCGTGACCCATGGAAAACCCTCGCTTGATTTGCACAACAGGTCGCCATGATGCCACGCGGATCACACAATCGACAACGTTTCATGGTCGAGAACTGCGCATTGCGTTCGCGCATCGTTCTATGCGCGGCTGATGCGGTATATGATGCCGAAAAGACAGGGATTCGCGAGAGACGATCTTGAACGCTTTCAACCAGGATGATGCTGCCCACACCGGCCCACGCGCTGGCGGTCTTGCCGCCCGTGCGGCGGCGGCGGCCCGCCCCGCTGCCTATCTTGACGGGCTGAACCCGGAGCAGCGCCGCGCCGTGGAAACGCTCGATGGCCCGGTGCTCGTGCTCGCCGGCGCCGGCACCGGCAAGACGCGTGTGCTGACCACACGCATCGGCCACATCATCATGCAGGCCCGCGCCTATCCCAGCCAGATTCTGGCCGTCACCTTTACCAATAAGGCCGCGCGCGAAATGAAGGAGCGCATCGGCCAGATGCTCGGCCAGGTGGCCGAGGGGATGCCGTGGCTCGGCACGTTTCATTCGGTCTGTACCCGGCTTCTGCGCCGCCACGCCGAACTTGTCGATCTGCGCTCGGATTTCACCATTCTCGACACGGATGACCAGATTCGCCTGATGAAACAGGTCCTGGCCGCTGACAACATCGACGAAAAGCGCTGGCCCGCGCGCCAGCTCGCGATCCTCATCGACAGTTGGAAGAACCGCGCGCTGACCCCCAAGCGCGTACCGGCGGGCGAGGCAATGGCCTTTGCCAACGGGCGCGGCATCGAACTTTATGCCGCCTATCAGGCCCGGCTGAAAACCCTGAATGCTTGTGATTTCGGCGACCTTCTGATGGAAACCATCCGGCTGTTTCAGGACAACCCCGATGTCCTCGCCCAGTATCAGACGCGGTTCCGCTACATTCTGGTCGATGAGTATCAGGATACCAACGTCGCCCAGTATCTCTGGCTCAGGCTTCTGGCGCAGCGCAAGGGCGCATCCGCCGGAGATGTCGCTCTGCCTGCAAACATCTGCTGCGTCGGCGACGACGATCAGTCGATCTATGGCTGGCGCGGCGCGGAAGTGGATAACATCCTCAGGTTCGAGCATGATTTCCCCGGCGCCGCCGTCATCCGGCTGGAACGGAACTACCGCTCCACCGGCCACATTCTCGGCGCCGCCGCCCATCTCATCGCCAACAACGAGGGGCGGCTCGGCAAGACGCTGTTCACCGATGATGAGGCCGGCGAGAAGGTGACTGTCACCGGCGCCTGGGATTCGGAAGAGGAGGCGCGGCTCATTTCCGATGAGATCGAGGCGCTCCAGCACAAGGGCCAGCGCCTCAATGAGGTGGCGATCCTCGTGCGCGCCTCGTTCCAGATGCGGGAATTCGAGGACCGGTTCGTCACCACCGGCGTGCCTTATCGCGTCATCGGCGGCCCGCGCTTCTACGAGCGGCTGGAGATCCGCGATGCGCTGGCCTATCTGCGCCTCGTCAACCAGCCGGCGGATGATCTCGCCTTCGAACGCATCTACAACCAGCCCAAGCGCGGGCTTGGCGATGCCGCGCTGCAAACCTTCCATGCCCATGCCCGCGCCGCCGGCGTACCCTTGCTGGAAGCTGCCCGGCAGCTGGCCGAAACCGAGGACCTGAAACCCAAGGTCCGCCAGACAGTGCGCGATCTGACGCAGAATTTCGCCCGCTGGCGCGCCAATCTCGAAACGATGAAACACACCGAACTGGCCGAGATGGTCCTTGAGGAGTCCGGTTACACGGATATGTGGAAGAAGGACCGCTCGGCGGAAGCCGCGGGCCGGCTCGACAACCTGAAGGAACTCGTCCGCTCCATGGAGGAGTTCGAGAACCTGCAAGGCTTTCTCGAACACATCAGCCTCGTCATGGAGGCTGCCGAGGGCGAGGCGGAGGATCGCGTCACGATCATGACGCTGCACGCCGCCAAGGGTCTTGAGTTTGAAACGGTTTTCCTGCCCGGCTGGGAAGAGGGGCTGTTCCCCCACCAGCGCTCGCTCGATGAAAATGGCCGCGCAGGCCTCGAGGAGGAGCGCCGCCTGGCCTATGTCGGCATCACTCGCGCCAAACGCCGGGCGCGGCTCTATTTCGCCACCAATCGCCGGATGCATGGGCTGTGGAACGCCACCATCCCCTCGCGCTTCATCGACGAATTGCCCGAAGCGCATGTCGAGGTGGTCGAGGCGCCCGGTGCGGGCTACGGCGGTTATGGCCGCAGCGGCGGCTCACGGTTTGACCAGTTCCAGCCGTTTCAGGGCTCCAGCTACGGCACGCCGGGCTGGCAGCGCGCGGCGGCTCGTTCAGGCCCTGCGAACGCAAGTTCATCCGGCCACGCAGCGCCCTCTTCCGACGCGCGCGGCAAGGCCGGCTGGGCCGGCGGCGGCAACCGTTCACCCCTCCAGATCGAGGGCACGCTGATTGCCAAATCCACCGGCGCCCCACCCTCGCGCTTCTCGCCCGGCGCCCGCGTGTTCCACGTCAAGTTTGGAAGCGGCACCGTGGCCGATATCGACGGCAACAAGCTGACCGTGGATTTCGACAAGGCCGGGCGGAAAATGGTGCTCGAAGGCTTCGTGCAGGCGGCGTGAGGAAAATGTTGAAACAATTTCAGACCTTGCGGGACATCGGCTTCGACATTGAACTGTACCATTATGCAGCGGCGATTATTGCTGTGGACTTTCCTGAGGCCCTTGAAGAACTGTGCCCCATTCTTGCTGACTAAAAATTCCGATTTCTGAAATTAATCGCATAAAGGATAGCCGGTCGCTGATCGGGAAATCGCACAGCTCATCGCCCACCGGATCAAACCGTGGACGACCGAGTTGCTGCGCACCATCCGAATAAGCCAGCGCCTTCAAAAGATCGGGGCAGAAAATCTCGAAATCGACCGCTCCAGCAAACGCTTCAAGTTGATCGCCAAGGTCACTCAACCGCTTCAGGCGCACATTGATATCGAAAAATCCAGGCTGGCCCTGCATCGCCGATCATCCTCCTGTCCCAATGGAGGCATTGAATGAAATTCCTACAAAAATGACGAAGTTTTTAGAACCGCCCGGCTTCTTTTCGGTCGGCTAAATGCACGTTAGGCCTCCGGCAGAGGTCGCGTTGACAGAACTGTCCATCTAGATCAGAGCTAATCTTGTTGATGGCCTTGCTGGAAGCAGAACCTTATAAATTGGAGCAAGATATCATGGCATATCTCTACGGGACATTGAAGGCAGACACCATCAAGGGGTCTCTTAGAGACGACCATATTTACGGGAACGAAGGCGGCGATTGGCTTTATGGCAACTGGGGAAACGATAGTATTTACGGGGGCACCGGTAACGATAACGTGTACGGCGATGCCGGCAATGACTATCTTTCCGGTGATGATGGCGATGATTGTCTTTATGGTGGAACAGGCCACGATGCCCTGGACGGCGGAGCAGGCAGCGACTTCCTCAATGGCGGCCAGGGCAATGATTTGCTGACCGGCGGCATCGGCAATGACAACATCGACGGCGGCGACGGCATCGACACCGTATCATTCACCGAAGAAGTGCGCGCCCTCGAAACCGATACAAACTCCTATTTCGACACTACATTGAATGTTAATCTGAAAGCCGGGGTTGCCACGCTTGCAGATATGTCGGGTGCACTCCTGCAAATCGACACGCTATGGGGCATTGAGAACGTTATTGGATCAGATAATATTGATATTATTACTGGATCAGATCAGAATAATGAAATTTATAGCCTGCAAGGCGCCGATGAATTATATGGCCTTGGCGGAGACGATTATCTGGTTTCAGATGGCGGTTATTCTTGGATCGAAGGCGGCTCCGGTAACGATTTCATCGAAGCCAACGGTTACTCCGCCGTGGTCTATGGTGGCTCCGGCAATGACATGATCATCGCGAACAATTACAATTCTGCAGTCTTTGGAGAAGCAGGTAACGATTACATTCAGGGAGCAGATACTGCCGCTGGCGGCACGGACAATGACCACTTCAAGTATTGCAACGAGATCAGCACCGGCAGTGGCTACGATGTGATCATTGCCGGCGAATACAGCAGCAATTCCAGCATCTATGATTTCAATGTCTTTAATGACCGCATCGACGTTTCGGAGATCGGTTGGACAAAGGACACAACCAATATAACAGTTGCAGGCTCTGGCGGCCTGACAAGCATCCTCATCACGTCAACGGGATCATCCGGAAATTCGTATCAGTTCTATCTCTACGGCGTGGCCCCGACTGATTTCAACGTCCTCGGCGGAGCAAGCGGGATATTCATTTTCGCCTGATCTCCGGTAGCGAAACATCCGACCACCTCAGGGCACGCGGCACCGGCTGCGTGCAACGATCACATCGAGTTTCCGGTCCCGGATCATCTTGCTGATCGCGACGGCAGAACGGAGTTCACCGCCTGGTGAGTTGATCAGAACAGGCACTTTCCTGTTCCCGACAGCTTTGAGTACCTTGGCGAACTGCGCCGGCGTGTCCGCCATGATCCGCCCTTCCGCGCTAATCCAGGTGATGCAGTTGGGCTCACAGCCCGGTATGGCATCCCGATAAACGGTGACAACCATCGGCTTTGCGCCTTCCGGCAAAGTCTGCTGCGCACGGACGGAAAGCGCCGGAAGGCAGGCCGCGACCGCCGCTGTGAGCATCCACCTGCCGGGCGAAACCATGCGCCCCATGCGTCTACCCCCTCACCTCTTCCACTTCGGCCAGAGCCTCCTGCCCGGCTTTCGCTTCGTCGAGGAAAATCCACACGCCCGCCGCGATGATGATCAAAACGCCGATGAGTGTCGAGAGGGCCGGCACATCGCCGAACACGACCCAGCCGAGGAACACAGCCCAGACAATCAACGTATACTGATACGGCACCACCACCGAGGCCGGCGCCAGCATCAGCGAGCGGTTCGTCGCCATATGCGCCAGCATGGCAATGACGCCGAGGAGCCCGAGCAACAAAAGGTCGCCCAGCCCCGGCTGCACCCACTGGAACGGCGCCATCACCACCCCAAGCGCCAGCGCGGCTACCGTCTGCCAGACGACAAGCGTCAGATCGGGCGTACCGCGCAGCTTGCGTGTCACGATCATGCAGAGCGCAAAAGCAAAGCTGCCCGCCACGGCCACCAGCGCGGGCCAGCCGAGATTGCCGCCCGCCGGATTGAGCGCCACCAGGACGCCAATGAAACCGACACCGATGGCGATCCAACGTCGGAGTGGCGTCGGTTCACCGAGCAGCGGGCTCGCCAGCATCGCCACATAGATCGGTGTCGCCAGCCAGAAAGCGACTGTTTCAGCGAGCGGCATATAGGATACGGCGAGGTAGAAACTGCCCGCCTCGAAGGTCGTCAGCGCCGCCCGGATCGCCTGCCACTTCGGCTCCGGCGGATGAAGAATCGGCGCAAGCCCCTGCCGTGCCACCGCCGGCACCAGCACCATCAGCGCTGCAGCCGAACGGACCAGCATCACCATGCCGACGGTAAAGGCCCCCAGCAGCCATTTGCCCAGGGCATCGTTGAAGGAGAATATCGCCATACCGAGGCACATCAGCAGGATGCCGGCGAGGCGCGGTCTGGCGGTCAGGGATTGCAGCATGAAAGCACTTGGCTATTGCGTGTCGATGGGGCGTCTTCGTGCGCATGACGGGAAAGCCAGTCATGGCCCGCGCGATGTACCCAGCCATGTCGCGATAGACAAGCTCTCACAGAACAATCCCGGCACGATCCTCCTATCCCCCCAGCCAGCGCAGCAGCCATGGCGTGATCATGGCCGTGAACGCCGCATTGAGCGCCATCGCCACCGCTGCAAAGGTTCCGGTCAACTCGCTGGCCTGAAAGGCCCGCGCCGTGCCGATGCCGTGCGCGACAAGCCCGATGCCGAAGCCCCGCGCCCGCTCGTCCTGAATACCTGCTGCGTTCAGCAGCGGAATAGCCACAACAGCCCCGAAAATGCCGGTGGAAACCACCAGAACCGCCGTCAGCGCGGGATCACCGCCTAGCCCTTCGGACACCGCCATCGCCACCGCCGCCGTAATCGCCTTGGGAGCCATGGAAACCACCACGCCGGTCGAAACCCCAAAAGCCTTGAGGATCAGCACCACCGAGATGATCGAGACAACCGCCCCCATAACCAGCGCGCCGAAAATTGGCAGCAGGGCTTTTGCCACCGTCTGTCGATGCGCAAAGAGCGGCACCGCCAACGCCACCGTCGCCGGACCGAGCAGGAAATGCACGAATTGCGCGCCATCGAAGTAGACAGGATAGGGCGTTCCGGTTGCCGCCAGGATGAGCCCGATCAGGGCAGCCGCAATCAGAACCGGATTGGCGAGCGGTGGCCGCCCCAGCCGCGCGGCGAAACGATCGGCCAGCGCATAGGCAGCCAGCGTCAACGTGAGCCAGGTCAGCGGCCGCTCGGCAAGATAAACCCAGAGCGCGAAGGGCGAAGCGCTCATCACCGCTCCCTGCCGATCCGCGACAACACGCGGAAGGTCCAGACCGAGGCGAAAAGGCCGATGATGGTTGACCCCGCCAGCGCGACTGCAATGGCAATACCGTTCGCCCCGATGACATCAAGGCGCTGGATCACCCCCACCCCCGCCGGAACGAACAGCAGCGAAAGATGCGCCAGCAGCCCCAGCGCCACCGATTCGAGCGTTCCATCACGAAACACCACCGGCAACACGCGCACGAGCGGATCGCGCGCCAGCAGAATGGCCAGCAACAGCAGCATTCCGATCACCGGCCCCGGCACCGGCAGGCCCCCGAGACGCGCGGTCACTTCCCCCGAAAGCTGGCAGAAGAGCAGAACGGCAAATGCTGTAATCATGCCGCCATCCGATCATGTTGCGCGTGCCCACGCAACTGTGAGTGGACCGTCGCCGGTTTCACCCGAACGCAGATAGACAATGTAAATAAAAATGCTAACATGCGCCCCGGAATTTGGTTGGAATATCGAACTGTCGCATGGTCTTTCCATCGATGCCTGTTCAGACGAACTCCCCAAGTTCGCACAAGCCGGGGCAGTGCAGCCGCTCTGAACCACATCACTCTGGCCCCAAGGGGCCGCCGAAGGAAAGACTGACTACAATGCTGAATGGCACCGTCAAATGGTTCAACACCCAGAAGGGCTACGGCTTCGTTCAGCCCGACGCCGGTGGGCCGGATGTGTTCGTGCACATCACCGCCGTGCAGCGCGCTGGCCTGCGTGAACTGCGTGAGGGCGACAAGCTCACCTACGAACTCGTGACGGATCGCCGCACGGGCAAGACCTCGGCTGGCAATCTCGTACTCGCTGGCTGATTTCTCCTTTACCGGAGGGTGTGGGGTACGATATGGCGCGCCATGCGCGAAGGTTTGCTCCCCAACACCGTAACCCATCTTCTCCGCCTTGAGGCGGAGGAGACCTTGGCCCGCAGGGCCGCTGATTTCCTGACGGAAATGCTGCCGCCGGAAGAAACCGCGGCGGCGGCCTTCGAGATTGACGACGGCCGAAGCTGGTCACTCGAAGTTTATTTCTCCGACACACCTGACGAAGCGATGGTTCGGAACCTGCTGTCGTCCGTGGTCGGTGCCCCGCTTGCCGCGCAGGCGGAATTCGCAAAAGTCGACCAGAAGGACTGGGTTGCCTCTTCGCTGGAAGGACTTCAGCCGGTGCGCGCCGGACGGTTCCTGGTCCATGGCAGCCATGACCGTCATCGCCCCCGCATCAATGACATCGCCATAGAAATCGAGGCTGCGCTGGCCTTCGGCACCGGCCATCATGGCACGACGCGCGGCTGTCTTCTGCACTTCGATGGGCTGATGAAACGGTGGAAACCGGAACGGGTGCTGGATGTGGGCACCGGCACCGGGCTTCTGGCCATCGCCGCCGCCCGCGCCCTGCACCGGCCTGTTGCCGCCGGCGACATCGACCCCGTATCGACCATCACCTCGCGTTCAAACGCCCTCGCCAATCGCGCCGGCGCCTATGTCCGCCCCGTGACAGCCCCCGGCGTCCGCCACCCGGATCTCGTGCGGGAATCGCCCTACGATCTCATCTTTGCGAACATTCTCGCCCGTCCGCTGATGCGGCTTGCCCCATCCATCGCCTCGGTGGCAACGCGCAACGCGACGCTGATCCTGTCTGGCCTGCTGCCGCGCGATGTGAATGGCATCCTTTCCAGCTACCGCGCTCATGGGTTCCGGTTGATTCGCCGCATCGACCTTGAAGGCTGGGTCAGCCTGCAACTCAAACGCGGCCGGTCCTGAGAGGGTCGATCAAACAAAAACGCTGCGCTTTAGGGGCGCAGCGTTTATCATTTCAGGACATGAACTGATCAGAAGGGCAGATCCTTGCGCTCGGCCCTCGCCTCGCTGCGCTGGGTAATCTCATCCATCATGCGCTTGTGGCGGGCGATTTCGCGGCGGGCAGCCATCTCGCGCGAAGCGGCCAGCGCTGCGACAAAGCGGGCAAAAAAGCCCGGCCGGGCTGTCCGGGCAGGAACGGCAACCGGAAGATCGGTAAAGGCGCTCGTTGCGGAACTCATGGAATTTCTCCTTACGTCCCCGGCTGAACCGGAGCGTTTCATGGGAGAGAAGATAGCGCAGATTTCGCAATGCGGTAGAGCGCATTGTGCAGCGCAGCATTGCAATGAACGCATACCAAATAGATAATTGTTTAAAATTTGTTCATATTCGCATACCTGACGCGTCATGCCTGCCAACGGGGCAGAGTGTCAGCGGAATGTGCCTTGCTGTTGTCGCAACGAAGATTACCTTTCAAAGAATGTTCACCGCCAAATTCCAGACCTTCTCCGATTCTGCCAACGGAACGGCCGGCCCTGCCCGGGTTGCCGCGCTCCGGGCACAGTTCAGCCCCCTTGGTATTGATGGCTTCATCGTTCCGCGCGCGGATGAGCATCAGGGCGAATATGTCCCTGCCTGCGACGAACGTCTTGCGTGGCTCACCGGCTTCACCGGCTCTGCGGGGCTGGCCATCGTCCTGAAGGATCGCGCTGCACTTTTCGCAGATGGGCGCTACACCGTGCAGGCGGCTGCACAAACCGACCCCGCCACCTTTGAACAGGTGCCCTGGCCGTCTGTCTCGCCCGGCCAGTGGCTGGCTGAGGCTGCCCCAGGCCATTCGCGGATCGGCTATGACGCAGCACTGCATACGCCGGGCGAGATTGCGCGGCTGGAAGCGGCAACAAAACGGCAGGGCATAACCTTCGTTCCGGTCGAAAACCCCATTGATGCGCTCTGGCGGGATCGTCCTGCCGCGCCAACGGGCAAGATCGTTGCCCATCCCCTAAGCCTTGCCGGCGAAAGCAGCCGGGACAAGCTTGCCCGCGTCCGCGCTGCGCTGGACAAGGACGGCGCCGACGCGCTGATCGTTTCCGATCCGCACGCTCTGGCCTGGTTGTTCAACATCCGCGGTTCGGATGTACAATACACTCCCCTGCCCCTGGGTTATGCGCTGGTTCCGCGCGAGGGCCTCCCCACCCTGCTGCTCGCACCGGAAAAACTCGGTGCCGCCCTTGGCGAAAGCCTTGCAAAACAGGCGAACCTTGCCACCCCCGAAGCGCTGGAACAGGCAGTGAAAGCCGCGGCGCCCGGCAGGCGCATCCGGCTCGATGCCGCCAGCGCTGGCATCCGCCTGAAGCGCTGGATCGAGCAGGCCGGTGGCACGGCAGATCTGGGCACGGACCCAATCGCCCTGATGAAAGCCGCCAAGAATGCGGCGGAACAGGCTGGCACCCGCGCCGCCCATCTGCGTGATGGCGCGGCGATGACGAATTTCCTTGCCTGGTTCGATAAAGAAGCGCCCGGAGGCAAGCTGACGGAAATCGATGCCGTGGCCGCGCTCGAAACCTTCCGCCGCGCCACGGGCAAGCTGAAGAACCTGTCATTCCCGACCATATCCGGCGCCAACGCCCACGCCGCCCTGCCCCACTACCGGGTCAGCGCCGCGTCGAACGCACCGATCCGCCACGGCATTTTTCTGATCGATTCCGGCGGGCAGTATCAGGATGGAACCACCGATATCACCCGCACCATCGCCGTCGGCACACCGACGAAGGAGATGAAAGATCGCAACACGCGCGTCCTGAAAGGCATGATTGCGATTTCCCGCGCTGTGTTTCCAAAGGGCACGAGCGGCGCGCAACTCGATACGCTCGCCCGTCACGCGCTCTGGCAGGCGGGGCTCGATTTCGAGCACGGCACCGGTCACGGCGTCGGCAGCTACCTTTCCGTGCACGAAGGACCGCAGCGGATCTCCAAGCTCGGCACCACGCCGCTCGAACCCGGCATGATCCTGTCGAATGAGCCCGGCTATTACAAGGAAGGCGCATTCGGTATCCGCATCGAAAACCTTGTGATGGTCGAGCCGCGCACCATTCCAGGCGCCGAGCGGACGATGTACGGCTTCGAAACGCTGACCTTCGCCCCGATTGATCAGCGGCTGATCGATCGCACGCTGCTCGATGCGGGAGAAATCGCCTGGCTCGATGCCTATCACAAATCCGTCCGGGCCAAGCTGTCACCATTGGTCGATAACGCGACCAAAGCGTGGCTCAAGGCCGCAACGGCGGCACTCTGAGGCGCAGATGAATGCGATTGTACCCATGCGGCGCCTCGTGCCGCTCCTGCTGCTGCTGGCCATGGTCGGCCCGCTGACGCTGAACATTCTCCAGCCATCGTTGCCGGGCCTGGAAAAAGCCCTCAGTGCGCCGAAGGAAACCGTCCAGCTCACGCTGTCGCTCTACCTGCTTGGGATGGCCGGCTCGCAGGTCATCGCGGGGCCCATGGCAGACCGCTTCGGTCGCCGCCCGATCATTCTGATTGCGCTGGTGATCTTCATTATCGCCAGCTTTGCGGCCAGTCAGGTCCATTCCATCGAGATGCTGATCCTCGCCCGCGTCGTGCAGGCATTCGGGGCCACATCCTGCCTGTCACTGTCGCGAACCATCATCGCCGATGTCTCGAACCGCGAGACGACGATGCGGATCATCGCCTCGATTACCATGGTGATGGTGCTGGCGCCGATGGCGTCTCCGAACATCGGCAGTTTTCTCGATACGCGGTTCGGCTGGCCGTCGATTTTCCTGTTTTGCGCAGTGTTCGGAGTGATCACGATTGCCATCATGGCAGCCTGGTTGCCGGAGACGCGCCCTGCCAAGCTCCAGAACGCCACCTTCAGTGCCGTCACCCTCCGGACGCTGGCCCTGGCGCGTAACCCGGCCTTCCTCAGACAGGCAGGCATCGCCAGCTTTGCCTCGGCGGCGTTTTTCATCATCCTTGGCGCGACGCCCCACGTCATCATCAATGCCATGCAGCGCACACCGGCAGAATTCAGCCTGTGGTTCATCCTCCTCGGCGTCGGCTATGCACTCGGCAACTTCACAGTCACGCGCAACGGCCACCGCATGGCCCGCATCATGTGGATCGGCAACTTCATGCTGCTCGCGGGCGCGGCGATCATGGCGGGGTTGGCGCTCGTCCCTGTGATGCATCCGGCAGCGGTGTTCGCGCCGGCTGTGCTGGTCACCTACGGCAACGGTTTGGTGCTGCCCAATGCCATGGCATCCGGCATCCAGACCGATCGTGAGGCGGCCGGTGCAGCCTCCGGCCTGATGGGCTTTGCCCAGATGTCGTTGGGAGCCATTTTCAGCTACCTTGCCGGCCTTGCGCCGAACGGCACGCCACTCGCGATGTCGCTGATGATCCTCGGCTGCGGCCTGCTGGCCGTAGTGCTGACCATGCGGCGGTAATCACCCGCCGATCAGTGTCAGCCATTCATCCTCGGTCAGAACCGCAACGCCAAGGTCGCGCGCCTTGTCAAGTTTCGACCCCGCACCGGGCCCCGCCACTACGATGTCGGTCTTTTTGGAAACCGATCCCGCCACCTTGGCGCCGAGGCTTTCGGCTCGGGCTTTCGCTTCATCGCGCGTCATCTTTTCAAGACTGCCGGTGAAAACAACCGTCTTGCCGGCGACAGCCGTATCGGCTTTCGGCTTTTCCGCATCGACCACCCGGACCTCTGCGGCAAGCCGCGCCACCATCGAGGCGTTATGCGGCTCGGCAAAAAAGCGCCCGAGCGCCGTCACCACCGCCTCGCCAATCTGGTCGAGCGCATCCATCTCCGCCACGGCATCGCCATCCCCGACGGCGATGCGCCCGCAGGCATCGCGGAAAGCATCCCAAGAACCATAGGCCCGCGCCAGCACCTTGGCGGTCGTCTCGCCTACATGCCGCACTCCGAGCGCGTAAATGAAACGCTCCAGCGCAATCACCCGACGGGCATTGATCGCAGCGAAGAGATTGGCGACCGAAATGGCACCAAATCCTTCGAAATTCTCGATTTTCTGAACGCTCGACGCCTTGTTCCGTGCTTCGAGCGTGAAAATATCGGCCGGTTCGCGGATTCTCAGCGTCTCCACAGGGCAGTTGAAGAAAATCTCGATCTGCTTTTCGCCAAGGCCCTCGATGTCGAAAGCCCGGCGCGATACAAAATGCCGCAGATGCTCGATGCGCTGGTAGGGACAGGCGAACTCGCCCGTACAACGCGCAACTGCGCCCTCCTCACCTGCTGCCGTCTCTTCCCGCACCAGCGGCGTTTTCAACTCACAGCGGCAAACATGGGGAAAATTGTAAGGCTCGGCACCCGCGGGGCGCTTGTCGAGCACCACTTCAACCACTTGCGGAATGACATCGCCCGCCCGCTGCACCACCACTGTATCGCCGATGCGGATGTCCTTCTTGGCAATCTCGTCCTGATTGTGCAGCGTCGCGTTGGAGACGACCACGCCGCCCACCGTCACGGGCTTCAACTTGGCAACCGGCGTATGCGCCCCCGTGCGCCCCACTTGAATGTCGATGCCTTCCAGCACCGTCATCGCCTTTTCGGCAGCAAACTTGTGCGCAATGGCCCAGCGCGGACTGCGGGCAACAAAGCCAAGGCGCGCCTGCAAGGCAAGGTCATCCACCTTGTAGACGACGCCGTCGATATCATAACCGAGGCTGGCCCGCTCCGCTTCGATGGCTTGATAATGCGCGAGCAGCGCCGCCGCGCCATCGCACAACGCCATCCGGTCGTTGGTGGGAAAGCCCCAGATGCGGAACGCGGCCACCATACCGCTCTGCGTGAGTGCCGGCATCGCCGACATTTCACCCCAGGCATAGGCAAAAAACTTCAGCGGCCGGGCGGCGGTGATCCGCGCATCAAGCTGGCGCAAGGACCCCGCCGCCGCATTGCGCGGATTGGCAAACACCTTTTCGCCCGCTTCGGCCTGCCGGGCATTGATGGCGGCAAAATCGGCATGGCTGAGGTAGATTTCGCCGCGCACCTCGGCAACGTCTGGCGCGCCAGCCGGCAAGTGATGCGGAATGCCGGCGATGGTGCGCACATTGGCGGTCACATCCTCGCCCTCGAAGCCGTCACCGCGCGTAGCAGCATGGACGAGAACGCCCTTCTCATACCGCAGCGAGCAGGACAGCCCGTCGATCTTCGGCTCCGCCGTGAAGAACAGCGCCGTATCCACCGGCCAATCGAGGAACCGCCTGATGCGCGCCACGAAATCCGCCACGTCATCGGATGAAAACGCATTGGCCAGCGACAGCATCGGCACCGCATGGCGGATCTTGCCGAACTTGGCGGAAGGCGCCGCCCCGACCTTCTGCGTAAGGCTCTCCGCCGATTTCAGATGCGGAAATGCTGTTTCCAGCGCTTCGTAGCGCCGGCGCAGCGCGTCATAGTCAGCGTCGCTGATGCTCGGTGCGTCGTCCGCGTAATAGCGCTGGTCATGGCCGGCGATCTCTTCGCCCAGCGCCGCATGTTCGGCCTGCGCTTCCAGCGGCGTCAGTTTGTCGATGGGCAGGCGTGCCATCAGGCCCCCGCCAGCAGGCGCGCAGCAGCGGCCCGCGCCTCATTGGTAATGGTTTCGCCAGACAACATCCGTGCGATCTCCTCCAGGCGCGACTCAGCCGCCAACGTCGATACCCGCGTGGCAACCCGCGCCCCCGCATCCACAGCGTCCTTGGCAATCAGCATATGGGTGTCGGCCCGTGCGGCGACCTGCGGTGCGTGGGTGACGGACAGAACCTGCGAGCGCATGGACAGCCGCGCAAGGCGCTGGCCAATGGCATCGGCCACCGCGCCGCCAACGCCTGAATCAATCTCGTCGAACACCAGCGTCGGCGCCGAACCGCGATCGGCCAGCACCACCTTCAGCGCCAGCATGAATCGCGAGAGTTCGCCCCCCGAAGCCACCTTCATCAGGGGGCCAGGCCGCGTGCCAGGGTTGGTTTGCACATGAAATTCCACCCGGTCAAAGCCATGCGCGCCGCCCGCCTCCTCGGCGGTGATCGCAGTCATGAAGCGCGCACGCTCCAGTTTCAGCGGCGGAAGTTCCGCATTGACGGCCTCATCGAGCGCCTCGGCCGTTGCCTTGCGGCGGTCACTGAGCGCGCGGGCAGCGGATTCGTAGGCACCCCTCGTCGCCTCACGCGCGGCATCAAGGCGCCGCATCTCTGCCTCGCCGAATTCCAGCGCATCTAGTTGCGCCCGAAAACTCGCAGCCAACGCCGGCAGGGCATCAACACGCGTGTTGTGCTTGCGGGCCGCCGCGCGCAGGGCAAACAGCCGCTCCTCGATCTGTTCGAGTTCGCGCGGGTCGTAATCGGCTTCACGGATGGCGACGGCCAGCACCGCCTGCGCCTCGTCCAGCGCCGTCAACGCGCCATCGAGCGCCTTCACGACCGGCTCGATCAGCGCCGGCGCCTGCCCGCTGCGCCGTTCCAGCCGCCGCATCAACGCGGATACGATGGGAATGGGCGAATGGGCCCCGCTGACAACCTCCTGCGCCTCGTTGAGGTCAGCAGCCACCTTCTCGGCCGCCATCATGACCTGACGACGGGTCGCAAGGGCTTCCTCTTCATCCGGCTCCGGGGCGAGCGCACTGAGTTCATCGGCAGCATGGCGCAGATAATCCGCCTCCTTGCGCGCCGCCTCAATGCGGGCGGCGTGGGCGCAGAAATCCGCCTCCGCCTGCTTCCAGCCGCGATGCAGCGCAGAAACCTCGGCAACGAGGTTTTCGAGCCCACCATACGCATCGACAAGATCGCGATGCCGCGCGGAATCGACCAGCGCCCGCTCGTCGTGCTGACCGTGAATCTCAACCAGCGCCGCGCCAATACTCTTCAGAACCTGCACGCTCACCGGCTGATCGTTGATGAAGGCGCGCGTCCGCCCGTCCGGCATCTGCACGCGCCGGAGAATCAACCCGCCGTCGGTGTCGAGCCCCGCCTCCGCCGCTGCTCGCATCGCGTCATGGTCGGCGGCAAGATCGAACACCGCGCTCACCTGCCCTTGTGCCTGGCCGTGACGCACGAGCGAGCCATCGCCCCGCCCGCCAAGCGCCAGCGCAAAAGCATCGAGCAGAATGGATTTACCCGCGCCGGTCTCGCCGGTCAGCACACTCAGGCCACGGTCGAGGGCAAGGTCAAGCCGGTCGATCAGCACAATGTCGCGGATCGAAAGCTGCGCCAGCATGGCCGCCCGCCGCCCGGTTCAGAGGCTGGCAGTGCGCGTGAAGTTGCGGAACTGCTTGCTGATCCACGAACCGGAACTCTCGCGCGGTTCCGTGCCATTCGACTGCATCAGCGTATAGGCATCCTTGTACCACGGACTTTCGGGGAAGTTGTGGCCCAGCACCGCCGCCGCCGTCTGCGCTTCGGGCACGATGCCGAGCGCCATATAGGCTTCCGAAATCCGGTACAGCGCTTCTTCCACATGCCGCGTCGTCTGGTAGCGCACCAGAACCTCGCGGAAGCGGTTCACGGCGCCGGTATAGTTGCGCTGCTTGAGGTAATAGCGGCCAATGTCCATTTCCTTGCCGGCGAGCTGGTCACGCGCCATCAGCACACGCTGCTTGGCATCGGCGGCATACTCGGACTTCGGCCACTTGCGGCCCACTTCATCAAGAGCAAGCATCGCCCGCTCTGTCCGCTCCTGATCCCGGGTAATGTCGGGAATCTGGTTATAATAGGACATGCCGACCAGATACTGCGCATACGCCGCATCCTGATCCGCAGGATAAAGCTGGACAAAGCGCCGCCCGCTGGCAATTGCCTCGTCGTAATCGCCATTTTCGTAGCTGGCGAACGTGGTCAGCACCAGCGCCTTCCGCGACCAGCTCGAATAAGGATACTGCTTGTCGAGTTCGGCGAACTTCTTCACCGCCGGCTCATACTGCTTCTTGTCGAGCCGGGCGAGACCATCGTTGAACAGCACTTCCGCCGGCTCTTCCTTGCCGATGTCGCTCTTGGGCCCCTTGTCCGTGAAATAGGCAAGCGGGTTCATGCTCTCCATCGTCTCGCAAGCCGACAGAGCAACAGCCAGCGCCGCGGCCACAACGAACCGCGCACTACGCGCGCCAAACCCTACACGAACCATGATCCGCCTGTACCTGTCCGTTCCTGCGCGCGACATTTGCACGAGAATTTACCGTTCCGCAACCAGACTGCGATGCCAGTACCGCCCCACAGGAGAATTATTGTTAACGCCTGGACTTCTTGCGCCCGAATGTGGCGAAGCGACGGCACCGCATCTGAGAGCCTGTGTGAAAAACAAAATCCCCGGCTTTTTGACCGGGGATGATGCAGGAAGACAAGAGCCGATCAGCGCGTGTGGGGACCGAAGGCCGGCGCGGGCGCCACCAGTTCGCCATGCCCGGTCTCGCGCGAAATGTCACGGCGGGCGGTCGTCGCATCGACAATCGCGTAGGCCGAGCGGTCGTCAAACAGCTTCTGAAGCATCATCACGTTGAGTTTGTGGCCGGGGCAGAAGGCCCGATAGGTGCCACGGAGCATGTAGCCGGCAAGAGCCAGATCGCCGACAGCATCAAGGATCTTGTGGCGGACGAACTCATCCGCGAAGCGCAGGCCCTCGGGATTGATCACACGGTCATCCCCAACGGCGACGGTATTCTCAAGGCTGGCGCCAAGGGCAAAGCCGGCCTTCCACAGCATCTCGACATCCTTCATGAAACCGAAGGTACGGGCGGCGGAAATCTCGGAGCGGAAACGGCCAGGCGTAAGATCGAAGCTGCGGGCCTGACGACCGATCACCGGCGTATCAAAGGCAATCTCGACATCCAGGCTGAGCGTGTTGCCGCCCGGAACAAGCTCGGCATAGGAGCGGCCGTTCTCGACACGCACCGGCTTGAGCACTTTCAGAACCTTGCGGTTGGCGCTCAGCGGCACCACGCCCACCTGGTCGATCGCCTCGACGAACACACGCGAGGAGCCGTCGAGAATCGGAAGCTCCGGCCCGTCGATCTCGATCAGGGCATTGTCGACGCCAAGGCCGGCAAGAGCGGCAAGGCAATGTTCAACCGTGGAAACGGTCGCGCCGCAATCAGAACCGATCACGGTGCAGAGTTCAGTCTGGCGGACAGCGCCGAAACGCGCCTCGATCAGGCGTTCGCGCCCGCCGGCAAGACCGGTGCGCAGAAACACATAACCGGAATTGGCATCGGCAGGGTGAAGGATCACACGAGCGGGGCGGCCAGAGTGGACACCAATGCCGTCCACGACGATACGATCACCCAGCGTTGTTTGCTTCACGAGCCCAATCCTTTGTCTTGCCGGACCGCCCGGAGAGAGTGGTCTGGCGGATGGCGCAACAGATCGAATCAAATCAACCGTCACACCATCAGGTTCGGGAAGGTGAATAACCGCGTAACCCTTATAATCAAAATCACGCTTTTTAACCGAGTGTAACAGAAACCGTGAGCGCGTGACGGGTAGCGAAGATAACGAATTTCCAAAACGATTACAGAGGCCTACGCGAGGCCTCTGTTGAAAGTTCCGGCCGGTGCGCGCCAACATCGGGCGCGCGCCTCAGTTGGCCTGACGGCGCAGGAAGGCGGGAATTTCGAGTTGCTCGTCAGCGCTGTTGCCAGCCTGGTTCGCAACGCGCCCCATCGGATCGAGATGGCCAGCAGCCGCACGCTGCACGGGAGCCGCCGGGCGGCGCGCATATTCCGCATGAGTCGCGCTCGGCGCCGGTGTTGCAACCGCCACGGGCGGCGTCACCGGAACAGGCGCAGCCCCCACACCATCTTCGCGGCGGCCAAGACCGACCGCAGCGAGGCGCTGCATCAGCGTCATGCGCTTGCTTTCCACCGGATGCATGGTGGCAGCCTCGGCACGCGGCTCCTGCGCGCGAACGAGCTGCTGACCCGGCTGCGGCAGATCTTCCACCGCAGGCATCCGCGGCTGGCGAATGGCGGCCCGCTCGGGCGCCGGGGGAATGAAATGGCTGGCCGGGGCGAACTGCGGCGCAGGGGCCTGCTCGACAACCGGCTCCGGCACATAAACCGGGCGCGGCGCGACCGGCTGGATCGTCACGTCATGCTGCACACGCACCGGCTCAGGCTGGGGCGTCATCATGGTCTCGGCGGCAGCGACGGGCGCCTCGATCCGCGTGGCAGGTTGCTGAACCTGCGCCCGGGCGGCCATATGCGCCCGAAGTTTCTCGGCCATTTCCTGCAGGCGCTGATCCTGGCTGCGGGTCTGTTCGACCTCCTTGGGCGAACGGTCGAGCCCGGTGGCAACCACCGACACGCGGATGATGCCATCGAGCGATTCGTCCTGCGTCGCACCGAAGATGACATTGGCGTCGGCTTCCACTTCCTGACGGATGCGATTGGCGGCCTCGTCCACCTCGTAGATCTTCATGTCGCGGCCACCGGTGATCGAGATCAGAAGGCCACGCGCCCCCTTCATCGACACCTCGTCAAGCAGCGGATTGGCAATGGCGGCCTCGGCAGCATGAATTGCCCTGCCCTCGCCAGTCGATTCGCCCGTGCCCATCATCGCCTTGCCCATCTCGCGCATCACGGCGCGTACGTCGGCGAAGTCGAGGTTGATCAGGCCCGGCTTGACGATCAGGTCGGTGATCGAGGCAACGCCGGAATAGAGCACCTGGTCCGCCATCGAGAAGGCCTCGGCGAAGGTGGTCTTGTCATTGGCGATGCGGAAAAGGTTCTGGTTCGGGATCACGATCAGCGTATCGACCGAGGACTGTAGCTCGGCAATGCCGGCCTCAGCCACCGCCATGCGGCGCGGCCCCTCGAAATGAAACGGCTTGGTGACGACGCCGACGGTGAGGATGCCCATTTCACGGGCTGCGCGGGCAATAACGGGCGCAGCGCCCGTGCCCGTGCCGCCGCCCATGCCAGCGGTGATGAAGGCCATGTGCGAACCGTTCAACTGGTCGCGAATCTCGTCGAGCACCTCTTCGGCAGCGGAACGGCCAACCTCGGGCATCGAACCTGCGCCGAGCCCTTCGGTGACCTGCACACCCATCTGAATGCGACGATCCGCCCGCGACAGTCGCAGCGCCTGCGCATCCGTGTTGGCAACGACGAAATCGACCCCCGCGAGGCCGCATTCGATCATGTTGTTCACGGCGTTGCCGCCAGCACCGCCGCAACCGAAAACCGTGATCCGCGGCTTGAGTTCCCGAATGTCGGGCGCCTGCAGCGAGATGGTCATCTGATGGCCTCTTTCCGTTGGGGACGCCACACAGAGGCGCCGCCGTTACTACTCAACCGGATTGAGACGGTAGCCTGACATGGTTAAGGGATAGTAATTGTCGACTGATTCTGAAAGGAATTTTTCGGATTTTGGCCACCCTTCGCTAAGCATGTTTTGCGGTCGGCAATTTTTATGCGCCGCACGAATCCTGCTTCCGCAGGCTTGACGGCAACGACACATCCGCGCTTGCTCGTCAGACAACCGAGCGCGAGTGCCCCATGCGATCCCTTCTATGCGTCAAACCCGGCGAGCTTGAAATCGTCGAGCGCCCCCGCCCTGCATCACCAGGCACGGGCGAAGTGCTGGTTCGCATCCGCCGCGCCGGCGTTTGCGGCACCGATCTGCACATTTTTGAAGGGACGCATCCTTATCTGCAATATCCGCGCGTCATCGGCCACGAACTTGCCGGCGAGATTGCCGAAGTCGGCCCGGGCACAACGCTCCGTCCAGGCCAGCAGGTCTATGTCATCCCCTATCTCTCCTGCGGTTCGTGCGTTGCCTGCCGCAAGGGCAAGACGAATTGCTGCCAGACCATTGCCGTGCTCGGCGTCCACAAGGATGGCGGCATGGCCGATTTCGTCTGCCTGCCGGAAAGCAATGTTGTGGCGGCGGATGGCGTGACGCTGGATGAGGCCGCCATGGTCGAGTTTCTTGCCATTGGCGCCCATGCGGTGCGCCGTGCGGCGCCCGGCCCGAACGATCGCGTGCTGGTGGTCGGCGCCGGGCCCATCGGTATCGGCTGCATGATCTTTGCAAAGCTGCGCGGTGGCAGTGTCACCGCCCTCGACATGCGGCAGGACCGGCTGAATTTCTGCCGCGACCGGCTCGGCGTCGATCATGCGGTGAAGGTCGGCCCTGATGCGAAGGCCGAACTTGGCGCCCTCACCGGCGGTGACTTCTATGATGTGGTCATCGATGCCACAGGCAACGCAAAAGCCATGATGGCCGGCTTCGATTATGTCGCCCACGGCGGCGCATATGTGTTCGTCTCGATCGTCCTTGATACGATCACCTTCTCGGACCCCGAGTTCCACAAGCGTGAGACAACGCTTCTCGGCAGCCGTAACGCGACACGCGAGGATTTTGAGACGGTGTTTGCCGCCATGCGCGCGGGCAAGGTGCCGACGGATGCACTTGTGACCCATCGCGCCCCGCTGGCCGAGGCCCCCGCCCGCTTTGCAGAATGGCTTCGGCCCGAGACAGGCGTCATCAAGGCGATTCTGGAGATTTAGTCCGGCCTAGAAGCTGTCGCGGATCCAGCGACCGACCTTGCCGATATAGCTGTCGGTGCCGGTGGCGAGCAGGCGTCCGCGCGTCGGCTCGAAATGTTCGAGCGCCGCCACCTGCGGATAGACCAGCAGGCCGACCGCCGTGGCAAAGGCCGGCGATTTCGCTGCTTCCGGCAGACCCTGGATGCCGACCGGACGACCAATCCGCACATGCTTGGTCAGGATCTTGCGGCTGAGTTCCGGCAAGCCGGCGAGTTGCGCGCCGCCGCCCGTCAGCACGATGCGCTGGCCGGCATTGAGGGCGAATCCCGCCCGCTGGAGCCGGTCACGCACGAGTTCGAGGATTTCTTCGACACGCGGCCGCACGATGCGCGTCACCTGGCTGCGCGGAATCTGGTTGGGATAATCGCGGGCATCCTCGCCCACCTGGCGGATGGCGATCAGATCGCGGTCGTCGGATGCGGTTTCGATGCACGAGCAGGTCAGGGTTTTCAGCCGCTCGGCATCCTCAAGGCGCATCGAAAGGCCGCGCGCAAGATCCATGGTGATGTGATTGCCGCCCACGGCCACGGCATCGCAATGCACGAGACGCCCGCGCTGGAAAATGCCGACACTGGTGGTGCCGCCACCAAAATCGATGCAGGCGACACCCATTTCGGCTTCATCATCAACCAGCGTCGAGAGCGCCGAGGCATAGGGCGTACCCACCATCGCCTCCACCTTGAGATGGCCACGCTCCACGGCCAGCATCAGGTTTTTCTGGGCCAGCATGTCACAGGTCGCCACATGCATATCGACATGCAGGTGATCACCCAGCATCCCGCGTGGATCACGGATATGGCGCGATTCGTCGAGGCAATAGCCGATCGGCAGCGAGTGGAGCACGATGCGCCCCTGCGTCATCGACTGGCTGATCGCCGCATCCATGACCCGATGCACATCGCTGTCATTGATTGTGCGGCGATGCAGGTTGACCGAACCGGTGAACTGGCGCGAGGCGAGGCGCCCGCCGGTCATATTCACGATGGTCGATTCCACCTGAACGCCGGCCATGCGTTCTGCGGCGTCCACCGCCAGACGCACCGCACGTTCAGCCTCTTCAAGATCGACGACCACACCGCCCTTCAGCCCGCGCGAACGTTGGTGGCCAATGCCAAGCACCCGCATCCGGTGCGTGCGCCCACGCAGGGTATCGCTCTGATCCATCGGATCCAGCCGCGCAATCAGGCAGACAACCTTGCTGGTACCTACGTCCAACGCCGAGAGAATCGCACTCTTGCGCGCCGAAACCGGCTTGATTCTTGGAGACAGACCGTCGCGCCCGGACATCAGCCACGCCTCTTCAGTTTTTCGATTCGTTTTTCAAGTGAGTCATAACGCGCCTGCGCCGCGTCCTCGGTCACCCGCACTGTGATCCGGTCCGGCTGGCGAAGATCGACGCCGATAATATCACGCGACAAAAGCCGCGTGTCGCGGTCGATTTCGGCCAGCCGTGCGAGAGCCTTGGCCGGCTCCTCTTCAGGCAGCTTCACATCGATTCCGTTCTTGAGTTTCAGGTTCCAGCGCCGCTCGCCCACCAGCGTCCCAGCCCGGACCAGCGGCGCGATTTCCGGCACCTCCAGCAGGATGCCGACATAGTCACGCACGCGCTTGTTGGCGCCGTTCCCCACCACATGCGGCAGGGTGATGAAACGGTCATCCCGCAAGGAGTCGATGGCTGTGCCATCAGCCGAGACAACCTGCACCGAGCCGTCCTTCTGCCACAGGGCAAAGGCGGTCCGCTCGGTAATGTCGATCGCCAGTCTGTTGGGATAAAGCTTGCGCACACTCACCTCGTCGATGAGCGGAATGCGTTTCAGCCGCTCCTGCACGGCGGCAATATCGAGAAACGGCAGCGAGGCGGTGGCCGGCATGGCGGCGGCAGCGAACACCTCCTCCACGGAGAGTTCGCGGTTTCCCACCACCGAAACCGACGCAATGTTCAGCCCTACAAGCCGCGCGGCGATATCACTGACAGAGCCGTACTGCCGCTGGAACTGGTCGTAATGGCCGCCGGCATTGAAGCCAATCGCCGAGAAGGTCGCGATGATCGCCAGCGCCGCCGCCGAGCCGATGCCACGCGGCACGTCGAACCGGCGCGCATGGCCGCGACGCTGGGCCGCGCGCATTGCGCGCCGGTCTGCCCAGGCTTCCTTCCAGGCGTCAAGGTTCAGGGCCTTTGCGACCCGTCCCTTCAACGCTCCAGAGAGGCGTCCTCCACCATCCATGCTACCAACTCACTGAACGTCATTCCGGCGTGTGCGGCCATGTCAGGCACAAGAGAAGTCTCGGTCATGCCAGGCTGCGTGTTGACTTCAAGGCAGATCAGCGTGTTCGTCGCCTCGTCGTACCTGAAGTCCGCGCGGCTCACGCCACGGCACCCGAGCGCCTCATGCGCCCTTACGGATAGTTCTTGGACTTTTCGGTAAACATCCGGTTTAATTTCCGCCGGCAGAACGTGAATTGATCCGCCTTTGGAATATTTTGCCTCATAGTCGTAGAAGGCGGTCGAGGGTGACAGGATCTCGATCACGCCGAGGGCCTTGGCGCCCTCCTTCAGTCCCATCACACCGCAGGTCAGTTCCCGCCCCGGAATGAACTGCTCGACCAGCACCATCTCGCCCATGGTCCAGTCCTCGCGCAACAGTTCCTGCGGCGGATGGCTGCGCCCATCCTTGACGATGAACACGCCGAAGGACGAGCCTTCCGACACCGGCTTTGCCACATAGGGCGGCGCGATGACATGGCGTTTGGCTGCCTCGAAGCGCGACACGGTGACACCATGCGCCACCGGAACCCCCGCTGCGGCCATCACGGTCTTGGCCTGATCCTTCTTCATCGCCAGCGCCGAGGCGAGCACGCCCGAATGCGTGTAGGGAATTTTCAGAATCTCGAGAACGCCCGGAATGCAGCCATCCTCGCCGTATTTGCCATGCAGCGCGTTGAACGCGACATCCGGCTTCAGTGCGGCGAGTACCTGCGCCACATCCGGCCCGACATCGACCTCGGTGACGCGATAGCCCGCCTGCCGCAATCCGGCGGCGCATCCCTTGCCCGTATTCAGGCTGACCGGGCGCTCGGTGGCCATGCCACCCATCAGAACCGCAACGTGTTTCATGGAAAATGCCCTTTCGGGAGCCATTGATTCTGCTCCGTTATGGCATCTTTAAGGTTACCGAAGCGTTCCGCTCAGCCTGCCCGCGAGAGAACCGGGAAAATCTTCATCGCGCCGACGGCGACCATCTCGACAGAGATCGCCAGCAGGATCATTCCCATGATGCGGGTTGTTATGACGCGCATGGTTTCGCTCATCACCGCACCGATCTGGGCAGCGAAGTAAAAGCCCAGGAACATGATAAGCAGAACAACGGCGACGATGATGCAGAATGCCATGAAGTTGGCAGCGCTACCCGCATGTCCGCCATAGATGATCATCGTCGCGATCGAGCCGGGGCCAACCACCATAGGAAAGGTAATCGGATAGAACGCGACGCCGGACAGATCGGGGTCCCCGGCCTTCGCCGCGGCCGGCCTCTGATGCGACGCAATCGTGTCGCCGTTCAGCATGTTCCAGGCGATGTGGGCCAGCACCAATCCGCCGGCGATCCGGAATTCATCAATCGTGATGCCGAAGAAGGAGATGATCGCCTGCCCTGCAATCAGCACCACGGCGGACATGATCGCCGAATAGAGCGTCACCTTGACTGCAAGCGTACGCTGCTCTGCAACCGTGAAGCCGCCCGTCAACGCCAGAAAGATCGGAAGGTTCATGAAGGGGTTCATCACCGCGAACAGCGCGCCGAATGCCCTTTCCATAACTGCGAAGTCCATTCTGGCCCTTTTTCGTTCGTATCGGCGCAGCCTGTGCCGAACGCGCGCAATATACAAGTGCCCGTCCGGCTTGGCGTCAGGCCATGGCCCGCGCAAAAGCCTCCCAGACGCGCTTTGGCTGCGTATAACGATTGATCGTCAAATGCTCGATGGCCTCGATCCGCCAGCACTCGGACAGCAGGCGTTCGACCGCCAGACGATTCAAGAAGCGCTTGGGAGAGCCCTCGACAAGATAATAATCCGGTTCGATCTCGCTGGTGGCATCGCGATGGCGCCGCGCACCAAAATGATAGTCGTCGGTCGCATTGAAGCGTGCAAGCAGCACACCGCTCGGTTTTGCAATTGCGCGCAGGCGGCGAACCAAATCGACCGTCTCAGCCCAAGAAAAGTAATGAAGCGACAGGCTTGCCAGCACCACATCAATCGATCCAGGCTCTACTGGAAAGACCGCTCGCACGTCTTGGGACAAAAACCGGGAAGATTGCGCAAAGGCCGTTGCCTTTTCTCTGGCGCGCTCCACCGCTACAAGATTTATATCGATACCGGTTACAGATAACCCCGCCCGGAGCAGAACGACGGAATCACGCCCTTCGCCGCAGCCCACCTCGAATACACGGCCATCCTTGCCCGCCTCCACGATACGAGGCAGCCACCGATCAAGCCACAGATCGCTCACATCGGTATTCCGACCCGCTTGACTTCCCATTCCAGCTCGATGCCGGAATGCGCCTTCACTTTCGCGCGCACGGCTTCGCCCAGCCCCTCGATGTCGGCGGCAGTCGCCCCATCATGCGCGATCAGGAAGTTGGCATGCTTTTTCGACATTTCCGCCTGCCCGACGCTGAGGTCAAGCCCACCCGCATCGCGGATCAATCGCCACGACGAATGCCCCGGCGGATTCTTGAAGGTGGAGCCCGCCGTGCGGACCTTGGTCTCCTGATCCTTCTCGCGATGCTCCTGCACCCGCGCGTTGATCGCCGCCACCTCTTCCGGTGGGCGGGCAAAGCCCTGAAACACCGCTTCTGTGAAGATAAGGTCCGCCGGCGCACCGGAATTTCGATAGACGAACTTCATGTCGTCCAGCGAGAGTTTGACCACCTCGCCCGCGCGCGTCACCGCCGTTGCCTCGACAAAGCGCTCGCGCGTCTCGCCCTCGATCTCGGGGTTAGTGTTGGAGCGCGTGCCGGCATTCATCCTGAGCGCGCCACCGATCGACCCCGGAATGCCGAACAGGAATTCCAGCCCCCCGATGCCGGCCTCCGCCGCCACGATGCCGACCCGGCGATCGGCCGCAAAAGCCCCCGCCCGGATGCGATGCCCCTCCTCCACCGTGATCTGCCCGAAAGCGCGCGGCGAAAAGCGGATGACGACGCCCGGAATGCCGCCGTCGCGGATGATCATGTTCGAGGCAAGCCCGATCACCATCACCGGAATTTCCGCCGGCAGATGCTTCATGAAATAGGCAAGATCCGCAGTGTCCGCCGGCGTGAACAGCACCTGCGCCGGCCCGCCCACCCGCAGCCAGGTCATCGGCGCCAATGGCTCATTGGCAAGCAGCCGCCCGCGAAGATCGGGCATCCGGGCCTTGAGATCGGCGGTGATGTCGGGACGTATCACAATACTATTTCCTTGTAACCTGCATAGCAATTTCAATTTCTTGTAAATTTTGATGCATCAATTTATTTAGCTCCGAAAACGAATCTCCACAATTTTTTAATTCATTATAACGCGCTTGATCAAATTTTTTATAGTCTCGGAATTTATTTTGGCTTTTACTTGAAGAAAACCGAGCTCGGTATGTTCCAATAACATACCCAGTCTCATTAATATCATAAATACAATGAGCTAATTCATTTCTAGTTGTGTTTAACGACTCCAACCTCTTGAATATTTTTTTAGTTCTTTCCTTCAAATCTTCGCGCAAATTCTGATGTATAAGCCTCTTAACTAACTCAACACGCGAAGCAAGATTGTTAAATGAATAAAATATTATCTCAGCATTTGCATCCGTGGTCCCAATAAGAAACTTTAAATAATATATAACAAGGCTTTCGTTATTAGATGCATGCGTCATAATATAGCCAACCATCTCATAGATGGTTTTGCGTTGTTGATATGCCTCAATATTTAAGCGATCAAATTTAGGTATTTCGTAAGGCATCGCCTCACCCCTTAATCGCCGCCAGTTCCCCCGGCAGCGCATAGGCCCATTGCGTGATATTGCCGGCGCCGAGGCAGACGACATAATCGCCGGGCTTTGCCACCTCGGCCACCATGCCGGCCAGCGCCTCCGGCCCCGGCAGCGCCACCGCATTGCGATGGCCGCGCGCCTTGATGGCGGAGACGAGATCGTCCTTCTGCGCCCCTTCGATGGGCGCTTCGCCCGCCGCATAGGTATCGGCCACGATCACCAAGTCGGCATCGTTGAAGCAGGAGGCAAAATCGTTGAACAGCGATTGCAGGCGCGTGTAGCGATGCGGCTGGACGATGGCGACCACCTGCCCCTTGGTGGAATTGCGCGCGGCCCTGAGCACGGCGGCGATTTCCACCGGATGATGCCCGTAATCATCGAAGATCAGCGCGCCATTCCATTCTCCGGTCTTCGTGAAGCGCCGCTTGACGCCGCCGAAGCCCGCAAGCGCCTTCCGGATCGTCTCCACCGGCACGCCGAGATCATAGGCCACCGCAATCGCTGCCGTGGCATTGAGGGCGTTGTGATGGCCCGGCATCGGCATCACGAGGTCGCGCACCACCATGTCGGTGCCGCGCTTACGGTCGCGGATCAGCAGCGTGAATTTTGACTGGCCGCCGGTCAGGTCGATGTCGATGATGCGGAAATCGGCCTGCGGATTCTCGCCATAGGTCAGCACCCGGCGATCCTGAATCTCGCCCACCATCTGCTGCACCGTGGGATGGTCGAGACACATCACGGCGAACCCGTAGAACGGCAGGTTGTTCACAAAGGAGCGGAAGGCATCCTTGATCGCATCGAACGTCTTGAAATGATCGAGATGCTCTGGGTCGATGTTGGTGACAATGGCGACATCCGCCGGCAGCTTCAGGAAGGTGCCGTCGCTCTCATCGGCCTCCACCACCATCCATTCGCCGGCGCCGATGCGGGCGTTTGTGCCATAGGCATTGATGATGCCGCCGTTGATGACGGTCGGGTCGAAGTTCCCGGCATCAAGGAGGGTCGCCACCAGCGAGGTCGTCGTCGTCTTGCCATGGGTGCCGGCAATGGCGATGGCGCTCTTGAAGCGCATCAGTTCGGCCAGCATCTCGGCCCGGCGCACCACGGGAATGCGCTTTTCGCGCGCGGCGACGAGTTCGGGGTTGTCCCGCTTGATCGCGGTGGAGACCACCACCACCTCCGCATCGCCGACATTCTCGGCCTTGTGTCCGACAAAGCAGGTGATGCCAGCATCACGCAGGCGCTTGACATTGGCGCCATCCGCCGCGTCCGAACCTTGCACGGTATAGCCGAGGGTTTTGAGCACCTCTGCGATACCGGACATGCCGATGCCGCCGATGCCGATGAAATGGATGGCTCCCGTAGAGCGCGGAATTTTCATGTCGGTTCCCCGAAAGAGTATTGCGGGCGGGATTAACGCCGGACCGTCGCAAAAACAAGGTCAGCAAGCCGCCCGGCGGCATCCGGCACCGCCACGGATCGCGCTTTCTCCGCCTGCGTGGCCAGAATTTGCGGCTGATCCATCAGCCTGGCGATTTCGCCGGCCAGCCAGTCAGGCGTGAAATTGTCCTGCCGGCAAAGCGTTGCCCCGCCCGCGTCTGCGAGCACAGCGGCATTCGCCGCCTGATCCTGATCGAGACTGCCGGGCAACGGCACGAGGATCGAGGGCCGACCGATCACTGCAAGCTCGGCCACCGTCGAGGCACCAGATCGGCAGATGACCAGATGCGCGGCGGCGATTTTCGCCGGCATATCCTTGAAGAACGGCGAGATTTCCGCAGAAACGCCCATCAGGCCGTAAGCCTTCTCCACCCGCTCGCGATCTTCCTCGCGCGCCTGCTGGACGAGATGGAGCCGCGCCCGCATCGCGGCAGGCAAAAGCGCGATGGCCGGCGGCACGATCTCGCTCATCACCCGCGCGCCCTGGCTGCCGCCGAAGACGAGCAATTGCAGCACCCCGTCCCCCGGCAGCGCCGGAAATGGCACCTCCGCAGCCGCCAGAACCGGCGGACGCACCGGATTGCCCACAACGCTGGTCTTGTCCGGAAACTGGGTCGCCTTCAGCGGAAAGCCCGTGGCGATGCGCGTGACTTTCGGTGCAAGAAAGCGGTTTGCCCGGCCCATCACGCCATTCTGCTCGTGAATGATGGTCGGAATTTTCCGCATCGTCGCGGCATAAACAGGCGGTACCGTGGGATAACCGCCAAAACCCACCACGACATCGGGTTTCAGCCTGTCCATCAGCTTCAACGCCTGCCGTGTCCCGACGGCGAGCGCAATCGCTCCCTTCAACCTTCCCAGAAAGCCCTTGCCGGTCACAGTGCCACTTGTCACCTGATGCAGCGTTGCCGGGAACTTGTCGGCATAGATCGCGGCCCGGTCGTCCGAGACGAGTTCCACCACAGCGCCGCGCGCCACCAGGACATTGGCGAGACTTTCAGCCGGAAACAGATGCCCGCCCGTACCGCCAGCCGCCAGCAGAACCTTGATGGGCGCACTCATGCCGGCACCGCCCTGAGGCCGGTCGACACGCGCGAGACGAGAGCCGCACTCGGCCGACGCCGGGTGACGGCCAGCAGGAAGCCGGTCGTGATTGCCAGTGAGATCAGCGAGGACCCACCGTAGGAGATGAAGGGCAGCGTCATGCCCTTGGGCGGGATGAGGTCGAGATTGACGGCCATGTTGATGCTCGCCTGAAGCCCGAACAGCATGGCTAGTCCCGCCGCCGCAAAGCGCGCGAACGGGTCCTCGTTGCGGAAGGCATTCGACAGCGCCCGCAGCACGATGAAGGCGAACAGCGCCACGATGACCATGCAGACGATAAGCCCGAACTCCTCCCCGACCACAGCGAAGATATAATCCGTGTGGCTGTCGGGCAGGATGCGTTTCACCGTGCCCTCGCCCGGCCCCTTGCCGAGCCAGCCGCCAGAAAGCAGGCTTTCACGCGCGGTTTCCGCCTGGAACTCGCCCGCCCCGCCATTGCCCTTGTTCAGGAACTTGTCGATACGCGAGGTGACGTGCGGCAGGAATTTATAGGCGAGAAACAGTCCGCCGACACCGAGAATGCCGAGCCCGGCAACCCAGAGAAGATGCAGGCCCGCGAGGAAGAAGAGCCCGCACCAGACCGCCGTGACCAGCATCGTCTGCCCGAAATCCGGCTGGAGAATCAGCGGCACGATGACGATGGGCAACAGCAACATGGCCATGGGCGTCCCCGGCATGTCGGCCCGGCTCGCCTTTTCCGAAAAGGCCCAGGCCGCCATGATGATGAAGGCCGGTTTCAGGAATTCGGACGGCTGGATGGAGATGCCCGCCAGCGAGATCCAGCGCCGCGCGCCCTTCACTTCCGCGCCAAAAAGCAGCGTGGCGACCACCAGCGCCAGCGCCACAAAGAACAGCACCAGTGCCATGCGCCGCACATGTCGCGGCGAAAGAAACGAGACCCCGACCATCGTAATTAACGCCAGCACCAGGAAGAACGCCTGCCGGTTGACGAAATAGAAGGTTGGCAGACCAAGGCGCGCCGCAACAGGCGGGCTCGCCGCAAGGCCGAACAGGATGCCGAGCAGCATCAGCGCCATGAAGCTGAACAGCAGCCAGCGGTCGATGGTCCACCACCATTCATTGAACGCAGATCGATCGGCGCGGCTGACCATGGTCACGCTCCCTTCGTTTTCGGCACAAAGCCCGGCAGAGCCTCGACAAGGACGCGGAAATGATCACCGCGCTGCTCATAGTTCTTGTATTGATCGTAGGAAGCGCAGGCCGGCGACAGCAGAACCACACCGCCACCCTCGCGCTGGGCATCCTCCAGCGCGCTCATCACCGCCACATCCAGCGTGCCGGAGTGGACATGGCGGACACCATCACCCAGCGTTTCGGCGAACTCGGCGGCAGCATCGCCGATGAGATAGGCCTTGGCGATTCGCTCGAAATGCCCGCGAAGCGGCTCGATGCCGCCCTCCTTGGCCTTGCCGCCGGCAATCCAGTAGATGCCCTTCTCGAACGCACCGAGCGCCTTGTCGGTCGAATCTGCATTCGTCGCCTTGGAATCATTGAGAAAGAGCACCCGGCCCACCTTGCCGATCTCTTCCATACGGTGCGCAAGTCCACCAAAGCTCTGCAAACCTTCGCGGATCGTCACGGCATTGACGCCGAGCGAGGTGACGACGGCAATGGCCATTGCTGCATTCTGGGCGTTGTGGCGCCCGCGCAGCGCGCCGATGCCGGCAAGATCCGCCGCCTCGATCCGCTTGCCCTTGTGCGCGAACATGACGCGCGAGCCTTCTGCATAGAGCCCGTTCGGCACCGGCGTCTGCACCGATACCCGTATGCTGGCCTTGCTCTTTTCATCGCGATGGCGCGCCATGGCGGCAGAAAAATCATCGTCGATGCCGATCACGGCCAGATCGGCAGCCGCAACCATTCGCTCCTTGATGGCGGCGTAATTCTCCACGGTGCCATGCCGGTCAATATGGTCAACCGTCAGGTTCATCATCACACCGATGCTGGGGGCCAGCGAGGGGGCAAGATCGATCTGGAAGGAAGAGACCTCGATGACATGGATGCGCCCGGCAGCGGGCGGCTGAAGCGCCAGGATGGCCGTACCGATGTTGCCACCCAGTTGCACATCGCGCCCCGCAGCCGTGAGCAGATGCGCAATCAGCGCTGTCGTCGTTGATTTGCCGTTGGTGCCGGTGATCGCCACGAACGGCGCATCCGGGGCGAGCGCCTTGCGCTCACGGCAGAACAGCTCGATGTCGCCGATGATTTCGACGCCGGCGGCCTTCGCCTTGTCCACCGACCAGTGCGGCACAGGATGGGTGAGCGGTACGCCTGGCGCCAGCACCAGCGCAGAAACCCCGTCCCAACTGGCATCTTTGAGGTTCTCGAGCGTGATGCCGCGCGCTTCCGCCGCCTCGCGAGCCGAGGCGTTGTCGTCCCAGGCACGCACATCGGCACCGCCCGCCTTCAGCGCCTCGGCGGTGACAAGCCCCGAACCGCCAAGCCCGAATAGGGCGACCGTCTTGCCGTTGAAAACCGTGACCGGCGTCATGCAAATTACCTCAGCTTCAGGGTCGCAAGGCCGACCAGCGCCAGAATGACGGCGATGATCCAGAAGCGGATGACGACCTGCGGCTCCTGCCAGCCCTTCTTCTCGAAATGATGGTGGATCGGCGCCATGCGGAACACGCGCTTGCCGGTCAGCTTGAACGAGGCCACCTGGATGATGACGCTCATCGCCTCCAGCACGAACAGCCCGCCGACAATGGCAAAGACGATCTCATGCTTGGTGGCAACCGCCACCGAACCGAGGAGACCACCGAGCGCCAACGACCCCGTATCGCCCATGAAGATCTGCGCGGGCGGCGCGTTGAACCATAGAAAGCCGAGCCCCGCTCCGATCACCGCACCGCAGATGACGGCAAGTTCGCCGACACCGGGCACGAAATTGATCTGAAGGTAATTCGAGAAAATCGCGTTGCCGGCGAGATAGGCGATGAAGCCGAAGGTCCCCGCCGCAATCATCACCGGCACGATGGCCAGACCATCGAGCCCGTCGGTGAGGTTCACGGCATTGCCGGCCGCCACGATGATGAAGATGCCGAAGACAAGGAAGAAAACGCCGAGGTTGATGGCCGCTTCCTTGAAGATCGGAAAGCTGACCACATGCGCCAGTGACGGCGGAAAATTCGCAGTGATCACATAAACCGCGATGCCGGCGATGATCGCCTCCAGCGCCAGCCGTGCTTTCGAGGAAAAGCCCTTGTGGCTCTGCTTGGTCACTTTCAGATAGTCGTCGTAAAAACCGATGGCGCCGAAGCCGACCGTCACGCCCACCACGGCCCAGACGAACGGATTGCCGAGGTTGCACCAGAGCAGGCTCGCAACCAGCAGGCCGGAGAGGATCATCAGCCCGCCCATGGTCGGCGTTCCGCGCTTGGCAAGATGCGATTCCGGCCCGTCGAGCCGGATCGGCTGGCCCTTGCCCTGCTTCACGCGCAACAGGTTGATGATGGCCGGCCCGAACATCAGCACGAAGAACAGCGCCGTCACCGTCGCGCCGCCCGCGCGGAAGGTGATGTAGCGGAACAGGTTCAGCGGGCCGAACGCTTCCGAAAAACTGGAGAGCCAGAACAGCATTCTATTGCCTCATAAATCCTCGGAAGCGACCGTCGCCGCCTCCGGATACCGTGCCTTCAGCGCTGCCACGATGCGGGCCATGCGGCTGCCATTGGAGCCCTTGACGGTGACGGCATCGCCCCCGCGCACAGCGCCCAGAACAAAGGGTTCGAGCGCGGCTGAGTCGGCTGCGTAGCCGCCCTGCCGCACCTTCGGCAAGGCGTCGTAGAGATTTTTCATCAGCGGACCGGCCGCAAAGACGAGATCGACCTGGTTTGCCGCCACCGCATCCGACAGCCCGCGATGAAGATCCGCGCCGGATGCCCCCAGTTCCAGCATGTCGCCGAGAACCGCGATGCGGCGTCCGTGTTTTGCAACCGGAATGGTGCCGAGAATCTGCAACGCCGCACGCATGGATGAGGGATTGGCGTTATAGCTTTCGTCGAGCAGCGTCACGGCCCCGCTGCCGGCATCGAGCGACAACCGCTTGCCGCGACCGTCCGCCGGCACGAAATCCTTGAGCGCCAGCCCCGCCAGCGCAAGATCGGCGCCCGCTGCATGGACCGCGCCCAGCACCGCCAGCGCGTTCTGCACATTGTGCCGCCCCGGCGCGCCAAGGCGGAACACGAGCCGCGTGCCCAGCACGTCGGCTTCCACGGTCGAGCCATCGGCCTCGCAATGGGCAGAGACGAGGCGCACATCCGCCCCCGCCTCTTCGCCGAAGCTGATGATCCGCCCGGCACGCGAGGCGCCCGCATGGGCCTTCAGCCGGTTGAAATGCGGGTTGTCGCGGTTGATGATCGCAACCCCGCCCGGCACGAGCCCGGAAAAGATCTCGCCCTTGGCGTCCGCGATGGCTTCGATGCCCGGAAACTGCGCCAGATGCACCGGCTCCACCGTGGTCACGATGGCGATCTCCGGGCGCACGAACCCGGTCAGCGGCAGAATCTCGAACGAATGGTTCATCCCGATTTCAAAGATGCCGAAACGCGTCTCCTGCGGCATCCGCGCCAGCGTCAGCGGCACACCCCAGTGGTTGTTGTAGGAGGCGACCGAGGCGTGCGTGGCGCCCTGCCGGGCAAAGACCACCCGCAGCATCTCCTTGGTCGTCGTCTTGCCGACAGACCCCGTGACCGCCATCACGCGCGCTCTTGTGCGGGCACGGGCGGCGATGCCGAGCCGCTCCAGCGCCGGCAGCACCGCATCGACGATGTAGAGCGGCCCCGTGCCGGCGAGTGCCGGTGCGTGCGCCCGGTCCACCAGCGCGGCGGCGGCCCCGGCAGCAAATGCGTTGCCGACAAAATCATGCCCGTCACGCACGTCCTTCAGCGCAACGAACAGATCACCCGTCATGAGTGTGCGCGTGTCGATGGAAAGGCCGTTGATGCCCGGCTGCCCCGCCGGCGTATCCGCATCGAGCGCCGCCTTCAGCACGTCCCCGTTCCAGAGCATGGTCACAGGATCATTCCTCCCTCGGCCAACAGCGCGGCGCGGGCCTCGTCATGGTCTGAAAACGGGATGACGGTACCGCCGACGATCTGCCCGGTTTCATGCCCCTTGCCGGCGATGACCAGCGCATCGCCGTCCTTCAGCATGGCGACAGCCGCATGGATCGCTTCGGAGCGATCACCGATCTCCCGCGCACCCGGCGCGGCCACGAGAATTTCGCGGCGGATTTCCGCCGGAACTTCCGAGCGCGGATTGTCATCGGTCACGATCACGACATCGGCCTTGTCCGTGGCGATGGCTCCCATGATCGGGCGCTTGCCGCGGTCCCGGTCGCCACCACAACCGAACACGACGATGAGTTGCCCCGACACCGAACCGCGCATTGTCCCCAGCACAGAAGCGAGCGCCTCGGGCTTGTGCGCATAATCGACGAAGACCGGTGCAGTGCCCTTGGCCCCCACCCGTTCCAGCCGGCCCGGCACACCCTTGAGCTGGGCCATTGCGTTGAACACACGCTTTGCCGGCGCGCCGAGCGCCAGCGCAAAACCGGCAGCAACCAATGCGTTTTCCACCTGAAACGCGCCGGTCAGCGGCAGCATCACCTCGTAGGCGTTCTTCGCGTAAGCCAGCGCCAGCCGCTGCCCGAAAGCCTCATTCGCCACGTTGAGCAGCCGAAGATGGTCACCTGCCCGCCCGGTGGTGAAGAGTTTCAACCCGCGCTTTTCGCAAACCGCCTTCACATCGCCCGATCGGTCGCCATCCATATTGAGGATCGCCGGCGCACCATCGGGCAGCAGCGTCTCGAACAGCCGCAACTTGCAGGCAAGGTACTCCTCGATGCTGGCGTGATAATCGAGATGGTCGCGCCCGAGATTGGTGAAAGCGCCCGCCGTCAACCGGATGCCGTCGAGCCGACGCTGATCGAGTCCATGCGAGGACGCCTCGATGGCGAGATGCGTGATGCCCTCACCCGCGAGCGCATCAAGTGTCCGATGCAGCGTCAGTGGGTCAGGCGTTGTCAGCGAGCCGTATTGCGCACCCTTGCCCGTGATGATTCCGAGCGTTCCAAGGCTCGCCGAAGGATGGCCGGTTGCTTCGAAGATCTGCCGTGTGAAGTCCGCGACAGAGGATTTGCCCGCCGTCCCCGTCACCGCAACAATGGTGCCCGGTTGGCGCGGATAGGCAAGCGCGGCGGCCTTCGCCAGCGCGAGCCGCGCATCCGCGACCGGCGCAAACAGGACATTGGCCGGCAGCCCCGCAGGCCGCGCGCCTTCGCCGATCACAACCACGGCGCCGGCCTCGGCCGCCTTGACGGCATAGAGCGCACCGTCGGTTTTCGATCCCGCGAGCGCAAAGAAGGCATCGCCCGGTTTCACCGCCCGGCTGTCGAAGGCAAGCCCCGTCACAAGCGGACGCGGGCCTTCCGCCGGAAGGCCCAGACCATGCGCAAGTTCGGCATAATCGATCCGCATGTCAGTCTCTCAACACCTGATGCCTGAGGTTCAGCCGCGAGACGAGCGGGAAGGGCTGCTGCGGAAACTCGAACCGCGGCGCGACATCGAGCATCGGCCCGACCCGTTCAATGATCTTTCCAGTGGTCGGCGCCGCATTCCAGCCGGAAGTGGCATAGCCATGCGTCTCCGGCAGGCCCTGCGGCTCATCGAGCATGGTCAGGAACAGATAGCGCGGCTTGTCCGCAGGCACCACCGCCATGAAGGTGGTGAGCAGTTTGGTCTTGGAATAGCGTCCGCCGATGACCTTTTCGGAGGTCCCGGTCTTGCCGCCCACGTAATAGCCAGGAACATTCGCCTTGCTGGCGCTGCCCTTCTCGGCATTGAGCCGCATGACGAACCGCATGGCTTCGGAGGTCTCCGGCTTGATGACGCGGCGGGCAATCGCCTGCGCTTCCTCGCGCGTCCTCTTGAGGTAGGTGGGCGGAATCATCAGCCCGCCGTTGACCAGCGAGGCCGTCGCCACCACCGCTTGCAGCGGAGATACGGCAAGACCATGGCCGAAGGAGATGGTCATGGTGTTGAGTTCACCCCACTGCTGCGGGACGATCGGCATGGCCGATTCCGGCATCTCGGTGCGCAGCCGCTCCAGCTGGCCCATCTTGCGCAGAAAGGCCTTGTGCCCCTCGACACCGACCGCCAGCGCCATGCGCGCCGTGCCGATGTTGGAGGAGTAGATGAAGATTTCCGGCACCGAGAGGACGCGCTTCTGGCCGTGATAGTCGTTGATCGCAAACCGTCCATAGCGCAGGGGCCGCGTGGCGTCGAAATGCGAAGTGAGCGATACCTTGCCGGAATCGAGCGCCATTGCCGTGGTCATCGCCTTGAAGGTCGAGCCCATTTCATAGACACCGACTGCAAGGTGGTTGATGTTCTCAGGCTTCAGCGCATCGGTCGGGTTGTTGGGGTCGTAATCGGGCAGTGAAACCTGGGAGACGATCTCGCCCGTGTTGACATCCACGATAACGCCGCCCGCCGCCTTGGCCTTGAACTTCTTCATCGCATCGATGAGTTCGAGGCGCATGGCGTGGTTCACGCGCATGTCGATCGACAGGCGCACCGGCTTGAGTTCCATCGGCTTGCCGCCGAACCCGAGGCTTTTCAGGTCGTTGAGTCCCTGCCCATCGATCCATTTCTCGATGCCGGCAATGCCCTGGTTGTCGACATTGGCGAAGCCGAGCACATGGGCCGCCACCTGCCCGTTGGGATAGACACGCTTGAACTCGGGAATGAAGCCGATGCCGGGCAGACCGAGCCGGTGCACTTCGGCCTGCTGGCGCGGCGTCACCTCGCGCTTCACCCAGATGAAACCCTTGCGACTGCCGAGCTTGTCGCGCAGATCTTTGGCATCGAGATCGGGGAAGACTGCGTTGAGCAGTTCCACTGCCTCGTCCTTGTCGATGATGCGGCGCGGTTCGGCGAAGATCGAAACCATCTTCACATCCGCTGCCATGAGTTCACCGTTCCGGTCCAGAACCGGGGGGCGCGCACCTGAGGTTGCTTCCTGTGCCTGGCGGCGGATCGTCGGCTGATCGTCGGACATCATGGCAAGATGCACGAGCCGCCCGCCCAGAATGCCGAACACAGCCGTGAAGGCAAGCCCGGCCATCAGGAGGCGTTTGGAGCTTTTGTCGGGCCGCGTGTGAAACAGGTCCGAAATGATCCGGCGCACCCCGGCCCAGCTTGGCCTGTACTGCCCCAGCCCGGAAAAATCTGGCAACGGAAATGGCTCCCGCTGGCGCGGTGGCGCGCAGACGGCAGGCGCCTCCGCATTCGAACGGCGGAAGCGGGAAGGGACGGCCCTGAAAACGCGCAACATACTCAGCATTTCAATCATCCACTCAACCGATTACGGACGATCGGATTTGCGCCCGGACTTGCCCGCAGGCTCCGGCGACGGAATCGATCCCGTGATGCCGAGCGCATCGAGCTTGGCGCCGATCTGATCGACCTGCGCCTTCCGTTCGGGAATGTCCTGCACGCGCGCGATCTGCGTTGATTTGACCGGCTTCATGTCGAGATATCGCTGGGCCAGCGCCTCCAGCCGATAGGGGCGATTCAGAAGCTGCCATTCCGCCTTCAGAACGGCGATCTGGTCCTTTTCCTTCTCGACCTGCGCTTCGAGCTTCTTGACCTGCTCGGCATAGAAGATCGTTTCATACTTGGTCTGGTAGGCCCAGGCCGCAGTGCCGACCAACAAGGTCAGGACAGAGATATTGAGCAGGCGGAGCATCAGCGCCTCCCTTTCTTACGCAACGGAACTGTGGACAGTTGAGCAACCTGCGCCTCGATGGCGCGCGCAGGCGAATTGGTGCGGACAGCCGCCCGGAGCTTGGCCGACCGGGCCCGCGGATTGGCGGCAACCTCGGCTGCCGAAGCTGTCACCGGCCATTTGCCGACGATCCTGAAGGTCGCCTCGCCGGTCACCGGAACAGGGCTGTGGCGCGAACCGCCGCCGCGCCCCGAGCGGGCGGCAAAGAACATCTTCACGATCCGGTCTTCCAGCGAATGGAAGCTGACCACAGACAGCGTACCATCAGGCTTCAGTACACGCTCGGCGGCATGAAGCGCCCGAACCAGCTCACCCAGTTCATCGTTGACCGCGATGCGCAGCGCCTGGAAGGTCCGCGTCGCGGGGTGGATATCACCGGGGCGGGTGCGGATGATCCGACCGATCATGTCGGCAAGCTGCCGCGTCGTTGTGAACGGCTTTGCCTTCCGGTCGGTCACGATGGCCCGAGCGATCAGCCGCGACAGGCGTTCCTCGCCGAAATGATAGAAGATGTCGGCAAGTTCGGCCTCATCAGCGCCGTTGACGAGGTCTGCGGCGCTTTCCCCCTCCTGCGCCATACGCATGTCGAGCGGGCCATCGTGCCGGAAGGAAAATCCGCGAATGGCCTCGTCGATCTGCATCGAGGACACGCCGATATCGAGGACCACGCCATCGATAGCAGCAATGCCCGCCTCATCGAGGATCGAATCAAGATCGCCGAAGCGGCCATGCACCAGCGTCAGCCGGCCCGCCGCCTCGCGCACCAGCCCCTGCCCGTCCCGAACCGCATTGGGGTCGCGATCAATGGCGATGACGCGCGCGCCTTCGGTCGCAAGGATTGCCCGCGTATAGCCACCCGCCCCGAAGGTTCCGTCCACATAAATGCCATTGGCTGTCACGCCGAGCGCCGCCACGGCCTCCGGCCCCAGCACCGGAATGTGCCGCATTTCATTTGCGCCGGAACCGGCCTTGCCCACCGCATCCGTCATTTCAACCCCTCCGTGCCCCGCCAGCCGGTCATCCGGAAAACGACGCGCGAACGCGGCAGCGCACGGCGGAAAGCCGCACGGGGAAGCGTTGCGAACCAGTCTCCGGTTGGGATGCATCGCGATAACATGGGGCCGGACGGCCTTCAATGAGGGGACGCCGGGCACAGGGCTCGGCAGGGAGCTTGAAGGCCCATTAGACGTTGTTAACCCTAAGGAACGGTTACCATTTGCGCCCGCGCTGCCAGCCGCTTGGCCAGATTGCGGATTGACCTTGACGCCCCCCCGGACCTACCCATGGCATGAACGACAACTGGAGAACGCATCATGTCGAAGCCCCTGTCGGGCCGTACAGCCCTTGTCACCGGCTCCACCAGCGGAATTGGCCTTGCCATCGCCACGGCATTTGCTGAAGCCGGCGCCCGCATCGGCCTCAACGGTCTCGGCACCCCCGAACAGATCAAGGCCGCCACCAACCAGTTGCAGAAGGCCGGCGCGCCGGACGTTCGCTACTTCGACGCCAACCTCATGGACCCCGCCGCCATCGACAAGATGATGGCCGAAGCCCTGAAATGGGGCGGCGGCGTCGACATTCTGGTCAACAACGCCGGAATGCAGTTCACTGCCTCCGTCGCCGACATGCCCGTTGAAAAGTGGCAGGCCATCATCAATCTCAATCTGTCGGCTTGCTTCTACACCATGCGCCACGCCCTGCCGGCCATGGCGGCGCGCGGCTTTGGCCGGGTCATCAACATCGCTTCCGTGCATGGCCTCGTCGCCTCGATCGAGAAGGCGCCCTATGTCGCCTCGAAATTCGGCCTTGTCGGCCTTACCAAGGTTGCGGCCCTCGAATATGCCGCCGCCGGCGACCGCGCCTCGGGCGGCGTCACCGTCAACGCCATCTGCCCCGGCTGGGTGGAAACGCCGCTGATCGAGCCGCAGATCATGGCGCGCGCGGAAAAGTTCGGCGGTGATCGCGCACAGGGCTACAAGAACCTTGTCCTCGAAAAGGAACCCTCGGGCCGCATGGCCGACCCGTCGGACATCGGCGCCCTTGCGCTGTTCCTCTGCTCGAAGGCCGCGCATAACATCACCGGCACCGCCGTGCCGGTCGATGGCGGCTGGACCGCGCAGTAAGCCGGTTTGCCTTCCAATCCGGTGTTCCCCGGCCTTGGAAACGTGGATGGTCCGCGAAGGCGGACCATCCACGTCTTTAAGTTTGGATCGGCGGCTTGAACGTCTCGGGATGCGGCTCGAAACTCGTGACATGGCTGCCAGGCCAGCGCGCATTCGCCCACAGAGCGAAGGAGCCACAATTAGCGCCGACATCGAGGATATCGAGCCCCTGCCCATCGTAATGGGCTTCATATTCGCCTTCCAGAACGTCCTTGATGGCCCAGTGCATCGCTTCCGGCACATTCAGCACCATCGGAATGCGCGCGACATATCATGTCATGGTCGAACTCCCGCCGGGGGAGAAGACGGCGCATCGCTGGAAAACACAAGCGGGGGATGGCCCGCCCTCATCGCTCCGCGCGCAGAAGATCGCGCAAGGTCGTGATGGTCGAGAAATCCGCGACCCCATCCACCCGTTCCGGACGCCAGTGGCGCTGGAACGCCTTGACGACAAAGGCTGTCTCCTCGTCGAATTGCCCGCTTTGCGGCACGGCAAAGCCGAGCATCGCCAGCATCTGTTGCAGTGCCGCGACAGGCGCGCCGCCATCGCCCTGCTGGTAGAAATGTCCCGAGCGGATCGGCACCGGCTCCACCCACAGGCCCAGCCCGGCCTCGTCATTGAGCCGCTTCCACGGAAACGCCTCGCCGGGATCACGCTTGCGGCGCGGCGCAATGTCGGAATGGGCGAGCACATTGGCTCTCGGAATCTGCCAGCGGTCGCAGATATCCGCGACGAGTTTGATCACCGCCGTGATCTGTCGCTTCGGAAACTGGGGCAGCGGCTGGATGTTGAGCGGCGCGTCAGCCAGCCGCTTGTGCGGATCGGCAGGATCAACGCTCCTCCCGTCATGGCCGACGTTGACGATCTCGATGCCGATGGAGCGCGAATTGATGTCGTCAAACCCTCGCCAGATGCCGGCCCCAGCGTGCCAGGCCCTTCGACTTTCCGGCACGAGTTGCAGGATTTTGCCGGTCTCGAACACGAAATAGTGACAGGAAACGCTCGATTCGGGCGTACACAGCCACTTCAGCGCGGATTGGGCATCCGGCATCCCGGTATAATGCAGCAGCACCAGTTCAGGCCGCAGCCCGTCCTTGCGCTCGCCATGGTTTGGGGAGGGGAAAAGCTTCGCATAACGGGAATCAGCCTTGGCGCGCATGTCCCGTTATCAGGCAGGCACAGACCGGGGGCAAGCGTTGCGCCTGCCCCCGCCCCGTCGATCAATAATAGGCCGTGCAGACGCTGTTGCCGTAGTAGTCGCGGCCCCAGCGGGCGCAACGCGGCGCCGTCGCAGCGCCCACCACGGCACCGCCGACACCGCCGATGGCCGCACCCGCCAGCGCGCCGGAGCCACGGCCCGTAGCCGCCGCGCCGATGGCCGCACCCGCCGCAGCCCCAAGCAGGCCGCCACCAACCGCACGATCCCTGGGATCGTTGGTGTTGCAGGCACCAAGTCCCGCCAGCACAAGCGCAACCGCCGCAACACTCATAATCTTCTTCATGATACTCCTCCTCGACGCATGAACCGCGAGTCATCGATAACGAATGGCAATACCGCGCCGCTGTCAAGGAAGCCGTCCGCGCGCCATGCCGCCTGCGTCACCAAATCATGAAAACAGCATCCCCGAATCCCGAATGGCGGCGATTGCCTGCAAATTGCCATGATTTTGCCGGGCCGACACCACGCTGTGCTGACAAAAGCCCGCCCTTTCGCTGCCATTCCAGAGAAGGATAGCCATTTGAAAAACCGCTTCGCACTGGCCGTCGGCCTGATCATCCTTACCGGCACTGCCTCGGCCAGCGAGCAGATCCGCCCGCTCATTGCCCGCCACGCCCAGGCCAACAACGTGCCTGTCGCACTGGCCGATGCTATCGTCCGCATTGAAAGCCGTTACAACCCGGGCGCCCGCAACCGCGCCAACCTCGGCCTCACCCAGATCAGCCACCAGACCGCGCGCGGCATCGGCTATACCGGCACCGCCGCCGGCCTGATGCACCCCGACACCAACCTGCGCTATGGCATCAAGTACCTCGGCATGGCCCACCGCATGTCGCGCGGCGACATCTGCGGCACAGTAATGCGCTACCAGTCAGGGCTTGGCGCAACGCGGATGAATGCGGCCAACCGCATCTATTGCGGTAAGGTCCGCGCGATCATGGGCAGCAAGGTTGCGATGCGCGGCGAGTAACGCTGGCACCCTTGGCCGGGCCGGATACGGCACCGGGTTGTGTGAACCGCTCCGGCGAGCGCTGGGTGGCCTGCCGCCTTGACACTCCTCCCTCCCACAGCGCATGAGAACCGCGCCAGTCGGCCGGGCGGCCGCTCCCTTCGGGGGGAGGAAAGTCCGGGCTCCACGGAAGAACGGCGCCGGATAACGTCCGGCGGGGGCGACCCCAGGGACAGTGCCACAGAGAACGAACCGCCCCGGCACGCCGGGGTAAGGGTGAAAAGGTGCGGTAAGAGCGCACCGCGCGGACGGCAACGGACGCGGCATGGCAAACCCCGCCGGGAGCAAGACCGAATAGGGACGACGAGGGCGGGCAACCGTCCGGGCCATTTTCCGGGCCGTCGTCCGGGTTGGTTGCAGGAGGCGCTGCGCAAGCAGCGTCCCAGATGAATGGCCGCCACGTCGTCCGGAGCAATCCGGGCGGCCCTACAGAACCCGGCTTACAGGCCGACTGGCGAATTCCTTGAAATGCCGGCGCTCTCTCAGAAGGAAGAGTTTTCTTTGCTATGCCAAAGCAATCGCCTTCTGGCCGAAGCGCTGGCGCACCTCGGTCAACAGGGTCGTGCGCGCGCTGACATAGTGTTCATTGGGCACCCAGATCTGGATCTCAATGTCGCTCGCCCCGCCTGACAGTGCCTTGACAGCCACGGTCGTGCCGCGTTCCGCGATCAAATCAGGCAACGCGCCAACAATCGTCTGAAGTTCACTGATCGCCGCGCCAAGATCCGCGCCCGCCGCCACTGAGAGATTCACTTTCAGCACTCGTTCGGGAAAATGCGACATGTTGCGGATGACGCCGGACAGGATCGAGCCGTTGGGAACCACGATATCCACCCCGTCATGCGAGCGCATGTTGGTGTGGAAGAGGTCGATGCTGAGCACGGTTCCTGTCGCACCCGCGGCCTCGATAACATCGCCGACCTCAAATGGCCTCAGAAGGAGGAGCATCAGTCCCGCCGCGACATTCGACAGTGTGCCCTGTAGCGCAAGGCCGATGGCCAGGCCCACCGTACCAAGCAGCGCGACCAGCGAGGCTGTCTGAACCCCGAACTGCTGGAGCACGATCAACGCGGTCAGTGCCAGCACGAGATAGCGCACCATGCTCGCGATCAGGGGCCGCAGCGTCAGATCGATCCGCGACCGGTCCAGCGCGCGGACAACCAGCCGGTTGATCCAGGAAGCGACATAAAAACCGACCACCAGCACGACAAAAGCGCCAAGCACAGAAGGCGCGTACTCAATAAACATCCGCCACAGCGCGGAGGTGTGTTCAATAATGGCATTCTCGTTCATCGGTGTCCCCGCAGCGATTCAATCGCTTCGCGTGGACGAATACAGGGGCCAATGCGCCGGTCAACGGCGGAATTGCGGCACCACGGGAACAAATGCGCGAGAAACCGAGCCATCCTTGCCGGCGCCGGCCTGGAACAGCCCACGCTGGATAAACTGCGGTTCGGCCATCGCCTCATCCAGCGTTGCAACCACACAGACACAGCAATCAAGCGGTTCAAACACCGTTCGCCAGTGGTCTGAAGGCCGGGCAACCAACCGTTCCGCCACCGCCGCAATGGCCTCGCGTGGCGTGGCATCCGCACCCCGAAAGGCCTCTGGCAGGGCAATGGCCGTGCAGAAGGCCTGCCAGAACTTCTCCTCAAGCGCCCCGACCGCAATCAGTCGCCCATCCGCCGCCGCATAGGTGCGATATCGTGGCGAGCCGCCCGTAAAGAGCTCCGCCCCGTCTCGCGGCACCGCGCCGGTCGCAGCACGCGTCGCCGCCGCGTGCCAGAGGAAGGTCGCCGGCGTATCCGCCATGGCAATATCGAGATGGCTGCCCTCCCCCGTCCTGTCGCGCTGGCGCAGCGCGAGCAGGATGTTGATGACCGCTGGAAAGGTGCCGCCGGCGATATCGGCGGCAAGCAGCGGCGGCATCACCGGATGCGTCGCCCCACCGCTGGAAAGCCCCAGCATTCCGGTCCGCGCGATGTAGTTGAGGTCATGCCCGGCTTCCATGGCGCGCGGGCCCGTCTGCCCATATCCGGTGATCGAGCAATAGATGATGCCGGGATTGATCGCCCGAACCGCTTCATAGCCGAGCCCCAGCCGCGCCATCACACCGGGCCGGAACTGCTCGATCAGGATATCCGCACGTTCCAGATGCGACCGCAGCGCGGCAACTGCCCCCGCGGACTTGAGATCGAGGCTGAGAATCGATTTTCCGTGGTTCAGCGCCGCAAACGCCGCCGATTCCCCATCAACAACGGGCGGAAACCGCCGCATGTCATCACCCTGCGGTGGCTCGATCTTGAGCACCTCCGCCCCGGCCTCGGCCAGCATCATGCTGGTCATCGGCCCAGGCAGCAGGGTTGAAAAATCCAGCACGAACAGTCCGGCAAGCGGCGGCATGAGATCGGCCCCAATCATCAGCATACCAACAATTCGGTATGCCTCCCAGAGACGACATTACCCCAACACGGGTCGCGCGCCAGCCACTCAGTTCAGCAGGAACAGATGCCCCGGCGCGTTGAAACTCGTCGGCTTGATGACATTGGCATGGGTAATCGTGACAGACAGAACCGGCCCATCAAGATTACGGCGCCAGAAATCAAGAAATTTCTTGAGCTCGGGAAAGTCCGGGGACAGATCATACTCTTGCCAGAGATACTCCTGAACAAGATTTCGATGGTCGGGCATCCGGTAGAGGATTTGCGCCGTAGTGAGGCCATAGCCTTTAAGCTGGCGCTGGAAATCGGGCGAAGCAGTCATGCGGGTACTCTCCATTCTGAGGCGAAGAGACAAGGGCAAGCATACGCACGTTTGAATACGCTGCGCCCGGTTCGTTAAAATTGCGTGAGTGGCAGCGCCCGCCCCGCTTGCGCAGCTTTGGGAAGCCCGTAAGGATGCGCGCATGACACGATCCCCTGCGCCGATTTTTGAAACCAAGGATATGCTGTTCTGGCTGGGGCTGATCGCGCTCGCCGTTGCCACCTATTACGTCGTCGGTGATGCGGTCGGTCCCTTCATCGTCGGGTTTGGCCTTGCCTACATTCTCAACCCGCTGGTGCTGCGCCTGTCCTATCTCGGCGTGCCACGCTGGCTCGGTGCGCTTGCCGTCATCTGCGTCTTCTTCTTCGGCATCGGACTGATCGTCTCGCTGAGCGCGCCTTGGCTTGTGCGCAACGTCAGCGATTTCGTGCGCGACCTGCCGAGCACCTTGCTGAAGCTCCAGAACATCCTGGATACCCTGCGCATCCACATCGAGCAGCGGATCGGCGTCAACATCGCCGACGCCTCAAGCCAGATTTCCTTTTCGCAATTCGGTTCAACGGCCATTAACTGGCTGACTGGTTCGCTGCGCTCGGTAGGCTCGACCGCGCAGGCGGTAATGAGCAGCCTTGAAATCCTCGTGATCGTGCCCTTCGCCGTGTTCTATTTCCTGGCGGACTGGGAGCGCGTGGTCCGTGGCCTGCAACAGCTTGTCCCCTTGCGGTTGCGCCGGTCGGTCTTCACCCTCACGGGCGAGATCGACGCAATGATCGGCGGTTATTTTCGCGGACAGACGCTGGTCTGTCTTTTCCTCGGCTCGTTCTATGCCGTGGCGCTGTGGCTTGTCGGCCTGCGATACGGGCTGGTGATCGGCGCGATTTCGGGCCTCTTGAGCTTCATCCCCTATCTCGGCACCGGCACTTGCCTCATCCTCTCCGTCGGCTTTGGCTTGGCGCAGTTTTATCCCGAATGGCAGATGATCATCCTGATTCTGGCGGTGATCGGCGTCGGCCAGTTTCTCGAAGGCAATATCCTCACGCCCTACTTCGTGGGTCGCCATGTCGGCGTGCATCCTCTGGCGCTGATGTTCGGCCTGATCGCGCTGGGCAAACTCTACGGCTTTCTCGGCCTGCTGCTGTCGGTGCCGATCACCGGCACGATCATGATCGTGCTGAAGCGCATCGCCCGCCGCTACCGTGCGAGTGATTTCTTTCGCCAGTAACGCCAGCCGGAAAGGCAAAGTGACGGCGCAACCGGAAGCCCCGCACTCATTTCGTCTCAAATCGCAAATCGCGTGGAACCAAATGGCTCCAGAACCGTTTTGACTCACGAACAACCCTTGAGGATTTGAAATGAAGAAGCTCCTGATGCCTGTGCTTGCTATGGCGACAATGATCGGTGCCAGCGCCGCACACGCCCAGAATCGCGTCCAGATCGGCACGCTCAACTGCACGGTCTCGCCGGGCATTGGCATGATCATCTCGGAACGCAAGGATCTTGCCTGCAACCTGAACAACCGCGCGGGCAATATCGTCGACACCTATGTCGGCGTCATCCAGACCTACGGGCTTGAGCTTGGCAAAACCGAGGGCGGCTATATGAGCTGGGCGGTCTTCGCCCCCACCGAGGGTCCGAAGAAGGGAACCCTTGCCGGCAACTACGTCGGCGTCTCCGCGGGCGCCTCCGCCGGCGTCGGCGGGGCTGCGAACATTCTCGCCGGCGGCTCGGATCGCGCCTTCCAGTTGCAGCCCCTTTCGCTCGAAGGCAACAAGGGCATCAACATTGCTGTCGGCATCAGTGAATTGAAGCTGCGCGCCTCGCAGTAAGCGATTTACCGGGGTCCCGCACTGTCTCCCCTCCCCGCAGTGTTCCCGGTGAAAAGGCCCGCTTCGGCGGGCCTTTTTTTATTCCGCCGCCTCAGAGGCAGCGCCGCGTGAATAATTCAGCACAGGCCCCAGCCAGCGCTCGACATCCACAGTCCTCATGCCCTTGCGGGCCGCATAATCCTCCACCTGATCGCGCTCCACCTTGGCCACACCGAAGTAGTAGCTGTCCGGATGCGCAAAATAGAGGCCGGAAACGGAGGCGCCAGGCCACATGGCGTAGCTTTCCGTGAGCTTGACGCCGATCCTGCGCTCGGCGCCCAGCAGATCGAACAGCGTCGCCTTTTCGGTATGGTCGGGCTGGGCCGGATAGCCCGGGGCCGGACGAATGCCGCGATACCCTTCAGCAATCAGTCCCTCCGGCGTAATCGCCTCATCTGGCGCATAAGCCCAGAACTCCTTGCGCACACGCTCGTGCATCCGCTCGGCAAAGGCTTCAGCGAGACGGTCAGCGAGCGCCTTGGCGAGGATCGACGAATAATCATCGTTCTTGCCTTTGAGCCGTTCGGAAATCCGTTCCTCGCCAAAGCCGGCGGAGACGACAAAGCCGCCGATATAGTCTGCCTTGCCGCTCTCGCGCGGCGCAACGAAATCCGCCAGTGCGACATTGGGCCGGCCCATCTGGCGCGAAAGCTGCTGACGCAGGGTGTAGAAGGTCGCAAGCGTCTCGGACCGGCTCTCGCCGGTATAGAGCGCGATATCGTCGCCCACCCGGTTGGCCGGCCAGAAGCCGATCACGGCGCGCGCCTGGAACCAGCGTTCATCGATGATGCGCTTCAGCATCGCCTGCGCATCGGCCCAGAGCTGGCGGGCGGCAGGGCCCTGCTTTTCATCCTCAAGGATCGCCGGATAACGTCCCTTGAGTTCCCAGGTCTGGAAGAAGGGCGTCCAATCGATGTAGGGCACCAGTTCCTCAAGGTCATAGGTCTTGAAGACGCGTGTGCCGGTGAAGGTCGGCTTGGGCGGCGTATAACCGTCCCAGTCGGCCTTGAAGCCGTTTGCCCGTGCTTTTTCCAGCGGCAGTCGCTGCTTTTCCGCTTCCGCCCGCGCATGGGCAGAAGCCACCTTGGCATATTCGGCGCGCAGGCCGGCCTTGTAGCCTTCGCTCTGCTCCGGGCTCAGCAGCGAGGAGACCACGCCGACCGCACGGCTGGCATCAACCACATAGACCGCCTGCCCCCGGTCGTAGGCCGGGGCGATCTTGACCGCCGTATGCACGCGGGAGGTCGTCGCCCCGCCGATCATCAGCGGCAGGTCGAAGCCCTCGCGCTCCATTTCGGAGGCCATATGCACCATCTCGTCGAGCGAGGGCGTGATCAGGCCGGAAAGGCCGATGACATCGACATTTTCCTTGCGGGCAACCTCCAGAATCTTCTGGGCTGGCACCATCACGCCAAGGTCGATCACCTCGTAATTGTTGCACTGGAGCACAACGCCGACGATGTTCTTGCCGATGTCGTGCACATCGCCTTTCACGGTGGCCATCAGCACCTTGCCGGCGGAGGCGCGCTGGTCGGCGCCCGTGCGACGCTTTTCCTCCTCCATGTAGGGCTGGAGATAGGCGACCGCCTGTTTCATCACGCGGGCGGATTTGACCACCTGCGGCAGGAACATCTTGCCCGCGCCGAAGAGATCGCCGACCACATTCATGCCGGCCATCAGCGGCCCTTCGATGACATGGAGCGGACGCGCTGCCGCGCCCCGCGCTTCTTCCGTGTCCGCTTCGATAAACTCGGTGATGCCATTGACCAGCGCATGGGTGATACGCGCCTCGACGGTGCCCTTGCGCCATTCGAGATCGGCCACCTTCACTTCGGCCTTGCCATCGCCCTTGTAGCGCGGCGCCGCCTCCAGCAGACGCTCGGTGGCATCCTCGCGCCGGTTCAGCACAACATCCTCGCAGAGGTCGCGCAACTCTTCCGGCAACGCATCGTACACCGCAAGCTGCCCGGCATTCACGATGCCCATATCCATGCCGGCCTTGATGCAGTGATAGAGGAACACTGCATGCATCGCCTCACGCACCGGCTCATTGCCGCGGAAGGAGAAGGACAGGTTGGAAACGCCACCCGAGATATGGGCGTGCGGCAATGTCTCGCGGATGGTCTTGGTCGCCTCGATGAAGGCGACGCCATAGCCGTTGTGCTCCTCGATACCGGTCGCCACCGCAAAGATATTCGGATCGAAAATGATATCTTCGGGCGGGAAACCGATGCCGGTCAGGATATTGTATGCGTTGGTGCAGATCTCGACCTTGCGCTCATAGCTGTCGGCCTGCCCCTTCTCATCGAAAGCCATCACCACAATCGCCGCACCATAGGCCCGGCAAAGTTTTGCGTGATGAACGAAGGCCTCAACGCCCTCCTTCATCGAGATGGAATTGACGATGGGCTTGCCCTGAACACACTTCAGCCCGGCCTCGATCACCTCCCATTTGGAGCTGTCGATCATCACAGGCACCCGCGCGATATCGGGTTCGGCGGCGATGAGGTTGAGGAAGGTGACCATCGCCGCCTTGGAGTCGAGCAGGCCTTCATCCATATTGACGTCGATCACCTGCGCGCCATTGGCCACCTGATCGCGCGCCACATCGAGCGCTTCGGGGAACCTGCCGTCCTTGATCAGCTTGCGGAACTTCGCAGAGCCGGTGACATTGGTGCGTTCACCCACGTTCACGAAGGGAATATCCGGCGTCAGCGTGAAGGGTTCGAGGCCCGAGAGCCTGAGTTGAGGCTCAACCTTCGGCACGAGGCGCGGCGGAATGCCCTTCACGGCTTCCGATATGGCGTGGATATGGGCGGGCGTGGAGCCGCAGCAGCCGCCGACGACATTGACGAGGCCCGAGCGGGCGAACTCCGCCACCTGCGCCGCCATGGCTTCGGGGCTTTCGTCGTAAAGTCCGAATTCGTTCGGCAGCCCCGCATTGGGGTAGGCGCAGACGAGCGTATCGGCCACCTTGGACAGTTCGGAGATGTGCCCGCGCATCTCGCGCGCACCGAGCGCGCAGTTCAGGCCGAAGGTCGCCGGCATCGCATGGCGCAGCGAATACCAGAAGGCGGTTGGCGTCTGGCCGGAGAGCGTGCGGCCGGAAAGATCGGTGATCGTGCCGGAGATCATCACGGGCAGGCGAATGCCCGTCGCCTCGAATGCCTCCTCTGCCGCAAACACCGCCGCCTTGGCATTCAGCGTATCAAAAATCGTCTCGATCAGGATCAACTCCGCCCCGCCCTCGATCAGACCACGAATCTGCTCGCCATACGCGACGCGCAGATCGTCGAAGGTCACGGCGCGGAAGCCGGGGTTGTTCACATCCGGCGAGATCGAAGCGGTCCGGTTCGTTGGCCCCACGGCGCCTGCCACGAAGCGGCGTTTGCCGTCCTTCTTCTCGGCGAGCGCCGCCGCCTCACGCGCCAGCCTGGCGCCCTGCACGTTGAGTTCATAGACGATGGATTCAAGATGATAATCGGCCTGCGCAATGGTCGTGCCGGAAAAGGTGTTCGTCTCGACGATATCGGCGCCCGAAAGAAAATATTCGAGGTGGATCGCCCTGACCGCATCCGGCTGGGTCAGGATCAGAATGTCGTTGTTGCCTTTCAGCGGGTGGTTGAACCCCTTGAACCGCTCGCCACGAAAGGCATCCTCATCCAGCTTCAGCTTCTGGATTTCCGTGCCCATGGCACCGTCGAGCACGAGGATGCGCTCGTTCGCGGCAGCCTGAAGAGCCTTGCGGATTTCGTCGCCATCAACCGGCGGGAATGGGTTGGTCATCGTCTCAATCCTCAACTCTTTGGCCGCCTTGCAGGACATCGCCAGTATTGTCCCTCGCCTTGATGGGGAAGGTGGCGGGGCGAGCCGGGTGAGGTGTTGAGCCAACGACCCCCACCGTCCTCCGCTGCGCCCGGGCGCCCCTCCCCGCAAGGGAGAGGGAAAATTCACACCGCCGCCTTTTCCGCCCTCAGCCCCAGCATGTGGCAAATGGCAAAGACGAGGTCGGCCCGGTTCATCGTGTAGAAGTGGAAATCGGAGACACCGCGGTCAAGCAGATCATAGACCTGCTCGGTCGCCACCGCGGCAGCCACCAGTTTCCGCGTCTCGGCATCATTGTCCAGCCCCTCGAAGCGCTGCGCCATCCACTCCGGCACACGCGCGCCAGCCCGCTTGGCGAAGTTCGCCGCCTGCTTGAAGTTCTGGACCGGCAGGATGCCCGGCACGATCGGCACATCGATGCCGCGCGCCCGCACCTTGTCGAGAAAGCGGAAATACTGGTCGTTGTCGAAGAAGAACTGCGTGATCGCCCGGCTCGCGCCCGCATCCACCTTGGCCTTCAGAAGGTCGAGATCGACCGCCTCTGAACTGCTCTCCGGATGCCCTTCGGGATAAGCCGAAACCGACACATCAAAATCGCCGAGCGCCTTGATACCAGCCACCAGATCGGGGCTCGACTGATAGCCGCCGGGATGGGCAGTGAATTTCGCGCCTAGCCCTTCCACAGGATCGCCACGCAGCGCCACGATATGCTTCACGCCCGCTTGCCAATAGGCGCGGATGACATCGTTCACCTCGTCCTTGGTCGCCGCGACGCAGGTGAGATGCGCGGCGGGCTTGAGGCTCGTTTCGTCGACGATGCGCTTGACCGTCGAATGCGTCCGCTCGCGCGTCGAGCCCCCCGCCCCGTAGGTGACGGAGACGAAACTCGGGGCGAGCGGCGCCAGCCGCTGGATTGAGGCCCAGAGCGTCGCTTCCATGTCGGCGTTCTTGGGGGGAAAGAACTCGAAGGAAATGCGCGGCGGCTTGGTGTTGGGATGGCGGGAAGAGCGCAGATAGGGCGCGAGCATCAGGCAACCTCGGAGGTTTGGGATAAAAACGGCGCATCGGTCTGACGGCGGCGATCCCGCCCCATCCAAAGCGCCACGGTCAGGACATCCCCTTCGCCGGCAAGCGGGGACAGCGCCTCGCTGGCAACGGGGTCGAGCCCGGCATCGTCCAGAAACCCGGCAATTTCCTCGCGCGAGAAACCAAGACGGCGATGCGCAAACTCGCTGCGCAGCCGCTCGACGGCATGAGGGGCAAGATCGACGATCAGCAACCGCCCGCCTGGTGCAAGCAGCCGCGCGGCTTCCCGCACCGCCCGCGCCGGATCATCCAGAAAATGCAGCACCTGGTGGATAATGATCAAACTGAAACCGGTCTCGCCCGGATTGAGCGCGTAAACATCGCCCTGCCGAAGCTGGACGTTGCGCAAACCCGCCCGTTCGAGATTGGCGCGGGCCACCGCCAGCATCGCCGGACTCGCATCAATGCCAGTGGCGCGGGCAGCCTTCGGCGCCAGCAGTTCCAGCATACGCCCCGTACCAGTGCCAATATCGAGCAAAGCCTCGATGCGCCGCTCGCCCACCATGGCCAGCATCGCCGCTTCCACGCGTGAATCCGGCACATGCAGGGTGCGGATGCGGTCCCACTCAGCAGCATGGCGGGCAAAATACTGTTCCGCCGCCTGCGCCCGCTCGGCCCTCACCTCGCCAAGCCGCCGCCGATCAGCAGCAAGCTCAGCCCCGGAGAGGTCGATCGTTTCAAGAATATCCTGCGCAAGACGCCCGTAAGCGCCCCGTTCGGAACGGCGAAAAAACGCCCAGGCCCCCTCACGGTGACGGTCCACCAGACCGGCATCAACCAGCAGCTTGAGGTGGCGCGACACGCGCGGCTGCGACTGGCCGAGAATGGCCGTCAGTTCCGTCACCGTCAGTTCCGCTTCCGACAGCAGCGCGATCAGCCGCAGGCGCGTCGGCTCACCCACCGCCTCAAGGGCGGCGATGGCATCGGGAAAGGACAGACGCAGCGAACGGGGCATCAAGCACCAGAAAACGATATAAAGATATGTTTATGTCGCTTCGGTGTGTATTGCAAGCCCGAATTACAGCTGTGAATCCTGCGCCAGGCTACCGGAACGCCGGCTCATCGAAACTCCTCAGCTTCCGGGTGTGCAACTGGTCGAGCTTGTCGCGCAGGAGGTCCACCGCCTTCAGCCCGATTTGCAGATGCTGGCCAATCGCCCGCTCGTAGAAAGCACTCGCCGCGCCCGGCAGCTTGATTTCACCATGCAGCGGCTTGTCAGAAACGCAGAGCAAGGTGCCGTAAGGCACCCGAAGACGATACCCGTTTGCTGCAATCGTGCCCGATTCCATATCGACCGCGATGGCGCGCGACAGGTTGATGCGATGCCGTTCCTGGCTCCAGCGCAGTTCCCAGTTGCGGTCATCATTGGTCACCACCGTGCCGGTCCGAAGGCGCCGCTTCAGCGCCTCCCCGCGCTCGCCGGTGACGATGGCCGCCGCCTCCTGAAGCGCGACCTGCACCTCGGCCAGCGCCGGGATCGGAATTTCCGGCGGCACGAGGGCATCGAGAATGCGGTCCTGCCGGAGATAGGCATGGGCCAGCACATAATCGCCGATTTCCTGGCTCTGCCTGAGGCCGCCGCAATGGCCCACCATCAGGAACACATGCGGGCGCAGCACCGCGAGATGGTCGGTGATGTTCTTGGCGTTCGACGGTCCCACCCCGATGTTGACGAGCGTGATGCCGCCGCCATGGCCGGCCAGATGATAGGCCGGCATCTGGAACTTCGACCACGCGGCGATATCAAGCAGGTTTTCGAGATCCGCGCCGGATTTCGGCTCCGTCACCTCGACATTGCCAGGGAGGACGAGCCGGTTGAAACGCGAGGCGCCATCCAGTTGCTTCATGCCCCAGCGCACGAACTGGTCGACATAACGATGATAATTGGTCAGCAGGATGAAGGGCTGCGTGTGCCGCCAGTGCGAGCCGGTGTAATGCACAAGGCGCTTCAGTGAATAATCGACCCGCGCCCCGTCAAACAGTGCCAGCGGCCACGGTCCGGCTTCATCAAGATCGAACGTGCCATCAGCAATTTCGTCGCCCACCTCCGACAGGCGCGGCACGGGGAAAAAGCGGGCAAGTTCGGCCGGTGTCACCCCCGATTGGCCGAGTTCATCGCCGCGTTCCACCACGTAGGGATAGGGAATTTCCTGCCGGCTCGTGCCCACGGCCACCTGCGCGCCATACTCGTACATCAGCGGTCGCAACTGTTCGAGCAGATAGGTGCGGAAGGCCTGGGGCTGGGTGATCGAGGTCGAATACACCCCTGGCCGCTGCACCTTGGCATAGGCGCGCCCGGTGGAGCGCGGCACCCCGTCCGGCTGATAGGCCAGCCTGAGTTCGGGATAGCAGAAGGCTGCCCGCTCTGCGGTCGACGGCGGCTGCCGGTCTTTCAGATACCGTTCCAGCGCATCCCGAAGCGCGCCCGTTGCCCGGCTGTGCCGGCTGATCAGCGCCTCGATGGCCGCTTCCGGCGTCGCGCAATTCTCAAACCCTTCGCGCATCTCCCCCTCCCCGATTCGCTTTCGAGAATAGGCGCGGACAAGGCTCAGGTCACGGATTTGTCAGCGGGCCCATCGGCATCCGGATCCGGCTTTTCAGGGCGCAGCCAGCGCGCGAACCGTTCCACCGATTTGCCGAACAGCAGAAGCAGCAAGGCCAGCACCAGCGCGATGAAACCAATCATCCAGGCGCCGATTCCGCAGACCATGCCAAAGCAGGCAGTCAGCCAGATCGATGCTGCCGTCGTCAGTCCGCGCACGCGCTGGTGATGATCTTCGCGGAAGATCACGCCGGCGCCGAGAAAACCGATCCCCGTGATAATCCCCTGAATCGCACGCGAAATCGCATCGACATTGAGGTTGGTTGCCGTCACGAAGCCGGAAGCCGCCATGGTGGCAAGCGCCGAACCAAGCCCCACCAGCCCCAGCGTGCGCACGCCTGCCGGCTTGCCCATCAGGTCGCGGTTGAGACCCATCACCATGCCTGCCGCCATCGCCGCACCAAGGCGTGCAGCCACATCCAGTTCACTCATCCCGATGATCATCTGGGGCGCTCCCTCTTCTTTCGGACAAGGTTTTTTGCGGGGTTGACGGGCTGGCTGGCAGCCGAATCCATTAGCCGGCAATTGATAATGCACGGACCGGCGAGAGAAACCACCCCTGCTCTTGTGAAGCTGCACCGGACATGCCAATCCCTGCCCATGACACATCAGCTTCCGCCTGAACTCAAAACTCTCCGCGATGTCCTGCGCTATGCGGTCAGCCGCTTTCGCGCGGCGAAACTCAACCACGGCCATGGCATCACCAATGCCCATGATGAAGCCGCCTTCATCGTCCTGGAGGCGCTGCATCTGCCGGTGGACAGGCTTGAGCCCTATCTCGACGCGCGTCTGACGGCACCGGAACGTGACCGTCTCGCCGACCTGATCGATATGAGAATCAGCACGCGCAAGCCAGCCTGCTATCTCCTCAACAAGGCCTATCTCGGCGCCATGGAGTTCTATGTCGACGAACGCGTGATCGTGCCCCGCTCCTACATCGGAGAGTTGATGCTGGGCGGAGTTTTCGAGGGCGATCGTCTACCGGAGACCTTCGACACCGAGAATGTCACGCGCATTCTCGATCTCTGCACCGGCTCGGGTTGCCTTGCCATCGTTGCGGCGCATCTTTTCCCCGATGCGCTGGTCGATGCGGTCGACCTGAGTGCTGATGCCCTCGCGGTTGCCCGCATCAATGTGGACAATCACGGGCTTGCTGACCGCGTGAACCTCATCAAGAGTGATCTTTTCTCAGCGCTCAAGGGGCGCAGTTACGACCTCATCATCTCCAATCCGCCCTATGTGACTGCCGAGGAGGTCGCGGCCTTCCCGCCGGAATTCGCCGCCGAACCGAAGATGGCCCATCTTGGCGGCGCCGACGGCATGGACCTCGTCCGCCGCATCCTCAAGGACGCAAAAAAGCACCTCGCCGAGGATGGCGGTCTGCTGTGCGAGATCGGCCTTGGCCGTGCGATCATCGAGGAGGAGTTCGACGATATCCCCTTCCTCTGGCTCGACACCGAGGAGAGCGAGGGCGAGGTGTTCTGGGTGGACCGCGCAGAACTCTAAATGTGCTGGTCAACCAGCGCCCTGACCTGCCGTTGCAACACCGGCAGCAGTTCCGCACTGAACCAAGGATTGGCAGCGAGCCAGGGATTGTTGCGCGGGCTCGGATGGGGCAGCGGCATGAGGCCAGGGCCGAAGGCGCGCCAGTTCTTCACGGTTTCGGTCAGGGAGGGGCTACGCCGTTTCCCAAGGTGCCAGGCCTGCGCATATTGGCCGATCACCAGCGTCAACCGCACGTCCGGCATCGCATCGATGAGTTTCTGCCGCCACAGCGGCGCGCATTCGGGCCGTGGCGGCGCATCCCCGCCTCCGCGCTTGCCGGGATAGCAGAATCCCATCGGCAAGACGGCGATCCTGCCGGACTTGTAGAACACATCCGCATCGATCCCCATCCAGTCGCGCAGGCGTTCCCCGGATGGATCATCGAACATCACGCCGCTCTCCTGCACGCGCCGCCCCGGCGCCTGTCCAGCAATCAGAATGCGCGCATCGGCGAACGCCTGCACAATCGGGCGCGGCGGAAACGGCAGGTGGGGAGCACAGACCGTGCAGGCCCGGACATCAGCGATCAGGCGATCAAACGCTGTCATGATCCAACCTCCTCATCAGGAAACCGCGAACGTCGCATCCAGCTCCACGGGCACGTTTTTCGGCAGCGAATAGACGCCCACCGATGTGCGCGGATGTCGCCCCGCATCGCCCAGCACCTCGATCAGCAAGTCAGAGGCGCCGTCGCCCACCTCGGAGTGCTGCGTGAACTCCGGCGTAGACTGGACGAACACATTGAGCCGCAGCACGCCGACCACGGCATCAAGCGTTCCCACGGCCTCCCGCACCGCAGCCAGTGCCCGGAGCGCACACAACGCTGCCGCCCCACGCGCGGCTTCGAGGCTTACCGCATCACCCACCCGGCCTGTAATGACGATGCCACGATCCGATTTCGGAATCTGTCCGGCAACATAAAGCGTCTCGCCATGCCGGACAGCCGGCAGATAGTTGCCGCCTGCCTTCAGCGACGGCTCGAATGCGTGGCCAAGACGGGCAACCGCAGCATGAAAACGGTCATCACGGGTCATGGCGCGCTCCTGCAAGGCCGGAAAGACCGCCATTGTCAGGCCGGACGCCCCGGAGAGCAAGCCCGGCCATAGCGAACGCTGCAATTTACCGCGTAAACTGCCGATACTTGATGCGCTTGGGCTGCACCGCATCCGCCCCAAGGCGGCGCTTCTTGTCCTCTTCGTAATCGGCGAAGTTGCCTTCGAACCATTCGACATGGCTGTCGCCCTCGAAGGCGAGGATATGCGTCGCGATACGGTCGAGGAACCAGCGATCATGGCTGATGATTACGGCGCAGCCGGCGTAATCCTCCAGCGCCTCTTCAAGCGCGCGCAGGGTATCGACGTCGAGATCGTTGGTCGGCTCGTCGAGCATCAGGACGTTGGCACCCTTTTTCAGCATCTTGGCGAGGTGAACGCGGTTGCGTTCGCCACCCGAAAGCATCCCGACCTTCTTCTGCTGGTCCGCGCCCTTGAAAGCAAAAGCGCCACAATAGGCGCGGGCGTTCATTTCCTTCTTGCCGAGATAGATCACCTCGTTGCCGCCCGATATTTCCTCGTAGACGGTCTTCTTATCGTCAAGGCTGTCGCGGCTCTGGTCGACATAGCCCAACTGCACGGTCTCGCCGACAGTGATCGAACCGGCATCGGGCTTTTCGCTGCCAGAGATCATGCGGAACAGCGTGGTCTTGCCCGCACCGTTCGGCCCGATAACGCCAACGATGCCGCCCGGCGGCAGCTTGAAGGTCAGGTCATCGATCAGCAGCTTGTCCTGAAAGCCTTTCGAAAGCCCTTCGAAATCAATGACATTTCCACCGAGACGCTCGGCAATCGGAATGACGATCTGCGCCGTCATCGGGCCCTTTTCCTGCGCTTTGGCGACAAGTTCATCATAGCGCTGGATACGCGCCTTGGACTTGGCCTGCCGCGCTTTCGGCGAGGAATTGACCCACTCGCTCTCGCGGTCGATGGTCTTGAGGCGAGAGGCTTCCTCGCTCTTTTCCTGTTCGAGGCGCTTCTGCTTGGCCTTCAGCCAGGCGGTGTAATTGCCCTCGTAGGGAATGCCCTGCCCGCGGTCGAGTTCGAGAATCCAGCCCGTCACATTGTCGAGGAAGTAGCGGTCATGGGTGACGATCAGGATCGCGCCGGGGTATTCGCGCAGGTGGTTTTCGAGCCACTGCGTTGTCTCGGCGTCGAGATGGTTGGTCGGTTCGTCCAGCAGCAGCAGATCGGGCTTTTCGAGCAGCAGTTTGCACAGCGCCACACGGCGCTTCTCGCCGCCCGAGAGCTTGGAAACCGGCCAGTCATCCGGCGGACAGCGCAGCGCATCCATCGCCTGGTCCACCTTGCTGTCGAGATCCCACAGGTTCTCGGCGTCGATCTTGTCCTGAATCTTGGCCGCCTTTTCGGCGTTCTCGTCGTTATAATCGCCCATCAGCGCATTGTATTCGTCAATCAGCGCCTGCTTTTCGGCGACGCCAAGCATGACGTTCTCGCGCACCGTCTTGGTCTCATCGAGCTTCGGCTCCTGCGGCAGGTAGCCGACCTTCGCACCCTCCGCGACCCAGGCCTCGCCCGTCCACTCCTTGTCGAGCCCGGCCATGATCTTGAGCAGTGTTGATTTACCCGCGCCGTTGACGCCGAGCACACCGATCTTCGCATCCGGATAGAAGCTGAGGTGGATGTTGTTCAGAACCTGCTTGCCACCGGGGTAGAACTTGTTCAGGCCACGCATGTGGTAGATGAATTGACGGGACATCGGGCTCGCTTCCGCTGACAAACGTGAAAATTGAGGTTGCCGCCGATGTAGCGAGGCCGCGCGCGCCATGCAAGTATGACCGGGCCTGTTCGCTTGCCTGTTGTTGCAAACCGAGCGGCCATCGCAAGAACCGTAATGCTGCCTGCCGGAGCGCCTTCGTGCTGAAGAAAATTGCCAGAATCATTGTTGCCCTTGCCCTTTTTCTTTTCGCCCTCTGGGGTGTGGGCGCGCTCTATTTTCGAGCACCACTGGGCCAGATCGGCTCATATGCGCTGATTGCCGCTTTTACCGGCATCATGCTCTTCGCGCTCTGGTCGGTCTTTTCGGCCCGCAAACGCGGCGCCGCGGCGGCCTCGGTGGCGGGCACCGCGCTCCTGCTCCTTGGCTGGTACCAGACCATCACGCCGTCGGATAATCTGGAATGGGCACCAGATGTCGCCCATCGCTCGCTCGTCACCATTCAAGGCGATGACGTTTTCATCCGAAATTTCCGCAATTTCAAATGGCGCGGCGCCTATGAGGCCGAACAGATCTGGGAGGATCAGCGCTTTTCGCTCTCCGACGTGCGCACAACCGACCTGATCCTCTCCTACTGGACCGGCCCGGCCATCGCGCACATGATGATCAGCTTCGGCCTCGCGGATGGTCGCTATTATGTGTTTTCCACCGAGATCCGCCGCAAGGCGGGGCAGGAATACAACCCCTTTGCCGGCTTTTTCCGCTCCTACACGCTCGACACCATCGTTGCTGCGGAATCCGATGTGGTGAAGGTGCGCACCAACTTCCGTGATGAGGACGATTATCGCTATCGGCTGGACATCGAGCCGAAAACCGCCCAGCGCCTGTTTGTTTCCATGGCTGATCTGACCCAGCAACTGGAAGAGGCGCCTGAGTTCTACAACACCGTCACCGCCAACTGCTCCATGACGCCCTTCCGAATGATGTCGACACTCCAGCCGGGCATCGCGCCCTTCGATCCGCGCATTATCACGGTGGGCTTCATGCCGTCCTATCTCTACGAGCACAAATTCATCAGGACGGACAAATCGCTGGAAGCAACCCGGGCCGCCGCGCGCATCACGGAGAAAGCAAAAGCCGCACAGGCACTCGATGGCGTCGCCTTCTCAGCCGCCATCCGGGCGCCTTGACGGGTCAACCCATCAGCCGCAGCGCAAGGCCCGCGGCTGCACACAGCCCAAGCGTCGGGACCATGCCGATATGGAGGCGAAACATCGCCACCATGGCCACCACAGCGAGCAGCAAGGCCTGCCCGTCGAGCGTTGCCCAATCCGGCCAGACGACGGCGAGCGGCCCTGCCTTCACGGTCTCCACCCGCCGAAACAGCGTTTGCAGCGCGAACCACACCGACAGGTTGAGGATAACCCCCACCACTGCCGCACCGATGCCGGCCAGCGCGCCGGATAGCGCTGCATTCTGCCGCAACCGCTCGATGTAGGGCGCACCCAGAAAGATCCACAGAAAGCATGGAATGAAGGTGACCCAGGTGGTCAGCATCGCGCCCAGCATGCCCGCCGCCAGCGGCGGAAGCGCGCCGGGGGCCTGAAATGCCGCCAGAAAGCCGACGAAGGTCAGCACCAGGATCAGCGGCCCCGGCGTCGTTTCCGCCAGGGCAAGCCCGTCGATCATCTGCCCCGGCTTCAGCCAGCCGAATGTTTCCACCGCCGCCTGCGCCACATAGGTCAGCGCCGCATAGGCCCCGCCGAAAGTGACGACCGCCATTTTCGAGAAGAATGCCGCCAGCGCGGTATAAATAGTGTTCCAGCCAAGCCACGGCCCGATGACCAGCGCCGGCAGGGCCCAGAGCCCCCCCCAGAACGCGACCGTGCGCACAATGTGACCAAAACCCGCCGCAACTGGCGGCGGCGCGCCCCCGCCCTGTGTCGCCGCAACGCCCAGCCAGCCGGGATCGCGCTCCGTCTGCCAATAACCGACGCAGCCCGCCGCCAGGATCACCAGCGGAAACGGCGCCTGAAACAGGAACAGCGCGAGAAAGCTCAGCACTGCAATCCCGTATGCCGCGCGCGTTTTCAGCGCCTTTTTCGCAACCCGCAACAGCGCTTCCACCACCACCGCCAGCACTGCGGCCTTGAGGCCGAAGAAGAGGCTCGCGAACCACGTCTGTCCGGCAAGGGTGGCATAGGCCGTGGACAGCGCGAGGATGACGAAAAAACCCGGCAGAACGAACAGCGTGCCGGCCACCAGCCCGCCGCGAAACCCGTGCAGCCGCCAGCCGATATAGGTGGCAAGTTGCATCGCTTCCGGTCCCGGCAGCAACATGCAGAAGTTGAGCCCGTGGAGAAACTCATCCTCGCGCACCCATCGCCGTTCATCGACGAGTTCACGATGCATCAGCGCGATCTGTCCGGCCGGCCCACCGAAGGAAAGCAGTCCGATCCGCAGCCACACGCGAAAAGCGTCAGAAAAGGAGGGCGCGGCGCCGGAACTCACCCCTGCCCGCCATCGGCCACAAGGCCTGCCGCCGCAATACCGGCCGAGGCGGCGAGTTCGTCATTGTCCGACGTATCGCCCGAAACACCGACCACGCCGACAACCACACCCTTGGCATCGCGGATCAGCACGCCACCGGCCACCGGCACCAGCTTGCCGCCGACAGCGGAGGTCGCGGCAACGATGAAATGCGCCCGCTCCTTCGCCATCTTCTCAAGCGCCCGCGAGCCGACACCCAGTTCCAGCGCGCCCTTGGCCTTGCCGATCGCGATCTTCATGCGGCCAAGGCTGGTGCCGTCTTCGGCAGCAGCGACCTTCATCGCGCCGCGCCCGTCGAACACCACCACCGCGAGCGGCTTCATGCCCTTTTCACGACCGGTTGCCAGCGCAACCTTGAGAATGGTCTGGGCCTTTTTGAGCGTCAGCATCACTGCGTCCTTTCGATCAGCATGGGCAACGTTGGATCGGGGAACTCTTGCCCGAGATCGCCCCCCGGAGCAACCTCAGATGCCCAACCTGCCGAAGCGGAAGCCTGCGTTTGACCCAGCGTCCCGTCCGGTCTGACCAAGCGTATTATGCAGGCGACCAAACGACACTCCCGCAGCGGCATCGGCGAGATTTGAAGGTCTGTCGACGTTTGATTCACCAACAGTCCTCAGTGTTCACACCTGATTAACCACCCGGTTAAAGACCGGATTGTAGCGCCCGCTACCGCAACTTCAGATTGATTACTGTCGAGAATATTCACGCCTGCTTATCCTTTCCGCGCCATTGCTAAGCCTGATCGAAACCCAGAATTGGGCCAGCCTCTGTGTCAAAAACCGCCACCGCCCCGCTCTCCAGTCCGGCACGCGTCCTAATCGTCGCGCAGGAACCGGCGTCCGTCGCGCCGTTGACGCAGGAGATCATGCGCCGCAGCGCGCTGGTCGCCGTTGCCTCGACGGTTGCCGAGGCCGGCGCCGCCGTGCGCACGAATGGCTTTGAGGTGATCTTTATTGCCGCGCGCGAGGCCGATGCGGAAACCGCACTACTGATCCAACTGCTGCGCGGCGCCTCGCAGGTCGCCCCGCGCGTCCTGTTCCTGGCCCATCCCGATCACATCGCCAACCATCCGCTGGCCGTCGCCTCCGCCGATGCCGCCGTCTCCTGGGCATTGCCATCGGCCGAGATCGCCGACCTTGCAGTGCCGTCCCCGGAGGCGGATGCTCCACGCGCAAAGACCCGGTCCATCAAGTCTGCGCCGAAAGCGGCCGCTGTGCCCGTGCCGGTCGAAACCGCCGAGAGCAAGGACGAGATCGCAGCCGAGAAACCGGAATCGGCAACCGTCGCGGCCACTGCCGATGCGAAGCTGTTGCCTGCGGCCGAGACCATCGCCCGCGCCGCTGAAGCCATCGCCCGCGCCGCCGAGAGCATCGCCAGCTTCCGCCCGCCGGTCGAGGTTGTGCCGGTGGCCGAACGGATCGTCCCGACACCTGCCGCGGCGATCGCGCCAGCCGAAATCACCGCCCCCGCCGCGCCGGCAGCCGCCCCCCTCGCAACACCTGTTCCTGAACCTGTTGCGGAGACCATGCCCCGCCAGACGGCTGCCGTGATCACGCCTGAGCCCGTCGTTGTCGCTGCGCCCGCACCGATCCCGGCTCCTGTCACGTCGGTCGAACCATCGGCCTCGATTGAACCGCTGCCCGTCGCAACGCCAGCGCCCGCGCCGGTCGCACCGCCCGTGCTTGAAGTCCTGCCTCTGCGGGTCGATCCGCCGGCAGCCCCGGCCCCCGTTGCCGCGCCCACGCCGGCGCCTGCTCCGGCTGCGCCCCCGATTGCCGAAACGCTGAAGCTGGAAGTCCCCAAGCCGCATGTTGCGACCGTGGCGCGCCTGCCGCAGCGCACCGTGAACATGCCCGAACCGGCGAAGGCTGCCCCCGCGCCCGCCCCGGCGGCGGAAGGCGAGGTGAAGCACAATCGCCGCATGTATGACCGGAAGGACGAGGGGCCGAAGCACTCGCGCGCCTCGCGCATCTTCTTTGCCACGGGCTGGTTCGCGCTGGCGGCTGCCATCATTGGCCTCACCACCTGGCCGATTTCGACCGCAGCCCAGTTCACCCTTGGCCTGGCTGTCATCGCGGCCATGACCGTGATCCGCAAGCTGCGCCTCGGCGGCATCTGGCGCCCGACCTTCCTTGCACTCGGCATCACGATGATCCTGCGCTATATCTACTGGCGCACAACCTCGACGCTGCCGCCGATGCATGACTGGGTGAACTTCACGCCCGGCTTCATCCTCTATCTGGCCGAGATGTACTGCGTGATGATGTTCTTCATCTCGATGTTCATCATCGCCGATCCCATCGAGCGCAAGCCGCCGCCGCAACTGCCCGATGATCGTGTGCCATCGGTGGACGTTTACATTCCGACCTACAATGAGGATTCCGCTCTGCTCTCGGCCACCATCGCAGCCGTGACGCAGATGGATTATCCGAAGGACAAGCTGAACGTCTACCTGCTGGACGATGGCGGCACGGACCAGAAGTGCAACCAGTCCGATCCCGACAAGGCGGCAGAAGCCATCGCCCGCCGTGCGGAATTGCAGTCCCTATGCCTTGAAATGGGCATTACCTACATCACCCGCGCGCGCAACGAACACGCCAAAGCGGGCAACATGAACAATGCGCTTAGCCAGACCAGCGGCCAGATCATCGTCGTGTTCGACGCCGACCATGCGCCCGCGCGCCAGTTCCTGCGCGAGACCGTCGGCTATTTCGCCATGGACAAGAAGCTGTTTCTTGTCCAGACGCCGCACTTCTTCATCAACCCCGACCCGGTTGAGAAGAACCTCAAGACCTTCGACCGGATGCCCTCCGAGAACGAAATGTTCTATGGCACGATCCAGAAGGGCCTCGACAAGTGGAACGGCGCGTTCTTCTGCGGCTCCGCAGCGCTGATCTCGCGCCGTGCGCTGGAAAGCGTCGGCGGTTTTTCGGGCATCTCGATCACCGAGGACTGCGAAACCGCGCTCGACCTGCACAAGCGCGGCTGGAACTCGCTCTACGTCGACAAGCCGCTGATTGCCGGCCTCCAGCCGGAAAGCCTCGTCTCGTTCATCGGCCAACGCTCGCGCTGGTGCCGTGGCATGGTGCAGATTCTCGTGTTGAAGAATCCGCTTCTGGCCCGAAACATCTCTATGAAGCAGCGCATTTGCTATGTTTCGAGCATGTTCTACTGGCTATTCCCCATTCCACGCATGATATTCCTGCTCTCGCCATTCCTCTACATCTTCTTTTCGATGCAGATTTTTCAGGCGAATGCGCAGGAATTCTTCGCCTATGTCTCGATTTACATGCTCACGCACATGACAATCCAGAACTACCTGCACGGCCAGACCCGCTGGCCCTGGATTTCGGAAGCCTATGAGTATGTCCAGACGATCTATCTGGTGAAGGGCATCTGGGGCGTGCTGCTCAATCCGCGCAAGCCGACCTTCAACGTGACCGCGAAGGGCCTGACCCTCGACAACGACCATCTGTCGGAACTGGCCTGGCCGTATTTCGCAGCCTTTGGCGCCATCCTGTTCTCTCTGGTCGTTGCCTGCTGGCGCTTCCTGGCCGAAAACGAGATGAACGAACTCCTGCTGATCGTTGGCGGCTGGTCGTTCTATAACCTCATGATCGCTGGTGTTGCGCTCGGCATCGTTGCCGAACGCCGCGAGCGCCGGAAAACGCCGCGCCTCATCATCGACCGGAAGGGCGAGCTGATGGCCAACGGCATCACGGTGCCGGTGCGCATTTCAGACGCATCGACCGGCGGTATGCGCATTCGCGCCGACGGCCCGCGCCTGCCTGAAGGCTTTGCCCGCAACACCCATTGCACGCTGCGCGTGATCTCGGAACGGCCCGATTTCGTGACCGAGCCGATCCCCTGCTTCATTCAGAACGTGGCGAACGACGGTAAAAGCGCCATTTACGGCCTCCAGTTCGAGAACCTGCGCCCGAGCCATTTCCGTGGCATCGCCGACGCCATGTATTCGGACATGGCCGTGTTCGAGAACTTCCGGTCGAGCCGCCGCGCCATCAAGGGCATCACGATGGGCACGCTCCAGTTCTTCTGGTGGAGCATCAACCACACCATCCGCGCCTTCTACTATGCCATCGCGCTCCGCGGGAACAAGGCGCCGGTTGCCGTCGACGGCGAGCAGATGGCGGAGCCCGCAGTTCCGACCGTGACAGCCCAGGCCGCACAATACGCGGCGCCTGCCGTCCCGGCCCCGCAACAAGAAGCCATCATGGTCCGCCCGATGGCCACGGCGCATTGATCAAGGGTCGCTGATGAAACGCTCCTTCAAGCCCCTGCTCGTGTCCCTCGCCGCCCTGTCGGCGACATCGGCCTTGGCCGAGGGTGACCTGTTCCAGAAGGACAGTGCAGACTGGCAGGAAATCACAGGCTCCATCGCCTCCTCGCAGCAGCCTTTCTTCCAACTGGCGCCGATGCCGTCCGTCGCCGATGGCGCGGTGGTGCGATTGTTGCAGCGCCTGCCGATCGATGCCCGCCAGTTGCGCTTCGAGGGTGAGATCGGCCGCCGCGACCTGCCCTTCTACTTGCGCAAGGAGCAGGTGACCGAACAGGCTCATCTGAAGATCGGCTATCTGAACTCCATCGCCGTCATGCCGGAAGTCTCGCGCATGAAGGTGCTGGTCAACGACCAGTTGATCGCCGAGGTTGTCCTTGACGCGACGACCGATGCCGGCAAGGCATCGGTGCCTATCCCGCCTGGCCTGCTGACGGCAGGCTACAATGCCATCAGCTTCCATGTGCAGCAGCGGCACCGTGTCGATTGCTCGATCGAGGCGGCCAACGAACTCTGGACCCAGGTGGATCCGGCGATCACCGGCATCGAGGTCGGCTCAACCAATCCGACCGTCTCCCAGTTTGAGGATCTGAGCGCCCTGCCCGTGGATGCGGACGGCGCAACGCCGATCACGGTCGTTCTGCCGCAATCGGGCGACACTACGGCAGTGGACCGGGCTCTCAGGGCCGTGCAGGCTCTTGCGATCCGCATTGGCGTCATCAAGCCGCGCATCGCTTTTACCCGAGACATTCCTGCAACGCCGGGCATCCACCTTTATGTCGGCACCAACACCGACCTGCTCGCGCGCGGTATCGAACGGGCCCCGTTTGGCGACAGCGCCTTTACGATTTCCGGTCGTCTGAACGAGAGCGTGAAGGTGGCTGTGGGCGGAACCACCCTGAACGATGTCGATCAGAATATCTTCCGTCTCGTCGTGGAACGCCCGGTCAGCGCCGAGACCGGCACGCCCGCCGGCCTGCGGGCCATTGCGCAGATGCGCGGCATCCGCATGACGGCGGAAAAGGAAATCACCTTCGACTCCGCCGGCCTCGCCTCGGAAGAGTTCAATGGCCGCGTCTATCGCGCCAGCCTGAACATCGTCATGCCGCCCGATTTCTATCCCGCGGACAACGGCAAGGCAGCGCTCTATCTTGATGCGAGCTATGCAGCCGGACTTGCCACCACCAACGAGGCGCTGGTGCGCGTCAATGGCAAGGTGGCCGGCGCCTCCCGTCTCCGCCGCTCTGCGGGCGAGGATCTCACCCGCCGCCCGGTTGAACTGTCGCTGAAGGCGCTTCAACCCGGTTTCAACACAGTGACGCTGGAAATCCGCACCGCGACCGAGGACGACCGGGACTGCAATCCCCTGTCCTTGATTGAGCCGAAGAAGCGACTGACCGTTCTGGGGTCGACCGCCTTCGCCCTGCCACCGCTGTCGCGGATCGACCATCTACCCAATCTGGGCGCCACCGCCAGCACGGGCTATCCGTTCACCGAACAGAAAAAACCGGTTGCGATCTATCTGCCGAAGCCGGATTTCTCCGCCCTCGGTGCTGCGGCAACCCTTCTGGTCCGCCAGGCAATGGCGGCTGGCCGGCCATTTGATACGCGCGTCTCCCAGAAGCGTCCCGACGAAACGGCGGGTTCTGCGCTCATTGTCGGCGCGCTTGGCGATCTGCCGCCCGATCTTGTCACCTATTTCGGCATCAAGGACGACATGCTGCCCGAGAACTGGCGCAAGGGCAGCAACCCTGCCCCTGCCAATTCCGCCGCAGATGCATCCGCGCCGAAAGCCAGCGCGCCGGTCCAGCCCGCAACCTTCCGTTTCGGCGCGGCGCCGACGCCGGAAGCCACGCCGGCAGTCGCAGCGGCCGAGCCGGAAGCCAAGGACCCCGCACCAAGCATCCGCTGGGGCAAGAAGACGGATGAACGCACGCTGGAAGAGCGCTTCCGCACCGGCCTGACCTCGTTCCTGTCACGCAATATCGGCTACACAGAAGACCAGCTCGCCTTCCTGAACGGTGATCGTTCCACCGTGACGGCGACGCGCACCACCAAGCTCGTGTTGGCCCAGCAGCAATCCATGGCCGGCGGAAACGCCAGCTGGATGCTGGTGACCGGTCCGGAAGCAGCTACCCTTGCCCGCGATACCGTCGGTCTCATCTCCCAGACGAACTGGACCCAGATGTCCGGCCAGATGGTGGCCTACGACCCGGCGGAGAAGGAACTGATCCACTGGCCGGTTGGACACCATTATCATTATTCCATGCGTGACTGGTCCTTCTCGAACGTCGCGCTGTTCACAGCGGGCTGGCTGTCCAATCACATCAAGTATTACATCCTGGCGCTGCTCGTTGCCTGCGCCATCTTCGGGCTGTTCACGCGCAAGCTGCTGAACCGCATCGGTGCCCAGCCATGAGACTGCTCGTTCCAGCGCTGGCGGCGGTCCTCGGCCTCGCCACTTTGGACGGATGGCCCCTGGCAGCCCAGACGCAGACGTTCCGCACCCTGAAAGCCGAGCCGGAAGCCTGGGAACCGGGGACCTGGCAGAAATACAAGGACGCCTTCGTCTCCCCCGCCGGGCGGGTGATCGACACCGCGAACGACAACATCAGCCATTCGGAAGGTCAGGGTTACGGAATGCTGCTGGCCGTCATCGCCGACGACCGGTCCACCTTTGACCGCATCTGGGCCTGGACGAAGCGCGAGCTCTACAAGCGGCCCGACGGGCTCGCTTCCTGGAAATGGGTTGAATCGGCCTCGCCCAACATCACGGACCCCAACAACGCCTCTGACGGCGACCTCCTGATCGCCTGGGCACTGGCTGAAGCGGCGGATCGCTGGTCGCATGTCCCCTATCGCGAGGAAGCCACGCGCATCGCCATCGCGATCGATCGGGTGAATGGCGCGCGCAGTGCCTTTGGCCGCGTGTTCCTGCCCGGCGCTGTCGGCTTTACCGACAAGGACCGCACGGATGGCCCGGTGGTCAATCTCTCCTACTGGATTTTTCCGGCCATCGACAAACTCCGCCCCCTTGCGCCCAATGTCGACTGGGAAGGCTACCGGGCATCGGGCTACACGCTGGCAAAGGCCGCGCAGTTCGGCCAGGCAAAGCTGCCGACCGACTGGATTTCCATCGAGAAAGGCAAGGCGCGTCCCGCCGAGGGCTTTCCGCAACGTTTCTCGTACAACGCCATCCGCATTCCGCTGTACCTCGCCTGGGCACAGAGCCTCAACAAGGACGCCTTGCGCCCCTACGTTGAATTTTACGAAGCATTCAACCAGAATATGTCCGAATATGACGTAACGACCTCCCTGCCCGCTGGCAAAATGGGGGCAAAAGGTTACGTCGCTGCGCTCGCACTCGCAAAATGTGCATTTGATGAGTCTCCGCTGCCCGTTGGTTTACGTTCTGTAAGCCTTGATCAGTATTATCCAACGACGCTTCAGATGCTGTCGTTGGCTGCGGCGCGACTCAGGTTCAGTAAATGTTGGTTAGAGCCTCGCTGATTTCCGCCTTGCTGCTTTCGCTTTATGCGGAGGCAGGAGCCGCAGATCAGGCTAAAAATCAGGGGAAATCCCCAATTTCCGGCGGATCGCCGGAGAATGCACAGCCGCGCGCCACCACCGCCGAGGATCTCTTCGCCCAGCCGATGCCGCCCAAGGCGGGCGGCTTGCCGATTCCCGCAGCCAATCCTTCGCTCTCTCCTGCCTTGACGGCGGAACCGGCCAAGCCCGCCCTCATCCGCTCCGGAAAGCAGAAGGTGGACGAAAGCGGGCTGAGATATTTTGCATCGCAAAACCAGCAGAAGCGCGTCGAGAAGGAAATTCAGCGCCTCAAGGCGCTTTATCCCGACTGGACACCGCCGGACGACCTGTTCCTCGGCCCGCCCGGTGGCCCGGACGAACAGCCCTTCTGGGATCTCTTTGCCGTCGACAAGCTCGAAGAATTGCGCGCGCTGATCGCCGAGCGCATGAAGGTCGAGCCGAACTGGAAGCCTTCGCCTGCGCTCATCTACAAGCTGGAGCGCAAGGAAACCCGAATCAAGCTGGTTGCCGCTTATGATGCGAAGAACTGGCGCAAGGTCATTGAGGTTGCGGCCGCTGACCCCAAGGTGATGGTCTGCGCCGACATCGATGTGCCCTGGCGCGTGGCCGAGGCGTTCTCGCAGATCGGCCAGAAGGCCCAGACCTTCGAGGTCTACCGCTTCCTGCTCACCAACTGCCGCGACCGCCAGACGCGGATGACGACGCTCAAGAAATCGCTGGCCTATTTCGAGCCGCGCGAGGTTGACGTTCTCGTCGCCATGGGCGCGCGCAACGACGATGGCACCAGCGAATTCGACGACGTGCGCATCGAGTTGCTGCGTACGCAGATCGGCAAGGCGGCCGCAAGCAACACGACCGTTTCAGACAACGACCTGCGCTTTTACGAGGCAAGTGCCCGAAAAAAGCAGCTGTCCGCCGATCTTTCCAATCTTGGCTGGTATCTCTCCTCGCGCAAGAACTGGACGGGGGCTGCCGCCAGCTTCAAGCTCGCGCTCGAACTGCCGGTCCAGAACAGTGAGGACGGCAAGGTTCTCGAAGAGCCGGCGAAGATGGCCGAGGGCTACATCAACGCCCTGCGCAATCTGGAAAAATACGACGAAGCCGAGCCGCTGGCCTTCACCTGGGGCACCCGCAGCGATGCCATCCGCGCGATGTATCTCGACATTGTGGGTGAGGCGCTGCTGAAGGCGGACCCGGCCACCGAGGTCGCCGCCGAACGGATCGAACGTTACAAGCTGCTCGTTTCGAAAGGCCAGTCGGTTTTCGGCACCCAGGCCCTTGGCTGGTACTATTTCAACCGTCAGAAATGGGCGGACGCCATCCCGTGGTTCCAGTCAAGCCTGAGCTGGTCCGAAAGCGGCAAGGAGGACACAACCACCGCCGAAGGGCTGGCGGTCGCGCTCCGCAACGCGTTCCGCTTCGACGAGGCCGAGGAACTCGCCTACCGTTGGCGCGAACGCGCGTCCTCGATGCGCGCGCTTTACATCGATATCTTCGCCGAAAGCCTCGTGCGCCAGAGCGCGCCGATCACATTCTCAGAGGAGCGCATCGCGCGTTACTCCAAAGAGATCATGGCCGACCAGTCGGGCATCGGCGCACAGGGCCTTGCCTGGTATCACTATGATCGGACCCAATGGGCCGATGCCGCGCGCTGGTTCCGTCTCGCCATGGATTGGACCGACGGTGGACGCGGCAATGAAAAGCTCGCAGAAGGCCTTGCCCAGTCGCTGCGCCAGGACAAGCAGTATGACAAGGCGGTCGACCTTGCCTTTGATTGGCACGAGGTCAGCCCGACGCTGAAGCAGCTGTTCGTGGATATCTCCGCCGAACATCTCGTCACGCTTCCTGTCGAACAGACCTACGAGACACGGCGGCTCAACCGTTTTGCGTCCTACGTCAACGAAACCAAGTCCACCCCGGGCGCCGAGGCCATCGCTTGGTATCTCTACAACCGCAAGACCTATGCCGAAGCCGTCCGCTGGTTCAAAAAGGCGCTGGACCTGAAGCCGAATGCCGAGCGCGAATTGAAGCTGGTTGAGGGCTTTGCGCTGGCACTGCGGTATGTCGGCTCGGTCGCGGAGGCGGAAGACCTCGCCTATGACTGGCGAGAGCGCTCGCCCGCCCTGCGCAAAGCCTATGTCGAGATTGCCGCCGAGGCCATTTCGACCCTCAAGCCGCCGGCCATCGCCCCAGCCGACCGGATGGAGCGCTTCGTTGCCTTCACTGAGGCGGAAAAGTCGAGCTTCGGCGCCCAGTCCATCGGCTGGTATCACCACCAGCGCGGCGAGTTCGACACGGCGGCAAAGTGGTTCAATACCTCGATCGACTGGGGTGGCGAGATCACCGACGCCAAGACCGCACAGGGCTACCTGCTCGCGCTGATCAGTCTTGGCCGCATGGAAGAGGCCGACAAGCTAGCCTTTGAATGGCACGAGCGGTCGGACGAATTCCGCAATCTCTACATCGATGTGTTCGGCGGCGCGATTCTGCGTGCCCTCCCCCCGCAGAGCTTCCCCACCGAGATGCTCAAGCGGTACGAATACATCGCCGCCTATGGCCGTTCGGTCTTCGGCTCGCAGGCGATTGCCTGGTATTACTACGACCGGCAGAACTGGCAGGATGCCTCGCGCTGGTTCCAGGCCAGCCTCGACTGGTCCGGCGAGGCCCATCACGACCAGAAGACGGTCGAGGGCTTCGCCCAGGCGATCCGCTACCTCGCCCTCCGCGAGGAAGCCGAGGATATTCTCTACGCCTGGCGGGACAAGAACCCCCTGTTGCGTAAACTTTACATCGAATTGTTCTCGGAAGGCTTGGTCAACACCTCCGCGCCGATCTTCTTCTCCGATGAGCGGCTGGATCGCTACGCGAAGGTCATCCTCGAGGACAAGGACTGGTTCGGTGCGCAGGGGCTCGCCTGGTATCGGCACGACCGCCGCCAGTGGGCTGATGCGGTCCGCTGGTTCAAATACGCCCGCGAATGGTCGAAGGAAGCCCTCGGCGACGCCAAGATGGCCGAAGGCCTCGCTTTCTCGCTGCGCAACCTCGATCTCTATGACGAAAGCGAATTCGTCTCCGTGGAGTGGAAGGACAAGAGCCCCGCCCTGCGCAAGCTCTATTCCGAGACGGTCGGCGAATACCTCGTGCGCATGAAGCCGGAGTTCACCTATCCGAACGACCGGATGGAGCGCTACCTCGAAACGGTCATCGAGGATCGCAATAACATAGGCGCGCAATCCGCAGGCTGGTACTATTACGCCCGCGAGATGTACGACCCGGCGGCCCAGTGGCTGTACCAGAGCCTCGTCTGGGGCCCGGATGTCGTGCGCGATCCCAAAACCGCCGAAGGCTACATCACGGCGCTCCGGCTCGGTGGCCGCCTTGCGGAAGCGGAAGCCGCCGCCTTCGAGTGGTTCGACAAATCGCCCGAACTGCGGGCCCTCTATTTCGACATCGCCAGCGAACTGCTGGCAACCATCAAGCCGCCGGCGGTCTTCCCCGCCGAGCGCCTGGCGCGCTATGCCGAGATGGCTGTCGAGAACCGCTCCACCAAGGCGGCGATCGCCCTTGGCTGGTATGCGCAGGGGCGCGAGGACTGGCAGGGCTCCGTCCTCTGGTTCGAGCGGGCGCTCGAATGGGACCCCGAAACCCCCGATATCAAGGCGGTGGAAGGCTACGCCATCGCCCTCGTCGGCCTCGGTCGCTTCGAGGATGCCGAAAACCTCGTGTTCAAGTGGCGCGAGCGTTCGGACAGGATCGCCGCACTTTACATCGATGTCTTCGGTGCAAAGCTGATCAGCTATCCGCGGGACAGCGTCGTCGATCCTGCGCGGCTGGAGCGTTATGCCCTGTTGGTCGGCGCCGAAAAGAGCGTTTATGGTGCCCAGGCCCTCGCCTGGTACAACTACGACCGCCGCATTTGGGCCGAATCCGCCCGCTGGTTCGAGGCTAATCTGAAGTGGGCCGGTGACGGCAACCACGACCAGAAATCCATCGAGGGCTTCGCCCAGTCCCTGCGCTACATCGGGCGCCGCGAAGAGGCGGAGGACCTGCTTTACGCCTGGCGCGACAAGAACGGCACGCTGCGGAAGCTCTACGTGGAGATCATGGCCGAGGGCCTCGTCTCCACCTCGAACCCAGTTTTCTTCTCGGATGAGCGGCTGGATCGCTTCGGCAAGCTCGTGCTTGAGGACCGGGACTGGTTCGGCGCGCAGGGCCTTGCCTGGTACCGGCATGACCGGCGCCAGTGGCCGGACGCCGTGCGCTGGTTCAAATATGCCCGCGAATGGAGCGAGGACGGCAAGGGTGACGCCAAGATGGCGGAAGGCCTTGCTTTCTCGCTGCGAAATCTCGACCTCTACGACGAGAGCGAATTCGTCTCCGTCGAGTGGAAGGACCGTGCGCCTGCGATGCGCAAGCTCTACTCGGAAACGGTGGGCGAATATCTCGTGCGCATGAAGCCCGAGGTCACCTATCCGAACGACCGGATGGAGCGCTACCTCGAAACGGTTTCCATCGACCGCAACAACATCGGCGCCCAGTCCGCCGGCTGGTATTACTACGCCCGCGAGATGTACGATCCGGCAGCGCAGTGGTTCCTGGCCTCACTCCAGTGGGGCCCGGATGTCGTACGCGACCCCAAGACTGCCGAGGGCTATGTCACCTCCTTGCGCCTTTCTGGCCGCCTGATCGAGGCCGAGGCCGCCGCCTTCGATCTGCGTGAGCGCTCGCCCGCGCTCGCCGCGATGTATTTCGACATCGCCGCCCAGGTACTTGGCGAGATCAAGCCGCCGAACACGTTCCCGGCGGACCGGCTGGCCCGCTTTGCAGAGCTGGCCTTCAACGCAAAATCCGTTCCTGGCGCTCAGGCGCTCGCCTGGTATCACCAGTCCCGCGAGGAATGGAGCGAGGCGGTCTACTGGTTCGAGCAGAGCCTTGCCTGGGGCGGCGATGCCAATGAGCCGAAGGCCGCCGAAGGGATGCTCGTCGCGCTCGTCGGGCTTGGCCGCTTCGAGGAAGCCGAGAACCTCGTCCATTCCTGGCGCGCCAGCAATCCGCAGTTCGCGACGCTTTATCTCGACATTTTCGGCGCCTCTCTGCTGAAAATGCCGGCGAACGCCTCGCTCGATCCCGAGCGGCTGGATCGGTTCGGCGTCATCGTCGGGTTGGAAAAGAGCGCATTCGGCGCCCAGTCACTCGCCTGGTATTTCTCGGAGCGCCAGAACTGGACCGAAGCCGCCAAATGGTTCCAGGCAAGCCTGGGCTGGACCACAGACGGCAAGTTCGACGCAAAGAGCATCGAGGGCTTTGCGCAGGCGCTCCGCTACTCCGGCCGCCGCGAGGAAGCCGAGGAGCTCCTGTTCCAGTGGCGTGATTCCGCAGCGGGCCTGCGCAAGCTCTACATCGAGGCCTTCGCCGAAGGCCTGATCAACCAGAGCGCGCCGATCACCTTCGCTGACTACCGCATCGACCGCTTTGCCGATGTCACACTGACAGACCGCTCCTCCTTCGCGGCACAGGCGCTCGGCTGGTATCGCTACAACCGTCGCTCCTGGGCCGATGCCGCCCGCTGGTTCAAGAACGCGCGTGCCTGGTCCTCGGATGGCAAGGGCGATGCGAAACTGGCCGAAGGTCTCGCCTTCTCGCTGCGCAACATGGATCTCTACGACGAATCCGAAACGGTTTCGTGGGAATGGCGCGACCGTTCGCCGCCCGTGCGCAAGCTCTATACGGAGACGGTGGCCGAGTATCTCGTTCGCCTGAAGGACGAGAACGCCTACCCGATCGACCGGCTCTCGCGCTTCCAGGCCATTGTTGCCGCAGATAAATCCTCGATCGGCGCGCAGGCCATCGGCTGGTATTTCCACGCGCGCGGGCGCTATGGCGAGGCTGTGCCGTGGTTCCGCAATGCGCTCGACTGGGGTCCCGATCCCGTCCGCGATCCCAAGACCGCCGAAGGTCTGGCGATTGCGTTGCGCAATGGCGGCAGCCTCGAAGAGGCGGAACTCTTCGCCTACTCCTGGCGCGACCGTTCGGATAACATGCGGACGATCTATTTCGACATCGCCGGACAGGCGATGGGACGCATCACGCCGCCCGCCAGCTATCCATCCGATCGCCTCGCGCGCTACATCACGATGACGCAGGCGCTGAAGAGCCCGACCGGCGCCCTCGCCATCGGCTGGTATCGTGCCAACCGAAAGGATTGGCCGGAAGCCGTCGCCTGGTTCAAGCAGGCCTCTGACTGGCAGGGTGATCCCAAGGACGTCAACATCCTGGAAGGGTATGTCTTCGCCCTGCGCAATGCCGGTCGCCTCGACGAGGCCGAATCCCTCGCCCTCACCTGGCGCGAGAGCAGCCCGCGCATGAACCAGCAGTATCTCGAGATGCTGGCCGAGGCGATGGTCAAGCTCGACGATAAGGAAAATTTCACTCCGGAGCGTCTCAACCGTTTTGCCCAAGCTGTCACCGAGCGCCAGTGGATTCCCGGCGCACAGGCGCTCGGCTGGTACATGCTCAACAGGAAGCAGAATGCCGAGGGCGAGACCTGGTTCCGCAATGCCCTCGCCTGGTCGGGCGACAACAAGGATATCGCGCTGCTTGAGGGCTTCGCCGTCTCGCAGAAGCGCCAGTTCAAATATGCCGAGGCCGACCAGATCGCCTACGACATCCTCGACAAATCCGAGATGGCGCGCGAACTCTACCGGCTCAACTGGATCGAATGGCTGGTCAAGACCAAGGCCCCGGCAACCGTTCCGGCGGATCGCTTCCGCAAGTTCATCGAATTCACGACCAACCGGAAGGTCGCGACCGCCGCCCGCACGCTTGGCTGGTACTACTACGACCGCAAGGACTGGCCGCAGGCTCTCACCTGGTTCAAGAACGGCACCGACTGGGAAACCGACCCCGCCAATACCAAGGGGCCGGAAGGCTATGTGCTGACCCTCAAGAACATGGGCAAGCCCGAGGAGGCGGAGAACTTCGCCTACGAATGGCGCGAGAAATCGCCCGAGATGCGCTCGCTCTATGTCGATACCGTGCCCCAACTCATCAGCGCTGTCGGCGAAACCGGCACCTTCCCCGTGGAGCGGCTGAACCGCTTTGCGACCCAGGTGACCGCGACGAAATCGGCCTATGGTGCCCAGTCCATCGCTTGGTACAAGTATCAGCGCAAGGATTACGCCGGCGCCATCGGCTGGTTCAAGTCGGCGCTCGACTGGTCCGGCGATGCGAAGGATCCAAAGCTGGCCGAAGGCTATGCGCTCGCCCTGCGCAGTGGCGGACGGCTCGATGAGGCCGAGACGATCGCCTACGAGTGGCGCGAACGGGCCGATAGCCTGCGCACGCTCTACATCGACACCTTCGCCGAGGCACTGACCAAGACCAACCCGCCCCCGCCCTTCGCGCCCGAGCGGCTGGGCCGCTTCGCCGCCGTCACGTCGGCGGACAAGAGCGCGACCGGCGCCCAGGCGCTCGGCTGGTACTCGTTCAACATCAAGCAGTATCGTCCGGCCCGCGCCTGGTTCGAAAAGTCAATGCAATGGGCCCCCACTGAAGGCTCCGCCCTCGGGTTGGCGCTCGCCGCCCGCTCGATGAACGACAAGGCCGGCTTCGAGACGATCCTCAACACCTATCGCGGCACCTATCCCAAGCTCGTCGAGATGCTCTCGCCCCAGCCTGCCGTGCAGGCACCTGCGGGCAGCCAGGTCATGGCCTCGGCGCCTCAGCCGCAGGTCGTCATCACGCAACCGGCACCGGCGACCCGAACCGTTCGCGGGCGCCCGGTTCGCGATGTCACGCCCCGCGCCTCTGCACCCGACACCGGAGGTTCCGGTGGTGGACGTGGCGGCAATTGCCATTCCGGCCTCGATTCGGTTGCGCTCGGCTGGTGCCTGCTCAACGCCAACCGGCCGCAGGAGGCCGCCATTGCCTTCGAGCGCGGACGGAACGGATCGAAGGCCGGCGATGCGGCCTATGGTGAAGCGCTGTCGCATCTGCGCTCGGGTGAAACCGATGAAGGCGCCCGCGCAGCTGCTTCGGGTCGTTTGAACCAGAAGCAGCGCAACGATGTCGGCGTGCAGGTTCTGACGCAGCGGATCGTCGCCGCCCAGCGCGCCGGCCGGCACTATGAGGCCCTGCGATTGCTGGATGAGCGCGGTGCTTACGCAACGGAAACGCGTGACATGGCAATGTTACGTGGGTGGGCACTCTATAATGTCGGAAGAAAAGATGCCGCTCGCGCCATCTTCACCGAGCTTGATCGTCAATTATCAACCAAAGACACGCAAAGTGCTCTCGGAGTGGTGAACGAAATCCGCGGCAACTGATTCGCGGGGAGTTGGGATATGCGAAAACTGGTCATTGTCAGCGGAATTGCAGCAACCCTCGCAGGGTGCGGAACACTGCCGTTTGACACGATGGAACCGGCGGGCGGCGACCCGAAACCTTTCGTCACCACCCTTGGCGTGTCAATTCCCCCGAGTCAGGCCATGGCCGCGATGCCGCAGGGCGCAGGACAGGTCGTGTCCGTGATCGAGCGTCGGCGGTCGAATGCGATCCAGCATGAGATTACGCTGGCCGGTGCCCCGCCGAACTTTGGCGAGAACCAGATTCTCGTCTCCGCCTTCCGTTACGTCGACGCCTCGGCTGAAAAGCCGCTGCCCGACTCCATTCCGGACAAGAAGCCGACGGAAGCGGACATCTACGAGGAAATGCAGGAACGGATTCCGGGCGGTGCCCTGCCCACCAGCAATGCCGTGCCGCGCAACGGCATGGGCGCCTTCGGCTATGCCTATGGTCGCCGCAACGGTGGCAACTGCCTTTACGCCTGGCAGTGGATTGAACCGGCTGCAAGCCGTCCGTTCCAGCCGTTCAACAACAAGACGGCGGCGCCGATTTCCGTGCGCGTGCGCCTCTGCCGGCCCGGCATGACCGAGGAAGTCCTGGTCGATCTCGTCCGCCAGCTCGTCGTGATGCCGCGCTATGATGACAATTTCCGTGGTTATCGCGGCCCGATGGCCGGTGGATACGGCGGCGCCGGGCGCGGTCGCATGGGAGGCGATGCCCTCGCTGCGGCCACCGGAGGCGCGGGCGCCATGGGCGGTTATGCCTATGGTCCATACGCAAACCCCTATGGCGGCGGCTACGACAATTCGGCGAACTATCCGAAATATCAGACCCCTGCCGCCTCGCGCTCCGATTATGCCGCCGCGCCGGTTCGCCGGAAGGCGCGCCGCGTCGTGCGTCGTCGCGTGGTTGCGCCCGCTTCGACCTATGCTTCGACCCCGGCCATCGCAACGCCCGCTGCCCCGGTTGCCGGCTATTCTGCGGTTCCGATGCCGCAATAGGCTGCCAGTCTCAAGCGCGGGTTGAACCCTCAAATCGGCCGGAGCCTGAAGCTCCGGCCTTTTTCATATGGCCGGCGACAATGCCTTCACGGCCCGTTAACGCTATTTAAATGACGCAACGTTCCTGAACCGTCTGTTCAGCAACAATCAATGTGAGTTCGTAAAATTTGAAGGAGTGACGCAAGGGAGTGCCAGATGTTTCACGGTACTGTCGCCGGAATACAAAGCCGAGACCGGCTGATAAACCACGAGGCGCATGATCGTGTCTTTCCTGTCCGCGAATACTGTTTTGCCGTCATTTTCCGCCCGCAACATTGTCGCGACGCTGACAGCATCGGTCGCGGTTGCCGTCAGCCTCGCCTGGCTGATTTCCGGCGTCTCCAGCATTCCGGTCGCCATCGTCATTGGTCTCGCCACTCCCGCCTGCTGCCTGCCCTGGCTGCGCGCCCAATCGACCGAGATTGCCCGCCGTGCAGCCGAAACAGACGCGATCGTTGAGGGGTATAGCCGCATGGATGCCACCACCGGTCTGCTTAACCGCATCGGCTTCACCGAAAAGGCCAGCGAAACCTTTGCCGCCGCGCGCACCGACAATCGTCTCGTCTCGGCAGTGCTGATCGAGGTCGATCACCTCAAAGCCATCAACGAGGACCATGGAACCGCCGCCGGCGATGCTGTCCTTGCCCATGTCGCCAGCCTGCTGACCATGAATATCCAGCCGACGGTTGATCTCTGCGCCCGTTATGCCGGCGCCGAATTCATCCTGATGTTGCCCGAAGCGGATTACGCCTGGGCCTCCGCCTTTGCCGAACGGTTGCGCGGCACGCTCGCCAACCGCCCTGTGCAATGCGAGGGCAAGTTCATCCCGGTATCCGCCAGCTTCGGTATCGCTTCAATCATCGCCGGCGATGACAACCCCGAAGCGTTGATCAGGCGTGCCCGCCGGGCCATGGAACATGCTGCAAGCGCAGGTCGCAACATGGTTCATGTCGACGAGGAGCAATGGCCGCTCGCGGCCTGATCAGCCCCCCTCGTCCCGCACGAAATTCCGGGCCCTGACCGTCAGCCGCTGCACAGCCTCATCCAGGCTGTGCCGTTCTGCATCTGTGAACGTGGCCAGCAACGCGGCCTCCCGATCCGCCAGAAGCGGGGCAATCGCCGCATAGAGCGCATGCCCGGCCTCGCTCAGTTCCACCGCCTTTGTGCGCCGGTCGTCCGCGCCTGCGCCCCGCGTCACGAGGTTACGCGTTTCAAGCCCCTGCAGCGCCCGGCTGACCTGCATCTTGTCCAGCGTCGAATAAAGCCCGACATCCCGCGCGGTCGTCGCGCCGAGATCGGCAAGCGCCGCCACCACGCGCCATTCATTGCGCGTCAGCGAAAACCGATCAGCATAGAGCCGCGCCATGGCCTGCGACACCTCATCGGCCAGGACCGCCAGTCGATAGGCAAAAAACCGCCGCATGGACGGCACGTCCCCTGTCTTTTGCGCTGTCATGCTGCCTCCGTCCTCGCCTCTTATCCTGCCCGCGGCATTTGCCAAAGGGGGGCAGAAAAAACGCTTGCAACCTTGATGCACATTTCGTAACAAATGTTACTATAAGATGCCAGAGGGGAAACGCAATGCTCAAGACCTATCAATATCCCGAATTCGGGTATGTCCGCTCGCCCGAGCAGGCTGAAGGCAAACAGGTCCGTCACCCGGTGGTGATCATCGGCGCAGGCCCGATCGGCCTTGCGACCGGCCTTGAATGCGCACGGCGCGGCATCCCTTGCGTTATTCTTGACGACAACAACACCGTTTCCATCGGGTCGCGCGCCGTTTGTTATGCCAAGCGGCCGCTGGAATTTCTTGATCGCCTCGGTTGCGCCGAACGCATGATCGCCAAGGGCATCTCCTGGCAGGTTGGCAAGGTGTTTTTTCGCGAAAAGCTGTCCTACCAGTTCGATCTCCTGCCGGAGAGTGACCACAAGATGCCGGCGATGATCAATCTCCAGCAATACTATCTTGAGGAGTTCCTGATCGACGAAATCGCCCGCGAACCCAAGGCGGATCTGCGCTGGAAGCACAAGCTGCTCTCGATCAGGCAGAACGATGATCACGCCGTTCTGACCATCGAGACACCGGATGGCGTCTTCACCATGGAGGCAACCTGGGTGGTGGCCTGCGATGGCGCCAATTCCGACACCCGCAAGATGGTCGGCGGCGATTTCGTCGGCCAGTTTTTCCAGGACCGCTTCCTGATTGCAGACGTGGTGATGAAGGCAGATTTCCCGACCGAACGTTGGTTCTGGTTCGACCCGCCGTTCCATCCGAACCAGTCCGTGCTGCTGCACAAACAATCCGATGATGTCTGGCGTATCGACTTCCAGCTTGGCTGGGACGCTGACCCTGTCGAGGAGAAAAAGCCTGAAAAAGTCATTCCGCGCATCAAGGCGATGCTGGGCGAAAACGTGCCATTCGAGCTGGAATGGGTCTCGGTCTACCAGTTCGCCTGTCGCCGCATGAAGGATTTCCGCATTGGCCGGGTGCTGTTTGCCGGCGATTCGGCCCATCAGGTCAGCCCCTTCGGCGCGCGCGGCGCCAACACCGGCTTTCAGGATGCCGACAATCTGGGCTGGAAACTGAAGCTCGTGCTGGATGGCAATGCCCCCGAAGCCCTGATCGATACCTACACCGAAGAGCGCGCCTTCGCCGCCGACGACAACCTGATGAATTCCACCCGTTCGACCGATTTCATCACACCGAAGTCGGCGATGAGCAAACGCTTCCGCAATGCCGTCCTTGAACTCGCAGAGCATACCCCCGGCATCCGCCCGCTCGTCAATTCGGGGCGTCTCTCCACCCCGACGCCCTATGTGACGTCCTCGCTCAACACGAAGGACGTCGGCGACTGGGCTGGCCGCATGACGCCGGGCACCAACTGCGACGACGCCCCCATCACCCTTGGCGGCAAGCCCGCCTGGCTGCTCAACCAGCTCGGCGATGGCTTTGTCGTCCTGACTTTTGGCGAAGCGCCGGCAAGCGAGGTAAAATCCGGCGGCGTGTCTGCGCGCGTAGTGACGGTCGGCAAGGACATCGAGGACACGAAAGGCCTTGTCGCCGCGCGCTATGATGGCCGGCCCGGCACGACCTATCTGATCCGCCCCGACCAGCACGTCGCCGCCCGCTGGCGCAGCTTCGATGGCAAGACGATTGCCGCCGCCCTCAAGAAGGCCTGTGGCCAGTAAACGCCGGAACCGGAGTTCGCATCATGAAACTGAACACCACAGCCAACATTCCCGACCGCGACGGCTTCTATCAGGACCTGATCGACAGCCAGCGCGACATGACCGACGAGGAAGCCTCGCTGATGAACTGCAAGCTTGTTATCCTGCTTGCCAATCACATCGGGGACCGCGAAGCGCTGACCGAGGCGATCCGCCTCGCCGCCCGTACGGCGCGGGCGGCAGCCCGCACCTGACCCTGTATCAAGCCCCCTGAAGCGGCGCGAAGGATTGTCAGGCCCTCGCGTCACCGCTGGCCCAGAGCACCGGTCTGCCGGTCTCCGCCGTCTGTGCCTCGACCACCGCGATAGCAGTCATGTTGACGACGCCGCGCGCGGTGACCGAACTCGTCAGCACATGCGCCGGCTTTGCCGGGCCCAGCAGGATCGGGCCCACCGGCTGGGCATTCGCCAGCACCTTGGTAAACTGATAGGCAAGGTTTGCAGCATCGAGATTGGGGAACACGAGCACATTCGCCTGTCCCTGAAGGGTCGACGACGGCAGCACGCGCATCCGCGTATCTTCCAGCAGCGCAGAATCGCCTTCCATCTCGCCATCGATTTCCAGATGCGGCGCCCGCGTGCGCACAATTTCCAGCGCCCGCCGCATCTTCAGCGACGAAGGCGTGTCATGCGCACCGAAGTCGGAATGCGAGAGCAGCGCGATCTTCGGCTGAATGCCGAAGCGCTGGACATGATCCGCCGCTGCGATGGCAATTTCCGCCAGTTCCTCGGCGGAGGGATCGGCCTGCACATGCGTATCGGTGAGGAAGAACTGCCCTTTTTGCGTGATCATCAGGCTCATGGCGGCAAAATCGCGCCGCCCCGGCGCAAGACCGATGATCTCGTTGATCAGCCGGAGTTTGGAGCGATAGCGCCCCTCAAGCCCGCAGATCATCGCATCCGCTTCGCCCCGATGCAGCCCAAGAGCAGCCACGACCGTGGTTGAGGTGCGGACAAGCGTCCGCGCCGCTTCCGGCGAAATGCCCTTGCGCCCGGCCCGATCCATGTAGGTCTGGACATAATCGCGATAGCGCGGATCATCCTCGGGGTTGACGAGTTCGAAACTGCGCCCCGGCTTGATGTTGAGGCCAAAGCGCTTGATCCGCGCTTCGATAACGCTGGGGCGCCCGATCAGGATCGGCTGAGCAAGCCCATCCTCGATCACCACCTGCGCCGCGCGCAACACGCGCTCGTCTTCACCATCGGCATAGACGACGCGTTTGGGATTGGCCCGCGCCGCACTGAACACCGGCTTCATCACAAACCCGGATCGGAACACGAAGCGCTGGAGACTGTCGGCATAGGCCTCGAGATCGGCAATCGGACGCGACGCGACGCCGGTTTCCGCCGCCGCCTTGGCCACCGCCGGCGCAATCCTGAGGATCAGCCGGGGGTCGAACGGCGACGGGATGAGGCTGGTCGGCCCGAAGAGCCGAACCTCGCCGCCATAGGCCCGCGCCACCACATCGGACGGCGCCTCGCGCGCGAGACCCGCAATGGCCTCAACCGCCGCCAGCTTCATCGCCTCATTGATTGCCGTCGCCCCGCAATCGAGTGCGCCACGGAAAATATAGGGGAAACAGAGAACGTTATTGACCTGATTGGGATAATCCGAACGCCCGGTGCAGATCATCGCATCGGGCCGAACGGCCAGCGCTTCTTCCGGCATGATTTCCGGCGTCGGATTGGCCAGCGCGAGAATGAGCGGCGATTCCGCCATCCCCTTCACCATGTCGGGCTTCAGCACACCCTTCGCCGACAGACCGAGGAACACATCAGCCCCTCCGATCACGTCGGCCAGTTTCCGCTTGTCGGTCTTCTGCGCGAATTTCGACTTGTAGGGGTCCATGAGCTCCTTGCGGCCCTCGTAGACGACGCCTTCAAGATCCGTCACCCAGATGTTCTTCACATCCGCGCCGAGCGAGACGAGCAGGTTGAGACAGGCAAGCGCCGCCGCCCCGGCGCCTGAAGCGACGATCTTGACCTTGGAAATATCCTTGCCGACCAGCGACAGACCATTGCGCACCGCCGCCGCGACGATAATGGCCGTGCCATGCTGATCGTCGTGGAACACCGGAATGTTCATGCGCTCCCGGCAGATGCGCTCCACCTCGAAACACTCCGGCGCCTTGATATCCTCAAGGTTGATGCCGCCGAACGTCGGCTCCAGCGCACAGACAACGTCCACGAGCTTGTCGACGTTCTTCTCGTTCACCTCGATGTCGAACACGTCGATGCCGGCAAACTTCTTGAACAGAACGGCCTTGCCTTCCATCACCGGCTTGGACGCGAGCGGACCGATATCGCCAAGTCCCAGAACCGCCGTGCCGTTGGAAAGCACCGCAACAAGATTGGCGCGCGCGGTGTAATCCGCAGCCTTGCCGGGATCCTCCTTGATCGCCTCGCAGGGCGCGGCCACGCCCGGTGAATAGGCCAGCGCCAGATCACGCTGGTTCCCCAGCGGCTTGGTCGCGACAATCTCAAGTTTCCCCGGCTTTGGCAGGCTATGGTAGATCAGCGAACCGGAAAAAAGGTCATTGCTCATTCGTGCGTTTCCCCAGACTTTCGGAGCACTCTAAACATTCCGAACGTCTTGGGAAATCTTCATTTCAAACTGATCACCACTGATCAATTTGCATACCTCAATGCTGGGTTGCAGCCAGCTTGACGGCTTGCGCACAATAAAGAAACGGGCGCTCCGAAGAACGCCCGCAGGCCGGGATTCACAGTGGTTTTGCGATGGGACGCGAACCTCGGTCTTTCCTCGCCGAATTGGCAGGGTCGAAGGCGCGCCTCCTGCCCTGCCAGCCCGGCTGTAGCCCTCAGCCGAACAGACGCAACACGGCCTGATCCTGCTGGTTCGACATCGACAGCGCGGTCGAGGACAGCTGCTGGCGCGTCTGGAGCGCGAGCAGCGTCGCGGCTTCCTCGTTGGTATCGGCATTCACGAGGTCATCAGCGCCGCCTTTCAGCGTGTTGATGGTGGCCTTGGTGAAGTCCTGCCGGGTCTGGATGATCGACAGCTTCGAGCCGAAGGTCGAGGACCCTGCCCTGAGCGAGGAGAGCGCATTCGTCAGTTCGGTCAGCTTGTTGGTCGCCTCGGCATCGTCCATCGAGGTCGCCGTGCTCAGCCCAAGGCCGGAGCGGGTCATATCGACACCATCGAGCGACATCTCGTTCTTGGCGGAGCCGGTCTTTTCGTTGAACGCGATCTTCAAAACGCCCGTGCCGCCTTTCAGCAGGTTGACGCCGTTGAAGTTCGAATCATCCGCGAGTTTGTCGATCTGGGTGAGGATTTCGTTGTACTGCGAAACCAGCTTGGCGCGGTTCGTAGTGGGCGAACCGGCGGCCAGCACGATCCGGGTCGTGTCGGCGTCACCAGCGGCAGCGCCATCGGTGTTGGTCACGGTGGTCGTTCCGCCCGTCGCCTGCGTCAGGCCGAGCTTGGTTGCAGCGTCGGCGCGGGTCGAACCGGTCGCGGCATCCGCCGATTCGATGTCGATCGTGATCTGCTCATCAGCCGCACCGGTGATCTTGAGCTTGCCCGTGTCCGTCACTTCTGCCGAGGCTACGCCCGAGGCATTGATGGCGCTGACGAGATCCGACACATTCTTCGAGCCGACCGTCGCCAGGTCCATCGTGAACGACTTGTCGACGCCACCCTTCGAGGTGGTGATCTTGAACGTATCGCCGTTGGCAAAGCCGAGGTTCGACAGAAGCTGGTTGGAGGCCTGCTCCTTGGCCGTCGCGCCGGTCGAGCCGGTCACATCGATCGTCGCGTTTCCTTCAAGGGCATTGTAGCTGCCGCTGCTCTTGTCGGCCAACGCCTGACGCGCCGCAGACTGGGCCGATTCGACCAGGCGCGTGATGCCGGTGATACCGTTGTTGGCCGCATCAATGGTCTTCACCGCGCTGGAAATGCCATCGAGGAGATTGCTCAGATCGTTGGCGCGGCTGTTCAGACCAGCAGCGGTGAAGAAGTTCGACGCGTTATCGAGCGCAGAATTGACCTTCTTGCCCGTGGCAAGGCGGTTCTGCGTCGTTGCCATCAAATCGGCTGTCTGCTTCAGCGACAGCAGATTCTGACGAACGGTTTTGGATAGCGAAACATCGGCCATGAAAGACACCTCAGAATGAAACTCAACACAGACGAGTGCATCCCGTCATGAGCCCATCATAGGTGGCATTTCTAAATTGAACGTTATAGTTGTATAGAACCTTTTATACAACTAACGATTAGTTACGCAGCAGACCAGTCAGGTAGCCTCATCCCAACTTCGTCCTCTTCGTCGCTGCATAAATCGATGCGGCTGAGAAAAGCCGCATGCCCGTCCAATATTGTGGTTTCTGCCTGCAGGTGCTGGATAAGAGCACCAAGTTCATCCGCAAAAATCGAATGCTCTTGGGCAATGAGTTCGGCAAGGTCATCAGCAGCGAACTTTAGCAGGGAAGAGGCAGCCTCCATCTGGGAAGCGATGAGTGCGATAGTTTGCCGCGCTTTCGAATCTGCCATAGCGAATCTTCTTTTTTTGTTGGTAACACAACCGTAGGGTGCTTTTTATTTTTTAACAACCCTAAGTTTGTTACTCCTGTCCCGTTTATGGGGTCGTCCCCCAAGCCCAAAACCCGCATCTGCCCAAATTGTTCCGCCGACCTTCAATTTAAAATTGCACCGCCGGAAGCGTCTTGTCCGATCCTTCCCGCCACCGGGTTCGTGTGGCATAGCGAGGTTCGACCATTTTAATGCGATTCGGCAAGTGATTCCGTAGATCGGGGAGCCCGCAGGGCAAAATGAAGTACACTGTCTGGATTGATACCGACTGTGGTTTCGACGACATGGCGGCCATTGCCATGGTCGCGGATGACGGCAACTGGCACATACTCGGCGCGAGCCTGGTTGCGGGCAATGCGTCCCTGGCAGACGCCATCGGCAACATGACGCGGATGCAGAATTTCTTCGGCTGGCAGTTTCCGGTTTACGCCGGCGCGGACAAGCCGTTGATCGGTCCGCTCGTTACGGCGGAAAATGTCCTTGGCAGCGGCGGTCTTGGCACAGTTGGACGCACGCTCCCCCCTGCCCGAGATCCTGAAATCGCCGGCGATGCTCTGGGCGGGCTCGTGACAGCGCTGGGTTCTGCCGAGGCACCGGTGACGATTCTGGCGCTCGGCCCGCTGACCAACATCGCAATCCTGCTTTTGAGCTGCCCTGCCCTGAAGGCAAAGATCAAATCAATCCTGTGGATGGGGGGCGCAGTCACCGGTGGCAATCACACCGCCGCCGCTGAATTCAACGCGGCTTGCGATCCCGAAGCCCTTGCCATCGTGCTTGAAAGCGGCCTGCCCGTCCGCATGGTCGGGCTTGAGTGCTGCCGGCAGGTGACAGTGAACGCCACCGATGCGGCAAAACTCCGCGGCCTCCTCACCGAGCGCGGGCGCATTCTCGCCGATCTTCTGGATGGTTACGTCCGCATTGCCAGCGCAGATGGCAGCCGTCCGCAACCGCTCTATGATCCGGTCGCCGCAGCCGCTCTGCTTGATGAGCGCGCAGTTGCCTTCATCCCCGCCCATGTCACGGTCGAACGCGCCGGCGCGCTGACGCGCGGCATGACCGTTTGCGAATTCCGCACGCACAGGGCCACCCCGAACGTATTGATTGCGCGCAGCGCCTTGCAGGCCCGCATCATCGACCGGATGCTGGCGGTCTTCACCCGCGCCGCCACAGGTTCGATGTCCGGCATCCAGCAGGAAGCGGCGGGTTGAGACCGGGGATTCAGTTGCCCGGCCTCACCCCCCGGGGACATCACCAAACCGGGCTACCTGCGCGGCAATTCCTGTTCGACGAGGCTGGCAAAATAGCTCGCACCGATCGGGCTGAGATCATCGTTGAAATCGAAGGCCCGGTTATGCAGGGCAATGCCGGACTTTTCGTTGGCGCGCTGACCCATTTTCACGTAGGCGCCGGGCTTTTCGAGGAGCATGTAGGCAAAATCCTCCCCGCCCATGCTCGGCGTCCAGTCGGTATGCACCCTGTCTGAGCCGACGATGCGCGCAGCGGCCCGGGCCGCGCAATCGGCCTCATGCGCGGTATTCACCACCGGCGGATAGCCCCGGTGATAGGTGACATCGGCTGCGGCATTGTGCGTTTCGGCGGTCATGGTGACGATGTGGCGCAGCAGGCGTTCCGTATCGTCCTGTGTATGCGGACGCAAGGTCCGGACTGTCCCGGTCAGCACTGCGGTTTCGGGGATGACATTCATCGCCGAGCCGGCATTGAAGGTGGAAACACCCACGACCACCGAATCAAACGAGTTCGTCCGGCGCGAGACGATGGACTGCAACGCCACCACGATGTGGCTGCCCACCAGCACCGGATCAATGGCGTGATGCGGACGCGCCGCATGGCCGCCCTTGCCATGAACGGTGATCTCGAACCGGTCCGCAGCCGCCATAACCGGACCGGGAACGGCGGTAAAAGTGCCGAGTGGCAACAACGGGTCGCAATGGGCGGCATAGACGGCATCACAGGGAAAACGCCGGAAAAGCCCTTCGTCCAGCATGGCTTTTGCACCGCCGCCGCCCTCTTCAGCCGGCTGGAAGATGAATACCACCGTGCCATCGAAATTGCGCGTTTCGGCAAGGTAACGCGCGGCACCAAGCAGCATTGTCGTATGCCCGTCATGCCCACAGGCGTGCATCTTGCCCGGAACAGTGCTGCGGTAGGGATGATCTCCGACTTCCGCCATCGGCAGGCAATCCATGTCGGCCCTCAGTCCGATGCTGCGCGCTGAACTGCCCTGCCCGCGCAGCACGCCAACCACGCCGGTTTTCGCAATACCGCGATGCACCTCTATGCCCCAGGACGCGAGTTTCTCCGCAACGATGGCGCTGGTTCGCACCTCCTCGTAGCCAAGCTCGGGATGGGCATGAATATCCCGCCGCCAGGCGGTCAGGTCCGTGGCAAAACCAGCGATGCGGTTGTTGATGGCCATGTGCATTCCGTCCTTCGAGAACCTATTTGACGAAAGCCGTGCGGCAGAATCAAGGGCAATGCCGGTCGGGCCACATTCGCGGAGCGTTGATAAGCCCAATTGCTGCTTGACGGACGGGGGGCGTGAACGCGAATTTGTCACCGAACTGTCACAGAGATTTTGCACAAGCAGCGGCCGCCAGTTATTGCGCGGACCAGGCTTCAGGAGAACCCGACATGACCCACCGTAACCGGATGCTGGCTTCGGCGGCCATGCTGGCCTTCATGACCAGCCCGCTGTTCGCTCAGACCGCCAATCTCGACACGCTGATTGCCGAGGCGAAGAAGGAAGGCGAACTCACCGTCATCGCACTCGCCAACGACTGGTGTGGCTATGGCGCGCAGATCAAGAGCTTCAAGGACAAATACGGCATCAAGGTCAACGAACTGAACCCCGATGCGAGTTCGGCGGACGAGATCGAGGCCATCAAGGCCAACAAGGGCAACAAGGGCCCGCAGGCACCGGACGTGATCGACGTCGGTCTCTCCTTCGGCCCTTCTGCCAAGGCGGAAGGCCTGATCCAGCCGTACAAGGTCGCGACCTGGGCGACCATCCCCGACGGCCAGAAGGACCCGGAAGGGTACTGGTACGGCGATTATTACGGCGTCCTCGCCTTTCAGGTGAACAAAGACATCGTGAAGAACATGCCGCAAGACTGGGCGGACCTTCTGAAACCGGAATACAAGAATTCGGTAGCGTTGGCGGGTGATCCGCGCGGCTCCAGCCAGGCCGTGCAAGGCGTTTATGCGGCCGGCCTCGCCGCCGGCAAGGGCGCGGGCGCCGTGGCGGGCGAGGAAGGGCTGAAGTTCTTCGCAAGCCTGAACAAGGCCGGCAACTTCGTGCCCGTGATCGGCAAGGCCGCCTCGCTGGCCCAGGGCGCCACGCCCATCATCATCCGCTGGGACTACAACGCCCTTGCCGACCGCGACACGCTGAAGGGTAACCCGCCGGTCGAGGTCGTGGTGCCGAAGTCCGGCGTCGTCGCTGGCGTCTATGTTCAGGCGATCAGCGCTTATGCGCCTCATCCGAACGCCGCCAAGCTGTGGATGGAGCATCTTTATTCGGACGAGGGCCAGCTCAACTGGCTGAAGGGCTATTGCCACCCGATCCGTTTCCAGAATCTCGTCGACACCAAGAAGGTACCTGCCGAGCTTCTTGCCAAGCTGCCGCCGGCTGAAGCCTACGCCAAGGCCGCCTTCCCCTCGCTGGACGAGCAATCCAAATCCAAGGACGTGATCACCAAGCAGTGGGATGCGGTGGTGGGCGCCAACGTCCAGAAGTAACCGCGCCTGAATTTCATGGGCCGCCGCGCACTGAGCACGGCGGCCTTTTCACACCCGCACGTCCCAAGGACATCGCATGGCTCCGCTCCGCTTTTCGCTCATCGCCCTGTTTGCGACCACGCTGGCAACCGCTTCCGGCCATGCCCAGACACCGGATCTCGATACCCTCGTCGCCGCCGCGAAGAAGGAAGGTGAACTGACCCTCATAGCGGCTGCACGCGACTGGTGCGGCGTTGGCGAGCTGATTGATACGTTCAAGGCGAAATACGGCTTGAAGATCAACGAACTAAATCCAGATGCCAGTTCCGGCGTGCAGATCGAGGCGATCCGCGCCAACAAGGGCAACACCTCCTCGCAGGCCCCCGACAGCATCAATGTCGGCCTGTCCTTCGGACAAATAGCCAAGGCGGGTGGGCTCGTTATGACCTACAAACCGACCGTCTGGGCGAGCATTCCGGCGCAGTTCCGCGATACGGATGGCGCCTGGGCCGGCACCTATTTCGGCGCCCTGTCCTTCGCCGTGAACACCGACATCATCAAGACCGTGCCCGAGGACTGGGCCGACCTGCTGAAGCCTGAATACCGGAATGCCGTCGCCCTTTCGGGCGATCCGCGCGCCTCCAGCCAGTCGCTGCAATCAGTGGTCGGCGCCGGCGCCGCCATGACGGGCGGTGATCTTGCCAAAGCGGGCGAGGCCGGGCTCGATTTCTTCATCCGGCTCAAGAAGGCCGGCAATTTCGTGCCCGTTGCGGCGAAAGCCGCTTCGCTGGCGCAGGGCACCACCCCCATCGCCATCCGCTGGGATTATCTTGCCCTGATGGACCGCGACACCCTGAAGGGCAATCCGCCGGTTCAGGTCGTCGTGCCGAAAACCGGCGTCATTGCCGGCCCCTATGTGCAGGCGATCTCGGCCTATGCGCCCCACCCCAACGCCGCCAAACTCTGGGTGGAGCATGTCTTTTCGGACGACGGGCAACTGAGCATGCTCAAGGGGTACTGCCGGCCGATCCGTTTTGACGATCTTCTGGCGCGCGGCAAGATCCCTGCGGATCTGTTGGCAAAACTGCCCCGGCAGGATGGCTATCGCAATGTCGTCGTGCCAACCACCGCCGAGGCGGAGGCGCTGAAAGCCACCATCACTGCCGGCTGGGACCGCGTGGTTGCAACCCCGGGGCCGCAATGAGGCCCCCTTGCATCGCGATGCGGTGGCATGTGACATAGGGTCGGGGTTGGATCAGGGCTGGTGACAGACAGCAGAACGAAAGAGCGGAGACTTGCGGGGGGCGCCAGCGCGCATTGGCTGGGCGTCGCGCCGTTCTTCATTTTTGCCTTCCTCTTCCTCATCGCGCCGACCATGTATCTGCTAATCGGCGCGTTTCAGGATTCCGCTGGCCAATTCACCCTGAAGAACTTTTACGACCTGTCGCAGCCCTCGATTGTTGCGGCCTACAAGATATCGATCCAGATCTCCGTCACCTCGGCGGCGCTTGGCGCGCTGTTCGGCTTTTTCATCGCCCATGCGATTGTCTCCGGCGCGATGCCCGGCTGGGTCCGGGCGTTCGTCACCACCTTTTCGGGCGTCGCCTCGAATTTCGCCGGCATTCCGCTGGCCTTCGCGTTTCTGGCAACACTCGGACGCCTCGGCCTCGTTACGGTGCTGTTGCGTGACCTCTTCGGCATCTCGCTCTACGGAACCGGCTTCAATCTTTTGAGCTTCTGGGGCCTGACGCTGACCTACCTCTATTTCCAGATCCCTCTGATGGTGCTCATCCTCACCCCGGCACTCGACGGGTTGAAGAAGGAGTGGCGTGAGGCCTCCGCCATTTTGGGCGCCAGCACCCGGCAATACTGGACCATGATCGCCCTACCGATCCTCTGGCCCTCGATCCTCGGTGCTGCAATCCTGCTCTTTGCCAATGCCTTCGGCGCCATCGCGACCGCCTACGCGCTCACCGGCTCTTCGCTGAACATCATCACGATCCTGCTCTATGCCCAGATCCGTGGCGATGTGCTGCATAATCCCAATCTCGGCTATGCGCTGGCCCTTGGCATGGTGGCGATCACCTCGGCCTCGAATTTCGCCTATCTCTGGCTGCGCGCCCGCGCTGACCGCTGGGTGAAGGCATGAACCGGCCGCGCCTCCAGTCCTGGATCGTGATGGGGCTGGCGAGCCTCTATTTTCTCGTGCCGCTCATCGCGACATTCGAGTTCTCCCTTCGCCTCAAGCGCGGCGAATACTCCTTCGAGGCCTATCGCATTGTCTTTGCCGATGCGCGTTTTCAGGAGTCCTTCCTGTTCTCCGCCTCGCTGGCGGTCGCGACCATCGTGCTCCTGACGCTGCTTGTGGTGCCGACGGCCTACTGGGTGCAGCTGCGCCTGCCGAAACTGCGCCCGCTCGTTGAGTTCATCACCCTGCTGCCACTGGTCATTCCGGCCATCGTGCTCGTCTTCGGCTACCTCAACCTTTACAGTTCGGCGAGCTGGCTGCCGCTCACCGCCACGCCCATGGCCACCAACATCCTGCTTACCTGCGGCTATTGCACCCTCGCCCTGCCCTATATGTACCGCTCGGTCGACACCGGCCTGCGCGCCATTGACGTGCGCACCCTCACCGAAGCCGCCGAGAGCCTCGGTGCGGGCTGGGCCACCATCCTCTTCCGCGTCATCCTGCCGAACCTGACCTCCGCCATCCTCTCCGGCGCCTTTCTCACCTTCGCCGTTGTCATCGGCGAATTCACCATCGCCAGCCTGCTGAACCGTCCGGCCTTCGGCCCCTACCTGCAACTGGTCGGCGCCAACCGCGCCTATGAGCCCGCGGCCCTCGCCATCATTGCCTTCCTGGTCACCTGGGCCTGCATGGGGCTGATCCAGTTGATCGGTGCCGCCAGAACCCGCGCAATGACCGCGCCCGTTGAGATACCATGAGCTTCATCCGCCTCGACCATCTCAGGAAGACCTTCGGCGCCAACACGGTCGTGCACGATTTTGACCTTGGCATTGAACGCGGCGCTTTCCTGTCGCTGCTCGGCCCCTCGGGTTGCGGCAAAACCACGGCTCTCAGAATGCTCGCCGGGTTCGAGAAGGCAAGCGCCGGCCGGATCCTGATCGATGGCACGGACGTGACGGACCTGCCGCCGGCAAAACGCAATGTCGGCATGGTTTTTCAGGCTTATGCCCTTTTTCCCAACATGACCGTCGCGGAAAACATCGCCTTCGGGCTCAAGGTCGCCGGCAAACCGGCCTCTGGGATCGCGGGGCGGGTGACCGAAATGCTGGCGCTGATCAAGCTGCCGGACCTCGGCAAGCGCTACCCCTACCAGCTTTCGGGCGGTCAGCAGCAGCGCGTCGCGCTCGCCCGCGCGCTGGCGGTGCATCCGCAGGTGCTGCTGCTCGATGAGCCCCTGTCCGCGCTTGATGCAAAAATCCGTGTTTCGCTGCGCGAGGAAATCCGCGCCGTTCAGCGCGCCCTCGGCATCACCACCGTCTTCGTCACCCATGACCAGGAAGAAGCGCTGTCGATTTCCGACACCATCGTGGTGATGAACGATGGCCGTGTCGAGCAGGTCGGCACGCCGTTTGATATCTACAACCGCCCGAAAAGTCGCTTCGTCGCCAATTTCGTCGGCACCCTGAGCACGTTCAATGCGCGTATCGCCGAAAGCGGCAAGGATATTCTTTTGCTCGATGGCCAGCCGGTCATCGCACCCGATCTTGCCGCCAGACCGGCAGGCACCACCCTCGGTATCGCGTTGCGCCCCGAAGCCTTTTCCCTCGGCGAGAGCGGCCCGAACCGCCTGTCCGGAACAATCGGCGAAGTGACCTTTCTCGGCTCCATTGTCCGACTGCGCATTCAGCTTGCCGAACAGACCTTCTCCATGGATACCTTCAATCAGCCCAGCCAGAGGCCGCCGGCGGTGGGGGACAAGATCAGCGTGTCCTTCGCCCCCACGGACATGCTGTTGCTGGAATAAGGACCAACGGCCAAAGGGAAGCTTCGTGATGATCGACCGCCGTGCATTGCTTGCCACCGCCGCAAGCCTGACTGCCCTGCCCCTGTGGGCCCAGACGGACGACTGGCCACAGAAACCGCTGACCCTGGTGGTGCCTTTCACCCCCGGCGGCTCCACCGACATTCTCGCCCGCGTGCTCTCGCAGAAACTTGGCGACGCGCTCGGCAAATCCGTGGTTGTCGAAAACCGCCCCGGTGCCGGCGGCTCCATCGGCGCCGAATTGGTCGCCCGCGCCGCGCCCGACGGCTACACCATGCTGATGGGCCACATCGGCACGCTGGCCGTGAACAAGACGCTCTATGTCAACCTCGCGTATGATCCCCTGACAAGCTTCATGCCCGTCAGCCAGATCGCGGCGGTGCATAATCTGCTCGTTGTCCATCCGTCCATTCCCGCCAGGAACCTTAAGGAACTGATCGCCTATGCCAAGGCGAACCCCGGCACCCTGACCTATGGCACCGGCGGCAATGGCAGCGCTGCCCATATCGCCACGGTCGCGCTGGCTGATGCGGCGGGTATCGACCTCGTTCACGTCCCCTACAAGGGCACGGCGCCGGCGGTGACTGACCTGCTCGCCGGGCGGATCAGCATGGCTTTTACCGGCGCACCGGTGCTTTTGCCGCATATTCAGGCTGGCAAGCTGCGCCCATTGGCAATTTCGGGCGCAAAACGTCTTGCGACCTTGCCTGACATTCCGACCGTGGCCGAAGCAGCCGATCTGCCGGGTTTCGAAGCCTCGCAGTGGTATGGCATCGTCGTTCCCGCAGGCACGCCCGCCACCATCGTCGCGCGGCTGAACGCCGAGATCCGCAAGGGCATGTCCGCGCCGGAAAATGTCGAACGCCTTGCCAAGGAAGGCGCCGATATCATCGTCAATGCGCCCGATGCCTTCGGCAATTACATCGCCGCCGAAATCCAGCGCTGGGGCGCATTGATCAAGCGCGCCAACATCAAACCAGATTGAGCAACACCATGGCCCGCCGCAAAATCGTTTTCATGCCCGGCCTTCTGTGCGATGCGACGGTTTTCGCCCGTCAGGCTGCCGCGCTTGTTCCCATTGCCGATGTCGCCATCGCTGATTTCTCCGAAGCCAAGAGCATCGACGAGATGGCTGAAATCGCCCTGTCGATCTTCGCAGGACCGGTCACGCTCATCGGCTTTTCCATGGGCGGACGCGCGGCGCTGGCCGCTTGCCGGCTGGATGGACAGCGCATCAATGGCCTCTGCCTGATGGACACGGGCGCAGCGCCCGCCGATGACGATGAGATGGATCGGCGGATGCCGCTGGTCGAGCTTGCGAACATGGAAGGCATGAGCGCGCTCGCAGCGCGCTGGCTGCCGCCGATGGTTCATGTCGATCGCGAGACCGATGCGTCCCTGATCGGCCCGCTGACCAAGATGGTGGAACGGGCCACCCCTGCCATGCATGAAAGACAGGTGCGCGCGCTCGTCTCTCGCCCTGACGCGCGGCCTGTGCTGCAAACGATTACGTGCCCCACGCTGGTCATGGTTGGCCGGCAAGACCGCTGGAGCCCGCTGGCTGACCACGAAGTGATGGCGGATGCGATTCCCGACGCCCGCCTCGCGATCATTGAGAACTGCGGGCATTTCGCCCCCGTCGAGCGACCGGACGAGGTGACGGATACCCTCCGGCTCTGGTTGGGCCGCCTGCGGGATCCGACCTGACAATCGCTGTTCAGATCGGCCCCGGAAGAACGGGCTCGGCGGGTTGCCAAGGCGCTTGGCATGATGCCGCGCCCTTGCCTCTCACATCACGATGACATGGCGAATGATTTCGCCACGATCCAGCCGGTCGAACGCTGCGTTGATCTCTTCAAGCGGCCCTGTGCCCGAGAGCAGCTTGTTCACCGGCAGCTTCCCGGCAAGATAAAGATCAATGTAGCGGGGAATATCGCGCGAAGGCACGCAGGAGCCCTGATAACTGCCCAGCACGATCCGTTCTTCCGCCACCATCTGCACGGCGGGAATCGCAAAGCGGGTCGGTGGCGGTGGCAAGCCCGCCGATGCCGTGACACCGCCGCGCCGGGTAATCGCGAAGCCGAGTTCGAAAGCCGCCTGGGCTCCGGCAAATTCGATGGCGTGATCAACGCCGCCGCCTGTCGCCTCGCGCACCTGCCGCACAATGTCCGGGTCACTGGCCAGAAAGCCGTCGGTTGCGCCAAGCTCCTTTGCGACCGTCAGCTTTGCCGGGTTGAGATCAATGGCAATGATGCGGCCCGCGCCACTGGCCACCGCACCGAGCAGCGCCGACAGCCCGACACCGCCAAGGCCGATGATCGCCACCGACTGGCCAGGCCGCACCTTGCAGGTGTTCATCACCGCGCCAACGCCGGTCATGACCGCACAACCGAACAGCGCTGCCTCGATGAGCGGAATATCCTTGCGGATCTTCACGATCGACCGCCGTGAGATCACTGAAAACTCGGAGAAGGCGCAAACACCGCAATGGTGGTTGATGGCCCCGTCATCGCAGGAAAAGCGCCGCGCGCCGGAGAGCAGCGTACCGGCGATATTGGCCGCATTGCCCGGCTCGCAGAGATGCGGCCGACCTTCCGCACACATCGCGCAGACACCGCAGGCCGGAATGAACGACATGACCACATGATCGCCGGGCAGAAGGTCGCTGACGCCGGGCCCCGGCTCCACCACCACGCCCGCTGCCTCATGGCCGAGCGCTGTGGGCATGGGCCTGGGCCGGTCGCCATTGATGCCGGACAGATCGGAATGGCAGAGACCTGCCGCCGCGATTTTCACCAGTACCTCTCCCGGCCCGGGCGGGGCGAGCGACACCGTTTCCACCGAAAGCGGACGCGAAGCGGCATAGGGCTTTGCCAGCCCCATTTCGCGCAGAATGGCCGAACGAACCTTCATGGTGCCTGTCCTCAGATCGTCCGCCCGCCATCCACCTCCAGCACGACGCCGGTAATGAAATCGGCTTCGTCCGAGGCAAGATAGAGACAGGCATTGGCGATATCGCGCGGGGTCGACATGCGGCCCATCGGGATTGTGGAGACGAATTTTGCGCGGTTTTCGGGCGTATCCGGCACGCCCATGAACTGGCCGAGCAGCGCAGTTGCCCCCATCACCGGGGCGACGCAATTGACGCGGATGTTGTCCGGCGCCAGTTCCACCGCCAGCGAGCGCGACATGAGGTTCACCGCACCCTTGGTGGAATTGTACCAGGTGAGGCCGGGCCGGGGCCGGATGCCCGCCGTCGAGCCGATGTTGATGATGACGCCGCCACCCTGCTTGCGGAATCGCGGCACGATGGCCCGCACCATGTGGAAGATCGACTTCACATTGATGTCGTAAACCTTGTCGAACTCGGCCTCGCTGACATCGAGCAGCGGCCCGTTGCGATGGCTCCAGCCGGCGTTGTTGACGACGATATCCACCCTGCCGCCGAAGGCTTCACCCGCCGTCACCATGGCTTCGATATCGGCAGCTTTGGTCACATCGCCCGTGACCGCTTTGGCCCGCGCACCGATGTCTTTCGCAACTGCTTCCGCCGCCGGCCCGTTGAGATCGGCAACGATCACCTTCGCGCCCTCCCGCGCAAACGTGCGGGCGATCCCCTCACCGAACCCCGAGGCGGCACCGGTGACAATGGCGGTCTTTCCTTCAAGACGCATGGATTTCATCCTCAATCATGCTTGATAATCAGCGTTTTCATGGCGCCGAACTCGTAAAGGGCCTCAAAGCCCTTTTCCCGCCCGTGCCCGGATTTCTTCATGCCGCCGAAGGGCAGTTCGATCCCGCCGCCCGCGCCATAGCCGTTGACGAAGAGCTGCCCCGCCCTGACCTTGCGCGCCACCCGGATGGCCCGGCTGCAATCGCCCGACCAGACGCCGGCGACGAGACCGAAGTCCGTCCCGTTCGCAAGGCGGATCGCCTCCTCCTCGCTGTCGAACGGCATCGCAGCGAGGATGGGGCCGAACACCTCCTCGCGGGCCAGTTCCGAGGCTGGATCAACTTCGTGATAGATCGTCGGCGTCACGTAATAGCCGGTTCCGGGCGCGCCTGCCGCGATCTGGCCGCGCGCAAGAATCCGCGCGCCAGCCGTCTCCGCCCGCGCCAGCATGGCGCCGATGCGTCCCTTCTGCCCGGCGCTGATCACCGGCCCAAGGTCGAGATCCATGGCGGGCGTTCCGGCCCTGATCTGCGAAAACCGCTGCGAAAGATCGGTGAGGAACCGGTCCCAGATGCGCCGTTCGACCAGCACGCGGCTGCCCGCCGAACAGGTCTGTCCCGCATTCTGCACGATGGCGCCCGCCACTGACTGCACGGCGGCGGCAAGATCGGCATCACCGAACACGATCTGCGGCGACTTCCCGCCGAGTTCCAGCGTGCAGCCAATGTGGTTCTTCGCCGCTGCGATCTGAATGAGCGTACCCACTTCCGGACTGCCGGTGAAGGAGATGAAGTCGACGCCGCGATGGCTGGAGAGCGCCGCGCCCGCCTCTTCGCCCAGCCCCGGCACCACATTCACCGCGCCTTCCGGAAAACCGGCTTCGGCGCAGAGCTCGGCCAGCCGCATCGGCACCTGACAGGCCTCCTCCGCCGGTTTGACCACCGTGGCATTGCCCATGGCGAGCGCGGCGGCGACAGAGCGCCCGAACATCTGGCCCGGATAGTTCCAGGGGATGATGTGGGCGGTGACGCCGACGGGTTCATAGAGCGTGTTGACGAGATAGCCGTTGAGGAACGGAATGGTATCGCCATGCACCTTGTCGGCTGCACCGCCATAATACTCGAAATAGCGGGAAACCGCCGTCACATCGGCCCGCGCCTGTTTCATCGGCTTGCCGGTGTCGCGCGCCTCCAGCTGCGCAAGTTCCTCGAAATGATCGTCGACCAGCCGGCTGACCTTCATCAGCAGCCGCCCGCGCTCGGTTGCGGTCAGCCGCCCCCAGCTGCCGATCTCCAGTGCCGCCCGCGCTGCTGCAACCGCTCGGTCGATGTCGACGGCATCGCCCGCGGCAATGGCCGCAAACACCACGCCCTCCGCCGGGGCAATCACCGGCAGGCTCTGGCCCGAATGACCGGGCTGCCAGCGATTGTTGATGAAAACGCCTTTGGCCGCCCCGGACTTCATGGATGCGTCGAGATTCTCCTCCAGCGTATGCGGCACGTCGTTTCCTCCCCCGGAGCATTGCCTGATTGCCCCGCGAAGTTAATCCGCATTGGCAAAAGGGGAAGATGAAAAATCAAATCCGGTTGTTACCGGGCCGCTTGCACAGCGGCGACGAGATCACGGGCCCGCTGCGTGACGGCCGCGAAATCTCCCGCATCCCCCGGCGCTGTCAGGCTGCCGCCAACGCCGAGCGCAACCGCGCCGGCCTTGATCCAATCACCGGCATTGGCGGCGCTGACCCCGCCGGTGGGCATCAGCGGCGCCTGCGGCAGGGGTCCGCGCGCGGCTTTCAGGAAGGACGGCCCGAGGCTCTCGCCAGGGAACAGTTTCACGATATCGGCGCCTGCTTCCAGCGCGCCCAGAATCTCGCGGATCGTCTGCGCACCCGGAAGACAGGGAACTTGATAGCGCCCGCAAGCCCGCACGACGTCCTCGTTCAGGGCCGGCGTGACAATGAACTCGGCGCCGGCATCAATCGCCAGCCGCGCCGTCGCCTCATCCAGCACCGTCCCCGCGCCGATGATCGTGCTGGAAAATTCCGGCGCGGCGCGCAAGGCGCGGATCACATCGAGGCCACCGGGTGTCGTCAGCGCCACCTCCATGACGCTGATCCCGCCAACACGCACCGCATCCGCCATGGACCGCGCACCCTCACGGCTGGCCGAACGGATGACCGCAACGATCACGGCATCAAGAATGCGCGACAGGGCGTGATGGCGACGGTGGCTTTGCATGACGATCTTTCCACAGGGGCTGTTCCCTGCGCACTAGACCAACCACGCGGCGCCTTGTCCACCCTCGCGGGCGAAGTCACCCGTAACGTCCGCTGTTGCGCATGGCCCGATGATCGGGCCTGAGCAGGTTTTTGCCCAGGCGCGGCTGGAAGGCTGACGGCACCTTGATCACACCCGGCGCGGACGGCGTCAAAACCCCACCGAGTTGCTCAGCGAGCATCCGCACCACCTGCGGTGCCGCCACGCTGGTGCCATTCATCGCCACGACCGAACCTGAGAATGTGCCGGAAGCCAGGATGCCGCTATTCTTCACCCCGATGTCGGCGAAGGCGGAATAATCGGGTTGCTTGCGCCCCATGCTGGGCCCGCTCGCCGTGTAGTGGGCCGGCGCAAAGCCGCCCCCCACAGGCACTGTCGCAGCAGCCCCCGTAACGATCAGCCCCGGCCCCGTCGCAATCGCCGACAGCGTATCGCCTTCGCCAAGCGGCCCTTTGCCCGCATCGTTGTAGTTACCCGTCGCCGGGTTGCGACCGTGCCCGCCCGGATGGTCAAACCGCGACTGCCGTCCGCGTTCAGGATAGCCGGCGGGCGTATTGTCGCGCTGGACATAGAGCCTCGCCTCAAGCACGTCTTTCGTGCCGTTGGTCAGGGTGATGATCCAGCGCCCATGCGGGGCGGCGGCCGGGCAGCATTCCTTGCGGAAGGTCGTAGCGCCAACGGCCAGAACCACGCGCACACGCTTGCCTGTCGCACCAAGCCCCATGCGTGCCGACATCATGGCAATGGGCACACCATCCGCCATCAACACCTGATCCTGCCCCGTAGTGAGCGCAAGCGACTGCCCAGGCCCGCCATCGGGAGGCGCCAGCGTCACGCTGGCCTGGCTCCACTCCACCGCATCGGATTGTCCATCGAACCAGAGCTCAGCGAAATTGACGGTGCCGTCATCCGGCAGGATCACCCAGTCGATGGCCGCACTCTTGCCTGCCGCCAGCATGAAGGCCGCTTTCGTGCGCGCGGCAAAACTGTTGCCCGCCGCCAGCACCATCTCCGTCGGCGCCCCCCGCGCGCGCCTCAGATCCAGCATGGCATCCAGCGCCAGCTCGATGGCATGGGTGCCATCCTTCGGGCCGGCCAGAAGGCCATAACTGAAATTGATCACCAGCGGCATCCCGGGCTGATGGGCATCAACCCAGCGGATAATCTGGCGAACACCCTGCAAAATATAGGCCCCCACGGTCGCCCCGGATGCATCCGCCACCGCATCCGCCGGCAGTTGTACGGCAAAGATCGGGCGGTTCTCCGGCCCTTCCCCGGCTTCTGCTCCCGTCGCAACATCTAGGCAGAACGTTCCGTGCGAACGCCGGAACGCCAGCGGTTTGTGATCGGGGCGATTCTGCCGCGCACCGGCCACTTCTGCGTAGATCGCCCGTTCATCATCACCATGGCGATCCCGCAGCGCATCGATATCGGTATTTGTCAGCACCCGGCCCACTGAAACCGACCCCGTTCCCAGCGGCTCGCCGATGTCCTGCAACCAGATCCGCTGGATACGCGCCCGCCCGTTCCGGTCGGAGAACCGCGCATTGGCAAAGCCGATCCCGTCGTCAATGATGCCGATGGCAACCCCGCCAGCCGCCGGAACAGGTTTCGGCGGCGCATCGAACCCGGATGGCGCCGTTGGCTTTTTTCCAAAACACGTGCCGGAAATCGGCGGGCCAGCATGAAGGATCGTATAGTATTCCGACGGACGGAAGCCGCCATCCTGATGCACCAGCGATTCCGGCCGATAGACATGGAACGTGCGCATTGTCGGCGCCGAAAGGTCGCCATCGGGATCGTCCACCAATTGCTGAACATACCCGATCTCGTCTTCGGATGCGGTGAGCGTAACCGTTTTGCCCGGCGGATCATCCGGCATCCGCCCCGCCCGAAGGGCAGCCAGGAATTCGGCCAGCGCCTGCCGACCGCGCTTTTCGGGCAACAGCAGGCGGACGAGGCACCATGGCGCTTGGGACGGCGGCGGCGCCAGCGCGGCCAGCCGCGCGTACCAGTTGAGATAGGGATCGAACCTCAGCGGCGCCAGCGCCGTCCATGCAGTAGCCATCAGTTCCTCCCCTGGGGTCTGAGGACATGGGATTACCGCTTGCATTCAACGCGGAACCGGCAGCCGCTCTCACGCAAAGAGCGCCCGAACCGGTGTCAGCGCCATTCCCGCGATGCCGTCACCCAGAGATGTTCCAGGAGCGGCGAGGGTTCGACCTCGCCCACCGCATCACTGAGATAGACATTCGCCTTGCCTGACTTCTTCTTCTCGACCTGTTTCAGGACGGTCTCATAACTGAAATCCGCAATCCCGATGCCGGGCCCGGCAAAATTCCGGCAGAAAAGGTCGCCTACCCCGGTCAGCTTGCGCAAATAATAGGCCGAAAGCGCGCGCGCCAGCACAAGCCCGGCGATGCTGTCGCAAGGAAAATGCACACCGGCCACCGTCCGGTTGCAGGCAATGCGTTCGGCATGGCGCATCAATTGCACGAAGCTCGGATCCGCCACGGGTTTGTAAGCCGATTTCCGGCCTGCGCCACGCCGCAGCGCATCCAGCAGGAAGGCCACCGTGAACGCCTCGGTCGCATGGCCACTGGGACAGGTGCCATGCCCCGGATTGGCGATGATCGGCTGGACTTGCGGCGAATAGTCGGCAGGCCGCTTGCAGGCGAGCGCGTATTTGATCCGCATCTCGATGATGCGGGTGACATTGAGCGCAAGGTAGAGCACCTCGAACGTCCTGCCGTGCCGCACCCCGTCGAGATTGAGCACCGAGGCAAAGAACGGCAGGAAATCCTTCTTCTGGCTCGAAATTTCGGCGGCACGCTCGCTTCTCAGGGCGCTGTAGCTGTTCACAAGATCAAGCTGCTTGAGAAAATCAGCCTCTTTCGGACGTGACATATTCACGAGGGTTGCATCGCTTCCGGTCGCAAAATTCCGGAACATCAACGCCATCGAACCCGTCGCCGTCCCGTCGAGATACCGGATTCCAGACAGCATCTCGCCTTCCATTGCGAGCAACCGCGCCTTGATGATCCAGCGATTGATCGAGGCGGGACCGGGCTTGTAGTTCGATCCGGACTTGGGGACATTCCACCGTCCGACCACACCGTCACGCGCGGTGATCAGCGCCCGGCTGCTGGTGCGGGATGCCGCAGCTTCGCCGCTCTCGCCACTCTCACCCGATTCACCGCTTTCACCGGATTCGCCACTCTCGCCACTCTCGCCGGATTCACCGCTCTCGCCGGATTCCCCACTTTCGCCGCTCTCGCCGCTTTCGAGACTTTCCAGATGCAGACTGATTGCCATTGTCGCCTCCTGCCTGGTGTCAAGTGCCGGAGCAGATGCTTCGCCTCAAACCGGCCGCGATCAAGAGCAGGGCATGGTCGATTGGTCGCATTTGACGGATTTTTCACGGCAGCGGTCTCACAGGCCAACTTCGGCTTTGAAAAACCCCTGGCAAGTGCCATGGTGTTGTCTGCATTATTGCATAGGAATATTGGCACGAGACTTTTTGCGGGAGTTGATCGTGACCGGGGAGGCTCCTTCAGTTCTGATCCGGGTGATCGGTCCTCTGCGACTGATCTGCTCATCCGGCCAGGATTGCACCCCTGCGGGACGCAAGACGCGGGCGCTTCTTGCCCTGCTGGTGCTGTCACCGGAAAGGCGCCGCACCCGTAACTGGATTCAGGACCGGCTCTGGGGCACCCGCGGCAAGGAGCAGGCCGCCGGCAGCCTCCGGCAGGCTCTCATGGAAGTCCGCAAGGCGCTCGATAGTGATCGCGATGCCCTCATGTCGGACCATGCGATGGTCTGGCTCGATGCCAGCCGTGTCAGGGTCGATCTTGACGCCCTGCCAGCCCGGCTTTTGCCGTCCGAACGCGAGGGTGATCTCCTTGAAGGGTTGAGCATCAGCCATGAGGATTTTGACAAATGGCTGGGCGAGCAGCGACAGGCCTATGAGGCCCGCTTTGCGGCAGTGCCCGGCGCGCCGGCCCTCGCAACGCCGGTCGCTCGCTCCGGCGCCCTCGGCGCACAGCCGAAGCGAAGCGGAAGCATCATCGTACTGTCACGCGGCGCGCGAGATGCCGTACCGCATGTCGATGCCATCGCGGACGAATTGCTCGACAACATCAGCAAGACCGTGACCGAACTCGGCCTTGCCCATATTGTCGACCACCGTCTCGCCACGCCGGACGTGTCGCCCCCCGTCTCGTTACAAGAGCAGGCCCCTGTCCTTCTGCTGCGATCCCATGTGCTGGGCACGCATCAGGATGCGCGCTGCCGTCTCACGCTGATCTCGCAACCCGATAATGAACTGATCTGGAGTGGACAGTTCAGCGCCATATCCGGGGCACCGCTGAACGATATCCGCCTGATCCGTCAGGCCAACGAGGCCGCTGCGATCTCGCTGGACCGGCTGGCGCGCGAACAGCCAGACGACCATGCCCCCTCCCGCGCCACCGCTCTGTGTAATGCGGGCGTCCATCTGCTCTTCAAGCTTGGCAAGGAGAATTTCGCCCGCGCCGATGAGCTTTTCGCCAACGCCTATGACCTGCACCCGCGCGGGCTCTATCTTGCCTGGCGTTCCTATCTGCGCACCTTCCTGCTGGCCGAGGCAACCGGCTTCTGCCGCAAGACGCTCGACGAGGAAGCATTCGCTCTGCTGCGCAAGGCGTTTGAACTGGAGCCGAACAACTCTTACGTCATCGCACTTGGCGCCCATGTCCACTCGATGATCCGCCGCTCCTACATGTCAGCCTACGAGCTTGCCGAGCGCAGCATCGACATCAACCCGGCCAACCCCATTGGCTGGGCGCTTCTGGGCATCGCGAAATGCTATCTGGGCAATTCGGAAGAAGGGTTCCAGAACACGCTCGCCGCCCGCTCCATCTCCGGCTATGCCCCCTACCGCTACCAGATCGACGCGCTGAGCTGCATTGCCGGCACCATGGCGGGCCAGTTCGATCAGGCCGTCCATCTCGGCGAATCGAGCCATTTCCTCGCGCCGGAGTTTGCGGCACCGATGCGCTACCTCGCCGCGCTCTATTCCCATAAGGGCGAGCACGACCGCGCCTTTGACATCAGCGAGACCCTTCGCAAGGTCGAGCCCGATTTCAGCTACCGGAAAATGAAGGACCGGGAATACCCTGCTGCCGGCCTGCGCCGCACCGGGATTCTTGAAAACCTGCCGTCCGAGTGAACGCTTCCCGAACCTCCCCGGCTTCAGGCATCAAGGCTTTGGCAGATCCCCTTCGGCGGTGATGATCTCGACAGGAACGAACCGCACCTGAAGGCGGAACGGCGAAAGGTTGCGCAGGCGGGGCAGCGCGGCTCGCGCCCGCTGCACATCGGCGAGGCTCGGCGCCTTGTCGCCCTGCACATAGGCCATCACCGTAATGTCCTTGTTCTCTGACAGGGTTTTGTCCGGAAGCTGGATTTTGGCGCTGATCAGCCGGTTGTTGCCGGTCCCCAGTTCCTGTGCCAGCGTTTCAGTCACGGTTGCATCCAGCCGCTGGCGGGTCGAGGCCTCGGTCAGGTTGAGGGTCAGCAGCACGCCGAGACCGATCAGCAGCACGATCGACCAGAGGTTGACGACAAAGAAATTCACCCGTTCGCGTGTTTCGGTGTGACGACGGAAACCGACCAGCCAGAGAATGACCGAGGATGCGAACTGGATCGCCACCATGTTCGTCAGCGTCAGCAGGAAGGCGCCTGACGCCATGCCCCAATGCCCGCGCGAGAGCAGGATGCCGCATGTCACCAGCGGCGGAACCAGCGCGGTCGCCACGCCGACCCCGACAACCGCCACCGGCAAGCGCGATGAAACCGCAGCCAGCGCGCCCGCAAGCCCGCCCGCCAGCGCAATCATCAGATCCATGACGTTCGGCGCCGTACGCCCGAAGATCTCGCTGGTCAGGATGTGCTTGCTGTGCAACATTCCGATGCCGTAGCCGATGGCGACCACCCAGATCGTCCCGAGTGCGATGCTGAGAAGTGCATTGCCCAGTTGCACCCGGTCCCGCTCCAGCACGGCCAGGCCCAGCCCGACGATGGGGCCCAGCATCATCGCCACCAGCATCGCGCCGATCACGACCGCCGGTGAATCCTGCAACAGCCCGTAGCCGGCGATCACAGACGCTAGAAAATTCATCGCAAAGAAGGTGCCAGAGGGCAGCGTGTTGATGATGATCTCGGCGCGAGCCTTCTCACGCTCTCCACGGGTCAGATGGAGGGGATTATGAACGTTTTTCGGAACGGGGATGGACGACATCACAGCACCTCTGCAATGGCCGAACCTTACCGAAGGCCGGTTTGCAAACAAGTGGCTAAGAAGGCTTTCCAACCATCATCCGCACGATCGAAGCCAGCCCACAGAACCAGCCCGCTGTTCCTGCAAGGATTCGCGAGAATGAAAAAGCCGCCCCGGCGGGGGCGGCTTTTGAAAATTGACCAATAACGGCTAGGTGGTCAAAGGGCGCCGAACACGATCCCCGCCAAAACGAGGAAAGAGGCCACCATCGCGATATAATCCAACCGAAAGGAAAGACCCATGATGCGCACTCCAGTTCAAACTGTTAACCCCATATTAGCCACTTTTTTGCCGTTGTGAAGCCCCCCTTATAACATGAAGCACTATAGCCATGCATCAATCGCAAAAAATTCCTTAATTCAAAAAATAGTATTGGAATTGATAGTAATATAGAGAGAATTTTTTTCTTCATTGTGTGGACATAAGCAAATTCTCAACATAATGAGCCGCGGCCAACGCGCGATGATCTTCACCAAAAGCAGAAATGACTTGGAGCCCCATCGGCAGGCCCTCCGCAAAATGGAGCCCTGGCACATTCACAGCTGGCGTGCCAAGCAGGGTGAAAAGCTTGTTGCAGGCCGCATCACCCGTGCTCGAACGGTCGGGCGCGACGCCCGTTGCCGAATACGTCAGCAGCGCATCAATCCCCGAGAAGACACCGTGTGAGGCCCGCCGCGCCCGTTTGGCGATACCGCGCGCCTCGTCGTAGGCCTCGACGGATATTGGCACTTCGGGGGCAAAATGCTGACGAAGAATCCCCGAAAGCTTGTCTTTGTGATGGGCGATTTCCCAGGAAAGCGCGTGTGCACCCTCAAAACTGTAGATCGTTGCGTGGGCGGCCTGCGCCGCGGCCCATTCAGGCGGCAAAGTCACGTCCACAACACTGGCGCCGGCCCGTTCCGCCGCCCTTATGGCAACATCAAGGGCCGCTTCGGCTTCCGGGGCCATGGCACCTGCGAACGGCAACCGCGTCACGCCCAGCACCGGCGCGCCGAAATCCCGCCCATCGACGCGCAGGTCGCGCCCTGAAATTGCAGCCAGACCGAAGGCGACATCCACAACGCGCGCCCCGAACAGCCCAAGTGTATCGAGGGTCCAGGCCCCTGTTTTAACCCCCACCGTCGGCAACAGGCGGAAGGATGGCTTGATCGCCGCAACCCCGCAATAGCTCGCCGGGCGGATGACCGAGCCGCCGGTCTGCGTGCCGAAGGCCAGCGGCATCATGCCCGCAGCGACCCCCGCTGCTGATCCGGCAGACGACCCGCCAGGTGTGCGCGCCGCATCGAAGGGGTTCAGCGTTGGCGCGGGGTTGAGAAAGGCAAACTCGCAGGTCGCCGCCTTGCCCAGCATCAGCCCGCCGGCAGCCTCGGTCATCGTCACGATGGCGGCATCCGCTTTCGGCTTCCAGCCCTTGTAGATCGGCGAACCGTATTCAGTGGGCAGGCTCGCGGTGTCGATGATGTCTTTGAAGGCGACCGGCAGGCCATGAAGGGGTCCGGAAAATTCGCCGCGCGACGCCGCCGCACGCAACAGGTCGAGGTCAAGATGGGCGAAGGCACCGAGTTCGGCCTCGCGCTCGGCCACAGCTTCAACGATGAGCTCGACAACGCCACGCGGCGTCACATCCCCCGCCTCAAGGGCTTCCGCAAGATCAAGCGCACGCAGCATGGTCGTCAGTCCTCCAACGGTCGAGGGGTAGAATGAAATGCCACGCGCGGCAATTGCCGGGTGACAGGCCCGTCTGAAAATCATCACCCTTCACTTTGCGCGACCTGTCCCGTCGCGATAAAAGCCGACAACGCATCCGGAAGGAACGGCACGCATGGCGATATTCGCCCGAAAGGCCAAGGACCGCTACCACCACGGCAACCTCAGGGAAACGCTGCTGGACCTTGCCGAGCAGCAGATCGCCCAGCGTGGCCCTGCCGGCCTTTCGCTGTCGGAAATGGCGCGCGTCGCCGGCGTGAGCACGGCCGCCATCTACCGCCATTATGCCGATCTCAACGCGCTGGTGGGCGCGGTTGCCCGCCGCGGCTTCAACGACTTTTCCCTGCGCCTACGCGCGGCGGCAGCCACAACGACAGAACCGCGGGAGAGTTTTGGCGCCATGGGCGATGCTTATATTGCCTTCGCGCGCGAACGGCCCGGCGCCTATGCCGCCATGTTCTCCTCCACCGTCGCCTATTCCGACCCCGACCTTGCCCGCGCCAGCACCGCTGCCTTCGACACCTTGATGCAGGGGCTCGCCCGCACTCTGGCCAGCACGGGCATCAACTCTGCCGGCGCCTACCCGCTGGCGGTCAAGGTCTGGGCACTCTCCCATGGGGTTGCCACGCTCGCCCAGACCGGCCGCCTGACGCCCGCAGCGGGCGTGGTGCCTGAAACGATCCTCCGGGAAGGCACCGAGGCCCTGATTCGCGCGGCAATTGTCGCTGCGCCCCCTGCCCCGTGACCTGGCAATTGTGACAAAACATTCATCCAGACTGATCTTGCAAAAGCGTCTTCCTGCCCATATGTTAAAAACCGTAACATTCACGATGGAGACTTGAATGTCCCGCAAGTGTACCTGGAATTCCAGCGCCTATGCCGCCGGCGCAAATGGCCCTAACCCCGGTCCGTTCTGGCCCAGCGGCGGCATCGGACGGGAGGGGCAGGCCTGTGGCAGCTGGTGGAAGCTTGGCCCGCTCGGACTTGCCGCGATGATCTTCGGCTTCATCCTGTGGTGGCCGATCGGCCTGGCTATCCTGTTCTACAATATCTTCCGTCGCCGTGGAGGTGAGATGCCCATCGCAGACCTGTTTGACCGTGCCCGTGCGCCCTTCACCGCTTCCACCGGCAACGTCGCCTTCGACGACTGGCGCCGCGCGGAAATCGAGCGAATCGAGCGGGAGCGCCAGAAATTGGCCGACGCCGAGCGCGAGTTCTCGATGTTCGTGACCGACTTGCGTCGCGCAAAGGATCGCGAGGAGTTCGAGCGCTTCATGGCCGCCCGCACATCCGCCGGCCCTGGCGGAAACACCGTGGCGTGAGCCTTGAACCCCTGATCACCGCCACGCCGCTCATCAAGGCGCATGTGGCCCTAGCCATCGCCGCCCTTGTCCCAGGGGCGGCGATTTTCTCTACCCGGAAGGGCACGCGGCTGCATCGGGCGCTTGGCCGTGGGGCCGGCCTCGCACTGGTTTTGACCGCATTGACCTCCTTCGGCATCGGGCGCGACTGGTCGGTCATCCATCTGCTGTCAGTTGTCGCGCTCGTCTCGGTTGCTGTCGGTGTCATTGCCATCCGCGCCGGGCGCACCGGCCTTCACGCCAGAGCCATGCGCGGCGCGATGTTCGGTCTGACCGTGGCCGGCCTGTTCACCCTCCTGCCGCACCGCATCATCGGACGCATGTTTTTCAGCGGGTAGAAAAGGTTAACCACCTTCCTTAGCGGTCCGTTTCCGGAAACGCGCGATTTTACGCCTCATGTTGAGGCATTCCTTCACCCTGTCTGTCGGCCGGCGCCGGCTTGCAACGCTTCTGGCGGTTGCAGGCGCACTGGCGTTGACCGTCACAGCCTGCGGCAGTTTCCGGCGCGAATCCCGGCCCGTCTGGCGCGATCAGGCGGAGGCGACCTGCATGCGCTCGGGCAAGGTGCGGGAAAGCCAGTATGTCAAGATCACCAAGGCCATCGACGGGCCGGGCATCTGCGGCGCGAACTCGCCGCTGAAAGTCGCCGCCCTCGCCGCGCCCGTCGCCACCGACTATTCCGATCGTGGCAACCTGATCCTGACCAGCGGCAACCTGATGTTGACCTCGATCACCCCCACCGCCACCCTCTCCTGCCCCATGGTTTCGGCAGTAGATGAATGGCTGGGACAGGATGTACAATCGGCCGCGATGACCTGGTTTGGCCAGCCCGTGATTGAATTCATCACCTATGGCTCCTTTGCCTGCCGCCCGATGAACCACCGCTCCGGCGCGCGGCTGTCCGAACATTCCTTTGCCAATGCCATCGACGCCAAGGCGTTCAGGCTGGCCGACGGTCGCACGGTCAGCGTGGAGAAAGGGTGGCGCGGACGCGCCGACGAGCAGGGCTTCCTGCGCGAGATTACGCATCTGGCCTGCAATCGCTTCTCCACCGTTCTCGCGCCGGGTTCGGACGCGCTGCACTACAACCATCTGCATCTCGATCTCGCCCGCCACAACGCGCGCGGCGACCGTCGCGTTTGCCGTCCGAAGGTGGATATGCCGGCCCCACCCTCCGCCATGCCTGCCGAACCGCCGCCGCTGATGTCGAGCGCACCGGTGTTCAAGCCTGTTCCCGGGCCGCGCCTTGCGCCGGCGCACGGCTCGTCATTCGATGTGAATCAGGTCGGTGACGGCGAGAACGATTTCGAGGATCTGCGCAACGAGCCTGACTTCAATGGCAAGTATTTCGACGTCACTGGCTCGATCCCCTCCAAGGATGACCCGCCCGTGCTGCGCCAGCACCCCGGCCGGCAGAAAAGCAACCGTTAACCATTCTCTTGCGTCGGCAAGGGCGGCAGTCTAGACCATTCGTAACGCGCCCTGTTGCGCCGGATTCGACGGATGGATGGAATGCTGCGCCTGGCCCTCGGTATCTTGCTTGTCACGACGTCGGTTGCCGCCAGCGCGCGCGAGCAGATTCCGGCCGAAGAACGCTGGTGGCCCTACAAGGCGCAGTTGCCCGGATGCGACGATGCCGGCGTGATCAGCAAGATTCAGTCGCGCTTTGCCAGCAAGGAAGCCAATTACTGGCAGTCCGGCCTGACGATCACGGCGGTTGACCGTGTGCAAACCACCGACTTCCGCGCCAACGGCCTTGATCTCATCCCCCGGCGCTACTGCACGGCGCGGGTGCATCTGTCGAGCGGCAAGACCAGCCCGATGATCTATTCCGTCATCGAGGATGCCGGCATCCTTGGCTACAGCTACGGTGTGCATTTCTGCGTGGCGGCCTATGACCGGAATTGGGCGAGCGCACCCGAGTGCAAAGCCGCCCGTCCGTGATTCCAGCCGCCGCACACCGCCTGCTGGCAGGGCTGCTGCTGCTTTTCGTTGCGCTCCCCGCCGAAGCCCAGGGCTTTCGTGATCGGGGTGGGCGGGGCGATACTCCCGGCGTCTTCGATTTTTATGTGCTCGCGCTCTCCTGGTCGCCGAGCTTCTGCCAGACGGAAGCCGGACGCCGCAGCCAGACGCAATGCGGCTTTCGCCAGCGTTCGGAGTTCGTCATCCACGGCCTGTGGCCGCAGCATGAACGCGGCTACCCCTCCAATTGCAGCGCTGTGAACCGACCGATTCCGCGCGCGGCCATGGAGAAGGCTGCCGATCTATTCCCCGATGAGCGGCTGGCCCGCTATGAATGGAACAAGCACGGCACCTGCTCGGGCAAGGGACCGTCCGAATATTTTGATGATGTGGCGGAGGCCCGGGCGAAAGTGGTGATTCCGCGCCTGTTCGAGCGTCCGAACAGGGATATCGAAACGAGCCCGCAAGAAATCGAGCGCGCCTTCGTCGATGCCAACCGCGGCCTTCGGGTGGACATGATGTCTGTGCAATGCAAACGCGGGCAGGTAACGGAAGTCCGCCTCTGCCTCTCAAAGGATCTGCGGGCGTTCACACCCTGCGTGGAAGTGAACCGGTCGAGTTGCCGGTCGCGAGAGGTCAGTTTACCCGCGGCACGATGACAAGCACGGCGGCAGCTTTGTTCTGAACCATCTCGATGGACTGCTGCCGCGCCTGCTCAAGTTCCTTCGCAGATCTGACCTGCGACAGCCCCTGAACGGTGTTGTTGCCTGCAGCCGTTGCCGCAGCAACAATCCTGGCCTTGTGTCCGGTGAACTCACCGATGGCGCGGTTGACGTCCTGATGAAAGGCCGTCAGCGGCACAGACAATCCTTTCGGCATGTCCGAAACAAAGCCGGGCGAACCCAGCGCGTACCCCATCCCGACAATGCCTAGGCCGTGGTGACGATTTAAGGGTTTTGGATTCCCAACTGGTTCCAAATCAGATTCAACGCTGATTTTTGGAGATCGGCGATGAATTGCGATGCGCTTCGGGATGATCAATGGGAGCGGATTAAG